>Ga0307981_1000260_pt1 | contig 56280 bp, 49 predicted proteins | sample OrgLakmetagen987_FD_201849 | JGI IMG/M metagenome (GOLD analysis project Ga0307981, IMG submission 201849) | Saline water microbial communities from Organic Lake, Antarctica - #987 | ecosystem: Environmental > Aquatic > Non-marine Saline and Alkaline > Saline | place: Antarctica: Organic Lake... | reverse complement strand
ACTCAGCAAAAGCTCTCAATAGAAGAAGTGGAACTAGAATGGTTTCAGAGCAATATAGAGGGTGAGCTAATAGAAAAAATTCATGAGTTTCAATCTGAAGACTTTGATTTTTTAGTCATTAACCCAGCGGGTTATTCTCATACTAGTGTAGCAATCTATGATGCGCTGCTCGCATGTCACAAGACAATAATTGAGGTCCACTTATCAAATGTTTATTCTAGAGAAGACTTTAGACAAACAATGTTGACTGCTAGAGCAGCTTCAAAGATAATGTCAGGGCTTGGAAAAGATGCTTACTACCTAGCAATATTAAGTGAAATTAAAAAAGGATAATTATCGTGAAATACCAAACAACCGACTTTAGAAACGGATTGAAAATATCTATCGAAGGGAAACCATATATAGTTGTTAACTTTCAACATACTAATCCTGGAAAAGGATCTGCATTTGTTAAAGCAAGATTAAAAAACCTAGAAACAGGTCAGGTGCTTGAAAGAACTTTTAAATCTGGAGTAGACTCTGTAGATAAGCCAGATATGGAAGAGCGTGAGATGGAATATACTTACGACGACATGGATGGCTATAACTTCATGGACACTACAACTTTTGAGTCGGTACATTTAAGTCATGATAATGTAGGTGATGCTAAAAACTTTCTTCAAGAAGGTATCACAGTAACAATTTTATACTTTAATGAAAGACCGATCTCAATTGACCTTCCTAACTTTGTTAACCTTATAGTGGCCGAAACCGATCCGGGTCTAAAAGGTGATACTGCCGGTGGTAGTGGTGGAAAAAAAGCTATTATGAATACTGGTCTACAAGTAAGTGTCCCGCTTTTTATAAATGAAGGTGAGGTTCTAAAAATAGATACACGAACTGGTGAATATAACGAAAGAGCTAAAAGCTAAGAGAATATTATGGATATTAAAAAAATAAAAGAATTTATAGAACTTGCAAAATCTGAAGGTGTAAGTGAGCTCAAGTACGAAGAGAAGGAAGTTAAAATTGCTGTAAGTTTTCAAACTAGCAACTTTAGTGTTCCTCAAATTGTAGGCTCAATGCCAACTGCAATCAATACGGCTACTGCCTCTGAGTCAAACGACCCAAATATTAAAACAGTGACATCTCCTTTTGTTGGAACATTTTATTTATCTTCTTCTCCTGAAAAAGACCCGTATGTCTCTGTAGGGTCAAGTGTTAAAAAAGGTTCAACTCTTTGTATCCTTGAAGCAATGAAAATCATGAATGAAATTGAATCAGATGTATCAGGTGAAGTCATTGAGGTTTGCGCAGAGAATGAGAGCCTAGTTGAATTTGGTCAAGTGCTGTTCAGAATAAGAGTTTAAATGAAAAAGTTTAAAAAAATCTTAATCGCAAACCGCGGAGAAATTGCTGTTCGAATATTAAGGTCTTGCAGAGAGCTTGAAATAGATACAGTTAGTATTCACTCGACTGCAGATGAAGACTCAATACATGTGAAATTAGCTGATGAGTCTGTTTGTGTTGGTCCTGCTAAATCAGCTCTAAGCTATCTGAATATTCCTCAAATTCTGTCCGCTGCAGAGATCACCGGTGCCGATGCAATTCATCCAGGATATGGTTTTCTTTCTGAGAATGATGACTTTGCTGAAATGTGTGAAAAATGGAATGTTCAATTTATAGGTCCAAATATCGATTGCTTAAGATCTATGGGCGATAAAATTGAATCAAAAAAAATTGCAAAAAATGCAAATGTCCCAACGTTAGAACCAATTCATATAAGTGATATGGATGACGAGGAAATACTTAGTGCTGTTAAAGAAATGGGGTATCCAGTTCTTATTAAAGCTTCAGCTGGCGGCGGTGGTCGCGGGATGAAAAGAATAGATGATCAGTCTAAAATTTTAGAGACTATTTCTATTTTAAAAACAGAGTCTCAAAATGCATTTGGCGATGACACGTTATTTATAGAAAAATATGTTGTGAACCCAAGACACATTGAGGTCCAAATACTAGCAGATAAACACGGAAACGTGATTCATCTTGGTGAAAGAGATTGTACGATACAGAGACGTTTTCAAAAAATAGTAGAAGAATCACCATCTCCTGTCATTAGCGATAAAATACGAAATGAAATATGTGAATCAGCGGTAAAATTATCTGAATATGTTAAATATGATTCAGCAGGTACTGTTGAGTTTCTTTACGACTTAGATACTGAAAAGTTCTATTTCATGGAGATGAATACAAGAATTCAAGTTGAACATCCGGTCACAGAGCAAAGGTGTGGTGTCGATTTAATCGCAGAGCAAATTAGAATAGCTCAAGGTGAAAAACTTCGATACAAACAAGAAGATATCAAATTTTCCGGTCATGTTATTGAATTTAGAATTAATGCAGAAAATCCAGATACTTTTATGCCATCTCCAGGACTTATCACTCACTATCACAGACCCGGAGGGATTGGAATAAGGGTGGATGACTTTATATATACAGGATATAACGTGTCTCCTCATTACGACTCAATGATATCAAAAATTATTGTCAAAGCAGATACAAGAGCCGAGTGTATTAGTCGGTCTTTACGAGCTTTAGGTGAGACTGTTGTGGGCGGAATCTCTACAAATATTGAACTTCACAAGCGAATTCTCAAGCATCCTGACTTTAAGGAAAATACTTTCAATACCAATTTTCTTTCTGAAAAAATGCTATAATTATAGGTAGTTATAGTCTAGGAAGGATTATTGTTGAAAGAGGCAATTGCTTGCTTTAATGCAAAAGAATATTCAAATTCTAAAAGGTTATTTGAAAGCCTTCTAGAGAGAGACCTGAGTTCAATTGAAAAAATTGAAGCGTTAACCTATCTTCAAGATATCTATAAATACCTTCATCAAAACTTCCCAGAAAAATACACTATAACTTTAATCTCGGAATTAAATTTTAGTCAATCTGATAGAATAATTTCTTTATATAAAGAATCAAACATTAAAAATAATATTGTTATCAAACATAAATTCCTTGAAGCCTTCTTTAGAACAGGACAAATTGAAGATTCACTAATTGTCGCGAAAGAAATATGTCTGAATATCATTGAGAAAAAAGCTTACTCAATATCATCAGGGATATTTGATAATATTGAAAGTAAGTTTAAAGGAAGACTCTTTTACGAATTCGGAAGACTAATTGTATCGCTCGAAATGAGTGACTACAAAAATGCGATAAATATAACGGATAAAATTTTTGATAAAATTATTTATCGATGGCCGACAATAATCGGTAAAAAAAAGACCCAAGACGAATATATTAATCATACATTAACAATACTAGAAAGCTTCAATGTGGATGAATTTAACTTTCGAAAAAATGTACTTATATGGAAGATGAAAATTTCCAATGAAAAAAAATATAGGCATTTAACGAATAAAGAAAAGATGGAAGCTGTTGTTATCCTTTATGATTCACCTGAACACTACTACCTTTTGATAAATATTTTAAAAGATGAATTCATAGGATACGAGTTATTAGACTACTTAAAAAGAAACGACATAAAAGATATTCATTCTTATAAAAAAAGAAAAATATTAAAAAATCAGAAGGTTGTTGGTCAAGAGACTTTAAAGTCATCTAATAAGGAAGTGGAGATCGTTGGAAAAATAACTGGGCCAACTCAAAATGAAATTCAAGAAATATACAATAAATACGGGGTCTTGAATGATCATAGTATAGATATAGATAGTATCAATACTACAGATATCAATGAAGCTATTGTCTCTCTTGCCTTTATTGAAGATTACAATGGAGCGCTCAGACTATTGAGGCGTTTGCCAGAGTCAACAAACAAAAATTCACTTGAGATTGAGATCCTCCGCAAAAAGGAAGATTATTTAGGCGTCAGTGCTCTTTGTACTGAGTTATTGCAAGTAGGCTCTGGTGAGGATGATTTGTGGTTAATCGAAAATATAATCTGGGGTTTTGAAAAAAGTGGGAAAATCATTGAAGCTGAAAACTTTCGATCTTTACTCATGGGCTATAATTTAACTCCTCATTCATTACAAAAGGCACTTCTAAATGAAGAGTCTTAATAGAATCGTAATTATATTTTTACTTGTAATAGGTGCAACGTTTTACGTAGCCTGGGAAGCAATTCAATCTGAATATGTTGCTGGTCTTTTGACTAAAACAATAACGAGAATCACAGAAGATAGGTTAGGTGCAAAGCTCAAGTTCGAAAGACTACAATTTGATTTATTTCCTCCAGGTATATATGTCGAAAATGTTGAGTTCAATAGCATAACAAAAGACTATGTTTATAGCTCTTACCTTGGAAGTGTAGGAATCTCTTTTGATTTAATGGATGTGTTTAAAACAAAGTTTACTCTGAGTGATATCTATCTGAATGACGGAAGAGTTAATATAAAAAAAATAACTGATAGCAAGTCTTCAGAGACTCAAACCTTCCCCAGTATAAGCGAAATATTAGAAATTGTTGAAAAAAACGTCCCAGTAAGGCTAAACAGAATTTCACTTAACCAAATACATATTGATGCATTGGGATTCAAAGTAACCACAGAGAATGCAGTTGCTATGATAACGAAAGATAAATTGGGACTAAACTTGAGGTTCCAATCATTTGATCTTGAAAAATTGGGTTTATACTCTGAAGTTGTAGATAACTTAGAAATTTATTCAGTAATCGATGACGATAAAATTAAAATATATGAACTTATTATGGATAAAGGCCTTAATTCTATAACTGCTAAGGGCGAAATAAAAAACTATACATCAGTAGAAAAAGCTCAAATGGACTTGGAGGGGAAATTAAGCTTTTATCTCGATGATTTACATCGTTATTTATCTTTTAAAAACATTGGTACTATAAATCAAGGCTTTTCAAATGTTGATTTCAAATTTAACGGTTCTGTTGGGAAATTTAATTCAACTTTAGAGATTAATGCAGAAGATATTGTGACTGATTTTGTTAACGCAGATAAGCTAAAACTCTTTGTCAATGTTGACCAAGATAGGATCATTTTCAGCGATTTTAATATAAATTATAATGGTGGGACAATTAATTTGATTAAACCCTTCGAGTTTTATAATTTAAAAACTAAGAAATTCGTAGAACAGAACATTCATGTTTCATCACAAAAAATGGCACTCAGCAACGCCTTGAGGTTTTTCCGGGATACCCTTAATCCTATTGAAGGGAAACTCACTGCTGAAATAGAATTTATTCTTAATGAAAAAGATTATCATTTTATGATAAAAGACTTCGCAAAAATTCAAGATTTAAAAGTCGTCATAGGAGATAATAAACTGCTAAACGCAGATAATCTATTTCTAGACAGCTCTGCCGTGGATGTTGATCAACAAAAAGTTGACTTACTTTTTAACTTAAATGGAAATAAAGTTTCTGGAAAAGTTGTTGGCCTGATAAAAGATGGGAAAACCACCTTTGTTAGCGATGATCTTAAGATAGATCTTGGTTACCTAAGTCCAATTTCAGGGTTTAATATAGCGGGAGACGTTTCAGCTGCTATAAACGTAGAGTTAAGTGAGTTAATCTCTAAAATGGAAATAAAACCGCGTATAAGAGACTTTAGTTTTGAAGAGTATAGGCTGGATAGATTAAGTGGATCCTTACTTTTTGACTTTAAAGAAAATACAATAGGTTTTAATTCAATGTCAGGAAAAATGGGAGACTCTGAAATATCTGTAGATGGAAAAATATCAATAGAGGATCTCAGTATCAAGGCTGATGTCGCTCATGATACTTTGTATTGGAAGGATTTAATTAAAATATACAATCCCTTACTAAAAAACTTAGATTTCATTCCTCCATCAACATTTGGAAACTGGTCAACTAATTATAAGATATCTGGCAAAGCCACTTTAGATGAGATTGAGTTAGCCGGAAGCTTTACTGGTACTAATAATATTCTATTTAATGAAGGATTTGATAAATTAGACTTTAGTTATTACTTAGAGGATCAGAACTTGAAGTTTTTAAACGTGAAAGCGATTAAAGCAACTGGTAATATCTTTGGTGGATTCACTTATGACCTTAGAAAGAATGAGCAGTACTTCTGGGGAAATATAGTTAAGGTTCCTCTAAAAGAGTTGAATCATTTAAAAAAGTTACCTTTAAATGTTGAAGGAGTAATTAATGGTGTTCTAAAAGGGACTATAAATGAAGATGGCAAAAATGGTAAAATGGAGATTACTATTGACCAGACAGTTGTTCAAAACGAGCCCATTGCAGATTCATACTTTCTTGCAACTCTAGAAAAAGATAAAATAGATCTCAATATGTCATTATTTGGAAAACAAATTGAAAATTTTTCGACATTTAGTCTCCTGAAAAATGGGCGAAATTCAATTTCAACGAATCTTGATGTACAATCTGTAGAAAAACTCTTAAATGCATTTTCATTCGTTGAAGGTCGTAATAAATTTGAAGGACAAGTACAAGCAGAATCAATTGTTACATTTCAGAATGGTTTCTTTAATAAAGCAGACTTAAGCTTTAATTTGAAAAAACTTTTTCTGGAGCGCGAGCAGGTTCGACTGTCATACATTAATCCAAAAGAGGAAATTACTGTACGTGATGGTGTCGTAAAGAAATGGAATCTAAGTGCAATTGGTAACAACCTATATATTGTTAGCCGTGGCAGTGGAACTTTTTTTGATACACTTGATATAGATACTAAGGTCAGTACAAGTGCTGAAATTTTTGAAATATTTAATGGGTTTATTTCTAATTCGGACGGGACTGTTGTTGGTACGATTAAGAATAAAGTCTCAAACGGTAATCATTATTATAAAGCTAAAGTCGTCTCAAGCGATCTAAGTGTTTCATCTTCGCTGCTTCCTCTCACTTTTTCCAAAGGTGATATTCTAATTGAGTTTGTTGAAAACAATTTGGTCTTTAGACGGTTTATGGCAGATATTAATTCTGGAAAGTTAGATGTTTCAGGAAATATAAACCTTTCAAGAGTCATTCCAGATATAAATCTAAACTACACATTTAAAAATGCTGGTATTACTATATTGAAAAAATCAGAATTGATTTTCTCAGGTGAAGGTAAACTAAGAGGAAAATCTTTTCCATATTCATTATCAGGTAATATTGAATTAGAGAATTTATTAATTACAAATGAATTAACCGATTTTGGTGGTGGAAGTAATATCGTTGAAAAAGATATCGACTACCTTCCAAAAAATATTAAAAAATCTCAAAACCAACTATTAAATTTTGATATCGATATAACTACCTCTGAACCTATTAAGGTTGTAAACTCTTTGGCCAATGTTGGCTTTATTGGTGCCGTTAGGCTCTTTGGTGGAGAAAAAGACCCAAAACTTAGTGGTAAACTGGAGTTAGCTCCTCAAAAAAATCAAATGTTTTTTAAGAACAATATATTCAATCTCACCAAAGGTAACATATTTTTTTACAGACAGAATGACTTATCAAATCCAGAGTTGGATTTTGAGGCGACAAGTAACATTAATGATTATTCGATTAATATAAGAGTTTTTGATTTTGTAAGCGACTTTAAACTTGATATGACCTCTGATCCATCTTTAATCAAAAGTGATATTCTCTCTCTTATCGCATTTGGCTACACTGAAGATATCTCTTCAAATCTCTCAGATGAAGAAAGAGAAAGTATGACAAGAGCCGGTGTTGGATCTATAATTTTTGATAGATTTAAAATTAATGAAACACTAAAGAATGAATTTGGATTGGAAGTGAACTTGGGGACGGAGATAACAGAGGCAGAACAAAGTTACCTGACTTTTAGGGAAGGAAGAAACAGCGTCGGTCGAGTTCGGTCTGCAACAAAACTTGAAATCAAAAAACAAATGAGTGAGCAAGTTGATCTTTCCGTATCAAGTACAGTTGGTAATAGTACTGGTCAAAAACAAACAATGAACCTCAACTATAATATAAATAAAGGAATCTCCCTCGAAGGAGTCTATGAGAATAGAACCGACCCCGAGGTAGATGGTAATACCGATGACACTTCTATCGGTGCCGATGTTAAACTCAAGTGGTCTTTCAAATGAAATACCTAGTCATTTCTCTTATATTTTCTTTTTCCTGTTTTGCGAAATTCACAATAGATTCTGTTTCAATTAACTGTCCTAAAAAGGTACTTTGTAATGAAGCTAATGAGATATTCTACACACTCAAAAGAGACTATGTAGATAAGGATCATTTCGATAGATTAATTAAAGTTTACTCACTCACAAGTGGTGTTAAGAAATTTAGATATAAGGTCACTTCAACTAAAGATACCCTTAATGATCTTAAAATCACCTGGGAGCCTAAGCAGACTATTGAATCAATTGAGTACAGTTTTAAAAAAGGATTTCTCCCAATACCAACTATTCTTCCACTGCGTGAAGGAGACTTTTTTGATCTGGTGAAGGTTTCAAAAGTTGTGGACACACTACTTGAAATTTTTAAATCTGAAGGTTATCCAAATGCTAAAGTTAGTTACTCATTTGATACTATAGAAGATAAATCCATTAAGCTTACCTTTAAGATTGAACTTGGAAAACCAATAGTTATTAATGAAATAAAAATCTCAACTCCTTTACCTTTCTTAACTAAGGCTGCCATTCAGAAATTTTCAGAGTTTAAAGGAGTGGCTTATAATTCTCAAAATATTAGGAAAGAGATTGAATCTCTAAAAGAGACTATGGTTGATTATGGAATGTATTCTGTAAAAGTTCAATTTAAGTCTGAAATTGATAAGATGGATGCGAACCTTTTTATAACTATATCCGACGTTACTAGGCTTGCGTTTTATATTGAACTTAAAAACTCTGACGATCAATACGTACTTTCTTTAAAAGATAAGATTAAGGAAGCTGCTCTTGCCTCTAAAAAACCTTTAAGTAAGACAACAATTATGGACTTGTTACGCAAGGATCTAGCTGATAGAGGATTTTTAAATTCAGAGGTTCTTATAGATCAAACAAAATCAGACCTTCCAGACGGTGGGAAGCTCCTATCATCACGAATCTTAATAAAAGAAAGAGGGAAAGCTAGGTTAAATAATGTCCTTTTCAAGGGAAATAATATTATCACATCTAAAAAATTACGTAGAGCATTCTTCTCTAATGCATCCTCTCAGGCTTCTGATGGAGTTTATGATGAAACTTATTATAAAAACTTTCTAACTGTAATAAAGGAACTCTATATCCAGAAGGGTTTTGTTAATATTCTCTTAGAAAGTCCTGAGATCGTTTTTGAAAAAAATAAAAATAGAATCGATCTGATTTACAGGATTAGAGAGGGTGTAAGAGCAAAAGTTGAAGATATTAAAATTATTGGACTGAGTACGGAACTTAAAAATGATGTGCGAGATTTACTGAAAATTAAAGTTGGTGATGCATTTGATCCCATTGCTCTGAAATTAAAGGTTGGAGCTATTAAAGCTTTTCTCTTTGAGCGAGGGTACTTTTACTTTGAATTCTATTCAGACAGAAGGAACACTTTAGTTAAGTATAATGAAGACAATACTAAGGTTAAGTTGATGCTTAAGTTTTTTCAAGGCAAAAAATATTCAGTTGGAGACATTTACATAGCTGGAAATTTCAAAACTCGGTCCAAAGTTATTAAACGAGAACTCAATATGAATACTGGCGCATTGTTAAGAGCTTCTGATATTGCTAAAAGCCAAACTAATATTTTATCCACAGGACTTTTTTCTTCAGTTGTTATTACGCCTATAAAAAATACCTCTTCAAGTGCAGATATATTAATCTCAGTTAAAGAAAAAGATTATGGTTTAGTTGAGTTCGCCCCTGGAGTTAGAACGGACCTTGGACCTAAGGTCTCTGCTAAGGTTACATATTCAAATATCGATGGACTTCACAAGCAAATCTCTGTTAGAGCTCAAGTTAACCAGAGATTCGACTTAACAAGTTTAGATGATGAAAGACGCAGAAATAATAATAGTCTTTTGGAATATATTACGGCGATAAATTACCAAGAAAATTATTTTTTTGATCTTCCATTAAGTTTTGATACATCTATTTCCTCATCCAGACAAAGATTCTTCTCATTTGATGCAGATATTCAAAGGGTGAGTTATACATTCTCAACTGATCTCACGGACTGGATGAATGTCTCACTCACTCAAGAGCTCGAAGTAATAAGTCAGTACAATGCTACTGTGGAAAGAGAGTCAGGAAAGTTCCAAATTGGATCGTTAACTCCAGCGGTAACAATGGATTTTAGAAACAATAGAATAAATCCCACCAGTGGTGCCTTCTTCTCGCTATCGACAGAGTTTGCAAATCCTACTTTCTTCTCTCAAGAAAATGATGAGATTGTGATCGACTATTATAAGGTCTTGGCGAGAAATAGATTTTATATTCCTTATCCTAATGGAACTTTGGCGCTCTCTTTGGCAACGGGTGTTCAAAAAAACTTGGCTTCAGACAAAAAAATTGAAAGTGATGGAAGTGTTGTTACTGAGGGATATATCCCAAATATTAAAGTATTTCGATTATCTGGAATGGATAATGTGCGTGGTTATGAAGACAATGAAATTAATAGACTCGTAAGCGGTGAAGATATTAGTGAGGCGAGAGTTGATGATAAGGCCTATATGATTAATCTTAAAATAGAACCTCGAGTCTTTTTGAGTGATTCAACAATGCTTGGAATATTTTATGATGCAGGCCGCGTCTTTGTTGACGAATACGACCTCTCTAGGTTGAGATCATCAGTTGGATTTTCCTTCAAATACCTTACTCCGGTAGGAAGTTTAGACTTCGATTACGGTATAAAACTCTTGAGAAAAAGAGATTCTGATGGTAGGTTAGAGAGCCCTGGTAGGCTACATGTGTCAATCGGCTTCTTTTAAACCCGTTAGAAGAAACCGGCTGTTTTTGATAATTTTAGAGTGGTGTCTAAATAGAGAGCTAGTTTGTGTTGACAACCTGTGACGCTGGGCCGTATATAATGCGGAAAATTTATTTACTAATTATTTATAAGGATTATTATGTATACGCAAAAGTCATTTTCTCTCAAAGCAGGGGATATCGATAAAAAGTGGTGGATAATTGATGCTCAAGATGTAGTTGTAGGGCGTTTAGCGTCTGAAGTTGCACTCCTTTTAAGAGGAAAGCACAAGCCAACATTTACACCAAATCAAGAATGTGGTGACTTCGTTGTTATCACAAACTGTGAAAAAGTTAGATTCACAGGAAACAAATGGGCCGCTAAAGAATATCATTGGCATACAGGTCATATCGGTGGATTAAAAACTAGAACTGCTAAAGTTCAGTTAGAGAAACACCCAGAATTAATTATAATGGAAGCTGTTAAGGGTATGTTACCTAAAACAAGTCTTGGTCGTAAGCAATTAACAAAACTTAAAGTATTTGTTGGAGATGCTCATAACCATGATGCTCAACAACCAGTAGAATTTAAGATTAAGGGATAAATTATGGCTAAGGGAAAAACTTACGAAACACAGACGGTTGGAAGAAGAAAAGCTTCAATCGCAAGAGTATACGTTGCTAAGGGTACTGGTAAAATTGTAATCAATAAAAGAGATTTTATGGAGTATTTTCCAATCGCAACGACAAGATATATTGTTGAGCAACCATTTAAACTTTTAGAAAATGGTGACAAGTTTGACCTATACATCAACGTAAAAGGTGGTGGGGTTACTGGTCAAGCAGGTGCAATAAGATTAGGAATTGCTAGAGCAATGATCGCGCTTAATCCATCGGATAGAGCGGTATTAAAAGCTGCAGGATTCTTAACAAGAGATGCAAGAAAAGTGGAAAGAAAGAAACCAGGTTTAGCTGGTGCAAGAAAGTCATTCCAGTTCTCGAAACGTTAATATCACAGACATTGTCTATTATATTTTCAAGGGCCTGCACTATGCAGGCCTTTTTTTTTGCCATAAAATGAGCACAGAGGGTATCAATGGAAAAAATCAAGATCACTGGGGCACGGGTAAACAATCTCAAAAATATTGATATAGATATCCCGTTAAATAAAATTGTAAGTATATCTGGACCTAGTGGCTCCGGGAAAACATCACTCGCATTCCATACACTTTTCACTGAGTCAAAGAGAAGATTTCTAAACTCATTTCCGACTTATCTAAAATTTTTCAGTGAAAGACCTGCACCTGTTGATGTGGACCGCATAGAGCCAGTGCTTCCCGTGTTTGGTCTACCTCAGATCAACCCTATTGTAGGGGCCAGAAGTGTCGTATCTGACCTTATGAATCTCACTGAACAACTACAAAATTTATATGGGAATTATTCCATTGAAAAGTGTCCCACTCACTTTGTACCGCTCGAGAAATACACAGTTGAAAAGTTTATTAGAGATAACTTTAAATTTACTGAAAAATCTACGTTTCACTTATTCACAGATAAAGACAGCTTTATTACATATCTTCTCGATTCACCTTTCCCTACACGGACGATGAAGAGTGATGAAGATAAAGAAATTGTAGAATTTGATAAAACACATGAGTACTGGGAGCTTCTTAGAATTAAAGGGAAGAATGTATCCCTAGTTGATGAAAAACTCAGTGAGTATAAAAATAATAAAATTCCAGTATGGATACTTTTAAAAGATGACGAATCTTTTTTAGAAGTAGACCTTGAAAAAAATAGTATTTGTCCTATTTGTGATTATGAAGGAGTAGGAAAACACAATGTTAGTCATTTCTCTCCATATAATGCTCTTGGTGCTTGTTCTGAGTGCAACGGCTTTGGTGCAAACTTAGAGTATGATGAAGATAAAGTCTTAAATAAAGAGTTATCTGTAAATGAGGGAGGAGTTAAACTTTTAGCTTACAAACGGTTTGGATCTATAATTCAAGATTTTAAAAAAGAACTTAAAAAAGAAAAAATCTCACTTGATATTCCTATTAAAGACCTCCCTGAGAAGTTTAAGATAATGGCATTTGAAGGTGTTGGTCAGTACTGTGGATTTAACGAACTTTTTTCATATTTAGAAACAAAAAAATATAAACCAAATGTACGAATTTTTATTCGTGGAATCCAACAAGAGATAGAGTGCTCAAGTTGCCACGGATCAAGAGTAAATAAAATTTCTCATAATATGTATTTATTTGAAGGTTCTAAGGTCGCCTATATTGATATCTGGGAAAAGAATGTTGAAAACCTTTTAAATTATTTGAAAGAAAACCAAGATTCCCTAATTATAAATAATAAATCTTCAACTAAGCTTGTTAGTAAGACTATAAAGATACTAGAAGTTGCTGAAGGCATAGGTCTCGGTCACTTGGCCTTAACTAGAAAAGTAAAAACCGTTTCAGCGGGAGAATATCAAAGACTACTGCTATTGAAATATCTCTCTTACGAAGGGACTGGAGCAATGTTTATATTTGATGAACCAAGTTTGGGGCTAGGTTTGGAGGAGTCGATGGTTCTTCTTTCTAGTTTTCAAAACTTAGTTGATCAAGGCAATTCCGTATTGATTGTTGAGCACTCTGAATTTTTTCATAAATCTTCTGACTATCATATCGAGATGGGACCAGGATCTGGAAAAAATGGTGGCGAGGTTTTGTATGCAGGAGTATATAAACCAAAGAAACATGATCCCATAACACTTAAACCTTTAAAGGTTGTTGATTCTAAAAGAGAATTTATAGAAATTGAGAAGCCATTAATACATAACTTTGAATTCCAAAATATAAAAATTCCATTAAATGAGGTCTCACTAGTTAAAGGGCGATCTGGATCGGGAAAAACTTCTGTGCTTGTAAATGTTCTAGCTCAGGGACTACTTAAAAGATGGGATCAGTCCACGCTAAATACAGCAATTGGAAGCTATTCCAAATTAAATGTTCCAAAGTCTTTGGAGAATGTTCTAGTTGTAGATGCCAATATAAATCGTTATTCAAGTCGATCGACTGTAGGAAGTATGACTGGGATCTTTGCAATAGTGAGAAAGCATTTTTTGAAAACTCCTTACGCAAAATCAATGGGACTGAAAGATGGTCATCTCTCTTCAAACTCTGATCTAGGTAGATGTCCAAACTGTGAAGGTAAGGGAGTCAAAATTGTTGAAATGCAATTTCTTGAAGATATTGTTCTTGAGTGTGAAGACTGTAAGGGACAAAAAATTAAGCCTCTGTATGCAGAACTTAGTGACGGTAAAATGACTGTCGCAGAATCTTATAATCTTCCAATTGGAGAGGTACTAAAATCTATAGAGCTGACTCCAAAGTATAGAAGAATTTTAGAATATATGCGAATACTAAAAATTGATTACCTCTCACTTGATAGACCAGTAAAGTCTCTTTCCGGTGGAGAGAAACAAAGACTGTACCTACTTTCAAAACTACAAACAAAAATTGAAAACACTCTTATTATTATTGAAAATGTATCTTTTGGTCTGTCCCGTGTTGAGCTTGTAGCAATGTGTGAATTCTTGCAAGGATTAGTTGGTTCAAAGAATACTGTTGTCATCATAGATAAGAATGAAATCTTCGAAAATGTAGCATCTAATACGATTTTATTTAGCTGATTTTCAAACTCAAGTAATCAGCCTAAAACTCCGATAAGTAACTAAATTGTTAAGTTTCGGAGCTTTCATGACTAAGTATTTGATTTTATTTGTTTTTGTGACTATTCAGGTTTCAGCAACGACCTTCGTACCCTTATCTATAAAAAAACAAATTTCCGACTCCTCAGGGGTACTTGTGGGAGAGGTGATCAACTCAGAAGCCATCGAGACAAAAGATGGTCAAATCCTTACGAAAGTTTTCTTGAGAGCCAACAAGTGGATTGGTATTAATCCAGATCACTATCATGCGGAAGTATTTTTTCCAGGTGGAACCGTTGGAGATAAATCTCTTAGAGTTGACGGAGTACCAAAGTTTACCATGGGAGAACAAGTAGTTCTTATGTTGAAGAATCACGAGGGAAAAAACTATTTAATGAACTTGGGACTCGGAAAGTTTTCTATAAAAAAGTTTGGAAGTACGAAAATACTGGTGAATTCAATTTTTCCTAAAGAGCCAAAAGTTGGACAAATGCCACTTGAAACATTCTATAAATTAGCTAAGCGAATTAAAGGTCAAAAATTTCAATCTCGTTTTAAAGATAAATATGAACTACATGTTGAGAGTGAATCTAGAAAAATTAAAATAAATAAACAAGGTCGAAAGATAGCTTCTGTCGAGTCGCGAATTACGCAGGAGGAATCGAAGGTCTCTACGATTTGGATACTTCTGATGTTTGCTTTTTTTGGGGCAGTCTTTACAATTTTAAAGAAACAAAACAAAGAATGATACGACTATTGGTATGTACATTTTTTCTTGTAAATAGTGCATATTCATTTGTACCTTCTAAAACTATCTACGATAAAGAATTAAAGTGGACCAGCAATAATATTATCGTCGAGTTTTTAGGAAATGCTTCAAATCAGAATCAATCAGATTTACCAATGGGTGAAGTTAAACAAATTGTTTCAAATTCCTTTAGTCAGTGGTCGCCGCTAGCAAATAAAAGTGTCTTTGTAAGTGAAGTTAGTACAGAATCTCAATTTAACTCTGCCAATACAATTAAATTCTCAAATAATCCGATCTACTTTGGGGCAGGGGTATTAGCGGTTACAAGTGTTAGCCATTCTGCTGCAAGTGGAGAAATTTTAAGTGCAGATATTTTAATCAATGACACACAAGCTTTGAGTAATAGATTTACTACAAACTCAAACTTACAATCAAAAATATTCATTGGAGATATTTTGTCGCATGAAATAGGACATTTTTTTGGTTTAGGACATTCCGATGTTATTGGATCAACCATGATGTACAGTGTGTTTAAAGAACAAGCTTCTCTTCATGCTGATGACGAAAATGGTATCAGAAACTTATATCAAAATAATTCCCAAGCTGGACAGATCAGTGGACGTGTTGCGGGCGGAAGTCATGTTGCAGTATTTGGTGCTCACGTTGAAGCAATTTCTCTTACTAACGGAGGAGTTCATTCAGCTGTTCTTTCTGAAGAGGATGGATCTTTTGTTTTAAAAAATTTAGATGACAACGATAGTTATATTATCCAAATTAGTCCACCGAAGGATGTAACGAACTACCCTGACTATTATCAATCAATCCAAAAAGAATTTTGTAATGGTCGCTCTTATGTTTCAAGCTTCTTCACAAAGTGTGGTGGTCGAAATAAAGGATCTCCGCAGGCCATAAATCTCCAGCGACAATCTAGTATCGATATAGGAGAAGTGACAATTAGGTGTGCTGAAGACCTCGATACAAACTATCTATTTTCAAAAATGTCCAATCCACGTGAGTCATACCTTTTGGCGGAAGAACCTGAAGTATTTGTTGGATATTTTTCAAATGAAGAAATAACTAATAATAATGAAAATAAAAGCGACTCTTTTGAAATTGATTTATCACATTTAAATTTTGCTCCAAATTCAACTTATCTTGAAGTTACTATATTAATTAATGAGACTGCTTCAAACTTTTCGTCTGTTGCAAGCTTAAGTAACTCATCATCATCAAATACTGTTTTTCCTCAATATTCTGCCAGTGGAAAACTAGCCAATGACCTAAGGTTCAAAAGAACATTATCATTTAATAGCTTTGAAAATAAATTCACTTTGAATATTAATCCTTTCGTTACGAATTCAGGTGATTCTAAGGGGATATTTGGAAATACGAGTGTTATGTCAAAGGAGACATCTACGTATGTGGTTATTGTAAACCTTACTGGAGCTCCGGGGTCAGGTATTGTAAATTCTAAAGACTCCTTTCCTTATAGTGATAACTCTAGCTGCTTGGAGTCAAACATTCAACAAACTACAAGGGCCAACACCCCCTTTGAATATACATCTGCACAAATAGATGAAGAAAGCCAGCCAATGAGCTGTGGAACAATTGATATTGATAAAAATGGAGGATCTGGAGGGGGAATGATGAGTTTCGTAATGGGTCTTTTATTAGCTTTTGGACTTGTTGCAACACAAAGAAAAAAGTCAGAATTTTTTGTCTAAGTCCTTATTTTTCTATAAAATCATTCAGTAAATATAAATCAGGGATAGATATGAAATCACTACTGTTTGTTACGTTAATTGTTTTTTCCATGAACACATTTTCGCAAAATTTAAATGCACAAAGAATTTGGAAAATTTCAGCAAAAAAAAGATCTATCTTTTTAGATAAAGGAGTTTTTCATATAGATGATATGAAAGGTTCCAATGAACTAATTGGTCTTAGAAACTCATATGTAAAATCTAGAGGATACGAGAGACTAGTTTTTGACTTTAAAGGTAACACCCCTCCAAGATTGTATGGTCATCTTTCTAAAGATAAGAATAAAGTGTTTATCGATTTCTTCAACACAACATTAAAGAAATCCATACCTTCAATTTCGCAAATCAAATATATTAAAAGTGTGGATTTCTTTACAATAGATAAGAACAATCTAAGCGTAGAATTAAATCTTTCAAATAACGTAAGCTACGATATTTTTTATCTTACCAATCCAGGTCGATTGGTAATTGATATTCAATAATAAGGAACAGAATGTCTAAAAAGAAAAAAGAGAATACAAAAAAACTTAAGGAAGTAGTAACTACTCCCGCAAAACTACCAAGCCAAGTTGTAGTTATACCAATTGTTAACAGTCCTATCTTTCCAGGTATGATTGCTCCAATTATCCTAAGCCAAGAAAAATTTACTGCTGAACTAGATGAACAAGTTGGTAAAATTGGTTACGTTGCTTTAAATCTTGTTAAGTTTAAGGAGGCTTCAAAGTATGAAGGTCCGGACGAGGATGATCTTGAAGAAGAAGAAGAGGATGACCTCGGCGATTACGAAATGGAAGCGTATGATGAAGATATTGATGATTTAACAAGTAAGGATATCTATCGCGTTGGTGTATTATGTAAAGTCGTTAAAAAACTTAAACTTCCTGATGGTTCTGTCAACCTTCTAGTTCATGGTCTTAAAAGATTTAGAATATCTAAATTCATAGAAGAGTCTCCATTACTTGTTGTAAAAACAGATGTTTTTGAAGATGTGCACGAAGCGGATGAAGAGCTTGATGCTTATACAAGATCTGTTATTAATCAGGTTAAAAAGCTAAGTGAAATCAATCCATACTTTAACGAAGAGATGAAACTTGCAATGCTAAACTCACCATCACCAGGATCTTTAGCCGACCTAGTGGCATTTGCTCTTTCGTTAGATGTTCCTGAAGCACAAGACTTTCTTGAAACATTAGTTGTTAAGAAAAGATTTGCAAAACTTCTTGTATATCTCAAAAGAGAAAAAGACGTTGCCGATATTCAAAAGAAAATCACTGATGAAGTAAATGATAAGGTTAACAAATATCAAAGAGAATATTTTCTTCGCGAACAATTGAAAGTTATTCGTTCTGAACTTGGAATGGAAGAAGATGAAAAAACAAAAGACATTAAAAAGTTTAAAGAACTAATTGCAGAAAAAAATATGCCTGAAGAAGCAGAAAAAGCGGCCTTAGAAGAATTAGAGAGACTTGACTCAATTGCTGATTCTTCTCCAGAGTATAATATCACAAGAACATATTTGAACTGGATGACTAGCTTACCTTGGAATGAGGAAAGCCCTGAGACTTCAAACATTGCAAAAGCCAAGAAGATGCTAGAGAAAGATCATTACGGACTTGAAAAAGCCAAACAGCGAATTCTTGAATTTTTGGCCGTTAGACAATTAAAGCCAGAATACGATGGAACAATCCTTTGTCTTGCTGGTCCTCCTGGGGTTGGTAAAACAAGTCTTGGAAGCAGTATCGCTGAAGCTCTAGGACGCAAGTTCTATCGATTTAGCCTTGGTGGAATGAGAGATGAGGCAGAGATAAAAGGACATCGAAGAACTTATGTCGGAGCTATGCCTGGTAAACTTCTCCAAGCAATGAAAAGAGTTGAAGTCAATAATCCCGTTATTATGCTTGATGAGATTGATAAGCTTGGAAAATCATATCAAGGTGATCCATCAAGTGCCCTACTAGAAGTTCTTGATCCAGAACAAAATAGAACATTTATCGATAACTATTTAGACGTTCCCTTTGATTTATCAAAAGTACTTTTTATAGCGACTGCAAACTATGTTGGTGAGATTCCTGAAGCTCTACTTGATAGAATGGAATTAATCGAAGTGAGCGGTTACACCTTAGAAGAGAAAGTAAATATTGCTACCAAATGGGTAATACCGAAACAATTAAAAAAACATGGGTTAACTACAAAGGATTTTGCATTAAGTGTAACGACACTAAAAGCACTTATTCAGGATTACTCTAGAGAACCCGGAGTAAGGGGAATGGAACAATTTGTTGCAAAACTTTGTCGTCACGCTGCTTTTATTAAAGTAAGTGCTAAAAAATCTAAGAAGTTTTCTCCAGCACCAAAAGATTTAGAAAGTATTTTAGGACCGAAGAGATTTTCAAGTGATATTGCTCAAAAACCTCTCAACCCTGGAGTCGTTACTGGTCTTGCTTGGACCTCATTTGGTGGAGATATTCTTTTCATCGAAACACTTCCATTAAAAGGTAAGGGGTTAAAGCTTACCGGACAAATGGGTGATGTAATGAATGAATCAGCAAACATCGCTTATAGTTACGCTAAAAAGATGCTTGAAGATGAAGTCGAAGCGAAAAAGAAAATGGATAAACTCAACAGTAAAAATGTTAAGAGAAAAGCCGTTAAAAAAGCAGCTAAAAGAGTTGAAGAGAAAAGTTCTCCAGACGAAGTTGATGCTAAGGAATCTCTAGATTATCTTGATAGTAGATGCATTCACCTTCACCTTCCTGCAGGAGCTACTCCTAAAGATGGTCCAAGTGCAGGTATCACAATGGCATTAGCTATATACTCTCTTGCAAAAAATAAAAAAGTTCGAGGTCAAGTGGCCATGACAGGAGAGTTAAGCCTTACTGGAAAAGTTCTCCCTGTTGGTGGAATAAAAGAGAAAGTTTTAGCTGCCAAAAGAGCCGGGATTAAAGAAATTATTCTTCCTTTTGAAAATGAAAAAGACTTAATGGAAGTTCCTGATAGACATAGAAAGGGAATGAAGTTTTATCCAGTTAAACACTTTGATGAAGTATTGAAAATTGCATTGAAATAATATTTTGATTTTATAAATGATTAAGGCCAGAGGAAACTCTGGCTTTTTAGTTTTGAATCTTAAGGCTAATTAAAAATTTTCTGCATTATCAATACATCAACATATTTATCAAATTTAAATCCAACTTCAGTCATAACCCCTACATCAGTAAATCCAAATTTCCTGTGGAGATGAATGCTTGAAGCTGATTCTGTAGTTATCCTGGAAAGAATACTATGAAGTCCTAAAGCTTTTGCTCTTAAGATCACTTCTTCCATAAGTTTTGTCGCTATACCTTGCCCATGAAAAGAGGGATCGACATATACTGATAGCTCTACTGTTGTATTGTAAGCAGATCTATCTGAGTATTGCTTTAGACACGCCCATCCAGAAACCTGTTCACCACTCAATGAAACGATTAACGGAAGTCTCGTAAATGAGCTTAAAAATTCTTTATAGTTATCTAGGGTCTTGAGTTCTTCATCTAGTGTTGCGGTTGTATTTGTGACGGCCCAATTATAAATTGAGATGATTGATTTAAAGTGATGTTCTTTTGCTGAAATTATAGTCATAAAAAAAGCCCTCTATTGAGGGCCAGATATTTCTTATTTTAGAATTCGTCAGAGTCGTATTCTTCAACAGGTGCATGCGAAACTTTACCAGCAGCAATCTCTCTAAGAGCAGTTACGATATCTTTGTTCTTACTTTTTACAAGACGGTCATCACCTTCTTTTAATTGCTTAACTCTTTTAATAGTTAAGTGAACTAATTCGTATCTATTTTCTACATTGTCTAAACAGTCTTCGATCGTTACACGAGCCATTGATTACCCCATTTTAAATTACTTGAACTTAACTTTATAGATATATTCTATTTAATTGTCAAAGGTTAACTTTAATACATAGAGTTAATGTCTTCACTGAAATCTTTAATCATTAATTTCTTTTTAACTTTAAGTGAAGGAGTTAAGTAGTTATCAGTTGTTAACTCCATTTTTAAAAGCTTAAACCTTTTAATAGTTTCATAGTTTGCCAAACTTTCATTCATATTATCGATCGCATTTTGAATGAAATCAGTAACTTCCTTCTCTTTCTCTTTTGTTATCTCACTCCATTTTTCAATATTAAATGAAGCTTTATCAACAGTAATAAGAGCGCCTAAATATTTTTGCTTATCTCCCACCACTATAACTTGATTTATTGATGAACAGAGTTTTAAGATATTTTCAATTTTCTGTGGTGCAATATTTTTTCCACCACTAGTGATAATGATATCTTTCTTTCTACCAGTAATTTCCAGATAGCCATTATCATCGAAAGATCCAAGATCACCTGTCTTAAACCAACCCTCAGCGTCAAGTGACTTCTCAGTCTCTTCTGGATTTAGATAGTACTCCCTGAATAAAGCTTTAGATCGGATTAAAATTTCTCCGTCTTCTAAGAACTTAACCTCTACATCACCCACAGGCTTTCCAACAGTCCCACCTCGTTGCTTCTCAAACGGGTTGAGTACACACGGTGCTATTGTTTCTGTAAGGCCGTATCCCTCTATTAGAGTTAAGCCTGAGTTTCTGAGGAATGAAATAATTTCTTTTGAAATTGGAGCGCCACCAGAAATAAAGTATCTAATGCGACCGCCAAACTTTTGATAGATTTTATCGGTAACCAATTTTTTGGCCAAATTAAATTGAATGATCTCTAGGGTGTCTGGAGTTTTGTCTTTTTCAATTTTTGCATAGTAATTATTAGTACAATCCATCGCCCAGTTGAATAGTGACCTTTTAACAATTCCCGAACTTTCTAAATCTTTTTGAACCTTTTCATAAATCTTTTCAAATATCCTTGGGACAGCAATCATAAAAGTAGGTCTAACTAGTGATATATTTCCAAGTAGTCTATCAATTGATTCTGCGTAAACTGTTAAGCATCCAAAGTTTAAATTTAGTAAAGAGTCACACCTCCCAAGTACATGAGAAAGAGGTAAGAAGACCAAGCTTATATCATTTTTAGTTAGTGAAGCTTTGGCAAAAGACTTGATATTAGAGAGCATTGCAACGAGTGCTCCATGACTGATGACAGCGCCTTTTGGCTCACCAGTTGTTCCTGAAGTATATACAATGGTTGCGATATTATTTTCGTGTGTCTCCATAATTTTTGTATCGAAGACGTCGGGATTTGATATAAGTTCCTGTACTCCAAGTTCAGTAAGATCTTTGAATGAGACGATATTTATAGAATCATCAAACTTAGAGATTAGTTCAGTAGTTATTTTTTCAAATGTAATAATTGTTTTGAGATCAGGGAGCTCTCCAATAATTTCACTTACTTTTAATAGTTGTGATTCATCTTCTACAGCTAGAATTTTAGTCTGAGTTTGCAGGAGAATGAATTTAACCTCTTCAGGTCTATAGGTATGATAAATAGGAACGGTAACGCCACCGGATGCCATAGTTGCAAGATCAAAAACATTCCATTCAATTCTTGTTTCAGAAAGTATTCCAACTTTATCTTGAGGCATAAGGCCATTTTTAGCTAGGGCCAGACTTATACCCTCTATCATTTTTTTGTACTGTTCGAACGTAGTCTTTTGAATAAGTCCATCTTGAATAGTACCTATTGCAAAATTGGAGGGATCACTCTTAACTCTGTATAAAAGTAAGTGACCGATAGTATTTTTAACAAGTTTCACGTGTAGCATCCTAATTATTTCGGCGTCTTAAAGCGTACCTGGTCAAAATATTTATTGCAAGGATGGGCATTAGAGGACTAATTTATGAAATTATATCTAATATCTACCTGTATTAAAATAAATAAACGTTATTCAATCTTTCACTTTAAAGGATATTTTCAAGGTGAGAAGATAAATGAGGTCTACATTGAAGGTCATAACTTTCACATTGGTGCTGAATATCTAATGAAGATCAAGCCCATAGGATTACAGAACTCTAGCTTATATGGAAAAATTTTGAAATTTAAAAAACTAAATTAGCTATTGGTATTAACAGCAACGTGATCACCAATCATAAAACCTTTAAGGTGAATCAGTGGTGTATTAGTTTCATCCTTTAACTCAGTCATTATACCAATAGCTGCTTCATCATCAGAGTGAAGAACTTTTATTTGACCAATTTTTACTTTGTATTTTACTCTTGTGAGATTTTCATAGGGGTTGATCCTTGAAATAACTCTAAAAACATCCAGGACAGTTCCCGCGCTTACACCTTGGTTAGATCCTATATTGAGATAGAAATTTCTTTTCGTAACTTCATTCTCATAACCCATAGGTATTTCTTCAGACACGCTATAGATAAGATGATCTTTGTTAATAGGTTCTCTCGCAATTGCGCTGAGAGATAGTAAGAATAGAAAAATCGTAATGCAGGTTGTTTTCATGTCTCTTTTTCCTTGAGCCGATAAGTTATACACAACTACTTATCGACTAATGTGGAAAAAGATTAAGCTAATGGGGCAAATAATTCTCTATGGGAGATAGCCTCAGTCGGGTACTACTCTAGTTTTAAGTATTTATAGTTATTATAAATAAGATCTGACTGTCTAAAGTTTTTTATCGTGTCATGAGAAAGTATATAATTTCTCGAATAGTACTGCATAATCCATGGAAGATTCTTATGAACTATATCTTCGATAGATTTTAAAATCTGACTTTTAGCTTGGTCGGAGCTGGCAGCATTGTAATCTTCAAAAAGTGCGTCAACTTTTTTATTTGAAAAATAAGTTGAGTTCGGTCCTGGTGAATGATTTTTAGATAATAATAATTGAAGAGTGTTTTCTGCATCCGGGTAGTCCATTGCCCATCCACCTTGCCAAAACTGTAGTTGTCCAGTTCTAGCTTTAGTCAAGAAACCTGGAAAACTATTAATATTGATCCTAACTTTAATATCAACTTTTTCAAGTTCAATTTTTATAAATTCTGCCATCTGCTTTGAAACTAATGAGTTTCCTCTTACGTCATATTGAAGCTCTGGTAGTCCTTTACCTTTTGGGTATCCAGCTTCAGCTAGAAGTTTTTTTGCTTTTTGGGGATTGTATGAATATGGAGTTTTTCTAGAGGGGTCGTATCCAGGAATTCCTGGAGGATAGATAGAGTTTGCTTTTAAAGAAATATTATTTGAGAAAATTTTAATATATTTATTTATATCTACTGCGTGAGCAATTGCAGATCGCAGCTTATAGTTTTTTCCAACGACTTTATCTTTCATATTAAAGGCAAGCCACCAGTAGGTTAGTGTAGGCTCAACCTGAAGCTTCATTCCCTTTGCAAGAAATTCTTTCTTTAATACTCCTTCTTGGTTAAGAACAATAGGGAAGTGGTCTTTGGTTAGAACAATGAAGTCTAATTTTTCAGTTAAGAAATTAAGCCACCTCGTCTGAGCTTCTTTGATAATATTAAACTTTATTCCTTGTATAAAAGGGATCTTTTTCCCTTTGTCTGCAAGAAGATTGTTTTCATAAGAGGTTCTATCGCCTTTATTTGGATAAGTGCTAGGGTGATAATTTGGAAAACGATTAAGAGTAATATTTAAATTTTTATTCCATTTCTTAAGAAAGAAAGGTCCTGTCCCAATTGATCCTTGGGATAGGTCATTGTTAGTGGCCCTAATAACCTCCTCTGCAACCGGTGTTGTGAAAGACATAGCAAATGCAAAAAGGATTTGAGGGTAGGGCTTTGTAAGCTCAATAACTAAAGTGTGATCATCTAAAGCTTTTAAACCTTCAACATTCAAAGCGAAAAACTTATTTAGATCATTTCCAGACTTCTTTCTAAAATTATTTAGTCCTATTATCTTGTCATCAAATAGCCACCATCCATTACTTTTCGTTGGCTTAAAAGCTAATCTTTTAATTTGATTTATGAAGTCTTGTGCTTTAAGTGTTCGATTTTTATCTAATACAGAAGATTTATGAAACTTAATGTTTTTTTTGATTTTGAAAGTGTACTTTAAGCCACCATTTTCTACCATTGGCATATCTACAGCCAATAATGGCTTAAGATGATATGGCCTAATCAGATAGTCGTATTCATAGAGCGTTTCATGAATTTGGTATATTACTTCTGCTGAGACAGTATCATAAGAAATCGCTGGATCAAGAGTGGGAACATTTGTTGAGAGTGCTACATTGATAAATTTTCTTCCCGAAGTTTTCACTTCGTCACATGAAGAGAAAACAATTATTGAGAGTAAGAATAATAGTTTCATTAAAGTGCCTTGAGTTGATTTTCTATTTCAGCAAGAAAAAGGTCAGTTTTTCCAAGGGAGCCTGATCCTTGTGCCATGTCTGGGCGACCGCCGCCACGTCCATCAACAATAGATTGAGCATTTTTAACAACAGTTGAGCAATTGATAGATTTATTCTTTTTATGAGTTCTCAAAATATACGAAATTTTTTCACTGTCTTCAGTGTAGACGAGTAAAACATCTTTATCATTTTGATCGATAAACTTATCCGATAGATTTCTAAATTCCTTTGGATCACCATCTTTTAAATGGACACTGACTAGGCCAAAGTCTTTACCTATATCTTTTGTATTATTGAAAAGACTTTTTCCCTGAGCTGATTGAACTTTATCTTTGAGCTCTTTCACCTGTCTCGTTTTTGTTTTTAAATCAGCTTGAAGGCTTTCAATTTTCTTCAAGACTTCGGCTCCCTTAACTGAAAAATCTAATTCAATCTGTGCTAAGAGCTTTGATCTTTTGTTCAGATAATTAAAAGCAGAGTTACTGACAAAGGCTTCAATTCTTCTAACACCACTTGAAAGTGAGGTCTCAAAACTAATTACAAATTGGCTAATCTCTTTTGTAGAGTTAACATGTGTTCCTCCACAAAGCTCAATCGAAAAATCACCCATTTCTAGAACTCGAACTTCGTCTCCGTATTTTTCTCCAAAAAGGGCCATGGCTCCTTTTTGAGTTGCTTCATCTTTAGTCATGATGGATGCATTTACAGGTAGATCTTCTTGGATTTTTAAATTAACAAGTTTCTCTATTGATGCGATTTGTTTTTTGTTTAATGCTTCTGGGTGAGTGAAATCAAAGCGTAGTCTGTCGAAAGAAACGCTTGAACCTGCTTGTTTTACATGGTCTCCAAGAGTCTCAATGAGTGCAGCTTGGAGAAGATGAGTTGCGGAATGATGGTAAGTTGTTTGTTGTCTAGAGTTTTTTGAAACTACAAGGGAGGCGTTGTCGCCTACATTGAGTGATGAACAATCATCAGTCGAAATATGAGCAAAGAGTCCATCGACTGGCTTTATAGTATCGATAATATTTATAGATCCATTTACAGATCCTAGATCACCAGCTTGGCCTCCGCCTTCTCCGTAAAATGGAGTCTTATCAAAGAAAAGGTAGGTAGCATCTTTAATTACTTCAATGTGAAGAATCTTTGACTTCGAACTAAGTTCCTTATAACCAGTAAATTCTGTTTCACCTATTGATTCTTTTATTTTGTAGAAAACTTCTATGTTGGAATTATCAGCTGCAAATTTATTTGTCTTTCTTGAGCTTATTCGTTGTTCTTCCATCGCGGCTTCAAACCCATCAGTATCCACTTCAATTTTTCGCTCTTTAAGGATTACTTCTGTTAAGTCAAATGGGAAGCCATAGGTGTCATATAATTTAAATGCTAGTTCACCTGGAAAAAGATTATTTTCAATGTTTGGGATTTCTTTCTTTATAAGATCAAGACCCGTTTTCAATGTTTGTCTGAATTTATCTTCTTCTATCTTTAAAAGTTTCTCTGCTAAAGATGCATTGGCTTGGTTTTGTGGATATTCTCCAGTTAGAGACTCAAAAACTGAAGGAACTAGTTGGTAAAACTTGGATTCACTTACGCCTAGTTCTTCCATATTTCTTACAGCTCTTCTAATAATTCTTCTTAAAACGTATCCTCTTCCATCACTTGCAGGCATTACTCCATCTGTAATTAACATGGTTGCTGACCTGATATGGTCGGCGATTACTCTCATGCTTGAGGTGTATCTTTTATCGCTGTATTTGTGTCCGGACAGTTTCTCGATTGCAGATAAAATTGGAGAGAAAACATCTGAGTCATAATTCCAGTAAACACCTTGCATTGCTGCTGCAATTCTTTCAAGGCCTGCTCCTGTATCAACTGAAGGCTTAGGTAAATTTCTACGCTTTACTTCAGTTCCTTCTTTGAACTTCTCATACTGCATAAAAACAAGATTCCATATCTCAACGTATCTTCCCTCGTCATTGAGAATACATTTAGTTGTGTCAGCTCCGTCGGAATATTCTTCTCCGTGATCGTAGAAAATCTCACTACATGGTCCACATGGTCCTGTGTCACCCATTTCCCAAAAGTTATCTGCATCGCCTAAAAAGAAAATTCTTTCTTTGGGAACTCCTTCTTGACTCATCCAAATATCAGCAGCATCTTGATCAGACGTATGAACTGTTACATATAATTTATCTTTTGGAATTTTCAACTCTTCCGTTAGAAATTTCCAAGCGTATTGAATAGCTTCTTTCTTAAAATAATCACCAAATGAGAAATTTCCACACATCTCAAAGAAGGTGTGATGTCTCGCAGTGAAACCAACATTTTCAAGATCGTTATGCTTTCCTCCTGCTCTTACACATTTTTGGATAGTTGTAGCTTTTGGATTGGAGGCAGTGGCTTTACCAGTAAAGTAGTCTTTAAACTGGTTCATACCAGCATTAGCAAATAAAAGGGTAGGATCGTTCTGAGGAACTAACGAAGAAGACTCTAATTTGTCATGTTCTAAATCTGTGAAAAACTTTGTAAACTTATCTCTAATTTCTTGAGCTTTCATGCCTCTCCTACTAAAAAATATTTACAGTATTTTTAGCATGTTTTAGCCCCTAATGAAATTTTGAAATTTAGGCTTTTACTCGAATTTGTGGCAAAATAGTCTCACTATGAAAATTACTTTGATCATTTTAACTCATCATCGCCTAGAGCTTATTAAAGCTTGCCTAAAAAGCATAGAAAATCAGCAAGCGAACCCTTTTGAACTTGAAATTGTTGCACTGCTAAATGGTGTCGATGACGATACGCATGATTTTCTGAATAAATATGAGTCAGAAACTAGTAACTTTCGATTTATTGCTTTAAAGCAATCAATACCAGTTGGCGAAGCACGAAATATACTCATAGGAAAATCAACCGGAGAATATATCTGCTTTATTGATGATGATGTTGAGTTGCCTTCAAATTATTTTAAAACAGCTTTTGGAATTATTGAATTAAATAATCAACTAGATGTTTTTGGTGGCCCAGATCAAATGAAGCCCTCTAGTTCTGTATTTCAAGAAGTACTCTCAAAGGTTATGGGAAGTTATTTTGCAATGGGACCAACGGCTAAAAGACATTCTAGAAAACATGAAGCGCAAGCTGGAACTGAGATAAACCTTATTCTTTGTAATCTTTGGATGAAGACAGAAATATTCAAACAAGGATATTTTTTTCCAGAAGGTTTTATCAGAAATGAAGAAAACATACTAATCGCCAATCTTGAAAAAAATGGAAAAAACCTCAGCTACAATCCTGAGCTTTATGTTTATCATGAAAGAAAGAATTCAGTTAAAAAGCTAATACGTGTAACATACTTGTCAGGACAGTTTAGAACATATGGTTTTTTTAAAGAGTCAGGTACTTTTAATTTTATTTTTATGGTGCCTCAAGTTTTTTTAATTTTGTTTCTAGTAAGTGCGATTTGTAGTTTAGATATATTTCTAACATACATATCTCTTTATCTCCTTTCTATCACTTTGATAGGAGTACTCCTGGTTAAGGATAATATGTCACCTTTGAAAGTAATCTCAGCAATGCAAATTCTAATGAGTTATCACTTTGCATACTCTGTTGGACAATTCAGTGGATACTATAAAAAATTAAAAGAGGTTTTATGTTAACTGGTTATAATTTTTTTGGGTTTAAAGTCACTTTGAACTCAGATCAGGCCGAACTCATTTCATTAATTGATAAAAACTTCTCAATGTTCAAAGACAGCAGTATTTCTCAAGCAGATCTTACAATAAGTGCCTATATAGATGACTTTTTGATAGATAAAATCCCAAAGGGGCTTGTATCAATTAAACAATCTATTAACTCTGTGAGCTATCAAAAAAAGACAACTAGATATAATGATTACTATGGCAGTGCAATTACGGAACTTAATTATAAAAAAAATAATGCAAAAATTTGGGCAAAAGATTTGAACAGACTTCACGAGCTTACATATCTCTTAATTATGTCTAGACAAGGCAAGTGGTGTGATAAAAAGGGAGTTCATAAAGTTCATGCGATGGGAATTAAAGGAACAGCTAAGAATCTTCTACTTATGCTACCGATGAAAGGTGGTAAATCTACTATGTTTGCAAAGTTTCTTGGAGAGACAAGTTTTGACTTAATCTCTGATGATTCTCCTGTGATTAATAGCGACGGAAGTGTCTCTAATTTTAACATAAGATTCGGCTTAGAGAATAAGCCTATCTACAAATCTTTATTAGATAAGATTGATAGTAAACATATCTTCACTCTACAACGAGACCAGTTTGGAGAGAAAATACTTATTGATTTCAAAGCATTTGCAGATAGAGTAAGTTGTCCACATAAAAGAAGCATTCTGGTTCAAGGTGTAAGGGTTAACAACGATAAAATTAAAATAGCAAAAATGAATAAATTTCATATGTTTAAGTATGTATTTGTTAATATGACTATTGGTGTTGGTCTCCCTATGATTATTGAATACTTTATAGAAAATAATATAAAAGATCACTTTGGTAACTTCCAAATTTTCTGTAAAAGGCTTATGGCAAGCGTGAGGCTGATTAAGAGTTCCGAATGCTATTTTGCACAAATGGGACACGATATACAAAAAAACTTTGAAGCCTTAGATAAATTAGCGAGGTAGAAAATAGGACTGTTCTTCTTGAAACCTATAGTCATTTAGTCCAAGTGAATCAAGATATTCCAAATAGCGCTTTCTCGTAATTTGAAAAGAATCTTTATCTCCTATTTCTGAGTGCAGAAACAAAAGTGTCTTGTAAATTGGAACTTTATTGTGGGCCTCTGATAAAAGCTTTTTAGCTAAAATAATTGCAGATCTAAAATTTTCCTTCTCTATCTCAATTTGAATTAAATACTCGAGTAGAATCTTAGATCTTGGAGCCTCCTTCAAATTTTCAAAAAAGTAGTCGCTTGTATTTTTTAGTCTAAAATTATTATTGAGAGTTTTTGAAACAAAAAGACAAATAAAAATAGAGAAAATCATTAATGTTATCTTCTTTGTTTTAAAATCTAAATTAAACATAGCAATCATAAGAAATGCTAGTGAAGTATAAAACCAATGGTCTGCGACCGGAGAATGTTCCATGTATGGGACATAAAAAATTCCACTAGTTGGTATATAAAAAACTAACGATGCCAGTAGAGGTTCTCTCAATCGTTTCGAGAAATAAAAAATCAGAAAAAATAGTAGGCAGAAGATAAGATGAATAAAGTGCTGAATCTTTGAAAAACTAGGATAGACCAACCAGCTTTTAGATAGACCTAAACTCGACTTTATATAAAATCCAAGATGACTGAAGAAATTAAATACTTTCTGTCCTAAAACCTGAGACTCTATTGTTTGAGGAAAAAATGAAATGAAGTAGTTATAAAATTTAGGTGCAAGCTCCATTTCTTTTCGGTTATCTTGAATCTGAATATTTTCTTTTGTCATTTGCTTGTCTAACTCATAATTAGGTTTATCAGAGTAAAACTCACGAATATTGATAGTATTAGAACTCGATGCTGTAATTCCTTTAATATTCTGAACTCCGACATAGATTGAAATTATGATAAATGGAATTACAATTAGTATGTTTCTTTTCAAACTACGAGTTTTACTTGGAACAATAAATGGGAAAAAAACAGCAATTGATTTTGTATAGAGAGATAAAATAAAAAAGAAAAAACTTATCTTAACTGAATTCTTTAAATATATGTAAGCTCCTAGTATGAAACTCGTCGCAAGTAGTGTTTTTAGCTGAAAGATCCAAAATATATTTTCAACGACTAATGGATGAAAGAGAAATATTAAAAATATAAATTTTGATCTATCTTTGTTGAAGTCATCTGAGATCCTCTTAACTAGATAAGCATTAAAAAGATGGATTGTGGCATTTGTAAGTCTGTAGAGGATAAATTTTGACCCAAAAATTTTAAATAGAATCCAGAGGACTGTGTAAGTAAACGGCCAAGCTTTATATGATTCAGATTTTAAATTCCAAAAAACAAAAGGATGAGATGTACTTGTTATATGGCTATTTTTGAAGATATAAACATAGTCATCACCAAATGGAGTTGATCCAGAGGAAATAAGATAGAAAGCGTAGAATAGAGCAATGGCCACAGGGAAAAATATCTTGTTCTGAGTTACTTTTCTCGTTAAATTGTTATAAAATTCCATAGATACAAATTATAATAATCTCTAACTAATTGAAAGTTAAATATATGGATAGAGTATAGGAGTATGATGGAGTCCTTAGTTTCAGGTCTGCAGCATTTACGAAGTACACCAGGCTTAAAAAAGCTTATTCATCTCTATTACAATTCTGGCAAGAGAACTCTTTTGAGGAAATTATCACCAATTTCTTCAATTAAATCTATATATTTAAAGAATGGACCTGATTCTGAGAATTTTGATCTAGGTGTTAGTGATCTAGACTTTGTAATTATTGTGAACTCTAAAGAGAATATTTCAGATATTAATGGAGTATTCACCAAATTATCAACTTTATATCCCTTTATTAAAGATCACGATATTTTTAGTGAGGAAGAAATTATTTTTTTAAGTGAGTTTGGTACTACTAAGTTTGCTAATCATTCCTCTTGGGAATTATGTCGGGGGGCTAATTTAGAACTTCCAAGTTACTATTATCATCCTTATAAATTCTACATTGATCAGATTGACGAACTTTATTTTTTGACGATCTGGTTATTTCAAAATTTAAGCGCTCCTAAAAATAAATACAGAAAACGCGTGATTAAAAGAACATTACAAAAAATATTTTCCGCTGTTGAATGGATTCGCGACCCACAAGAATTTTTTCGAACGACAAAGAAGAATTTGACCTCAAATGAGTTGAGCTTAATCAATAGTATCTATGATGAGACATTTCTTTCTTTATGGCTTGATTATCAAAGAGAATTTAAGTTTATTGAAATTTATAATAAAGTAATAAAAAATAGCTTGAGTATTAATGAAGTAATTGCATTTCCAGCTGAATTTAAAGATTATAGCTTCTCTGATAGACCTTCAAGTAATGATTGTGTCCAAATAACGAATTCCTTATACGAAAGTTTCTATCTGAGTGGATGCATTGACCCCACCTTTCTAACGAGATTGTCTCAAAATAACACAACTCATCCTTATGGAGCTCTAAGTGAAGTCAGAGCACAATCTTTATATATCTCTGGTTTAAATCCACAATATGAATACTCCGATAGGTTCACTATTTTACAAAAAGTTCTTACAGACCTTCAAAAAGTTAAAACAACATACAAGAAACCTATTAAATTTCTCAATACTAATAATTTGGTTTCTGTTAGTTGGGGAGAATCTAAAGAACGAGAAACTGCTGTTGTTCTAGCAAAACATTTTTTAAAAAAACAGATTGGGGAATTTAACCATTTACATATATCTCTTGGTAAAAACAAAATTAGTTTTGTCGGCATTGACGAGGTTTGGATTGATCTCAACCCCGGTCAAGCTTGGCATAAAGAGGCATTATATAACTTCGCTTATTATTTTTGCTTCGGTGGTAAGAACTTTATATTTTCTGATGCTGAGGTTTATTGTGAAAAAAATAATTGGATTGATTCTACATTCCTAGCACTTAATGAAAATGATTTTATTCATGGTTTTAAAAATGTTGTTGATACTGCTGATGTAGAATATAACGATTTTTCCTGGACATATAAACATCTCAAATTAAATGGAGGCAATTCTGCACAAGGACTCGTTTGGGGAATGACATCGAAATTAATTCAACAACTTGGTGGTCTCCCTGATTACTGTCCAGATGGAAGCAATGATTCTCTTCTTGTTGAAACAATCACAGGGGAAAACATGGGTCTTCCCAGTAGTGCCGTTTGGTATTACACAGACTCGTTTAAAAAGTTAAATAATATTAAATACGATTATGTAGACTTTGAAGTTATCCATATTAATCATGGAAAACAACGCCTTTATTCCAATAGAATGGAAGTTATGGGAATTGTAGGAAGTTACTTAAAAAGTCTGTTTGTTAAAAATTCCTTAGGAGTTTATCAAAACATCAGTACAACTGAAACAATTCTTCCTATCGGTAAGCTGTTTGAGCTTTCAATGGAAAATACACTTCCTCAATTAAATGTTTTATTTAAAAACAATCTAATTAATCTTTCCGAATTACTATTCCTTCGCTTTGGAGAAAACTTAGATTCAAATGTGCGATTTATTAATTGTCTTGGCGCATGTGAAGATATTGATGGTGAGACTTTCATCATGCTTGGCGAATATTTAGGAGAAAATAGTAGAGTCATTATTCACTTCAAACTCAAAGATTTAGTTCATACAGAAATCCGAAAAATTCAATTTAAGTTTGAAAAGTTGATAGGTGATAACCAACTGTTATCTTCGAGAGTCCTAGTTGATTGGAGGGAGGAGCCATATTGCCAAAACTTAAGTAGTGATAACATATTTGATTTTTTACTTCTAGGCTTAAATGATAAATCTGAACTAAGTATTGAATTTGAATTAAACTATCTTATTCCAAACCAAGTTATAAAATTACCGAAACCAATTGAGGATTCGATCAGTATGGTTCATAGCTGGCAATCAGAGAACTTTATTGAGCAATCCCTACAAAGTGGAAGAGTGATTTACTTTGACTTGACCTCTTCACTTGAAGATGAACAATGGTATTGTGTTGAGATAGACTGTTCAAATTTAGAGAACCAGTCGTATAATGCTGGGATATATTTTAACGAAGATCTCAAGTCTATGAGTCAGTTGCGCTATTTTTCAAATACATTAGATAAATACCAAAGAGTTCAGTTTTTTAAATATCAGAGTTTGAAAATTGTAAAACTTGGTCTGCATTTTGAACATGAAAATTTAGGCAAGTCTGTTAAAATAAATATTTTAAAAAGACCTATTTTGAAACCCATCTAATTGGATCTTTTTCCTTAGATTTTAAATATGTATTAGTTTTTGAAAAGTGCTTGTTTCCTCTGAATTTTGTTACCGAAAAAGGGGAGGGATGAGCTGACTCAAGGACAAGGTGCTTTTGGCGATCAATATTTCCTCCTTTTTTCTTCGCATCATTTCCCCAAAGTATAAAAACTAACCCTTCATAGTTATCGTTTAATACTTCGATTATTTTATCCGAGAAATTCTCCCAGCCTTTTTTTCGATGGGAGCCTGGTGTAGATTTTTCTACAGTAAAAACGCTGTTCAAAAGGAGAACACCTTGCTTGGCCCAATCTGTTAAATCTCCATGATCAGGTGTCGTCGATCCAAGATCAGCTTCAATTTCTTTATAAATATTTTTTAATGATGGTGGAATTTTTTGACCTTTTTTAACTGAAAACGATAGCCCATGAGCTTGATTCTCACCATGATATGGATCTTGTCCTATAATAACAACTTTTACATCTTTGATATCAACGATCTTAAAAGCATTTAATATATCTTTTTCGTTGGGAAAAATAGGTTTGTGATCATTTCTTTCACTCTCTAAAAAATCTTGTAAAGTCTGAAAGTAATCTTTTTTAGCTTCGTGTTTTATAATTTTTAACCATTCTTTTTTAATTCCATGAAACATCATCAACTCCAAGTTCACTTGTCACTTTGTCCGGGGAGAAACCTCTCGATACTAGGTATCTAATTATTTTAGGCAACTTTCTATCGATATCTTCAGATTTAAGTTGCCTCATTTTATCTTCAATTACTTGTTTTAAAACAAAATTCTCTTCAAGTTTATATTCTTGTCGAAGTGACATTAACTCTGACTCTGATATTGAGAGTTCTTCAGTTTCTAATTTTGAATAAATATATATATCTCCGTAGTTCTTACGAATTAAACAGATAACTCTGTCTTCAGTGTATCTTTGATCATTAATATAGTTTTTTTGTTGAAGTTTACTGATGGCATCTTCGATCTCATCATCTGGAAAAAGCTTTTTTTTCAATGATGCTTTTAGCTTACTTGTAGAATAAGCTTTCTTTGAGAGAAGTTTAACAGATGTTTGCAGTGCATTTATTTTCATAAGAAGCCAAAAAAAAAGCCTGAACAAAATTGTTCAGGCTTTCTAAAGGTTAAATTATTGTAATTTCTTTTCTTTCTTAGTCTTTTTAGTTTTAGCTTCAGTTGGAGTCGACGTTTCAATCGCTTCTTCAGCAATTTCACCTGTTTCCATGTTAACTGCTGCTATAGCATCAGGATCAGTTGCTAGACCATGTTTTGCAAGAACTTTAGTTCTAATCTCTTCCATGACATGTGGGTTATCCATAAAGAATTTTTTAGAGTTCTCTCTACCTTGACCAATTTTTTCATTATTATAAGAATACCAAGAACCTGCTTTTTCAACAACATTCTCTTTAACGGCTAGATCTAGAACATCACCTTCTTTAGAAATACCAGTTCCGTACATTATGTCGAACTCAATTTCTCTAAATGGAGGAGCTACTTTATTTTTAACAACCTTAATTCTCGTTCTATTTCCAATAACAGATTCGCTATCTTTAATTGCACCTATTCTTCTAATGTCCATTCTTACAGAAGAGTAAAACTTAAGTGCATTACCACCTGTTGTTACTTCAGGGTTTCCAAACATGACACCAATTTTTAATCTCAATTGGTTGATGAAGATAACAGTACAGTTTGATCTTGAAATAGATCCTGTAAGTTTTCTAAGTGCTTGAGACATAAGTCTTGCTTGAAGTCCCATGTGTGAATCACCCATGTTTCCTTCTAATTCAGCTCTCGGAGTAAGAGCTGCAACTGAGTCAATGATCAAAAGGTTTACAGCACCACTTCTTACAAGCATATCTGTAATTTCTAAAGCCTGCTCACCACTATCTGGTTGAGAGATTAATGTATTTGGAATATCAACACCAAGAGCTGCTGCATAAGTTGTATCAAGTGCATGTTCGGCATCTACAAATGCTACGGTTCCACCAGCTTTTTGACATTCGGCAGCAATATGAAGAGTAAGAGTTGTTTTACCTGAAGATTCTGGTCCATATATTTCTACAATTCTACCTTGAGGAATTCCACCTATGCCAAGAGCCAAGTCAATCCCTAGAGATCCTGTAGAAATCGATGGAATTTTCTCTGTAGCAGTTCCATCAAGTTTCATGATGGCACCTTTACCAAATTGCTTTTCAATTGTTGAAAGTGCAAGATCTAATGCTTTCTTTTTGTTAGCGTCTGTAGTTGTGTTAAGTGCCATTTTTATTCTCCCTCAATTATTGTTGTGTGATTAAAGTTATCACTGTTATCGGGAATAGCCAAGCAATTTACGGAAATAATACGGATAGCGTAAATGCCTGATTTTTTTGATCAATTAAATAATGGTACATACAATTTGACTAGGACAACTGATATACCTGCATAAACGCCACTTATCACGTCATCAATTATAGTTCCTGAGCCATGAAGAATTTTTTTGTCAAAGTAAGTCGCAGGCCAGATTTTGATGATATCAAAAGCTCTAAAAAGAACAAATACAAGTGAAAGATCGATGATATTTATACTTGGAAAAACAAAACACCAAGTAATCAGCATTCCAATAACCTCATCAATTACAATCCATCCCGGATCATGGATGTGATATTTTTTTTGAATATAATCAGCAACAAAACATGATGATATCGTCAGTAATAAAATAATTGTAATTAATATGGGGAGGCCAAAGCCAGTAATTGAAATTAAATATATTAAAGGTAATGTTGCAAGGCTTCCAACAGTACCCGGCGCTTTGGGAGAATAACCGCTTCCAAAAAATGTTAAGTACATAAGTGAAGCTTTATCACTCAAAGGTTTGTTTTGTTTTTTCATTGTAGATAGGTTAACTTTGGCATCCTCAAATGAAAATAACAAATTTGGATACTACATGGACGCAAGTCAGCTAACTAAAGACTTTCATTTTAATTGGGAATCTTTCGACATAATTGTTGGAGGAAAGTCCTCTATCGATGCACAGCACTACTTGTCGTACTTCGATGGTAAAAAATCTGCCGATAAATTTTTAGCCGGTTATGGATTTAATATCTCTGATCCTATTCAAGCTGCAGAGCTCTTTGGAAACTTTCAAGAAGCTATTCAGTTTATTAAGCGTTACTTTTTAAAAGAAGGAAATGAAGATGGTCTTGAGGTTAAAATTCCTAATGTCTTTTTTTCCATAACAGATGTTTCTAAACTTCTACTTATCGCAACTCAAAAATTACAATCTGAGACTGCAAAAGAAGAAGCAATCTGGGCGAGTGTTATTTTAAAAGTCATGCATACAATACTTCACACTGATAAAGATCTCAGATATAGATACTTCACAACTATTCAAACGCAAATTTTTGATCGCTTTTATCGTTACTTACACAGGGATGAAAAGGATAATTTGTATCTTGAATCAGAAGATGGCTCATTTAAAATACCAATTGTTGAATTTGAAACTAAGTCCAAAAAAACACGAGAAAGTACAATTATAAAACTACTACACAAAAAAGAAAATGTTGCTGAAGAACTTTTCGATCGTATCGGTATTAGAATTGTTGCACAAAATAAAATTGATGTTCTAAGAGTTATAGATTTTCTTGTCCAAAACTATCTCATTATCGCTAACAATATTAAGCCTAGTCGCTCTCAGAATACTTTGTTTGATATGGCAAAACTTCAATCAAGTTATGAAGAGTTCGTTGATAAGAAACTCGACTCTGTTAAGGAATCGGATCTTGCTGATGAATTAGAGTCTATTGCTATGAATTCACTATTAAAGCCAATTCAATCTGAAAGTAATGAACATTCTTCTATCGATTATAGAGCAGTCCACTTTACTTGCAGACAGCTAATTAAGTACAAGAGTCCGTTTGTAAAAGCATTTAGTGATATTAAAGATCTAGCTAAAAAAGAAGATTCTGAACTTGCTAAGAAAATTCTTAGTCTTGACACAAGTTTTGTTTCTCAGGATGTTCGATTCTTTTATCCATATGAGGTTCAAATTACTGACCACGATAGTCATAAAGAAAATACAGTTGGAGAGGCTTCGCATCTTGAATATAAAAAATCTCAGCTCCACTCGGCAATGAAAAGACTTTTCAAGCCACTAATCAAACTAAAAAATCTTAAAGTAGACTAATTCTTTATAAACTCAATAATCCTTTCGTTAACAAAATCGGGAAAGTCTACTTGTGGAACGTGACTGCCGTTCTTAACAATATAAAGTTCTGCATCTTGAAGGGTATCTGCTAGTTGGCGTTGAAGATAGTTCGGTATAACTTTGTCCTTATCCCCCCCAATGATTAACGACTTGGTAGTGATGATTTCAACCTCACCCAAAATTTGATGAAATTGCATTTGATCTAGTAGTTGAAAGAAAAGTTCTGGCCCAAGTTGTCCAAGTTTATTTAAGTAAACTTCTATAAATTCACTTGAAACGGTTTTTATATTAAATCCACCCGCATGTATAAGTTTTTTTATAATTGGATTCCATCCTCCATATTTCCAAAATGTTGTAAATGCTGTGGGGTAAGCTTTCAGAAGCTTTTTTATATAAGGCTGAACTTGGTCAACAACATTACTATCAAACATAATATCGTATACTGGCATTGTAGTGCCTGAGATTAATACTTGTTTTGCAACAATATCCGGAAAACATTTTGTAAACTCTAAGCATATATTTACGCCCATGCTATGACCTATTAAAATTGGGCGTTTTATATTTAAGTGATTTATAAGACCATAAAGATCATTCGTTAGGTTTTTAAAAGTTATAGAGGATAAGTTTTTTATACCACTAGATTGATAATGGCCTCTGTAATCATGAGTAAGAATTTTGTAACCCTGAGCTGCAAAAAAATCAAGTTGATGAGTCCAGTGGTGATTACTACACACTAGTCCGTAGTTGAAAATTAAAATATCTTCATTACATTCATTTTCGAAAGGGTCAAAGTTTGCTTGATAAAAAAGCTGCTCATTGTCTGTAGTTTTATAGTAGTTAGTGTAAGGTGTCTTCATTCGCCGCTCTTTTGAATATCTTTAAGAATACCAACAAGCTCAGGTGCTTCAGCCAAAATTTTCTCAGTAATCTTATTGAGCTGTTCTCTGTAAGACTCTTCCTTAATGGCAAGTGCGGCAGACACTGAAAAAATACAATCTCCGACTTTAATCTTATCTCCAAGTTTAATTTCTTTGTAACCTGTCGTTCTTTTACCATTAATCAGTATGAACTTTGTATTTTTACTCAAGTGGCAAAGAATTTTTGAATCAATAACTTCGATAAATAAGTGATTCATGTTCAACTTTAAATCCTCTAGATATAAGTCTGAACCAGTATCGCGACCAATATATATGAGATTCTTATGAAAGGTGTATTCACCCTTTTTATCGTTCTCATTAGATTGTTCAATATTGATTGCTATCATGATTGTATTATATCTCGAATTAGAGCTTTTATACAGTGGTTGAAATTTTCTTGTCTCTCGAGAGTTTCTCTAATAATGGAATGAAAAGCTCTGGTTTTGTATTTTTTACTTTTTGAACATCTCTTTGAACGGTTTCAAGTATTGCGAAATGCTCAAAAATATTTGCAACTTTATTGGAAGAGATATTTCCTGACTGGGATGAGCCAAATAGGTCACCTTCTCCTCGGTTTTTCAGATCTGCTTCTGCAATCTCGAAACCGTCGTGGCTTCTCTCAACAACTTTTAATCTTTTAATTCCTTCTGATGAAGTATTAGAATCAGGAATTAAAAAACAAAAACCTGGTTTCTCTCCTCGTCCAACTCGGCCTCTTAGTTGGTGAAGAGAGCTGAGTCCGAATCGTTCTGGATTGTAAATTGCCATAACTGTTGCATTTAAAACGTTTATTCCTACTTCAATGACCGAAGTAGAAATCAAAATATTTATACGGCCAGCGTTATAATCTATGAGAACTTTATTTTTGTCATCGGAATTCATTTTTCCATGAAGAACTTGAATCAAGAAGTTTGGAAAATAGTTTTTGTATAGTAACTCTACCTTCTCAATATTCTTTAGATCATTCTCCTCATTATCTTCAATCGCTGGAACTACAATGTATATCTGTTCTCCTAGCTCAACTCTCGTTTTAACAAAAGATAGATATTTCTCATAAGTTTCTGTTTTAATAATCCTTGTCTGAGTTCCTTTTCTATTTGAAGGTATCGTTTTAATGGTAGAGATATCTAAGTCTCCATATTGCGCTAATTGTAATGTTCTAGGTATTGGTGTGGCACTCATAAGGAGGCAGTGAGTACCTTCTCCTTTAGAAACTAGTCTCAATCTTTGCTCAACTCCAAACTTATGTTGCTCGTCAATGATGGCCAACTGTAAGTTAGAAAATGATACTGAATCTTGAAAAAGAGAGTGCGTACCAACAAGAATTTTAGTTTGATTCTTATCTAGTCGCTCTTGAATTAACTTTCTTTGTGCTGTCTTAGTACTTCCTACCAATATATCAATTGTGTATTCGCCACTCAAAAGTTCATTAAATGTTTTGAAGTGCTGTTGGGCCAATGCTTCTGTTGGACACATAATAGCAACTTGACCACCAGAAGTCGCAACACTCAGAGCCGCGACAATGGCAACTGTAGTCTTTCCACAACCCACATCTCCTTGAACAATTCTCATCATAGGATGACCTTGCTGAAAGTCTGTGAAAATTTCCTCGCATACTTTTGTTTGGTCCTCAGTAAATTGATAGGGGAAAGTACTGATAAAATTATCTATAGCTGCTGAATCTACTTTAATTTTCGGTGCAGAAATACTTTTAATAGACATCTTTCTTGCAACAACTTTTAATTGATCTTTTAAAAATTCAAAGTAGATAAGGTCTTCTTTGGCTTTTTTGTACTTTTTATTATCATATTCGCATTGGCCATGCAGGCGCATGAAAGTTTGATTCAATGATTCTATACTTAACTCTTGAGAGAGATCTTTGGTGAAAAAGTCTAGAGGACTTTGCCATAGGTTTTTAGGGATCCTATTAATAACTGACTTTAAGTGAGTACCAGAGATACTATTAACGGTGGGGTACTCTATCAGAATACCATTGTCATTATCTTTGGGATCAAGATTGGGATTTACTATCTGTGGGACCCCCTTATAGTCTGATACTATACCTAGAAATGTAAAACTATTAAGAGCCTCTAGCTGATTTTTTATATTGGGGTAGGAGTTAAACCATTTTAAATTTATAAAGGTATTACTTAAATTATCCTTTATAACTGCTGTTGCATTAAATAGCTGAACTTTATTTTTTCCTCTTTTTCCAAAAGCTGGTGAAATATCAACCGTTATTACAGTCGCTGAGCCTTTAAAGTAGGATCCTATTTTAATTTCAGAAAAGGGATGAATATCTGGAAGCTTGGTTACTCTAAGCGGAAGAAGCCATAAAAGATCTTCGATTGTATTTATTTGTGCACTTAGAAGTTTTTGAATCGTTTTAGTTGGTTTAGAGGGGGAGGAGCAAAGAGCAGTTATACTGCTCTTCCAACTTAAATTATTTGTACTCAACTTTTTCAATTTCGTATTCGATATTACCTTTTGGTGCTTTTACTATCGCTTCATCACCTTCTTCTTTCCCAATAAGAGCTTTTCCAAGAGGACTACTAAAAGATATTTTGCTCGCATCAGTCATTGCTTCATCTTCTCCAACGATTTGAATTGTTGTCGTTTCTTCATTTTCAACATGAGTAATTGTAACAGTTGCACCAAAGACGATTCTAGTATTTTTAGAGGCTGTTGGATCAATAACATTTGCTGTCGCAAGTTTTCCTTGAATTTCTCCAATACGACCTTCAACGTGACCTTGCTGCTCTTTTGCTGCATGATACTCAGCATTTTCTTTTAAATCACCGTGTGCACGAGCTTCTGCGATTTGAATTTTAAGTTCTTCTCGGTCAACCTTGAGAAGTTTTTCAAGTTCTGCGTCTAATTGGCTCTTTCCAAGTACTGTCATTGGTGTAGACATTTATTACCTCTTTATAATATTTTATTTTTTAAAAAGTGCATCTGCTGCACTTAGTGCACTCGTTTGTTTATCATTATTTAGGTTTGAACCATCTCCCAATTTGAAGTGGTCACAAAAATTAGCTTTTTCTTTCTCAATTATTCTATCCGCAGTTGGTTCGCGGCAATCATTATAAGAGGAAATATCATAAAACTGACACATCTTACAGCATCTTATACTGGCATTACATTTGTCGCAGTTCTCGAAACGACTAACATCTTTTCCAACATCTAATATGAGATTATCATTACACTTGTAACACTTTGCCGTCATCTAAAATTCCTGGGTAAAACCTAGTCCAAATCCTGAATTCTCGTCTTCGGTTGGAGCCGTAAAAAAGATTTGAGGTAGGTTTCTTTTGTTATATTGATCCACAGCACTCTTGAGTAGAGTTTCATTGTTATATTGAAGTGTCTTTGAGGTTAGATAACTCAACGCAACAAGTACGGCTCCACCTAAAATGAAAGTATTCTTATTTTGTACATTTCCATCATTATTAGTTTGAACAAGACCTGCAAGGATCATTACGCTTCCAATTGTACTCGTAGCAGCACCCCAAACAGTTGGCTTGTTTCTTTCTTGATACTCATTGAGCAGGTCTTTAGCTTGAGTATCCTTCTCAAGATAAAAGCGAAGGCCCTCACCTTTTTTACTAGCTCCAGCATCGACTAAAACTTCTTGGTAGTTGATGATGGCAACACGACTACATGTCTCAGCTGCAAAGGCTTGTGACATAAGAAGTGAAAATATTGCTATTAACTTTAAAAACATAGGGGATAGTTTATTCCAATAGTGCATATTATGCAATTTTTGCAGTTAGTTGTTTTCTAGGCACATGCTAGTAATATTAATGTATTAGGAAAAATTATGGATATAGTTAAGACTGGAATTGGAATATCAAAAACGATTAAGAATGTTTCTCGCGGACGAGAGATACTCAATGTTTTATGGAGAAACGGTTTTGATGAATTTATTATTAAGACAAAACTGCATTCATTTATTCCAGGCTTCGTTATTCCAAGAAGTAGATTCCTAAATGCAATCACAGAACAAGGCGATGAAGATAATTTCTGGCAGTCTGTCGGATTCAGACTTCGAAAATCATTTGAGGAACTTGGACCTAGTTTTATTAAGCTTGGACAACTTCTCTCCACTAGAGAAGACATACTTGATCCAGCACTTATCAAAGAATTGAAACTTCTACAAAATAAAGCAAGTGGTATTCCATTCGAACAAGTTCAAATAATTATTGAAAAGAATTTAGGCATGTCTGTTGATGAGGCTTTTAAAAGCTTTAATCGTGATCCTATTGGAATGGCATCTATAGGGATCGCTTATAAAGCTCAATTGAAAGATGGAACAGATGTTGTTGTTAAAGCGCGAAGACCAGGTATTGAAAAAGTAATAAAAACTGACTTTGAAATTGTGGCTTTTATTATATCTCAAGTTGAAAAAGTTTCTGGTGACTTCAAGTACCTTGGAGCAAGTCGCGCAATTGATGACTTCTTTAAGAGTATCCAATTAGAGCTAAACTTTATTATTGAAGCTCAAAACTGTAAACGTTTAAAGAAAAACCTTGAATCAATTGATTCAAAAAATATGTTTGTCTTACCTGAAATTTATGATGAATTCACTTGTGAAGAATTGCTAGTGATGGACTTCTTGGATGGAAGACCTTTTAATGAAATTGGGGACCTTAAGAATGAGACTCCAGAACTTTCAAATATGATGAATGAGAGTGTGAAAATGTTTATTCACACTCTTCTTGCAGATGGCTTCTTCCACGCTGACCTTCACGGTGGAAATTTCTTTTTACTAAAAGATGATAAAATAGGGCTAATTGATTTTGGATTAATGGGGAATCTATCAAAGAAGAATAGAACAAACCTTGTGGCCATTTTACTTGCTCTAGTAACAAACAATTATGAAAACTTAGTTTATGAATTTTTAGATGTAGCTGAATATGATGAAATACCTAATCATGAAGTTCTTATTCGTGATATCCAAGAGGTACTTTCCCCTTTTCTTGGTTTAAGTGTTCAACAAACTGATATGACGGCATTGGTGCATTCAATTGTTACAACTTTAGGCAAGCATCAAATGTATCTTCCTCGTGAGTGGTTTATCATTTTTAGATCACTTATGACTTTGGATGGTGTCGGTAAAGCTATAAACATAGATTTAAATATATTTGAAGTTATAGACAGTCAGATTCACGATATTATGGGAGAGCTCGTTTCAAAAGAGTCAATCATGGAAGACGCCATGTGGATTGGACGAGACACATTGAATTCCATGCGAATAATACCTAGGCACCTTCGTTGGCTCCTAAAAGAATTCGCCAAGAAAAAATATCGTCTTGATATTCAACTTGTGGGAATAGAAAAAGAAATTTCTGCTGTTAGTAAGAGTATGTTCTTTGTGGGCTTAATGTTGTTGTCTTCAACATTGTTTTTCTCAGGTGTATTTCTGATAAAAGGAATCTCAGTTGAAAGCTTGAAGGATATACCAGTTATCGTATGGACTTTGTGGTCATTAGGTATGCTCGCAGTTATCCGTGCGTCTCTCTTTTTAAGAAACTAGATCGAATCCAGACCACTTATATAGATTGGAGGAAGCTTACTAAGTTCTTCAAATCTTCCTGGGCCTAAAAGACCAGTTAGAAAATCACTGATATCCATTGTTAAATTATTCTTTTCAAAAATAAACTCGATATTCATATTATCTATTTTAGTTACTTCAATTTCACTGTTCGAGTAGTTAATAACAAATCTTTTGAATAAGGAGTGTTCTCCGACTTTTAAAAGAGCTGCAAACTGAACTTCATAATCTTCAAAATGTGTATGAGGAGACCAAAGGACTCCGTACTTACTTATTTCTATATAGTCAGAGAAGTCACCAACTTCAATGATTACTCCACTTAAGTCTTCACCCTTATTCATAAAAAAATAATTAGTAATGACATCATTCTCTTTTTTTATAAATAAAGAAGATGAAGTAATGAGTTTTAGTGAATCCCAGTCACTTACTTCTCTATGAATACGCAGCTCACTTTGGTTATTATAGATCAAAGTGAGAGTTACAAGGTCAGTTTGGCTAAGTTCGGATAGAGTTGTTGGAGAGTAGCTATCAACATCATCTAGAGAGTGATCGTATTCAAGTTGTTCGATACAAGGGTAAAAAGAGAACTTTTCATAGAGCTCAACTTGGTCACTCCAAAGTATATGAAAGGTAGAGTTTGTTTGAAGAGCTAGTACGTGTTCAAAAAAATTTTTAAAAATCCCTTTCCCTCTATGTGCTTCATCAACAGCTATTCCACCATACATATCTATAGGATAGCTTTTGTCTTTAATTTTAAATTCTCTATTAGACACACCAATATGCGCGATAACTTTATCGTTCTCTATAATGATGTGACAATTATGATGATTCTTTGTCTCCACTAGAGGGGCGAAATCGATTTGAAAGCTATTATCTATAGAGTAGTTGAAACTCTTCTCTATCAGAGTAATGGTTTCTTTAAAAAATTCGGGGCTTTTGGCCAGTGTTGTATATTTCATAGTTAGACTCTAGCTTCTTTTATCTAAATGGGCAAAAAAGACAAGAAGCTAAGTGTTCGATTTTGTGAGGTTTTAATCTGTTTTAAGGCAATATTTTCCCCTTCAATAATATTACAGTTCTTTTCTTAAGAGTTCCTTTTATCAGTCGATAAAGTACTTGGATGCTTTAGGGCATTTGGTGTGTCAAGGATTGACACAAAAACCAAGTTCAAGGAGGAACAGATGGGTTTAAGAATTAATACTAACGTATCATCTTTAAACGCTCAAAGAAATTTAAGCGGGACAAGATTGAATCAACAAAAGACTTTAGAGCAACTATCGTCAGGTCAAAGAATTAACCGCGCAGGAGATGATGCTGCCGGATTAGCAATCTCAGAAAACCTTAAAGCACAAATTAGAGGATTAGGACAAGCAGAAAGAAATGCTCAAGACGGTATTTCACTAGTTCAAATCGCCGAGGGTGGTTTAAGTGAAGTTTCAAATATTATGATTAGATTAAGAGAACTTGCGGTTCAGTCTGCATCGGATACCATCGGTTCAACTGAAAGAAAGTTCTTAAATGTAGAATTTGAGCAATTAACTGCAGAAGTAGATAGAATTGCAAACTCAACAGAATTTAACAGAGTACCACTTCTAAATGGTACGGGCGCTGTTTTTGATATTCAAATCGGAACAAGAAATGATCCTTTAGCTGATAGACTTACGTTTGACGCTTCTAGTGCTGACATAAATGTTGCAGCACTTGGTTTAAATCTTGCTTCAGTTTCGGATAAAATTTCATCTCAAAACTCTCTTAGTGCAATTGACCAGGCGATCACGTCTGTATCAAGTATTAGAGCAGACTTTGGTGCACTTCAAAACAGATTACAATCTACGATTAATAATCAGCAGATTAGTATTGAAAATTTAAGTGCAGCTAACTCGCGAGTTAGAGACGCAGATATCGCTAAAACAACAGCAGAATTGACTAAAAATAATATCTTAATGCAAGCAGGGACATCGGTTCTAGCGCAAGCTAACCAGTCTTCTACAAGTGCATTACAACTTATTCAACAAGCAGCCGGGTAATAGCTACCCCTAGCTCCGGCTAAAGCTTTTGAATTGTAAAAAAACACCTGCAAGTGTTATTTAAATTAACAACACGTAGGTATGTGACGTCGAAACAATAGTGTTTCGTGCAAGATTGGAAAGTTTGAAAAGTGCAAAACGAAAACACCAATTTTGGATTAACAACAAAGAACAGTATGTTCGCTAATTACCAGGAGGTTAAGATGACTATACTAGACGGAGCTTAATATGTTCAGAATCAATACCAATGTCTCAAGCCTTTCAGCTCAGAGACATTTAGGAAATACGAAATTAGAATTAGATAGCAGCATGAGAAAACTCTCAAGCGGCGAAAGAATAACAAGAGCTGGCGACGATGCTGCCGGTTTAGCAATAAGCGAAAAACTCAAAGCTAATATTAGATCTTTGGGGCAAGCGAAAAGGAATGCAGGAGATGGTATCTCACTCATACAGACAGCAGAAGGTGGACTCTCAGAGGTATCTAATATTGTCATTCGTTTGCGAGAGCTCGCTATGCAAACAGCATCAGATACAGTTGGCGACACTGAAAGAGAATTTTCAAACATTGAGTTTCAACAACTCAAAGACGAAATTCAAAGAATCTCTCAGTCAGCAGAGTTTAACGGAAGGAAACTTCTCGATGGAACAGGTGGGATCGCAGATATCCAAGTTGGGATTAAAAACGATGCCTTCAACGACAGGATTAGTTACGATAGTTCTAAAATCGCATCTACTCTTGAAGACCTGGGAATTGGGGGAGAGCTTGTTGCAGATAAAGAATCATCGCAAATGGCCCTTGCTAAACTCGATGACGCCATTGTTAAAATTAACGGCAATAGAGCTGAACTTGGTGCGCTCCAGAATCGTCTCCAATCTGTTACCAACTCAATTGGTATCAGTGAAGAGAACCTTTCAGCAGCGAATTCAAGAATCAGAGATGTTGACGTGGCAAGCGAGTCTGCCAGGTTAGCTAGAAGTAATATCCTCGCGCAAGCAGGAACTTCAGTGTTAGCTCAGGCAAATCAAACGCCACAACTTGCACTTAAACTTATTGGATAGTCACATATCTACAAGGTATCCCTCAAATGAGGGATACCTTTTTTATTTCCATTTACCCTCGCTTAAAACCTGTTAAAATCAAACTATGACAAATCAAAAAACAATTCTCATCTTTGGTGTTTCTTCATTTTTGGGGTCAAACCTGGCCGAATTACTCAAGGATAAGTACCGAGTTGTTGGAACCTACTTTAATAATGAAACTCGAATCGATGGTGTTTTTTCACTGAAGTGTGACGTTCATCAAAAAAATGAAGTTCAGAAAATAAGCTTTATGGTTAAGCCTGATATTACTATCTATGCCGTAGGACTTACTAGCATAAGAGACTGTCACGAATACCCTAAGGTAGCAGACGCTCTCAACACAGCTGGTGTTTTTAATGTTTCAGCTGCAGCTGAGAGGTACAACTCAAAGTTTATCTATTTCTCTACGTCATATATTTTCTCCGGTGAGGATACTCTTTATAGAGAAAATGACACTCCTATGCCTTCGACAATGTATGGAAGTACAATGGCATCCAGTGAGTTTTACGTTCAAAAATCTTGTCTTAATTATATTATTTTTAGATGCTCTCCCCTTATTGGACGAGGTTATCAGTTTCATGACTCAAATTGGGTAGAGACGCTTGATAGGTTATCGTATCAAAATAAAAAAATTCTTTGCGACACTAAGGTTCATACAGGCTTTTTAGATGTTTTAACTTTGGCTTCAATTGTAGATGAGGCAATTGAAAAAAATATTACGAACAGACTTTTTCAACTATCATCGACGGACATCATGAATAAGTATGAGTTTTCCTCATTATACTTAGAAACTATAAAGGGGAATCAGTCCCTTCTATCTAAGTCTGATTGGTATTTTCCGAAACTTGATAATCAAGTAACGAGACAACAAACTGTGGAAGAGAGCTATTATCGAATGGACCTTGATAATGCAAAAACTACATTCTCGACGCCACTTTTAACGGCAAAGGGTTCACTTCAAAAAGTTCTCGATCAATACTCAGGAGTTGTAGGTAGTTCCAAAAAGAAATCTGCTGGAGTAAGCTTTATCTAGCAGAGTGCTTAATGAACTCAGTTAGGTAGTGTCTGGTTAATGCATCAACATCAACACTTTCACCATTAAACTTCCAAGATATTTTGTTAAAAGCTCCAACGTGGGCTTTAATTTCATGGATTTTTGATGTTGAAGATTCTTCGTAATTCAAACGTGCTGAGAAAAGCCCACCAGAGTTAGAAAGAAAGCCAATCGTAATAACGTCAGCAGATCTTCTTGCGATAACGAGTTTTAATGAATTTCTATAAAGCATGAAGTCGTTTATTGTATTGGAAATTTTAAAGGATTTTATAAGCCCACTTTGACTTCCTCTAAATTCATTAAACTTTGTGAGATATATCTCAAACCTTTCTTTCAGCTCTTCCATCAGTTCAATTGATGACTCTTCAAGTAGTTTCACTGGGTTTAAGTGCTCATTAAAATTAATGACACCTGTCTCTTCCATGTTGAGTTCTTCAAGGGCAAGAGTTTCAATCCAGTTGGTAGCAATCGTATTATTGGTTTGTAGATTATTCATATAAAAATGATCAAGGTATTTGGACGACATGTCAAGAAATGAGAGGGTCTAGATAATGCTTGTGGTTTCGCGCCCTAAATAAAAAGGTGGGTGCAATTAGTAATTATCTTAGGCTTCCCATTTATCAATCCTCGTTCGAAGATTGTTGGGCATGCTCACAATAACCAGTGACAGCTCCCGCGAAAAAGAATGTAGGGCGAAACTTGTATTGCATTATCTAGAGCCCACAATCAGTATACCAGAAAAATGGGCCATAGTAGATAAGTAAAATTGGCAGCCTTGATTTGTCTAAGTTGTTGATAATATGTCATATCGGGGCTTTAGGTCGTGATGCATTGCGAAAAGTTGAGTGTAATGGTAAAATATAGGTATTAGATAAACTTTTTGTAAAGTTTAGGAACATTCGAGCCGACAAGTAAGAGTGTTCACTAATAGGAGAGTTGTGATGAAGAATAAAGTTATTGAATTTTTAAAAGACGAAGAAGGGCAAACATCTACAGAGTATATTCTGTTGGTTGCAATTGTCGCTCTGATTGTTATTAAGTTCGGTGATAAGCTCAAAGAAAAGCTGAATACGATGGTAGACAAGGTCTTTACTAGAGCAGATGCTTCGCTTGACGGCTTCGAAGGTTAATTTTAGGAATTAATTTCCTAAAGCGTACCTATAATACTTAAATCATGTAACCTTGTTACATGCATATACTAACTTTCCTAAAATCATCAGGTCAAGCGACCATAGAATATCTATTTGTCTTAATTTTCATAGTGGGTATATCCCTCAAAATTGTTGGAGTTTTTTCGAGTTTTATGAGGGACTCTGTTGGTAACTTAGGCCATGAACTTTCTGTAAATTTAAGCTCTGGCGTGTGTGAGTCAATTTGTTTTTTCAAAGGATATAAAAATGGGAATTCCGGCGAATGATCCCTACGGTCTTTATATTTCTTATTATTCAACTACTTTTTGTATCGCTTCTGGATGCAAAATATAGAAAGATATCCAATAACTGGAGTCTTCTAAATATTGGTATCTACCTTTTATTTATCATTTTCTTTCCATCAATTCTCTCCTTTGAGTGGCAAACACTTATTTTAAGTGGAGCTTTCCTCGTATTAGGATTTATGCTTTTTTTGTTAAAAATTATGGGAGGCGGGGATGCAAAGTACTTAACAACATTCACTCTTTTGATACCCGTTAAGTTGCATTTACTTTTTTTAGAATATTTACTAATTGGAACGATACTATTTGCAGGTTTCTTCTTCATTAAAAACATAATTCAAAACAGAAGTGATATCATCAACTACTTGCGCTCTTTCTATCTTCAAGGGGTAAAAAGTTTCTTTGGTACCAAGTTTGCCTTTGCCCCTGTTATACTTGTTGCATGGATTTTACTTGGTCTAGATATATATTTCAATCTCATCTAAAGCAAAGAGGGCAGTCAACTGTCGAATACATAATGCTTTTTGCAATGGTTGCCATCTTAGTAACATCAGTTTTTAAAAGTGATTCTTTTCAAAAAATATTTGGTAAGCAAGGCACTTTTGCAAAAACCTACAAAGAGGAAATAGAATTCTCCTATAGACATGCACTTCGAGGAAGAAAAGAGTTTACTCAACCTAACTACAATTCAATTCATCAGTCTTATAATAAAAGTCCTGGCACCACTAGGTTTTTTGGAGCTCAGCGTGCCTATCCTTAAAAAAAATGAAAAGGGACAATCGACAATTGAGTTCATCCTCACTCTATCCTTTGCAATAGGTATTACAATGCTTTTTGTCTCACAAGCTCTCAATATGACAGTTGGTTTTATGGTTCATTATGGAACATTTATGGCCGGAAGAACCTTTTTGAGTCATGACAGCTTTGGCCGAGATATATCTCAATCAATTGGACAAGCAGGTAACGTTGCTAAAGAGACATTCAGTTTTTACAATTTACAAGTTCTCGATATTTCTCCAGTCGTAAAAATCGTAAAACCCTCAGATGGAAACTCCTTGATGAGTGGTGTGACTGCCCAATATGACAAGCTTCTATCGCCTTTTAAGCTCATTCTAAATGGTGAAAAAGCAACTTTTTACTCTGAAGGATTTTTAGGTAAAGAACCAACTCGAGCTAGTTGCTATCAGCAGACTTGTTTTGCTATTGGATCAGGTGGAAATTGCACGGCCAATATGGATGTAACTCTTTTTGATAATGGATGTTAAATGAAAATTTTTAAATTATTAAAAAATCAAAAAGGTCAGTCTTTAATAGAGTTTGTTTTATTCTTGCCATTTATGATGATGATATATTCGGTAATTATAAATGTATCGGGTGCTATTAACGCCTCTTTGAATCAACAGAAAGTAACCAGAGCTTATTTTTATTATAACATGCAAAACAACTCTACTATTCCTAAACCAAGAAGAAACGGTCCAGATCCATCCGATAGTTGGCAGACGTTTGGGATGCAAATAATGGGATGGGCAACAGAGCTTGCAGATGGTTCCGGTGACGGAGGATTACCTGTAGCAGCTTGCTTCAAATTTAATTTACCTCTTGGAACAGGAGATAAGGATAGTTGTGAAGAAGCATATTCAGGTAAAACTACTCAATACATTAGAGTTGGTACTGTATACGGAGTGTGTGGTGCAACTTACCAAAAACAAGGCGGCAGTAAGATAAGAGTACCCTCTGGTGGCATACCAGTTGGAGTTGCTGTAGCTGCGCAAGGCTGTTTTATCCAATAGAGGACATTTCTTCCTCATACTTTTAAAACTATCGTAAGTATATAATAAAAGGTGAATAGCTAGAAAGGAATTCTATGAACAGTCGTGCGTTTACTCTCAGTTTGATCATTGCCGTCATTGCGGTATTTATGGTTCAGTCATATATCGAAGGTAGAGAATCAAAATTTAAAGAAGAATACGGAAACATGGTTCCTGTCGTAATAGCCAAAAGAGATATTAAAGAGCTTGAACTAATAGACGATCGTAAAGTGCAAATGATTACAGTTCCAAAAAAATACAGAATGAACGGTGCATTTGATAAGCAAGAAAATCTTTACAATACTATCGCTGCAGTCCCAATTAAAAAAGGTGAACAAATTACAAAACCTAGGGTTACTTACCCTGGTGCAAGGTCCGGTTTATCACGGCAAGTTGGTATCGGTAGTCGAGCGCTTTCTGTTCAGGTGAATGAGAGTCAAGCCGTCAGCAAGCTGATTAAACCTGGAGATCGAGTAGATGTGTTAACACTTGTTGACTTTGCAGGCGGTAAAAAAGAAAAAATGAAAGTTAAAACAGTTCTGCAAGACGTTTATGTATTAGCAACAGGACTAAACGTAACAAAAGAGATTCCACTGATTGGAATGAAAGTCGATAAAGAGGTTCGTAAAATGAACCTGAATAACTATACAAACTTTAATGCAGTAACTCTCGAGTTAAAGCCTTACGAAGTTCAAAAAATGATTTTTTTAATCACTGCCGGAAACGGAATTTACCTATCACTTAGAAATAATGACGACAAAACAATTGAGCGTATAAGTGGTACGAGACTTTACGATGTTCTAGGGGAAGATGCCCAGGATGCAAAAGCCTACTTTGCTGAACAAGCTGCGCTCAAAAACAAAAGGTAAAAATGTTAAAAACATTATTATTTATTCTTTTTATTTCTTTGAATATAAGTGCCCAAGAGGCCGCTAAGGAGTCGAACCTATCTATTGCGATTGGTATCGATGAAGTTATAAAACTACAATACAAATACAATACAAAAGTTCAAATAGGTAATCCGAAAATTGTATCACTGATCCTCGCCCCTTCGAGACGTGAAATTACTTTTAGAGGGAAAAATGCAGGAAAGACTTCAGTTACAGTAAGAGACGCAGCTGGTGATATTAGAGATAAGTTTATTGTGAACGTATCAGCAGATGGAACATCTCAAATTGTAAGAGAGCTTAGAGATTTAATTGGAAATATTGAAGGAATAGAAGTTTTAATCAAAGGCGGAAAGGTCGTTGTTGAAGGAATGATTGTTGTGCCTGGTGATATCGGAAGAATCAACACCGTTCTTAGTCAGTATAGAGAAGTTCTGAGACTGATTGAACTTTCTCCTCAAACACAAAGAGTTATCGCACGAAAAATGCAGGAAGAGATTAATAAAAATAATATGAAAGACGTAACAGTCAGAATAGTTAATGGTGACTTTTGGATTGAGGGAGTTGTGAACTCAGAACAAAAGAAAGTTATTGCTACTGAAATTGCCCAACAATATCTTCCTGATAAGCTCGACTCATTGGCCGCTCAAAGCGGTGGTTCAAGTTTTCAAGCTAAAGCTGGAGATCCTATAGTAAATTTTATTTCAGTAAATGAAAAAAAAGATCCAGAGCCCCCGGCTAAACTTGTAAAAATTAGTGCTCAGTTTGTTGAACTATCTAAAGATTATCAAAAAATATTTGGATTCTCATGGAACCCAACTTTAACTTCTGGTGGATCAATCTCATTTGGTAAAACTGACTCCGGTGATGTAACCACAAATGAAAACGATACTTTAAGTGGAACTATTGCTTCTCTTTTTCCAAAGCTATCTTCAGCAAGACAAGCTGGATATGCAAGAGTGATTCAATCTGCGATGCTTATCACTAAAGATAGAAAACAAGCTACTGTAAGTAAGTCTCGAGCTGTTCCATACTCAATTGGTGCAGGTGACCTTCAGACAACTGGTAATGCAACTTTTAACTTTACGTTAACTGTTACTCCATCAATAGGGGATAAAGAAATTGTAAACTTAGATTCACTAACTATATCAGTCGCTCTACCAGCAGCAAGAGCTAACGGTGGTCAACCAACTTCAACGAACAATAGTATCACTACAAATGTTGCAGTTAAATCTAAGGAATCAGCCGCCATAGGTGGAATTGTTCAAAGCTCATCATCAACTAATTATGATAAAGATGTCCAGCCACCAAACCCAGAAGCTGGTACTCAGCTTCTTTTTAATCTTGGTCGTGGAAAAAGTTATACAACTGATAAAGCGCAATTTGTCGTTTTTGTGACCCCTGAAATTATAGAATCGGCGGCGGATGGAACGAACGAAATTCGTAAAAAATTTAGAAAAAGAGAAAGATAATGGCAGGTCATATAATAAGTATTATTGGTGGTAAAGGTGGGGTTGGAAAATCTCAAGTCGCTGCCAATTTAGCTTTTGCATTCGCTGCTGAAAATCGTTCAAAAACACTACTTCTTGATTTTGATAAGGTTGCCTCTGGTGATCAAAACATTATCACTGGTATCAAATTTAAAAAAAGTATTAAAGATCTTTCCGAGTTTAACGGAGCAATGGATCCTCGTTCAATAAATATGTTTGTTGGGCAACATAAAAATGGTGTCCACTTTATTGGTATGCCAAATGATCCGAATGTGTCAGATTCAATAGACCCAGAAGGTTTGGGGAAAACTCTAAAGGCACTTCCAAATCTATATCAAACCACTATCATTGATTGTGGAAGCGAGCTCAACGATCTCGCATTAAAAGCACTCGAGTATTCAACACTTATTTTTCTTGTTGTTACTCCGGATCTATTAGCTGCGAACCAAACTAAAAGAGTCTTTTCAGATCTAACTACAATGCTGTTTCCAAAAGAGATGATGCATATAATTGTAAATCAATTTCAAAAAGGTCATCCCGTAACTCCAGAGACCATTGGAAGGCAAATTGGTAAACCCGTTTTTGGAGCAGTTGCTAAAGATGATCAAAGTTGTCTTAGAGCTCTTTCAAGTTCAACTCCTTTGTACGTGATAGCTAAAAACTCCCCATTCTCACAAGGAATCACGGATATTGTTAGAAAGCTTAAACAAAGAAATATCCTTGCCGCTTTAGAAAAACTTCAAAAACCTGAAGGAGCTGCACAGAAAAAAACTTCTAATACTCCTAGTATAAAAGGTGGGAAGAATCCTTGGTTAGACCTAAAGTCTAGAATTCACAAGTCTCTCGTTGAAGAGATGGATATGAAAAAACAAGACGATAATGATCCAAAAGCGAAAATTATTTTAAGAGAAAAAACCAAGAAACTCGTGGTTGAACTCCTTGGTAAAGAAGATACTAAAGGTGTTTTAAATACTCGTGAAGATATGAATCAAATCGTCAAAGAGGTTTTAGATGAAGCCTTAGGTCTTGGTCCACTAGAAGATATGCTCGCTGATAAATCTATTTCTGAGATTATGGTTGTGGGCCCTGACAAAATTTTCTATGAACAAGATGGAAAAGTTAAGATGTCAGATGTTATCTTTACAAATAATCGACAAGTACTAAATGTTATTGAAAGAATTGTTGCACCCATTGGACGTCGTATTGATGAAAAAACTCCTTATGTTGATGCAAGATTACAAGACGGTTCTAGAGTTCACGCTATTATCCCACCATGTGCGCTCGATGGTGGAACAATTACAATCAGAAAATTTCCCGAAAATAGACTTACTTATAAAGATTTAGTCGGTTTTGGATCTATGACAATGAACATGGCAGACTTTCTTAGAATCTCTGTTGAGGCACATAGAAATATTGTAGTCTCCGGTGGTACTGGGTCTGGTAAAACTACTCTTATTAATATGCTCGGAGGATTTATTCCGACAAATGAGCGTATTATTACCTGTGAAGATTCAGCCGA
>Ga0307981_1000256_pt1 | contig 57005 bp, 26 predicted proteins | sample OrgLakmetagen987_FD_201849 | JGI IMG/M metagenome (GOLD analysis project Ga0307981, IMG submission 201849) | Saline water microbial communities from Organic Lake, Antarctica - #987 | ecosystem: Environmental > Aquatic > Non-marine Saline and Alkaline > Saline | place: Antarctica: Organic Lake... | reverse complement strand
TTTTCGATAATTTCTTTGTTTTGGACGCATAAATCCTTGTTCTCAAATAACTTGTAAATGGTAACATTGTCATGCTCATTTTCGTTATCATAATTAATAATTATGCTACTGATATCCTTGATCATTTGATTACATGATCCTTCAAAATATTCATATCCGATTTTCAAATGTCTCTTGTACTTCATTTTGAAAAGTGTCATAATAACTTTCTCTATTTTCTTGCAATTAAAACAGGCAACTTGCATGAGAATGATTGAACCAAGAGGATAAGCGTAAAATCTCTTAGTATTCAATTGTACCTTGATAAAAAATACGTGAAAAATTATTGAGTAATTTTCACTGATAAACTATATATTATAAGGGATTCGCGAAATTGAAAATTATTTACTCACCCCTTTAATCTGCAAAATTACTACATTAAGGTACGATGTATCGTTAAAAAACCTCTCACATCCTGCTTCTATTTTCCCCAAATTACACCCTTTTTTTTGCCCAAATTGTGTCAATAATTTAAAATGATAAAAAATAACTACATTAAGGCACGATGTATCGTTAAAAAACCTCTCGCACCCCCCTTCTATTATATAATTATTAATTGAAAATCAAATTTAATTTTTAATTTACATTTATACGTATTTAGCACTCTATCTTTTAGTAATTATTGTATTTAATAATGAATGTAAAAAAAAAATAAAAATTTATTTAATAAAGCACCATATTCGATTTTATACATATTTATATATTTTTAGTCGTACTGAAGTGATATCCCCTTTATTAATCTAAAAATTATATCATGATCGTCCATTTATAATTTCCTTTTTATTTGCGAACAATTTGAATATTTAGTAAATCATTTATAAATAATTTACAAACGATTTATGAGTAATTTATGAGTGATTCACAATTGATTTTATATCATAATCTTTTCTATAAATTGAACCTTTTTGATTAACAATATTTTTAACATTTAAAGCCCTCAATGATATATTTGTGCAATCATCACCTATATCCAATCCTCTTGATATGGGAACTTCGTTCGGGTAATTTGATTGATTTTTATCAAATGTTTTATCTTTGGATGATGTTATTCCTCGGATAAAAACATTATCAGCTAAAACATTTTGAGAATCATTATTAATTACCAATCCACTTGCAGTAGAGTTCACACTTTCGATATTTGTAATTTGCAAATTTTTAATTGTCAAATCATTTACTGCTGAAAATCTTGCACCGTAAGCTTTATCTCCATGGTATCCAAATAACTTATTTCCTTGAGCTGGATGAGATTTTAAATAATTTCCAAATTCCGAACATCCATTCTCGCCTTCGGCAACAATGTTCGTTATACTACAATCAATTATATTCATATTGTTAGCAGCGTCCACTCTTAATCCTAAAATGCCTTTATTAACATGGAACATTGTGTCTCCATTCAGATAAACTTTGTAAATAACCTGCTGTGAATTTATTAGGACTTCATCGTTATTTCCATCGAATAACTTAATTTTATCATTGTCGAATTTTTTAAAATAATATGATGAATTATCTCTCCATAATTGGATTCCTTTATCAATGTTTAATGTTCCAAAAAATGGTTTTCCAACAAATGGTGCTCCTTCGATTATCGCTGTCCTAATTTTTGCTATTTCTATTTGTAATTCGGATAATGCATTTCCTTCATAATAATATTTTCCATTTACTTCGTTCGCTACTCCATTAAAAAATTGGAATATTTCACCTGCTAACCCGACTTGAGCTTTAGTTTGTCCACTATCACTCAAAGCTAAGATTTCATTAACTTTGTTTTTAATTTCGTTTATATTACAGTTTATCATTATAATATTTTGAGTGTCATTTGCATTAGGTAAACTTCTATTTTCAAAAAAATGATTAACTGCTACACCCTTAGAATTAAATAATATTCCATATCCAGTACCATCCAGCAACCCTGATGGATTACCAAACAATGTGTTGACAGTACCGTTATTTAAAATAATTGCATTAAAAGCTTCGTCTAATGCTTCATTTAAAGCGTTGTATGCTGTTACTGACCCTGTACTCGAGTTTTTTTGTGTGTCTGCTGCATCGATAAATAATTTAGCAAATCTTGATGCGGAATAAGTTCCTAAGACTGGAATATCTTGTCTATTTTTAACTACATTCACTTGCTTACAATATACGTTTTTTGATCCATTCAAAGATAATGCAGCAACCTCAAAATTATCAAAAATAACATTTTCAATCATTAGATTATTCACTCCGTTTCCATGAATTCCGTGATGACTAGACAATCCAATTCTTCCATTATAAATGAAGACACCATTCGCTGATCTCAAAATTGTCCCGAAATTAGATGGACCTTGAACTGGAATAAATGGTTGATCAGCTAATTCTATAACTGCGAAAAATCTTTGTTGAAGAGCATGTTCTGGATGTTGTTCTAAAGTATAATTATTTAAGTCAACGATTACGTCTCTGCATTCAATTGCAATTGCTGCAAAAAAACCTAATCCATATGCAAATTTAACATCCGATTCAAAATATTGATTATTTAAGGATTTAGACGATGTTGGGAACCAATCTAAATCCCTATCTGGGTCGATTTTTTTAGCAAGGGAAAAATCACTTGTAATATTGTCACTCTCATCCAACCAGGTTGTTGGTCTATTTGGATTAAATTTTACATTCTCCATTATTTTTAATAAACATGGATATTTAATTCGGAGAGTCCCATCTTTGAATGATTCATTTGTTAACAATACTACTTTTTTTTGATGTGTCGATTGATCATCTGAAAATGTATCCCAAGTTACTTCTCCATTTGAAATATATCTATCTTTTAAGACATCAAATTTTTGCCTTTCAACGTTGTACGAATATTCTGAACTGTTCATGTTGTTAACTTATAATCTTGTTATATTATATTATGTAGAAACAAAATATTTAATTTTCAACACATATTTTTTACATATATTTTTTTTCATTGTATTATATTATAAATTGAATGAGCTCAAATTTTTCACCAGAATGCATCTGCATATTAAGAAAAAAAATTGTTATATGTGGTTCTTGCAAATCAAATATATATCAATATTATTGCATTAAATGTGGGAAAAAATACGACACCATCGATTCGTATAGAATTAACATGCCTGGTTTACAAGGACCAAGGGGATTTCAAGGCGAACAAGGTAAAAAAGGAGACAAAGGTGCAACTGGTGCTATGGGGTCGATCGGTCCACTGGGATTTCCCGGACAACAAGGACCTCAAGGTACGCAGGGAATACAAGGAGAACAAGGAGAACAAGGATTTCCGGGACTCCCAGGTCCACAAGGACTACAAGGATCTCAAGGACCACAAGGAGCCACTGGATCCTCAGGTTCGCTATTATAATGAACAAATAATGATGAATAATTAGTAGAAAAATGTGGAACTTTCGTCTTATTTATTAAAAATAAACAAAAGGAAACTTAATCTGCATTTTATCTCATTTAATTAATTTTTCGCCTAAAATTAAAATTAATTTGTAAACATTTAATAATATAAAGATAACATTAATATGAAAATTGGATTTGTAGGATTGGGAAAACTTGGGATACCTGTAACTGTTGCCATAGATCACAAAGGTCATGATGTTCTCGGTTATGATACCAATCCATATATTACTTCAACTGAACATGTGAAAGATATGTTATTTACCAGAGAGGGAGGAGAAAAAGAAGGTGATACTATTGATGAACTTTTGAAGAATTCTAAAGTTAAAATTGCTGATTCTCTCATGGAAGTTGTTGAACATGGCGAAATTATATTTGTCGCTGTCCAAACACCTCATAATCCAAAATATGAAGGCATCACCAGAATTCCTGATGATAGAAAAGATTTTGATTACACTTGGCTAACTGAGTGCATGAACGATGTGTCTAAATGTGTCGATAAACTTGGACAAGATAAAATTGTCATTATTATATCTACTGTTCTCCCTGGGACACTCAGAAAATATATTTTTCCTGTATTATCTTCTAGAATTAAATTATGTTATAATCCATTTTTTATTGCAATGGGAACAGTAGTAAAAGATTTCCTTTTCCCAGAATTTATATTGTTCGGAGTTGTAGATGATTATGCAAAAAATAAAGCAAGACAGTTTTACAAGACAATTACGGATGCTCCTCTTTATGAGACGACTTTGGAAAATGCAGAATTGACTAAAGTGTTGTATAACACTATGATATCCACTAAAATTGGATTTGCCAATGTTATTCTGGAAATGTGCGATAAATTAGAAAATACCGACTGTGATCAAGTTGTAGGGGCATTGAAATTATCCAACAGAAGACTTATTAGCACTGCTTATATGAAACCATCCTTAGGTGATGGTGGTGCTTGTCATCCAAGAGATAACATTGCAATGTCATGGTTATCTAACGAGCTAAATTTATCATACAATATTTTTGATTCAATTATGCTTGGAAGAGAAAAACAAACCGATTATTTAGCTGACATTGTCATAATGAAACAAAAAGAACATGATTTACCGGTGTGTATTTTAGGCAAAGCTTTTAAAAAAAATACTAACATGACCGCTGGAAGCATCAGCATTTTACTTAAAAATTTATTATATGAACGCAGGTGCCACGTTACGATGTATGATCCTTATGTTGACGGTGGATATTTTGATCTTACTAAACGAGTTTATTTTATAGGAACTGAACACGATGCATTTAAAGAATATGTTTTTCCCCAAGGATCATGTGTAATTGATCCTTTCAGATTTATTAACGAACAACCTGGAGTCGATCTGTACTCTGTCGGAAGGAGCCATGATCGATCACAAAAAAGTCATGAATAATTATCAAAAAAGTTATGGACAATTTCGAGAAAAAGCCACAAATAATTATAAAAAATGATCACGAATAATTACTTTTTGTTTAAAATTGGAACTTCTCCAATTTTCCTTAAATAATTTTTGTACAATATTAATGATGAAAATATTTTCATATCGTTTACAGGATGATCAATAAATCCTCCTTCATCTAATTTTTTTATTTTTATGCTCATATTTTTATCTGACGTGTATTTTTCTGTTTCACTTTCTTCAAATATTTTAACATCTTCATCGTTTACGTAAAAAGATGCACTAAATATTTTTATTTTTTCATCGCATCCTCCTGAGCTTGGGATCATATGTGGGTCCTTAAGAAACACATTTGTTAAGTCAGTGAATTTTGGAAATTTTTCATCTTTTATTTTTAAATTTAATTCGTCACAAACTGATTTTATAAAATTTGTGTTCGACATTTGATTTTCAAATATTATGCAAGCTGGTAATTCAGTTAACCATTCTTTTTTTAATTCTCTAGATACTGCTGGTCTAAATTCTTTTTTTAACACTACCCATTTTTTATTCGGATCTGTTCGTGATATTAAAATTAGTAACAAACATGCTGAATTTCCTCTTAATAAAGATATTCCTGGAACAAATTTATTATCTGGCTTTCTTGTTATGTTAACTGTTGTTCCATAAAACAATGTCTTACTTCCTGCTTTTCTTTGAAAATCAATTTTAATTCCATTAATGTCAAATTCTTTTTGAGATATTTCATTTGACATTCCATTAATATAATTTTTAATTTTAGAATCATCCATAATACTCTCTTTTTCAACTTCGAGTATTTTTTCATCAAAAGTTACTGGAACTTTTTGTCTTGAAACTAAAACTGATTGGTTCATTATGTTGCAATTTTTTATTCTTATCTGTCGCTATATTGATTTTTTTTTTCAATTTTTATAAGATAAGTATGCTTATTATTATAATAATTTATGGTTGTTTCTTTAAAATACATACAAATACATATCTATTTTTTAATCGTCGCTCACATATTTTCTGTAAAAATCTATGAATATATCAAATTTTTTCCTTGTCGAATGGAAATGGATTAATTTTGCATCTTCTGGATTTATTTTATATTTATTATAAATAATGTCTTTTAAAGGATATTGAAATCCGATTAACGGATCTATTAATTCTTCTACATTTTTATCAATTATCTGCTTTTGACTGTACAACATAATGCTATATATGCTCATGTCCCACCCCCAATTTTTTTTGAAACTGTCATTTTTATATTTTTTATCAAAAAAATTCCACAAATTTAGATGACTGAAACATTTTTTCCATACGTCTTCATCCATATTGTGAGGGAAATATCCGGGGCCATTCATAAATATATATGGTTTTCCAGGGACTTCAAATGAATATTCATTATTATAGTAAAGAGGGTAAAATTTATCATTTTTTAAATTGTTTCCAATTAATTTTTCGCACCAAAATAAAGAAAAACAATCATATTTTCCGAATATTTCAGTCGGTTTAATAAACAATTGGTCGCATCCCGCAAATAATAAATTACATTTTTTTCTCTTATATATTTCGTAAAGTTTTGTTGGAACGTCTGCGAACATTTCATTCATAGTGTTTATATCGTTTCCAAAAATTATTATTTCATCAACATCTTTTAAATATTTTTTCACACTTTTTTCGAAACATTGAGCCATAAATTTATAAATGGCAAATGGAGTATCGTTCTCTTTTACATTATAAAGTTGTATAGCTACAACATTATAAATTTTATCATTTGACATGTTTATTTATATTAATATGTTCTATATTACTTTAAAAATAGAAGCGCGATTATTTAACTTAAAATTATATCTATTTGAGATTTAATATTTTAAATTTAATAACCATTAATGGAAGGTGTTGTTTTAATTACTTGTGTTGGATGCGCACCCGCTATATGTATCATTAACGCTCTTAAAAATAAATGCGAAGGTAAATATAATATAATTGGAGTTGACATTGTTGATATATGCCCTGGGCGTCACATAGTTGATAAATTTTACAATGTCCCTAAAATAACCAACGATGACTATTATGGTGAAATATATGACATATGCTCTTCTGAAAAAGTAAATTATGTTTTTGTCACAAATGAAATTGAATTATCTTGGTGGGCGTCCAATAAATTCTCACTTGAGTACAAACTCGGTCTTAAAATATTTTGTAATTCAATTATTCCCGAATCACTTTGCGGTAATAAATTTTTAACGTCTTATCATTGTAAAAATAATAATATTTTAGTTCCAAATGAATTGAAAATTAATGATCAACGTTTTAATAACTCAAACGAAATGATCGTTAACGGAAAATCATTGTTTATTAACAATGATATTAATTTCCCATTAATATCAAAACCGTTTAATGGAGCTGGTTCCAATGGGATTCAAATTATCCCCAATAAATATTTACTCGCCAATTACTTAGAAAAGCTTATATTGGAAAATAATTTGATAATCAATTATTTATTTCAAGAATTGATATCTGGAACTGAGTATACTGTTGACGTGGCTTTAATTGATAGAGAAATTGTTGCCGTCGTTCCTAAACAAAGATTAGAAATTAAAAATGGACAAGCTACTAAAAGCGAAACCATAAAAGACGACGATGTGATTAATTTTGCCATTAATGTAGTCAAAACATTTTTCATTGAGCACACTTGCAATGTCCAAATTATAAAATGCTCACAAACTAGAAAACTTTACTTAATTGAGATTAATGCTAAATTTGCGTCTAGTTTGGCTTTAACTGTTGAAGCTGGAGTAAATATTCCGAAAATTTTAATTGATTCAAATAAAAATAATAAATATGACTTTAAAAATGGAGTCATTATGGTAAGATGTCATAGAGAATTTTATTTTACAACAGGTACTAACGACTAATTACTAGTTTAATTGTCGCGATTGTGCATTAATTATCATCCATTTTATCTTTTAAAAATTAAAAAGTTCCGTACCCTAAAAGATATAATTCTACATACCTTAATAGTTTTTATATTATGAATCTCATAGCATCATAAAATTATTTTAATTCATAAATTTCGCAATTTTTTAATTTTTTATTTATTAACATATATGCAAAATTTGAATGGCTTATTACGCATATGTTTTTATATTCTAAATCATCAATAAATTCGAATAACTTTTTCATTCTGTACATAACGCTTCCAAAATCTTCCAAATCTTCCTCTTTAATTAACGATGATGTTGTTGAATTTAAATTTATAAAATCATCATAATTGTTTATTTTTCTTTCGTTGTAATTCCACCACACTTCCTTGTCAATATAACTTAAATCGCAATTTAATTCTGACCTAAAAGTTCCTATATCTCCTGTGCACGTTATTTTTTCCGTTGCTAAAGGGTGAACAATTATTCTATAATTATTATTTATTATATTTGCTGTTTGGATTGCTCTTTTTAAAGGGGACGTAATTATTACATCTGGATTTAATAATTTTATTTTTTCTTTTATATTTTGCGCTTGCTTTATTCCGTTATTTGTTAATTGAGGATCTCTTATATTCGGATCTTTTTTTAATCCCATTTCTATATTTTTTTTATAAGACGAATTATATTCTGACTCTGCGTGTCTTACTAAATATATTTTTTTAGTCGACATCATATATATTTAAATTTACGTCATCTTTTATTTTTCCAATTGAAGCGAATAAATATTTATTTAGATCGGAAAATAAATTATTTTCATTCTCATTTTCATTCTCATTTTCATTCTCATTTTCATTCTCATTTTCATTTTCTTTATTATTTTTCCAATAAGTTGGATTACTTTTGTGCCATTCTATTGTTTCCAATAAACCTTCTAATAAATTTTTTTCTTTTCTCCATGATAATTTTTCTATTTTATCATTTTTTACAATATATCTTAAATCATTATAATCTCTATTTTCCACAAATTGCACCCAGTCTTCTTTTTTATCTTCTGGTTTTAATAATGATATTAGCAAATGTGCTAAATCTATTATTTTTATTTCATCATTTGAACCTATATCGTAAATTTCACCAATTGTGCCATTGAATAATATTTTTTCAAACGCTTTAATAACATCAGATGTGTGCAAAAAATTTCTGTATATTCTTCCATCACCATGAATTGGACATTTTTTATTTTCCAACAAACAATTAATAAAAATTGGAATTACTTTTTCAGGATATTGACCACTTCCATAAATATTATTACTCCTTGTTATAATTATTGGAAAGTTATAAGACTTGTAATAAGATTTAACGATTAATTCGAACGCTGCTTTTGTTGCTGAGTATGGATTTGTGGGGTTCAATACTGCTTCATTTTGATTATTATTTTCGCTTTCTCCATATACTTCATCTGTACTGACATAAATAAATTTTTTTATTTTTCCACCTCCATCATTGTATTTTTTACAAGTCTCTAAAAATATATGAGAATTTACTATATTTTCTTCTGTAAACAATAATGGAGATTTAAATGATTTATCCACGCTAGTTTGAGCAGCAAAATGATAAATCGTGTCAATGTTGTAACTTTCCAAAATATTTTTTACCCATTCTTTGTCTTTAATATCAACTTCAAAAAAAGTATAATTATCGCACTCTTTAACTTTCACACTTTTTACATTCCCACAATAATTCATTTTATCAATGTTTATGAAATTCGTCCCCGGATATTTTTCCACCATGTAATTTAAAAAATGAGATGCTATAAAACCACATCCACCTGTTACTAATATTGATGTCATAGTTACAATAGTATTGTATTTTACCAATTTATTATCTCGTAAAACGCAATTAATATTTATTTTATCATTTAAACTTTTTTTATTTACTTTTATATTTGATCATCAATTTCTATATTTGGATAATACCTCATTAATTTATATTTTTTTACATTTATCAATTTCCTTTTTATTTCATCATAATAATTCCACGCTATCGGTATTACGATTTTTTCTCTCTCATCATTCATCAAATAATCAAAATCTTTTATGGGTATGTTCATTCCTGGACTGAATAAATTTTGTTTTAATGAATTTTCATCAACTATATAATTTAACTTAATATTGCAAAAGTTTAAGATTGTGTTTCCTTTTGCAGCTGCACCATATCCCACCAATATTTTGTTATCGAATGAATGAATTATTTTTGTTAATTTACTTTTAAATTCTAAACATTTTTCTCCATAATCCACATACGTTTTTAAATCGTATCTTCCTAATTTAGATTCTTTTTCTATGAATTCTTTTAAATTGTTATTTTCATCCTTGAATTTATTTATTTTAAATAAATAACTTCCTCCATGCACATCCATTATTTCTATATTATTCAAATATAAATCATCGGACGTTATTATTTTGTTCATTGACATTGATGAAAAAAAAGATATATGTTCATGATAAACTGTATCAAATTGAACATTGTCTATCATATTGGCTTGAGATGTTTGAATATAAAAATCAGTTTCGTCGTCCATGATCATTTTTACTCCTTCAACAAAATTATGAATATCTTTTGTATGTGCAAATACATTTTGAGCCAAAATTACGTCAAATTTTATTTTTTCGTCACTATATCGTTTCGCTGTTTGGGTATTAAAGTAATCGCAAATTATATTGTGACCTTTATTCTCTGATATTTTTTTTAAATTTTTCGCTGGATCTATTCCATATGTATTCCATCCTAATTTTTTGAAATAATCTAATTGAGTGGAGTCGTTGCATGCTATATCTAAAATGTTTTTTTGCTTGCACGTTTTGTCTATTTTATGAGAGAATTTTTCGAAATATTCGTGAGCTGACTTAGTTGTCCCACTTACATAAATGTAATTTTTAAACAATATATTGGGTGAAACTGATACACTCAATTGACTGTGAAAACATCTTGAACAAACCATTAATTTAAGAGGATATTTATTAATTATTTCATTTTTTTTATGGAAATCGTTCGCCAATGGCTGTTCAGTTAAGTCTATAACTTCTACCAATTCATTTTCGCAAACAATGCAGTTATCTAAATTTGTGTACATTATTTATTATTTTATCATAATAAATATTTTATTTATGCATTATCTTACACATGTTAAATTATTATTTTTCTTATAACACTTAATAAATTAATAAAAATAAATTATGTGTCATCCTCTCGTTAGTTAGCGTTAATTATTATTTGCAGACATTTATAATTAACATGTACAAAGGTAAAATAATATACGCAGTATATAGATTATTATATGGAGAAGATTTTGTGAAAGATTCAATATTATCGATCATTGATTCCGTCGACAAAGTTATTTGTTTTTGCACTGATAAACCATGGGGAAGGCGTCAATCGGCCACTTGGAAGAATAAAGAATATAAATTTCCAGATGTTTTCGACAAAACAAGGCAATATGTTGTCGATCTTAATAATATTTATCAGGATAAAATTATTATTGTAGATCAATCATGTCCAATTGCGATTTTACAAATGGCTTACGATTACAACGTCTACATTAAAAACATGGAAACTCAACCTGATTTTATCGTTTCCATTGAAGCTGATATGATTATTAATGATCCTTGTGATTTAAAAAAAATGATCGATTGGTCTTTAAATAATAAAGTTGCTATTTCCTCCATGAATTCAGTAAATCATTTTAGGCATCCTAGTTACACTTTTAATTATAAATTACCTGCTAAATTATTAAGAGTATCTCCTGGTAGACACAGTGTTATTTTATGGAATCTTAATTTAATTGATCTTAAAGTTTTGGATATTTCAACTTATAGAGGCGATAGAGGTGAACACGTTCCTCAATATCCAATTGTTAGATCTCCTTTTTGGTGTCATAATTTTGGATATTGTTGGAATGAAAAAACAATGTTTTTTAAATTCATTGTTAACATATCACAAGCTCGGTTAGACAATGAACCAAATGAAGATTGGTTTGAAAATAAATATTTATTATGGAGCACATATGTTAAAGATATGGAAATATCCAAAGGATTCGAGCAAAATATACCTGATACTTTTAAAGAAAGCAAATTATTTCTTCCCAAATGTATACAAAATAGATTATGTGATTGGAATTACTTGCCAATTAAAAAAAATTCTGAAAAATATTTAGAATTTTGGAAATGGACAGAACAATTTGTTATTTAAAATTTTACTCTAATTATAATTTTGAGAATCTAAATATTTTTCAATTACATTTGTTACACTCACATTGACATCCACTATGTTTCCAACTAAATTGACTAACTTTTCTGTACTCATTTTATTGTATGATCTGTTTTTTACACATTCTGATTCATTATTCGTTATTTTTATAATTTGATCTATATTTTTACAAATTGTGTGTTTTTCATACTCTAATTTTATTTTATAGCAACTTGTTGTCCCTGGGTTAACAAAATTTATAGTTCCTAATATTTTATTTTTTATGAAATAATTTATGTGGGGGAATAAATCGGGTATTATTGTTATAGATGTTTCTAAATCTGTAACATTATTATAATTTTTTAATTTAGTCAATAGATTATTAGGATGCGGAGTAATATCCACAGGCATACTTATTCTCAAATTTAAAACATTATCAAAATTACTTATTAAATAATCAGTGTTACTTTTCACTTTTGAGTAATCTGTTTCAAAAAAATTATGGTCTTCTTCTTCTTTGAAAATTTTCCCGTCAATTTTGCTATCGTAAAATGCGCAAGTTCCAATATATATCATATGTATTTTTAATTTATTTGATATTGTCGCCAACATTAAAGGAGCCAATAAATTATCTCTCAAATTTATTTTTAAATTTGAATTTAAATAATCTTGGTTGCTCTTAATATTATATTTATCTTTTATTCTCCCTAAACTGCACATAATACAGTCTGGTTTTTGTGATAATATTTCTTTCTCGACTTCTTTCATATTTCCATCCAGTTTTAAATCTGATTTAAATATTTCAAAATCATTGTAGATGTAGTCAATAATTTTATTTCCAATAAATCCGTATCCACCATAAAATAAAATTTTATTATATGAGTTTCCTTTCATCTGTTTATCATATATTTGATAAATATACAATGGTTAAAAATTTTTTAATAACATCCCTATACAAAATTAATAAATGGAAAAATGAATGGGATAGAAAAAAGGATGGTGATATCTATGAGATATATGATAAATATGTCTACATGCTAGAATTATCGAGAAGATCTTTCATTAGTAATTTGTCTAAAAGAAACGGTGATTATGAAGAAATTGTCTTTGAATTCGAGGTTGATAATATTTTAGATGTGTTTAGGGATCATTTTCACAGATTGCATGATTTTTGGAAAAAAAACAAACCTTGCAATATTTTATATTGTGGCCCTGACACTATTGCCATCAACAAAGTTAACGTTTTTGGAGAATATAACCATTTTTTGATGTTTTATTTTACAGATCCAACTTTTTATGACGATGGTAAATACAAAATTGATAAATACTTTAACGCAGACGTTAGGTATTATCCATCATTTATATCAGACGTTTGGGAAAAAGGGCTTGAAATCGCTAAAGATTGGGATTTTGAAAAATGGGATATGGAGCAAATCGTGTGGAATTATATGTTATGGTCACAAGATATTGAGTTTAAAAAAGTTAATGATTCTTCAATGGCATTTCAAGGATTTTTTCTCCCTAATTTAGAGTATGCTGAAGATTTCAATGGGCGTAAGTTAAATAAAGCTAAAATTGTTCACCTTCATGCATCTAGAGATCTCGAAGATAAAATTAAAATTATGGAAAGATTGTTTATAGATCATGTCCTTTCAATCTCAAACTCAAAAAAATCCATTAAAATTGAAATTGAAAAAATTAATGAAGTATCACTAAATATTAAAAATATGAAAAATACTAAAAAATTTAAATATTCCGTTATTGCAAATGATGAATTAAACTTATTTATGACCAAATTGAACAATCCAATGTTTATTTATTTATTGGTTAAAAATGGAGAATCAGTTTCACATTTTAATATTTATGGACAAAAAATAGATGATCCCGATTATGTTAAATTTATGAACAAAGGAATTTGTAAAAATAATGGCGATAAAAAAGATTTTTTTATGAATAAAGAAAGTTATGGAAAAAGGAAAACTTATTTTAATAAGTGTTTCAATAAAATTGATCAATTTAAATTATTAATAGATCATTACGATATATTATCTACAATAAATAATGAACAATGTGAACTTGTTATCTTCGATTAGATTAAACCTTCAAGTCCAAAAGATTTTTCTAACTCCGCTTGTTTCTTTTTAAACTCATTTATATATTTTTCATACATGTACATTGATGTTAAAAATTTTCCATCATTGATGTTTTCAGGAAGATTTAAACAATCTTCTAACTTATAAAATTTTAGTTTAATTTCTTCGCCTTCTTCGTATTCTCCATAAGTTGATTTTAACATTTTTTCTCTTTGTTCTTGGCTTATATTTTTTACACATAAGTAAAAATTAATTCCCTCGTCACATCCTCCTGGACTTGGATATACCAGTGAATTGTCTTTATTTCCACATTTTTCACTCAAGCAAATTAAATCTTTTTTATTTATTTTTAATCCTGTTTCTTCTTCAAGTTCTTTTGCAGCCACTCCTATAAAATCCCCTGAATTATCAACCATTCCTGCGGGTAATTCTAAATATCTTGATTGTCCTATTGGAACTCTCGTTTGTTCAGTTAACACTACATATTTTTCTAGATCACTTCTTTGTTTTTTGTCTGTTGAAATAATTTTTGAGTTTTCATTTTTAAATTGCAATATAACGAGAATCGATACAGCATGCCCTCTGAGAAATATAAAACTTTCTGATTTAACGTTTGATTCGCTTTCAAAATAAACGTCCACATTCATAAAACCAATTCTTGGACCGAATTTATGGATCTTTAAAATATTTATATTCGTCATTTTGTGTGGAAAATTAATTATAAATTCAGTTATTGGTTTAAAATCTCCAATCATCAAATTTAATTCATCACTGATCTCCGAAGTTAATTTTACTTTATATTTTTCTCCATTTTTTTCAAATTCAAGAACAGCATTCCTTCTCTTTGAAGGTGATGTGTCAGCTTTTTTTGAATCAGTTTTTGATTTGTTGACTCTCTTTGAACTCATTTTTGATTATTTATTTTTCCACATTCTTGCCGTATTCTATTTATGTTTCAATTTTTTGAGTTCCCTTTTAGAGACATTTAAAAAAGATATAAGTCAAACATTAACTGTGATCTACGTTAAATGATGTAAAAATAAAAATCTATTATAAAATATAATATGATGAGCTTGATATCTTATATATTGGAGTTACTTTATTATATTGGAGGATGTCAAGATGATACAATTAAATGCACAATATATTTTAATCGAGAAATAAGGATGAACAATAATATATTGTTAATTAATTTAACCAAAGATGAAATAATTAGGTTAATTAATAAACATTGCATTTATGGAACATTAATGGACATTAATATGAATTATACTAATAATTATAGTAATGACTCGTTAATGATAGATAATTTTGAAACAAAAGTGCTAAATATGAAATATGGTGAATCTTTATCGCTAAAATGTTACACACCTGATGATATGAAGGTAAATTTTACAATAATTGAAGATTATCGTGATCTCGAATATTTTTTAGATGGAATATTTGATCATAAATTAAAAATGAAAAAAAAAAATAATTGATTATTTTAATTTGGTAGAATAATTTCTAATAATTTTATGTTTTTAACTTATAAGGATACTTAAAAAATTGAAATTTTAAATATATTTAAAAATAGAGATACGTAAGTAAATATATAAACATTTATATTCATCATATAATAAAATACTCGCGTTAACTTAAATATCAACATGTATGTAAACGCACATAATTCTAATGAAAATTTAAAAATGAAAATTTCAAAATTTGACAAAAATCAACATGCGCAATATCCTACTAGGGGATCATCAAGATCAATTGGGTTAGACTTACACACTCCATATAGTTTTATTTTACCTAAATGTTCAACTATTATGAACAAATATTATACAGTTGGTAACGATGATGATATAGTTTTTAATTCATCTTCATCATTGGATATTCCATCTACTCTTGTCAAAACTAATTTAATGATTGAAATTCCAAAAGGATATTATGGTAGAATCGCAGAAAAATCTGGGTTGGCTCTTAAAGATAAAATTGCAATTGGAGGAGGAGTTATTGATGAAGATTACAAAGGTGAAATTGGAGTTATATTATATAATTTTAGTTCAAAAGATAAACATTTTATGAAAGGTGATAAAATCGCACAATTAATTATTGAAAAAGCTATCATTGTTGATCTTGACATCGTTGATCAAATTGAAGTTGAAAACGATAATGAAAGAAAAGAAGGTGGTTTTGGTTCTACAGGTAGGTAAATATTTCATAATCTTTTTTATATATTCCATGAATCTCATTTGTTTTTTTTTCATAATGTTTTTCGTGGTTTATTTTATTCATATAAATTTTATTCCTGCATTTTAGTTCACTTTCTTTAAATATTTCTAACAAATCATCGTCTAACGATTCAAATTTACAAATTTTATCAACAAGTAATTTGTCATTATCATCACATACAAATTTATACTGAGGAACAAATAATATCTTCCATAAATAACACATGTTATTTTTGTTTTTTAAATCATATTCCTTAAAATTTTCTTCTACATATTTTATATTTTTTTTATAAAATTCTGGAAATTTATCTAAAAATACGTTAATGGTTGGATAATCTTTCTCTAAGTACATTTTAAATGGATATTCTATTTCTCCGTTTTCATTTTTGGCTAATGGATTTCCATCCTTTAACCAATAATAAGCAGATACTAACCTGTCAAATGGATTTCGAACAATCGAGAATTTTAAGTGGTTACTGTAATTATCAATGTTATTGTGAAGACTCCGATGAATGAGGTTATCTATTTTGAATTCTCTTAACAAACTTGTTCCTGCTGTTTTTGGAATGTGGACGAATAATTTTTTTTTTGTTAAGTTTAATCTACTATCTAAATAATCAAATACTAAATTTTTTATTGGGTAAACTTTTCCTTCGTTTCCTAATATATCTTTTAAATTGTCTCGGAATGAATGCAATTCACATTTTTGCGAAGAGTTTGAGACTGGGCCACTCAGTTTTAAATTAAAAAAATAAAATTCGTCATCAATAATATGATAATTATTTATCACGGAACCATTTTCATGAGCTTGTCTTTCTGCATCAGCTTCGCACCATTCTACGTTCCATGATATATCGTTCAATAGATTAGAATTCCAACCAATCACTCCACCACATCCTTTTAAATTATAGTTTTCTTTTTTTTTATTTATGAAACATCTTTTTTCGTCAGGATATATACCGTTCCAATGAACACCCACATATTTACCATTTTGGCAGTGTTCTAAACCATCATATTCTACTATAAAACTTCCTCCATTTTTGTTATTTTTGGAATTAGAAACACAATAAAATTGCTTGTTGTGATATTTTAACTTTTCAGATTCAATACATTTTATAAAAAAATTATCACTTATCATATCATTGCTCCCACATAAAAATACTAAATAAGGGTTAAATTCTTTCGATTTTAAAATGCATGAATTGTATTTTTCATGAAGTATTGTTATTATATTTTTTGAATTATCTTGCTCAAATTCGAAGTAATTATCAAAGTATTTTAGGGCCAAAGATTCTGATAATTTTTTTTCAGAACCTATTGGAATTATTTCAAAATTTACGTTGCATTTTTTTTCTACATTTTCTTTTAAATTTTTATAATGATTAAATATTTTTTCTGTCAAGTCTCTTCTTCTGTTATCGAAACAATAATAAAATGGGATTGTTAAAATTATTTTCATTTGAAATCTATTTACATTTTTTATTAGAATATGTGACGCGTCTATTTTTTAATATTTTTTGTACTTTAATATAATAAATAAGTATGGCTACAGAAAAATGGCTCCATGACTTTAACGACACTGATGTCAGGAAAAAATATTACAATGATCTTGAAAAATTATGGGAAGATTCCGATCACCCAACGATGGAAAAACTGTGTGATTTCACTAAATATGTACCAAAAACTTCTATTATACAATTTCTTGCCAGATATGAGCTTTATAAGTTAATTAAAGATGTTCCTGGAAGTATTGTTGAATGTGGTGTGTGTGGAGGAAGAGGACTATTTAGTTTTGTTCATTCAGTTTTTATTAATGAACCAATGTACAGATGGAGACATATTATTGGATTCGACACATGGGAAGGATTCCCAAGCATTGATCATAAAGATTTGGGAGATAAATCGTATGATCAATATCATGTTGGTGGTTTAAAATATCCTTGTTACGATGAATTAAAAAAATGCGCAGAAATTCATGAAGATTTTAGATTTTTAAAAGGTAGACCTCAAATCGAATTAATTAAAGGTGATGCTTGCAAAACTATTCCAGAATACACTGATACACATCCTGAATTGGCAATAAGTTTATTATATCTTGATTTTGACTTATATGAACCCACTAAAATTGCCCTTGAACATTTTTTACCCAGAATGCCTAAAGGATCAATTGTTGCTTTGGATGAATTTAACATGTACGAATTCCCCGGAGAAACTTTAGCTTTATTTGACGTATTAAAGGGTTTTAATAAAGCCAAAATGGTAAGACTTGAAAATATCAAAACTGTTTATTTTGTTATTGAGTAAATTAATATAAAAAATTATCTAATTTATTATTATTATTATCATCGTTATTGTTATTCTCATTTAAATTTAAGATGTCCATTGATTATTTTATTTCTTTTATTTATAATAATTTTATCACTGATGGTTTTTCATTTATTGATATAACAGTTGACAAATCACACATTTCAGAAGAATTGGACAATATTTATTCAAAAAATCCTGAAACTTTTATGGCAATATTAGACGATATTAATGATAACATCAAATGGAAAGTTATTGTTCATATTCTTAATACTACAAAAAATGAAAAAATTTCCAATAACATTGTTGATTTTATAATTTCCAGGATTAAATATGAATCTAATCAAGTTGTCGCGCCGACGAAAAAAAATAATGGTCAATTTAAAGTATCAAACATCTGCCATTATTTTGAGTATATTAATAAATCACCACACCATCAAATTTGGCGCGAATTATTCAATGTAGATTATTTTTTTAACTATTTAGAACATTTAAAATCGATCAATTACCGAAAAAATTCAATGTCTAATTTGTTCTCCAATGATGATTTTAGAACGATTTCACAAAAATCATGGAATTTAAATGATTTGAAGTCCCTCCATTTTTGTTTAAAACTTAACTACAACGTTGATGTTTACGAATACAAAAAAATTATTAACACGATGTATTTTAAAATTAAATATCAGGATTATCCATGTGCAAATTTAATTAATGAAATGCTGTATACCGATGAAGAAACTAATTTAGAAGTTTTAGAAGCATATTGGAAATGGAAACATAGTTCAAGTTCTTATTGTTATAAAAGTGAATTGTTTTGTGCAAACGTTGGAATTGTTCACTTTGCAAACGATCAAAATAAAAAAAAATTTTCTAAAAAAATTGATTATGTTTTAAAAAAGTGCAACTTCATATTAGTTGTTGATGAATTGTCTAATGTTTCATACATTAATGTTAACTCAAAAAACATATCTAATATTGTGGGTGATGTTTATCAAAAATATCGCAAGCATTCAAATAATATAAATTATATTTTTGACAATATCCATGACGTAATTAAAAAAATAACATGCGATGGTCAATTTCAAAAAATAATTATTAACCTATTCTTTAATAAAAATGAAAATAAATTTGACACAACTAAAATTGAAGGATTAAACATTGACGTTTTCACTCATTATTTATGCGAACAACCTTATTGCTATGATCTAAATAATTTAAAAATTGTTGATAAATACAGATTTAGCAATTCTATCCATAAAAAATCAAAAACAGAATATTATTCTTCTTTGACCAATAAGGGCTTTATGTTTAAAAATGTCCGAAAACTTAGTAATATTTTAAAAAAAGAAAACAATGATAAACGCTTATCCTACGAAAACAGAAAAGCTTCAAATTATAGGCGCGGAAAATTGATTAGATATTCATTATTAGTTGGTATCGCGGGTATGGTTTATTACGCCACAAAATATTGTAATCATGAAAATGATTATGATAACTTAAGTCAAGACGATAATTATTATCTTGGTAATTTTATTGATTTTTATTAAACGTTTTCCATATTTTAAATCTTGTTTTTATAATATAAACATGTATTATCTGCTCGACAAATTAAACGATAATTCATTCTTAGAATTTGGATTAAAATGCTTTGGATTTGCCATCCCTGGAATTATTCTTGGCACTTTAGTTGAAAGAGTTATAGAGAGACTCAAAAAAGAAAAAAACTTTAGCCCAGTTAATTTATTATTCATACAAATCTTTTTATCTTCTGTTGTATTATATATTGTACAACATTTTGTGTCGAATAGATATGCGGAAGAATGGCAATCTACGACGCCAGCATTATTGTTTGTATCTTTATTTTTTGGAGTACAGTCTTCATTGGCTAAAAATAGTTTAGAAGCAGCTAATTATTATGATATTTGATGTCATAAATTACTTAAATTTTTAATTGTTTTATATCAATAATGAAGTTAACTAAAAGAGTTTTGCCTGATAATGATTTAAGGGATCAAATAGATTATAATTTTAAAATCATTGCAGGTAACATTCAAAATGATAAATATAAAATTACTGAGGACATCATTTTTTCTGATCAACTAATATTAGAATCCATAAATAAATATTTGTATCATTGGACTAAAAAATATTTTGATTTTTGCATTGAAAACGACGAATTTAACCATAATCACATTTTGAATGGAGTCATCGATAATAACGATATTTCACGTTATATTGTTAAGAGATGCGACATGTCTAAACATATTGAAAATTATGGAGATCCAGTAAAACATATTTATCCAATCCCAAGGTCAAAATTGGAAGAAATATATGATTCTATGTATAATAATGACTTAACGTCATTTAATTGGGATATTTTATCGTGTTTTATTGGGTCATTAATTGATATTATTTGCTCTGAACTTATTAAAATATATTCAGATGACTCTAATAATAGAATATTAAATGATAAATTGTTAATGAAAGCAATTAGGAACATTGATTCCGAGCTAACTTCAAATTAGAGTTTATTTATTCTGTCATTATTTTTTTATTTTTTATTTTTTATTTTTTATTTACAATATTATAAAATGGAATATGGACAATCTAATATTGAGAGATTGAGAGCATCCGCTCTTGACAGAAATAAAAAAAAATCAGGCACTCTTTATGATACCCATAAAGATGAAGAAACTAATCATTATTATTCTGTTAAAACTGATAGAAAGCCAGACTTAGAAAAAATAAGAGGATGTATTTTTGGCGTATTAGTTGGAGATGCGTTGGGAGCGAGATATGAATTTCTTGAAAGTTATAAGGTTATTGGGAAAATTAAAGAGGATATTAAAGTTTCAAAGTCGCAAATGTATCCTGATATTCTTGGAGGAGGATTTTTCAATGTGGAACCGGGACAAATTACAGATGATTCTGAAATGACTATTTGCTTATTAAAATCTTTATCAGTTACTAAAAAATACAATCAAAAAGATGTAGCAAAAAGATACATTGATTGGTATCAAACCAGGCCAGTTGATATTGGAAGATCAACTAAAGCGTCTTTACACACTAGAGAAATCGCAATAGACAATGAAGATATGATTAAAAATAGTTTAGAAATGAACATAACTAGTTTATCTAATGGATGTCTTATGAGAATTTCACCTTTGGGCTTGTTCTCCTCAAAATTTACTTTGGAAGATACTAAATCTTTGATTAATAAAGAATGTGATCTTACCCATCCTAACACTATTTGCAAAGACGCGTGTTATTGTTATTCTCTCACGATTAAATTTATATTAGAAGGAATGGACAAAATAGAGGTCTACAAAAAAGTTATTAATCTTGCTAGAATACCTAGAGTCAAAATTATTTTAAGGGATGCTGAGAAATGCCCTGAACCTATTTATATTATTAAAGACTTTGGAGAAGAAACTTATGTGAACACTGATGATAAAAAATATCAAGGATACATTGGAGTCGCTCTACAAAATACTTTTTACGAGTTTTTAAATGGAAACGATTACGACACATCAATGATGAATATTTTAAAAAGAGGAGGTGATACAGATACAAATTTAGCAATCGCTGGAGGAATACTTGGATGTTATTATTCTTTAAAATCAATAAATAAAGATTGGGTTCAAACCGTTATAAACAACTCTAAAAATATCAAAAGATATCAAAATTATTCATTTCTATCTCCTGACACTGTTGACGAATTGATTGATAATTTGTTCCCTTAAATTTTTTGTAAATAATTATCCAAATGTTAAAATAACCATTTTAAATGACAGATAAATCATTCAAAAATAATAAATAAACAATGTTTTCGTCCATTTTATTTTGTTCTATTTTTTGAGCCAATTAATCTTGATACTCCACTCCATAAAATCTGTAGTTTGATGCTTCAATTTGTTCCATAATCTCGTCTATTTTATTTTCCACTGAGAAAGATATCCTTGACAAATAAATGTTATTATCTTTGCAATAATTGTTTTTAATTTTATCACGCAATTGAGTTTCTTTTAATTTTTCAGCGCCTCCAAACTTGCTAACTTTCTCAAAATGTTGTCTACCATCATATTCTATCGCGAGGTTTAAATCAGGCAAGAAAAAATCGAAACGTAACAATTTTTTTATCTTACAATCTGGAAATGTTTTCTCCAAAACAAAATTAATTTTTTTTCCGATTAACCACTCTCTTATCTTAGACGCACCATAAGATAAATTCATACCGCGAAGAATTTGAGGCTGAACTAGAGGATTTGAATTTTGATCTATTAATTTTTTTCCCAATTTTATCATTGGTCTTAAATTTTTTTTAAATTTTCTCAAATTCAATTTTTTTCCCTCTGGAAGTTTTTTGTAAATTATTTTTTGAATGTTTAACAGTTTATTTTGAGCATTTTTATAAAGTCGTTTTGGATCTTTTTTTACTTGATATGCATCATTTGTTTCGTTCTCGAAAATATTTAAATTTATCATTTCATAACCATCAGAATCACAAAAGGGCTTTCTCAAATCAGTGAACAAACCTAACTTTCTCAAATGACCACTTTTCGTTCTTTTATATGGGGAACTATAAAACGATTCTCTACATATATCAACAATTTCTTCGCTATATCTTTCTAATTTTTTAGAATTAGGAGATAATTCTTGAAGTTCCATGGTCAATTTGAACACACTTTTACCATGGGCCATTATGTAAATGTAGAGATTTCAATTTTTATAAGTTAAATCTGCTTTTTATTATGTGCATATTTTGCTTTTTTTACAACAAATTGTTTACCACCAATGACGATGTTCCAGAATCTGCTACTCCCACGGCTCCTGTCATATTGTTCCCTGTTACCAATGTCTTTGTTGCTCCTGGCAATATATCTATAGCTGGTGCCGACAATAATGCTGGATTTACTGTGTTGCTAGACACTGTTATTCTCGTTGCTGTGTCTATTATTATCCCAACTCCAGACGAATTAACTAAATTTCCAGTTATCGTTCCTGATACACAGTCACCGTTTCCCAATATTGAATCGCCTATTTTTATCCCTGATACTGTCCCTTCTATTGAATTCGACACCACCGTAAAATTATCTTGCCCGTCAATTTCCATTCCTATTGATGTCGAAGCTCCAATTTTTGTTCTCACCACATTTCCAGTTATTGAGCAAAATTGTTTCTTTGAAACTGATGCTATATTAGTAAAATTTAGTCCTGTTTTGGTGAAATCTTCAATTATATTTCCATCTATTATTACATTTTTTGAGGATGAACTAATCATTCGTATACAATCGCCACTGCAGTTATAAAAATTATTATTCGATATTGATAATCCATTTACTGTTTCTGATATATCTATACCTCCAACTGTAAATGGAGTTGATAATGTATCATTCCCTCTGCTACCATATATTTTGCATCTTAAAATATTTATATTTTCCACCTCAAATATTCCAGGGAATATTATTTCGGGATTTACATACATTCTTAGTAAAGGCGACCCTATCGTTTTCCCAGTGCAATTTATTATATTTAAATGAGAACTCCCTTTTACATCCATCGGCAAATTTGATTCTTGAAACATTACATCATCTATTTTTATTTCCGTACAATTTACTATTTCTATACTTTTATAAATAGCGAATCCGTTATCTCTCGTTATGAAATCTACATTTGTTATATTTATTCTGTTCACTCCGCGAAGTCTCAGTGAACTTGTTGTCGTCACCGTACTGTTACTTTCTATAGTTAAATTGGTTATTCCTATATTTTTTATCATTGATGTACCAAAATAAGTTGATCCTGGTGGAATTTCAGTACTTTTATTTTTATAAATCGTGGTTAATGAAATATCACTTAATATTGTTTCTATTTCAAAAAATTTCCCCAAATCTAGTACATAAATATAATCACCTGGTGATAATCCCAAAAACGTTGTTCCTGAACCTGTTATTGTATTTGTGTCCAAAGGAAATGCAATTGCCCCTCCTGTTTCTTGAGCGCCACTACCGTCCACTAACAATTGGCCTGATCCAGATATTAATATTTTAGTCCTATATCGATCTTTTCCTGTTAATTTTGTTCCCGATGGAAGCGTTAATATTGAAGTCACAGAATGGTCACTCGCTGATAATAATAATCTTTTTGATCCTCCTAATATTGCGTCTTCTATCGTATTGTACATGCACTCTCCCGGATAACCTGCAAATCCTACATAACCATCGTATTCGTCAAATTCATAAATATAATTCGTTGATGGAAAAGTTGACAAGTTTCTTCTTACCTTATCAGTTACTGATTCAAACACGTTCCCTTTGACATGCGCTACACAACTTTCTAAATCTATTCCTATTGGAGACGTTTTTATTTTATTATTACTTATTACTGCGTTATCAGTAGATGTCACTTTTATACCGTAAGATGTCGCTGTATCTATTAAATTTCCAATTATTATTATCCCCGTTGATAATGTTTGAATTTCAACTCCTAATCTACTATTTTGAATCGTATTATTCACTACTGTAATATTTTCAACTGACCCCATTATTATCGCATCTCTCACATCTCTAAATGCGTTATTTGATACATTGATATCTCCAAAATCACCTCCTGTTGGATTGTACAGTAAACCAAATGTACCGTTTATTATATTGCTTTCTTGAATTTTTATATTTTTACAAAATCTATTCATCCCTAAAGCTGTCGACGATGATGAGCCATTTAATTCGCAATTTGTTATGTCTATTCTATCGCAATTACTTAAGCTTAATAATGTTGGCGGGATAAATAATTGGGAGTTTATTATGCATATGTTTTTTATTTTAACATGCGCAGAATATTTTAGTGACATTGTCCCTATTAATGTAAAATTGTCAAATACTGAATTTTTATTAAATCTTCTTATTTCATATGTGTCTCCTGATACAGCATCTCCATTGTACATAGTTCTCAAGTATAAACTTGTATTGCTCGATATGCTTTCTATTTCATAAAAATTACCTGATATAATAATGCTATCGCCAACGCTGAAGCTATTGAATAACGTTCCACCTGATCCTGCCACTGTTAATGATCCTGATGATATTGATATTGTACCTGGATATGATGAACCTGAATTAACCGGTAATCCTTGGTCCAAATCAATTTTACCTGTTATTACAGTTTTTTTACTTTTTCCTATGATTGTGAATCCATTTATTGTTATTGGGATAATCGTCATCGTATAATCACCTTCATTTACGTAAATTATCGTCACTCCTGCCGTAATCGCATCATCTAAATTATCGTAAACATTTGGTCCGGATGCACCAGTGAATCCGACATATCCATCATACGAATCAACTCCTGCTGATCCACTTGGTCCTGTCTGGCCTGCTGATCCAGTTGGACCGGTTAGCCCTGTTGATCCTCCTCCGCTTCCTGCTGGCCCTGTTTGACCCACTGGACCTGTTGGCCCTATTAATCCACTTCCACTTGGAAGTTCAATTCCTACCAAAACTGACCCAGATGTTACATCCACATTTAAACTTGAACTGTAAAATCTCAACGTTTCACCGTTTGTTAAAGTTGTAGATGAACCGACTGGACCTGTTGCTGTTGTTGCGGTCTCCACTGTTATATTGAATGTTCCTTCTGGTCCGGTTGGGCCAGTTACTCCACCTCCTCCACTTCCAGCTGGACCAGTTGATCCGGTTGGACCTATTGTGCCAAATCCGGGCATTCCTTGAGGACCTGTCTGGCCTACGGAACCTACCGGTCCTGTTTCTCCTTTTGCTGTACATTTAAAAGACCAAGTTGGTCCATTGCTCCCTGCTGTCCCAACAGCGCAATACATGTTGCATCTGACTGAGTCAAATATAATATTTCCTAAAGTGGATGTATACATTTGAGATGGTGTTCCCAGGGACAATGACAGCCAAATATTTTCATTCACTTTATCATAAAAATAATGAGGAGTCAAAGGTTGAGGAGATATCAATTGCCAATTACCTCCATCCCATTCAAACATGTCACTTGTGTCCAATGCCAAACATCTTTCTCCAATGGTTGAACCTGTTTTAGTGTTCACGTTTGCTGATAATAGAGACGTTGTTCCAATAAATGTTATTTCTAAGCATTCTATGGAATTTCCAGTTGCACCCGTCGCTCCTGTTTCTCCTGTTGCTCCTGTTTCTCCTGTTGAACCTGTGCTCCCCTTCAAATTATTCACCAATTGCCAATTACCGGGACTCTGATACTCATATAAATTCAACGTATTGCTGTCAATAAGAGAATCACCAACATTGCAAATATACTCTACTGGGGGATCCACTGGAACAGAAATTTCATAAATGATATTGTTAACAGTGTCATAATAATTATTACCTGAAGGTAATTGAGGAATCGCCACTGTCCAAAAACCACCTGTTTGGTTCCATTGGAAAGATACGCTCGAATTTAGTGCTAAACAATATTCTTCATCAAAAGAACCTGTTTTTGACCCAATATTAACTGAATTATCTATTGTTGTCCCTATGTTATCTATTTGAATTTGCTTTATCGATATTCCAGTTGCTCCTGTTTCACCTGTCGCACCCGTTATACCCATTCCGGTTGGCCCTGTAGTCCCTGTTTCTCCTTTTAATGTTTTACTTGGAGACCATAATCCTCCGCTAAAACAAAATATTGTTCCTGAAATGAAATCGAGCAACATATCTCCTTCACGACATTCTAATTCTTCAGCTGTCGATGAATAATTATCAATATAATAAATTTTGTTATTAGATGGATCGCTGAAATAGAATGGTGGTATTGATTGCGATGACAACACAGACCATGATGTCCCTGTCCATTCAAACAAGTCACTCGTGTCTAAAGCTAAGCAAATCTCTCCTATAAAACTTCCTGATTTTGAATTTATTGTTCCGGATGTTGGGGTTGTTGTTCCTGTTATTCTTAAATCTAAACATTTTATAATAGTTCCGGTTTCGCCAGTTGGACCCGTTGGGCCATCGTTTCCTGTTGCGCCTGTTGCTCCATTATTCCCAGTTGGTCCTGTTGGTCCATCGTTCCCTGTTGGACCTGTTGAACCTGTATAACCTGTGAAACCCGTCGGACCACTCGGGCCACTGTCACCTCTTTCACCAGTTGGCCCTGTTTCGCCACATAAATTCATATTTAAAAACCATTGGTACCCAGATGCTCCAGTGATTCCAATGTACATGTCACACCTAACTGGGTCTATAAAATAATCTCCATCTCTACAAATTAATTCATCTGCAGGTGATCCCAATGACGATATCTCATATAATTTAAAATTGTCAGAATCATAGTAATAATAAACAACACTTGGCTGAGGACTCAATAATTCCCATGTTGATCCATTCCATTGGAATAAATCACTTGAATCTAACGATAAACAATGTTCTCCAACTATTGCCCCTGATTTTGATCCAATATTGGATGATTGATCAGTTGTTGCGCCATGCGAAAATATTCTGATGTTTTTAATAATTGTTCCTGTTTCTCCGGTTGATCCTGTCTGGCCTGTGGATCCAGTTGACCCAGTAGTTCCAGTTGATCCTGTTTCCCCTTTTAACATTCCTTTTAAAGTCCAGACATTACTTAAATAAATATACAAATTACTTCTAACTGAATCAATAAAATAATCGCCGTTTCCACATACTACCTCTTCAGAGGGTAATCCTATTGAATTTATTTGATATAATTTTCCATTATCATTGTCAAAATAATAATAAGGTGTTGGTGGTTGTGTGTTTACAAATGACCAAGATGATCCAATCAACTCGTACAAATCTGATGTGTCAAGTGCTAAACATTTATCCCCTGTAAAAGATCCAGTTTTTGTATTAATGTTGAAAGAATTATCCACTGTTCCGCCAATAAATTTTAAATCGAAACATTTAATTAACGTTCCGGTTGGACCGGTTTGACCTGTAACGCCCGTTGGACCCGTATATCCAGTCGCCCCTGTTGAACCTCTTAATTTTGTTTTTAAATTCCAGTTTGAACCATCATAAACATATATTTCGCCAAAATTAGAATCTACGGCTAAATCTTTTTTGGAGCAAATTAATTTCTCAGATTCCGATCCAGAATTCGTTATACAATAAATTGTTTCTCGTGTATTATCATAATAATAATATGGTAACGTTGCAGGCTGCGGTGATGATAATATCCAATTTGAACCTGTCCATTCGAATAAATTTGAATCATCCAATGTTAGATAAATTTCTCCCACGAATGTTCCTGAAACAGAACTTAATGCTGATGAATCGGACACAGCTTCTCCTTTATTTATTATCGATACGCATTTAATTAATGTCCCGGTTGGACCAGTCAGGCCTACGGATCCAGTTGGACCTGTCTGGCCTACGGACCCTGTTTCACCTTTTAAGTTTGATTTGCATTCCCATGATGTTCCATTATTAACATATAATTTATTTCTTAAAAGATCAAAAATGATGTCAGATTCTCTGCAAATTATTTCTATCGCAGATGATGAAACTCGGACCACTTCGTAAAATTTAACATTATTTAAATCTTGATACACGAATCCAATCTCCGGTTGAGGAGATATTAATTCCCACGATGATCCGTTCCATTCAAACATATTACTTGTGTCTAAAACGAGGCATAATTCTCCAATGAATGCTCCCGTTTTTGAAGGAAAATCGGACGAATTTTGAACAGTTGTCCCTGTTAAATTTATGTCCAAGCATTTTATTTGAGTTCCAGTGTGTCCTGTTGCTCCTGTTATTCCTGGACCTGTAGCTCCTGTTGATCCGGTCTGACCTACCGATCCTGTTTCTCCTTTGAGTTTACATTTTAATTCCCATGATAAATTCTCTTTCAAAATGTACAAATCGCATCTAAAATCATCAATAAACATGCCACCAACAGATGGTAAATATTCTAAAGAAGGTGACCCTAAATTTATTATTTTGTAAATTTTGTTATTTTCTGTGTCTAAATAAGAATAAGGAACTGGAGACTGGGGACTTAGTAAAAACCAAGATGAACCAGACCATTCAAATAAATCAGAGGTATCTAAAGCTAAACATAATTCTCCAATTGTTGAACCATTTTTCGTCCCAACTAATGCTGATGAATTTATGATTGTTCCTCTATTTTTTATGCTCACACATTCTATTAAAGTTCCGGTTGGTCCTGTTGAACCTGTTTCTCCGGTTGCTCCGGTTATTCCTGGACCGGTTGCTCCTGTTTCTCCTATTTCTCCCGTTGGACCGGTTTGGCCTATGGAACCAGTTGCACCAGTGTATCCTGTTGAACCTGTTTCTCCTTTTATCGAACACTTAACCGTCCACTCAAATGCTGATGAATTGAATTCATACATATTTCCCCTCTCACAATCTATTATTATATCTTCATTTCTTCTAATTTGTTCATTTTTCCCAGAAGTTGTAACTGAATATATCTTGCTATTACTCACATCATAAAATAAAAATGGTTTCATTGGCTGAGATGTCGACAGTACCCATGTTGTATCATTCCACTCGAAAATATCACAAGTGTCCAAAGATATTCTTCTCTCTCCGTTATAATTTCCTGTCATTCTTGGTAAATCTGCTGATGTTGCAACACTTAACAATAAATCAGCTAATGATTCGCATGTTATTCTGGTCCCTGTCATTCCCATAGGACCTCTTACTCCTTCGTCTCCTTTAGGACCTGTTGATCCAGTTGCACCACTCGGACCCATCAAGTTTATTTTTTGTTCCCATTTTGTGCCACTTACCCCCAACACTAATTCATACATTGTAGATTCATTAAAATCTATGAAAACGTCATTAATATTACACTCAAGTAAATTTGTATTTGATTCGACTAAATATATTTGAAAAGTATCTGTATTTAAATAATAATACGGAGTCATTGGTTGAGGATTCTTTAATGACCAAGAACCTGATTTCCAAACAAACAACTCTGATGCATTTTTCACTAAACACAATTCGCCTTTATAAATTCCTATTTTTGATCCCAAACCTGACGTAAATTGAGACATTTGACCTGAAAACAATATCCCTGATTTTATCAATGTTCCAGTTGCACCCGTTGCTCCCGTTGTTCCTGTTACTCCAGTTGATCCTGTACTTCCCGTCGCTCCTGTTAATTTAGTTTTCATTATTAATTTCCCAGTTCCATTTACATCAGTAAAAACATATAATTGATTTGATAATTCGTCAAATATTAAATCATTAATGTTACAAATTACCAACTCCGATGATTCATCAGAAGAAGCGATGAAATATAATTTTTGATTTATTTTATCATAATAATAAATTGGATAATTCGAAATTTGCGATAACTCCCAGTTTGCCCCGCTCCAACTAAATATATCTGAATTTAAAACTGATAACATTTTTTCGCCAATAGTTGATCCTGTAATATTTAGCAGTTCAGATGTGTCACTCACACTCCCCCCTGATGCATTGATTGCTACGCATTTAATTAAAGTTCCGGTTGGACCTATTATTCCTGTTGGTCCCGTTTGGCCTCCGGATCCTGTTGGCCCTGTAGATCCTGTGCTTCCCCTTAAATTGCACTTCATTTCAAATAATTCTCCGTTAAATCGGAAGAAATTATTTGTATTAGAGTCTATTAAATAATCTCCATTTAAACATTCAAATAAATTTGCTTTCTCTCCCAATTTTTTAATTTGATATATTTTTAGCGAGTTATTATCATGAAAATTATAAGGAGCGATTGGTTGATTTTTTGGTAATTCCCATGTTTTTCCATCCCATATGAATAAATTGCTTGTGTCAATTGCGAGACATAAATCTCCAGTTATTATTCCAGGTTTCGCTGCTTTTTGCGATGAAAGATTATTAGTTGATCCGTAATGTTTTATATCAACGCATTTAATTGTTGCTCCTGTATTCCCCATCATTCCAGTTGGCCCAATTATTCCTTTTGGTCCAATTGGACCATAATTACCAGTTGGGCCTGTGAGACCAATTGGTCCCATTTGGCCCATTGAACCAGTCGGACCCACATCTCCAACTTTCCCTTTAAAATGCGTTTGGAAACTTAGATCACAATCACTCGCAAACGTATATAATTTGCTCGTGTTATTATCCAATAAATAATCCCCGATTCTTTTTGAAAAAGGGAAAGTTTTTTCTCCTAAGTTTTCTACAAAATACACTTTAGAATTCACCGTGTCAAAATAATTATATGGATACTCCGGCTGTGGATTAATTAGAACCCATCTATTGTTCGTGCTCCATTTATATAAATCAGATGTGTCCAACGATAAACACATCTCTCCTGTGTATCCGATTTGTCCAACTTTATTTGATGAATTAAGAACCGTTCGCCCATAACATTTTGGAGATATGTTATGTATCATTGTTCCTTGTTCTCCCTGTTCTCCCTTTTCACCAGTTGTTCCAGTTGATCCTGTTGGACCTAAATTTCCATCAGCTCCAGTCGCACCTGTGTATCCTGTTGGGCCAGTATTTCCTAAGCTTCCCGTTAATCCTCTTTCTCCTTTCAAGTCACATTTTAGATTATATTTGGAATTTTCATATGAGTACAGTTTACATGTTATGTGGTCAATTAAATAATCGTCTTCTCTTATTGTAAACTCAAGAGATTGTGATCCCAAATTTGTCACTTTATAAATTTTTTCGCTTATTTTATCAAAATAATAAAAAGTAAAAGATGGTTGAGGATTTACGAATATGAAGGATGACGTACTTGAGTTCCACGAATAAAGACTAGAATTGTTTATTGACAAACATAATTCACCATCTGATAATCCAAATAATGTTGATTTTTCATTTGATGTTTTCACTGCAACTCCGCGCATGTTAATGTCTATGCATTCTATTAATCTTCCACTTGGACCTGTATTCCCCATAGATCCAGTATGACCTATGATTCCAGTTGGTCCCATTTCTCCTTTATCTCCTGTTGGTCCGATTAATCCTCTCTCTCCTGTTGCGCCAGTATGACCTTGATTTCCCATTAATCCTTTTCCACCTCTTATGTTGCATTTTAATTCCCATTTTTCGGTGTTTTTATAAATAAACATATCATGTGTTTTTACATCAATTAATGTGTTATCATAGTCAGTTACAAAAGAAATAACTGGTTCATTTAATTCAGATACCGAATAAATTATGTTATCATCCACATCAAAATAAGAATAAGATGTTGAATCTTGAGGATTTTTTAACTTCCATGTTGTACCTGTCCAAACATTTAATTCTGACGATGTTAACAATAATCCTAGTTGGTCTACATGATCACCCACTTTTGAAAATTTTTCACTTACATTTTTAAATACTTTCCCTCTATACTTCAAATCAAAACATAAAATAGATGTTCCATTTTTGCCACTGTTACCCGTTGGTCCTATTGGGCCCATTTCTCCCGTTTCTCCTGTTGAACCTATTTGTCCTTTATCGCCTTTTAAACTAAATTGTTTTACCCAAGTACAATCTGATTCAACAAATTTATACAAATCAAGCTTTTCTGATTCTATTAAAATTTCTTTGTCATCTCCTTTAACTATAATGGATTTTGATCCTAAAGATTCTGCGATGTATAGTTTTAATTTGTCTTGATCATAAAATGTATAAGGTAACGATGGCTGCGGATTCATCAATTCCCATGTTCCACTTGTAAAATCCCATTCGAACAAATCAGAAGTATCTATAGCTAAACATAATAAATCATCATATCCAGATGTATTAGTTTTATTAGCTGATGTTGTACTCGTTATTCCATAATAATTCATTTTTTGACAATCTATTTGCGTTCCTTGATTACCCTGAGGTCCACTTGCTCCTGTTTGACCTGAGGGACCAGTGTCACCTTTCAAAATACATTTTAATATCCATTGACCACTTTGATATATATACATTTTACATGTGTTACTATCGATTAATAATTCTGATGGACCGCAAATTAATTCATCCGCGGGAACACCTACATCATTGATTAAATAAATTAAATTATTTATTGTGTCATAAAAGTAATAAGGTAATAACTCGGACGTTAAAGTCCAATCTGCTCCATTATGAACAAATAGTTCCGAAGAATCTAATGCTAAACAATAGTCACCTAAATTTCCTGAAGAATTTACTTTATCAGACGAAGTATCAACCGTTGTTCCACTTTTAAAAATAGATATGCAAATTATATTCCCTCCACCTTGTGATAAATCGCGTAATCCTTCACTTTTACTAACGTTTTTAATTTCTCTTATTTTAATCGTTGGATCAAATTTTATTGTTTCTGTTTTTTTGGGTGTTACTAATGTTTTTTTTATTAATGTGAACTTTGGCGCATCATCTTTTTCTTCGGGAATTTCGGTTTCATGAGATATTGTCTTCCCTTGTTTTTGAGATTTTTTTTTAGTGTCCGAATGTTTCCTATCCATAATTGGAATTATATGATAAGCTCGGATATTATATGTTAGATACGAAAATTAAAAATGTTAAAAAAAAAATGAGTGTGATTAAATAAATTTTTTATGGTGTTAAATCATTTTCCAATACAGCACCTCTAAATCCTACTCTTATAAATTGAACTCCTGATCCATCACCTGTTGCCACTGATGCACTTACTCTCATATTTACAAATGCAGGTATTGGTGCGGTTATGCCTGGTGAATAAACAAATCTAGTTCCAACAAAACCGCCTCCAACTATCGCCGTGAATGTTGCAAAAGTTGTAAATGCTGCACTATTTGGTGCACCTGTATTATTTAGAGTTATTGTTAATGTTGTCGTTGCTGATGATGCTCCTGCACCTGACCCACCTGGCAAGGAATATGCTCCATTTTTAACTTGCACGATATATATTTCGCTAATCAAAAACATACAAGTTGCTACATATCCATAATCTGGATCACCACTTAAATCATTAAAAGTCATGTCCGCTGTTCTTATTAATGCCGTAACATCTCCTATGTCAAGATTATGTAGCCAAACGACTTGCTCAGGAGCACCGAACCTTTCTGTTGGTGGTCTGTTTATAGCTAAATCAAGGGGTTGTCTACTTCCTACTGTGGACGGAACTGCAGTTGCCACTGTTCCACCTGAGAATCTATCACCTGATTCAAAAGATGTGTCACGCTTTGCCAAAAACAATAATGGCATTAAGTTTGTCCTTGGCAATTGATTTGCGATACTGTCACCCCCTAATATCACACTTACTCTTGTGTTTTTTTCTATAAATCCCTGAGTTGTAAAATTTCGAGTGTGATTGCTCCCAGAAAGCATCATTGAACTGTCTGTTAACGACACTGCTCTTATACAATTGTCTATTAAACTATCTTCACCTATTGATATATTACAATGACCAATGTTTCTATTTGATAATCCTATAGCTATTTGTCCCACATATGCTATGCTTGCTGATCCTAATAATGCTTTTGCACTTGATCCTATTGCTATACCATGTGAATCGTCAGTTTCTGCGCCACTTCCCAATGCTATCCCTCCATTTGGATCGGAAGCCAACCCTGGAAAAGGATCGGCATCACCATATTGGTAATGGCAAATAGCGTCTCTACCTATCGAAATCGCATCCCTCTGCCATGCGCGTGCATCTCTACCGATTGCTATCCCATCTGTAATTGTTCTATCCTCTCTATCTATATTCACATTATCATAATTTGAAGCGCTTTCACCGATTAAAATTCCATTATTCCCTCGTCCATATTCTATATTGTATCCTATTCTAATTTGTCTTTCGCCAAAAGATGCAGTTGTTGCAATATTATCTTTGTTATTATTTCCCAACACTATACATTGATTACCAGTCAATGCGTTACAATCTGCCCCTATTACAACATTTTTATTTCTTGTTCCTGTACTTGCTTCATTTCCAAATACCAAATTTTCGTTACCCGTTGTGACTGAAGACGTCGCTCCAAAAATTACATTTTTTGTCCCACTTACTGTTGCTCCTCCTGTGCATAATCCAACTATATTATCCCTTGTTACTGAAAAATATGTATCTGTTCCGGTACTATTGTACACTCCTAATAAATTTCCATTATTTACTGACACTCCTGCCGATGAATCTCTTATGTCAAATCCTCTGTATACGCTTGCATTATCCAATTGTAAAACGGGGACATCTCCCGCAGAGTCTGACGCATCATATGCTTGCTGTATTGTTGTTGTCCCACCTGGACCTATAAATCCTTGTTGGCCCTGGGGACCGGTCGGCCCCGCACCGCCATTATTTCCAGCAGGACCGATTTGGCCTGTTGGACCATTACTCCCACTTGCACCTGTTGCACCTGTAGGACCTGTTGGTCCGCTTGAACCTGCGTTCCCTTGAGGTCCGGTTGGCCCTGTAGTTACTCCTCCTCCACTTCCTGCTGGACCTGTAGGACCATTTAAACCTGCTGATCCAGTTGGACCTGTCGGACCTGTCCCTCCACTGGGGGATGTAAAATCACCATTTACAAATGGGCTCGAATTTGGTATGATTTTTTCAACCATCCACCAATAATCCCTTGACACATTCGTAAATCCTGATGGAAATCTTGTTGATGTATCGATTAATGTGCTTTCAACTGTTTGCGTTCTAAATGGAGGATTATTTACACTGTTTAAATATTGATCTATTGTTACTAATCTCCATGTTATTTCAACTCCTGATTTCCCTAGACCACCCAATCTAAAACTCAAAGGTTGATCTCCATAAAATTCTTCTAGATTAATCGGAGACTGAACTAAATATCCAATAACTCCATCAATAAACGGATTCGTAGCTGATCCTACAGCATATATATTTAATTCACCTGTGTAGCTTTCATCGTCATCCATAACCATATTTCTTATAGTCACTCTAGCATTGTTAACGAATTTGTCAACGTGCACATCTTGAAAACTTGGAAATCTTATATCTATATCTCCGGCTCTTTCATCGACAAAAATATAAATGTTTTCTTTATCAATGTATTTTAAATCATATCCTGTTGGACCTGTTAGTTCTACATATTCTACATTCCTTATTTTATCTCCATCGGCGAAATAAGAAATGTCGTTTGCTCCTCCTAAAAATACCCACACATTATTACATAATCTCCAACTCAAAGATTGATTAAATTTATTATTTCCTGCCATTTGAAATTCTATGATTCCGCCTGTTCCTGAGTTCGAAGGGTTTATAGTTGTTCCCACATTTGGAGGAGTTCCTGTTGATACATCTTGTTTTGTTTGGAGTAAATTTGTAGGGTCAACGATTGTCCTCCCTCCTGTTGAATACGGAGCACCTCCAACTATTATTCTTGTCGTCCCATTTGAAGATCCTGGACTTGTTACTCTGTTGAATAATGTTAATTCACTCCCTTCTGGGAGCGATGCTGGCAATGTTATATCTATCGTCCCAGATATCCCTCCTTCTATTTGAATTGTTGTGAAACTTGACGTCACTGTGTATGCTGTTGGACCTTCTAATTTTAAGCATCCGAATGAATCAAAAAAAGTCCCTGTTGGACCGGTTTCACCTGTTAAACCTCCACCTACTCCGATTCCTGCTGGTCCTGTTGGGCCATTTCCTCCAACTGGGCCTGTTGATCCTGTTGATCCTGTTGTTCCTGTTGCACCTGTTGCACCTGTTGCGCCTGTTTCTCCTAAACCTGGCAATCCGGTTGGTCCTGTTGTACCTGTCATTACTCCTCCTCCACTTCCTGCTGGCCCTGTAGGTCCTGTTAACCCTCCGCCTCCTCCTCCTGCTGGACCCGTTGGACCATTTACTCCCACTGGACCCGTTGCTCCTGTCTGGCCTACGGAACCTGTCGTCCCTGTTGCTCCGGTTGCTCCTGTTGCTCCTAAACCCACTGATCCGGTTGTCCCAGTTGGTCCTGTTAAACCTCCTCCACTCCCTGCTGGACCTGTTGCGCCGTTTCCTCCTATGGGACCTGTTGCGCCGGTTGGCCCTGTTGCTCCGCTTAAACCTCCTCCTCCTCCCATCGGGCCTGTGGGTCCTATTGAACCCACATTTCCAATGGGTCCAGTTATTCCTGTTCCGATTGGTCCTGTGGGCCCTTGATTCCCTTGATTCCCTTGATTTCCTTGAAAACCTGTTGGACCTGTCGGACCTATTGCACCAAAACCTGGAATTCCTCGTGCTCCTGTTGGACCTGTGTTTCCTATCGATCCTGTAGGACCCGTAAAACCTGGACCCGTTGGCCCTGTTTCACCTGTAACTCCAAAACCTTGTGCTCCTGTCGCTCCTGTTACTCCTTCGTTACCTTGAGGCCCAGTTGTTCCTGTCGGACCTGTGCTTCCTGTTGGGCCAGTCCATCCTGTAAAACCCGTCGGACCTGTAAAACCTATTTCGCCTGTTGGTCCTGTTGGTCCTGTTGGTCCTGTTGGCCCTGTTGGCCCTGTTGGTCCTGTTGAACCTATTGGACCAGTTTCTCCTGTTGAACCTATTAATCCTGTTGGCCCTGTTGGTCCGGTTGGTCCTGTTGGACCTGTTGGACCTGTCAAACCAGTTGATCCCATTGGACCAGTTGGTCCTGTTGAACCTGTGTTTCCCAATGAACCCAATGGACCTGTTGGACCTGTAAAACCTGTAGATCCTGTCAGACCTGTTGCCCCTGTTACACCGGTTGCGCCGGTTGCACCCATTGCACTGCATTTAAATTCCCAAGTTGAACCAGTTGCGCCTGTACCTACCACTGGACAATAAAATGAACAATGAACAGGATCAAATATAATATTCCCTTCAGTCGATATGTACATTATTGATGGTGATCCTAATGAATTCGCGCACCATATATTTTCGTTAACATTGTCGAAAAAATAAAATGGGTACAATGGTTGCGGGGACATTAATTGCCAATTTCCTCCATCCCATTCAAATAAATCACTTGTATCTAACGCTAAACATTTATCGCCAATTGATGGACCATTTTTTAAATTTATGCTTGAAGACAAAGGTATCGTTGTTCCAAAAAATGGCATATCTAAACATTCTACGGAACTTCCTGTTGATCCTGTTGGTCCATTATTACCTGTTGGACCCGTTGCTCCATTTACTCCTGTTTCTCCTTTTAAATTGTTAACTAATGTCCATTGTTCTGATTGTATTTGGTACAAATTTAACGTGTTCCCGTCTATTAATAAATCTCCATTTGGGCATAAATATTCCATTGTCGGATTTCCTGCTGATGCTGTTTGATAAATTTTATTATTCACTGTGTCTAAATAATATGAACCAATCAACATTTGAGGTGACGATATCACCATGGAACTCCCATTCCACTCGTTTAAAATACTATTATCTAAAGTTAAGCAATATTCTCCAATAAAAGATCCTGATTTTGACCCTAAACTGGCTGAATTTGGTGCACTTGATCCATTGTTCGCTATTTGTATTTTCTTTATTGAATTCCCTGTTCCTCCTGTTCCTCCTGTTGGGCCATCGTTCCCTTGCGGGCCTGTTTCTCCTTCTCTTCCTTGTGGACCTGTATCTCCTTTTAATATTTTATCCAACGACCAATTTCCGGAATCATAGCAACGCAATGTCCCAGAGATATAATCTATCAACATATCTCCATCTCTACATATCAATTCATCAGCCGTCGACAAATAATTGTCAATGATATATATTAAATCATTTAATGAGTCTCTAAAATAAAAAGGAGGAATCGATTGGGGAGATTGGACAGTCCAATTTAAACCTGACCAAACATATATTTCACTTGTGTCTAATGCTAAACAATATTCTCCTATTGTTGTTCCTGTTTTCGCCCCTATCGAACCTGATGACGGTATCGTTGAACCATCAAATCGTATTTCAATACATTTGATTAATGTTCCTGATACTCCTGTTGCTCCCGTGTAACCTGTGTATCCGGTTGGACCAGTTGGACCTATGTTCCCTTGTGTTCCTGTTGGACCAGTGTATCCTGTTAATCCTGTATGGCCTGTTGGACCCGTTGGACCTGTTACACCAGTTGGGCCCGTATCTGCTTTATCTCCTGTTGGACCGGTTGCACCACATAAATTTATGTTTAAATTCCAAATAAATCCAGAAACACCACTCGAGCCAATAAACATATCGCATCTCGTTGGATCTATCAAATAATCACCAATATTGCAAATTATTTCAACCGATGGAGAACCAAGGGATAAAACCTCATATATTTTATTCGAATTATCATCGTAAATATAATAATTTGGAATTGGCTGAGGACTTGTTAATATCCATGATGCCCCTATCCATTCGTATAAATCACTTGTATCTAAAGCTAAGCAATATTCTCCCATATATGTTCCCGATTTTGTATTTATATTCGTAGACAATGGGATAGTAGTTCCGTGATGCAATATACTTATATTTTTAATTAACGTTCCTGTTGGACCGGTCATTCCTGTTGCTCCTGTTGATCCCGTTGAACCTGTTGTACCTGTTTCTCCTTTCAATGAGCATTTAATTTGCCAAACATTTTTTAAATAAACGTACATATTACATCTTACTGAATCTATAAAATAATCCCCTTCTCCACATTGAACTTCTAATGGTGGAGAATTAGATAAATTTACTTCATACAGTAAATCGTTATCTTCATCAAATAAATTATAAGGAATAACTGGTTGAGGACTTAATAATATCCATGTTAATCCTGTCCATTCATATAATTCTCCAAAATCCAAAGTTAAACACTTATCTCCCACATTATCTCCTGTTTTTCCTCCTAAACTGGCTGAATTATCTATAGTCGTTTCAATAAATTTTAAATCATAACATTTTATCAAAGTTCCTGTTGATCCGGTTGGTCCTGTTGGCCCTGTTGGACCTATGTATCCGGTTGCACCTGTTTCTCCTGTCAATTCGCATTTTAAGTCCCATCTTGATCCGTTATAAATATATAAGTCACAATAATTTGAATCAATAGCATAATCATTTATTCCAGTAACGAGAGGTACCGATGAACTTCCTGAAGTTATTATTTGATAAATTATTCCTGTGGTTGTATCAAAAAAATCATATGGTATCAATGGCTGTAGCGACATTAAACTCCAAGTTGCACCTGTCCACTCGAACAATGTTGAATCGTCCGTCGTCAAACATATTTCTCCCGTAAATAGACCAGACTTTGAAAACAAATCAGTTGCATTTGTTGCAGATCTTGCTTTTTGAATTACATATATGCATTTTATCAATGTACCAGTTGGACCAGTATGGCCTACGGATCCTGTTGGACCCGTGTAACCTGTTGCTCCTGTTTCACCTTTTAAGTTCGCTTTTAATTCCCAAGATGTCCCGTTATATATATAAAGTTTACTTCTTGATAAATCAAATACCATGTCGGATTCTCTGCATATTATTATTGTTGGAGTTGATGGTGTTGATTTTACATTGTAAAAAATTATGTTGTCTACATCTTGGTAAACTAACGGAGTTAATGGTTGAGGTGAAATAAATTCCCACGATCCTCTATTCCATTCAAATATGTTTCCCGTGTCCAATATCATACATAATTCTCCAATAAATGAACCTATTTTGCTTGATAATCCTGAGGAGTTCGCCGTTGTTGTCCCTGTCAATTTTACATCTAAACATTTTATCTGTGTTCCTGTTTGGCCTTCGATTCCCTGAGCACCTGTATGGCCTACGGATCCTGTATAACCTGTAGGACCGGTTTCACCTTTAAAATTACATTTCAGATTCCAAACCGGACCAGAATTGCTTTCATTTCTGATGTACAATTCACATCTTAAGTCATCCAAAAACATATCTCCAATTTTTAAATTTAATTCTTTAGTTTGACTCCCTAGATTTCCAACTAAATAAACATTTTCATTTATTTCGTCGTAAAAATAATATGGCGTCGGAGGTTGAGGGCTCACTGATTGCCATGTTACGCCCGTCCATTCAAATAAATCTCCATTGTCATTGGCTAAACATAAATCACCCACCGTGCTCCCTGTTTTAGGGAAAATAGATGCTGATGTGTTTATAGTTGATCCTCTATTTTTTAAACTTATGCAATTTATCACTGTTCCTGTTTCACCCATTTCTCCCGTTTCTCCTCTTTTCCCTGTTGGCCCAGTTGAACCTGTATATCCAGTAGGGCCAGTCCGGCCTACGGATCCCGTCGGTCCTGATGGCCCAATTTCTCCTGTTGCTCCTGTTGAACCAGTAGGACCTATCAAACGGCATTTCAATGCCCATGTACTATCATTTTTATCGAAAGTATATAAATCAGATTTTGATGAATCGAGCAATAAATCCCCATCTTCACATATTATTTCGAATTTTCCCACATTTGTCACTTCATATATTTTATTATTTACTAAATCATAAAATGTAAATGTTTTCAATGGCTGTGGTGATATTATCCAAGCTGATGAATCCCATTCATACAATACACATGTATCTAAAGTCATTCTCGTGTCGCCTATAAAAACTCCTGTCTGGCCTGTAGACCCAGATAATTCTGAAGCAGTATTCACGGTTAAAAATGAATCGGACAATTTTACGCATTTTATTAAAGTTCCGGTAGGTCCCATAACTCCTGTTGGACCTGTATGGCCTACGGATCCTGTTTGACCTGTTGGACCCGTCTCTCCTGTAAAATATATTTTTTCAACCCATTGTAATCCACTATGCACCAATGTTTGTTTGTAAATTATTGATTCGTTTGAGTCAATGAATAAATCATTCTCGCCACATTCTAATAAATGTGTTTCAGTGTTCGCGTTTACCAAATAAATTTTTCCATTTAATACATCATAAAAATAATACGACTCATTCAGTTGCGTCGATTTTAATATCCACGATGTTCCATTCCATTCGAACAAATTGGAATCTTCTATGATTAAACATTCTTCTCCAATTGCCGATGATATTCCTTGTCCTAATTCAGATACAGAATTTACCACTTTGCCTTTTCTTAAATTTCCACATTTTATTAAAGTTCCTGTTGGACCAGTTGGACCATCTTTTCCCTGAAATCCTGTTAAACCTTGAGGGCCTGTCTCCCCCATTAAAATTGTATTTTCTAAATATTGCAAATTTTCGTTAGTCCCTGTTGCAATCAGTAACTTATTTGACAATCTGTCTAAAATCCAATCACCCACATTGCAAATTAACTTGCGAAAATTAGAAGTTGAGTTTTCCAATATAAAAATAGATTTATCTGCGGTGCAATAAACATAGTATGGATACATTGATGTTGATATTATTTCCCAATTTGCACCGGTCCAATTGAACAAATCAGATGTATTTATGACCAATGCTTTTTGATTTTTTTTTGAATCTATTATCGGCGTTAAATCTGACACGTTATTTGTGCAAATTACTTCGTGCATTATGGTCACACATTTTATTAAAGTTCCTGTTGGTCCTTGTTGTCCCGTAGCACCAGTCCGGCCTTCGGATCCGGTCGGACCTCTTTCCCCTATTGGACCCTTCAAATTACATTTTAACTCCAATATATTATCATTCACCTTATAAAAGTTACAACTATTTTGATCAAATACGAAATCTTCGTCCGATAAACTTATTATACTCGATCTGCTACCTAAAGTTGTTACTTTATATATTTGATTTTCTTCATCATCCAAAAAATCATATGGCGTTTCAGGTTGCGGGCTTAATATTTCCCATGTTGTTCCGTCCCATATAAATAAATCGGATGTATCTGCTGATAAACATAAGTCACCTAAATTACCAGACAATTCAACTTTATCGGATGAATGTCTAACTACCGATCCTTCATAATTTATACGTACACATTCTATTCTAGTTCCAATTGGACCATTTTCGCCAGTTGCTCCTGTGTGGCCAGTCGATCCTGTTGAACCTTTTTCACCTTCATTTCCTTTTAAACCAGTTGGTCCAATTGGGCCGATGTGGCCTGTGCATCCAGTTAATCCTAATTCTCCTCTGTCACCTTTTAAATTTAATTTAAATTCTAGCTCGCACTCATTTTTAAATTTGTACATCACTAAATTATTTTCATCTATTATAAAGTCACCTGCCTTAGAAGATAAAGCTTCGGATATTTCTCCTAATTTTTTGACATTGTAAATTTTATTATGTGTTATATCAAAATAAATGTATGGTAAACTTGGCTGTGGCGTTATTAAAGACCACGTTTCTCCATTCCATTCATAGACTTCAGAAGTATCTCTTGATAAACATTTTTCTCCATATATCCCTCCTAATATACCCACTTTATCAGAAGATTTATTACTAGTTTCACCATAAAAATGAGGTGTCGCGCATAATATTAATGAGCCGGTTGGACCTATGTCACCTTTACTCCCTTTTAACCCTTGATTCCCAGTTGGTCCAGACTCTCCTGTTGGACCTATTAATCCTATTCCAATAACACCTCTCTCACCAGTTTCACCTTTTGGACCAGTTGCGCCGTTTAATCCTTTTAAATCACATTTAAATTTTAAAATATTTTCTGAATATGTGTACAATTTACAAGTCAAATTATCCATTATTAAATCTCCATCATTTGAATTGAATAATGATGAATTTGTTCCCTCGCTCACAACTTGATATAATTTTTTAGTGTTTGTATCTAAATAGTTATATGGAGGCGATGGTTGAGGATTTGTAAATAAAAATGAATTTGTGGATGAATTCCAAGTGAACATTGCAGAATCTTCCAACGATAAGCATAATTGACCATCATATGATCTAACTATACTCGATTTATTAATTGAAGACGTTGTTGTTATTCCTGACTCGTCTATATTTAAACATTTTATTGATGAACCACATGGACCAATTGGTCCAGTTTCACCCTTTGTTCCTGTTGGACCTATTTCACCACTGTTCCCTTTATTTCCAATTGGACCTATTAAACCAGTCGGGCCTATTAATCCGAGTAATCCGCGATCTCCTTTTTCACCTCTCGCACCTTTTAAAGAACACTTTAATTCCCATATATCATCCTCCCTTTGGACGAACATTTGGCATGTTTTTTCATCAACCAACAAATCATCGTAATTTGACACAAATAAAGTTGACGATGTTCCAGATAATTGCCCTTCATATATCAAATTATTATCTACATCATAAAATAAATATGGTGAAAATTCTTCTGGCATTTTTAGTTGCCAAGATGTCCCTGACCAAATATTTAACTCAGAGAACAACGTTAATAATGAAGGTTGTCCAACATAATCTCCAAGAGTCAATATTTTATCCATTGTTGTTTTAAATATTTTCCCTCTGTACTTTAAATATTCGCATAAAATCAATGTTCCTGTTTCACCTTGCGATCCTTGCGATCCAGATGGTCCTGTAATTCCCATTGAACCCGTTGGACCTATCACTCCTTCGTTATTTAAAGATATTTTTTTCACCCAAATGCATTTTTCACCGTCAAATTGATATATACAAAAAGTTTTATCATCTATTATTATGTCTCCGTTTTTAGATTTTAATATTTCTGATTGATTTCCTAAGTTATTCACTTGATAAAGTTTTGAACTATCGTTGTCATAAAATAAATAAGGGGTCATTGGTTGAGGTGAAATTAAAGTCCAATTAAAACCTGTCCATTTATGAATATCAGATGTATCTAAAGACAAACACACTTCATTTGTTTTGCCTATTTTACCCGCTTTGTCCGACGATTCAACACTAGTTGAACCACAATATTCTATCGTCAAACACATCATTTGCGTACCGATTGTATATTTTAAACTGCATTTTAGCGTCCATTTCTCTCCTTCACTCACATACATATTGCAAGTTTCATTGTCTATTAATAATGTCCATTTTTCTTTAGTGAAAATAAGTGGCGGTGACCCAGAATTTTCCACATAATAAATCTGTTGAGATGTTTCATCATAATAATAATATGGAAACATCAATTTCCCAGAATAATTAACCCACGATGCTCCATCATAATTTAAAAGTTGAGAATTATCCAAAATTAAGCAAAATTCTCCTAACTCTCCCCCTGTTTTGTTAAATAAAGTTGAAATTGTTGATCCAAGATAAGATATAGATATACTTATTACATTTGAAGTTTCAAATACTCTTGTTGATCTTTTATTATATTTATTGGCCAACATTGTTATTGAAGGATCCCTATAAAATAGATTTGAATATTATATATCCACATTTAATTTTAATTTGATGATACACAACGTTAAAAAAAATAAGAAAAACATTTAAGAATGTCGCGTCAATAAATAAATAATTTTCATTTATTTATTTCTACTTTAGCCGCTGAAAAATAAAAATTAAGGATAAAATTAAAGATAAAATTAAAGATAAAATTAAAGATAAAATTAAAGATAAAATTAAAGATAAAATTAAGGATAAAATGATGGATAATTGCTTACAATCAACCAAACTCCTCCAAACACACCGCTACAAAATTGCCATTTATAACATTCTTTTGGAATTGAACCTAAAAATGTTCCACTGTTTCCCGGCGGAAATGTTGCTCCTGGTAATGAAGGATCTTCTAAAAGATGCATTGATGAAGACAATGTAATTCCGAAACCTCCTCCACTTGGGGTCATACTTTTTACTGAAACTGAATCTCCATCATTTGGGTCAGATGGAAAATTTACAGTCACTTCTCCACTTGCATCATCCACTGGTATTAATTTATTTGATTCGGAAAAATAAGTGCTCGGACCTGACACAGTCATATCGGAAGAGACTATTTGAGAAGACCATTCTTCAGTCAATTGTGGACCAGATGCTCCTACAGATACGCTAAATATACCGCACTTATTTGTATCTACGATTACGTCTCCATCATTACAAATTATCTCTGTTGCTGGATTCCCTAAAGACGTCACATTATATAATTTTCCTAAATTATTTGCATAATAATTATAAGGTGAGGATGGTTGAGGAGATACTATCTCCCATGTGGCTGGTGAAGATGAGGCATCCCATTGAAACATTGCACTATCATCCAAGGCTAAACATAATTGTTTATCATAAGATCCTGGATTTGATGTTTTTGATGAAGAATCGGCTTCAGCAAGTCCTCTTAAATCAACGCTCATAAATTTGACAAATGTTCCTGTTGCACCTGTTGCACCTGTTGCACCTGTCGCACCTGTCTGGCCTACGGAACCTGTTACGCCTGTATGGCCTACGGAACCTGTCGCACCTGTCGCACCTGTTGTTCCTGTTTCTCCTGTTGCTCCTGTTTCTCCTGTTGCTCCTGTTTCTCCTGTTGCTCCTGTTTGTCCTGGCGATCCTTGGGGGCCTGTTGACCCTTGAATACCTGTTGCACCTGTCTGACCTGTGGACCCTTGAGCACCTTGAGCTCCTATTGCTCCTGTTGCTCCTGTTTGGCCTGTGGATCCTTGAGAGCCAATTACTCCTTGAATACCTTGAGGACCTGTCTGGCCTGCGGGTCCGGTTTCACCTTGAGCTCCTGTTTGGCCTGTGGATCCTTGAGAGCCAATTACTCCTTGAATACCTTGAGGACCTGTCTGGCCTGCGGGTCCGGTTTCACCTTGAGCTCCTGTTTGGCCTGTAGATCCTTGAGAACCCATTGCACCTTGAATACCTTGAGGACCTGTCTGGCCTGCGGGTCCGGTTTCACCTTGAGCTCCTGTTTGGCCTGTAGATCCTTGAGAACCCATTGCACCTTGAATACCTTGAGCGCCTGTATGGCCTGCCGGTCCGGTTTCACCTTGAACTCCTGTTTGGCCTGTGGATCCTTGAGCACCCATTGCTCCTTGAGCACCTGTTTCACCTTGAGGGCCCGTTTCACCTTGATGGCCAGTTACCCCTTGTAGACCTGCCGTCCCTTGTAGACCTGTTTCCCCTTGTGGACCTATTGTTCCCTGTATTCCTTGATTCCCTTGAGCGCCTATTGCACCTGTTGGTCCGGTTGCCCCTGTATCCCCGAATGATGATCCAACAGGAGGATCCAAATTCACTAACACTGAACCAGACACTCCGGAAAAAACAAAGTTAGAACTCCAAAATCTCACTGTTGTTCCGTCTGTTACTTCAAATGGACCTGTTGCTGGTAGGCCGGTTGGTCCTGTTCCTGTCTCGATGAAAAAAGAATAACTTGGTCCAGTCTGACCCACTGATCCTTGTGGACCAGTTGGTCCTTGCGAAGGGCCTGTTGCCCCTGTCTCTCCTCTTAAAATGCAAACAAAAGTGAATGTCCCATTGTTTTCTATTTTATACAATGAACAATCTGACATATCTACTATTAAATCACCAGGTGAACAATCTAATGGAGGTGGCTCAGAACCGAGAGTGTTCACTTCATAAAACATGTCATTATCTTGGTCAAAATAAACATATGGTAGTGTTGGTTGTGGAGAAACTAATTGCCAATTTCCACCGTCCCATTCAAATAAATCTGATGTGTCCAATGCCAAACATAATTCACCCACAAATGTCCCTGGTGTTGTTTTGCTCGCTGAATCTGGTTGCGTCATTCCTCTTCGATCAGAATTAATGCATTTTATTTGGGATCCTGTTGGGCCAGATGCACCTGTTTCACCCGGCGCTCCTGTGGTTCCTGTGTAACCAGTGTATCCTGTTGGGCCTGTTGGACCGGACACACCTGTTGCACCAGTGCTCCCGCTTAAATTGCATTTTACCCTGAATGATCCTCCATCTACTGATATAAGTTGACACGTATTTGCATCCAAAATCATGTCCCCATCTGCGCATTCAAGTGGCACTGATGGATCTCCAATGGTTGTTATTTCGTATAATACTTCATCTGATGAAGATAAATAGAAATAAGGAGTCATCGGTTGCGGTGATAACAATGACCATGTTGCCCCTGTCCACTGAAATACATCTGAAGTATCTATTGCCAAGCACAATTCTCCAATAAATGTTCCTGATACCAAATTTTTAGAAGATGAATTAGGTTGAGAAGAACCTCTCACGTTTATATTTAAACATTTTATTTGGGCTCCTGTTGCTCCTGTTGCTCCAATTGTGCCCATTGGACCCATTGGACCTATTTGACCCATTGGACCTATTGGGCCTATTGCACCATCTTCACATTCTGAAGAACACGTGTTTATCATGGTTGATGGTGGCTTAGACAATGAAAATTCTATTTTTGTCTCACATTTTCCTTTGCACAAGTGACACTGATTGCATGTATTGCAATATTCGCAATCTAATCCGGTTCTATGATTTTTTTTATTTACATCGTTTGAGTGCGATTTTACTGACTTTGTTCTCTTGTTTATCTTTTGAAACGGTGGCTTACTTGTCGCAATCTTTTTCATTTGTTATATTTTATAGTCACATAAAAAGTTAAATCCAGAAAAAATAATTAACTGGAAATTTTAAGTAAAATTTTCAATTTAAAAATAATTTACTAAAAATAAAACAATCAAAAAATAATGTTTGACGTTTTTATATTATCACTTTTTAACTTTAAGTTATATTGTTTGCTATCAAAAAATAATGTTTGACGTTTTTATATTATCACTTTTTAACTTTAAGTTATATTGTTTACTATTATATTTCCTGTTGTTGTTCCTATAGTATTCACTGCTGTAGTTATATTGTTTATCATATTATTTCCATTTATTAATATGTTTGTGTTTCCGGTCAAACTGGAATTATCTATATTTATCGCATTTGTGCAATATGCTATATGATTGTTTGATATTGTGCTATTTATAGTCCTCTCCAAATAAATTCCATTTGTGGCTACTGAACCGCTCGATAAATATCTCCTTATTATATTATTCGTTATCACTATTGTATTATTCGCAGGGAATGATGGATTTCCTATTATCTCTATCCCAGAAGTTATAAAATTGTCAAATTTACATCCATCAATAATGAAATAATTTATTTTTGCACAATCTATACATTTATTACATCCTACAAACACAGTATTTCTTATTTGGAAATATGAACAAACGTCTATATTTCCTGCATCCACTATGTCTATTCCTGTTGGTGTGTCTTGAATTATTGAATTCTGTATTATGTTATTGCATCCAGACACGAACATCCCAGCGCTACCTCCCACTATATTGCAATTATTTAATATTACATTATCGCTTTCTACCATGTCCAAAGCAACTGACCCTATATTTGTACTATTAATATCAACATTGTCTATATTTACATTGTATGAATCAACAACCCTCAGAACTCCTCCAGATGATATATTGAAAGTTAAATTTTTTAAAATTAATTCTTCACTCTTTCTCCTAATATTGTAATCTGATATGCCTGATATTGTTGGACCTCGGTATATTGTCCTCAATGTTAGTTGAGTTCCTGAATCTCTTGATAATATTCTATAAATATGTCCATTTGCAATTAATAAATCACCATCTTGGATAGTTGGGTCGAATGTACCTGATGATGCGGATATCACTGCAGAACCATTTGTAAATGTGATATTCCCTGCATTCGTAAACTGTTGCGATTTCCCTAATCTCAATGTCGCGCTAACATTTATTATCGTTTGAGATTTATTTTTTCCCTCAATTAATATGTCTTGGATTGTTGGTGAATTAAAATTTACTGTGTGATTATGTGTTCCGTCTCCCACCAATATTTTTCTCGCTCCTGAACTTAAAGCACCTTCCAATGTTGAATAATTATTTGTTAAATCTGGAAATCCTACATATGCATCATAAAACGACAATCCTGATCCTGTTGCTCCTGTTGCTCCCGTTGCTCCTGTTTCTCCTGTTGAACCATTATTTCCTTGTGAACCTGTTGGCCCTGTGGAACCAATAAATGTTCCTGGAGCTGGATCCAAATTTATTAAAACTGATCCTGTTTCCCCTGAAAATATAAAATTCTCACTCCAAAATCTAACAACTGTCCCTGAAGACACCTCAAATGGGCCTGTTATTGTTGGCCCTGTTGGACCTGTTGCTGTTTCTATGAAAAAATTAAAAGAGGCTCCTGTGTGGCCTGTTGGGCCATTTGTACCCGTATTTCCCTTTAAAGTGCATTTAAATAACCATATTCCCCCCACATTTTCATACATATCGCAATTTGAAGAATCAATCAACATATCACCTTCTGAACAAATCATTATTTGCGCTGGAGAGTTTAATGAAATTACTTCATATATTACTCCACTGCTTATGTCCAAATAATAATATGGAGATACTGGTTGAGGTGATACTCCTGCCCAATTTGAACCGTTCCATTGAAATAAATCAGAAGTATCTAACGCTAAACAATACTCTCCGGAAAATGTACCAGAATTTAATGTTTTATCCGCAGAAGTACTCTGGGTATCTCCTCGAGCTAATATATTTATACATTTTATTAATGTTCCTGTTGCTCCTGTTGTTCCTGTTTCTCCATTTATTCCTTGAGCTCCAGTATGACCTCGGGGTCCGGTTGCACCAGTATAACCTGTGTATCCCGTTGGTCCTGTTTGGCCTTCTGATCCAGGAGCTCCTGTTATTCCTGGTCCGGTGCCTCCTTGTAAATCACATTTAAATTCCCATGACACACCTGTCTGGCCTTCGGATCCTGATGATCCAATTTCACCAGTCATTCTATATAATTTTTTTCCGGATGAATCAATAAAAAAATCACCAATGTTGCAAATTAATTCTGGAGGCGATGTGTCCATCGAAGACACCGTATATATTTTATTATTGTCTTCATCATAAAAATTATGAGGCAACATTGGTGTTACAAAAGACCAACCTGCAACAGTCCACCTATATAAATTTCCAAAATCTAAGGTTAAACAAAATTCTCCCACAGTGCTTCCTGATCCTTTTGATCCTATTGTTTGTGAAGTCGTCCCATGATAATTTAAATCTCCACATTTTATTAATGTCCCCATTGGACCAGTATGACCTACGGATCCTGTTTGCCCTGTTACGCCGTAACCCATTGCACCTGTCGCGCCCTTAAGTCCACATTTAACTACCCAAGAATCAATCCCTGTCATTTCGTATAATTCACACGTGCTTGCATCTATTGCTAAATCTCCCACTGTGGAGCCATGAATTTGCGCGGGAGTCCCTAAATTGGTGATTAAATAAATTTGATCATTCAATATATCTAAATAATAATATGGTGTCATTGATTGGGAACTGAAAGTCCATGCTGTTCCATTCCAATAATAAACTGAGCTTGTATTTTTGTCTAAGCATAACTCTCCCACAACTGTTCCTGACTTTGTCACAAAATCGCTCGAATCAGGAGTCATGCTCCCTCTGTTTATGATATTTATGCATTCTATCGATGTTCCCGTTGGTCCCATCCAACCAGTTGGTCCAGTTAAACCAGTGTATCCTGTTGCTCCTTTCGGACCTTTCATTTCGCATTTTAATTCCCATTGATTTGTACCTGTTCTTCCATACAATCTGTTATTATTTGAATCTATAATAACGTCATTTTCACCACAAATTAAAACTTGTGATGGAGAATTGACCAACAATATTTCATAAATTAAACTTGAGTCTAATTCTCTAAAATAAAATGGCACACTTGGTTGTGGATTTACTATGTTCCATGTTGTTGTACTTTGATTCCACTCAAATAATGTTGATGTGTCCAAAGATAAACATAACTCGCCATCAAATGTTCCAGATGACAATAATTTTTCTCCTGTTACTAAAAGAGCAATACCTTCATACTGTATACTTAAACATTTTATCATCGAACCTGTAACTCCTGTTGGTCCTGTTGGGCCACTAGGGCCACTTATACCTGGTCCAGTTGAACCAGTATTTCCTTTCAATGAACATTTTTCACTAAATTCTGATCCGGATGCTCCTAATATTACTTCATACAATGAACACTCATTTGAATCTATTATCAAATCTCCAATATTGCTAAATTGTTCAACTGCAGGCAGCCCTAATAATATGACCGTGTATAATCTTTTATTAAATGAATCAAAATAGTTGTATGGTGAAATTGGCTGAGGATTCAATAATTCCCAAGTGTTAGAATCCCATCTGAATAAATCGGATGTATCTAGAGACAAGCATAATTCTCCTTCAAATAACCCTGTTATTCCTACTTTTCCTGATGAAAATGTCATTGTTTTTCCTGAATTATTTATTTTTAAACATTTTATCATTGTTCCGGTTGCTCCTGTGGCTCCTATCTGGCCTGCGGGTCCGGTTTCTCCTGTGTATCCGGTGTATCCCGTATATCCAGTGCATCCTGTTTGGCCAACCGATCCTGTATGGCCTGCGGGTCCGGTTTGGCCTATGGAACCCGTTGAACCAGTGTTACCTTTTAACTTGCATTTTAACTCCCAATACGCTACCCCTGTTACTCCTTTTTCTAAAATATAAATATCGCAATTATTTGGATCGATTATTATGTCCCCTTCGTCGCATTCACTTGATTTTAATGATGGCGGTCTTCCCAATTCTGTAACTTCATAAATTTGACCATTATTTATGCCTAAATAATTATATGGAAGAATTGCTTGTTGAGGAACTAATTGCCAATTTGAACCAGTCCATTCAAATAAATCTGAAGAATCCAAAGCAAGGCATCTTCTTCCTATTATATCACCAATACTTGACACTTTATCGGAAGACAATAATTCGACCATCCCTCTTTGATCTATCTTCACGCATTTTATTAATGTTCCGGTTGGCCCTGTCGTCCCTGTTTCTCCTATTCCTCCCGTTATTCCTTCTCCTTGAGGACCTATTTCACCTGTTGGACCTCCAAATCCTGTTGATCCTCTTGGTCCTGTCTGGCCTTCGGATCCTGTTGCTCCTGTTTCTCCTATCAAATTTATCTTCAATGACCATTGTGAACCATCAGAAATATACATATTTGATCTTATTGAGTCTATTAATAAATCTCCTGATCCACATTTAATCTCCTCAGATGGTATTCCCAAGAAAGTCACTAAATAAATTATGTTATTTTCATTGTCTAGATAATAGTAAGGAGTTGTTGGCTGAGGATTTTGAAATGCCCAAGACATCAATTTTGTGTTCCATCTAAATAAATTCGAAGTGTCTAGTATTAAACATGGCGAGCCATTATAATTTCCATTAGATGATAATTTACTAGATAAAGATGATTTGGTTGCACCTTGTTCTAATAAAGGTACGCATTTTATTTCTGTCCCTGTCGCTCCGGTTACTCCTCTTACGCCGGTTGCTCCTGTACATCCGGTTGCTCCTGTTGCACCTGTCCATCCTGTTGTTCCAGTCTGACCTACGGATCCTGTTGCTCCTGTACATCCAATCTGCCCTATTTCGCCCTTCAAATACAATTTAAAATCCCATGTATCATTCACAGTGAATACATACATTATTTGACGAACTTCATCTATTAAAAAATCTCCCACGTTGCATTCAAATAAAACTGAAGGCATTCCTAAATTTTGAATTTTATAAACTTTTTTATTTTCTAAATCGTAAAAGTTAAATGGTGTTGATGGTTGTGGTATCAATTGAACCCACAGTAAACCATCCCAAATATATATTTCACTTGTATTTCTTATTAAACATAATTCACCTACATTTGTTCCTGATTTTGTAATCGTGTTAAATACATTCATCACGCTTGTTCCTTCCAGTTGAATATTTAAACATTTGATGTATGTTCCTCTTACCCCAGTTGGACCATTCTCTCCTCTTTCTCCTGTTAACCCATTTTCTCCTGTTTCACCTTTCGCACCCGTCAGTTCACATTTTAATACCCAATTTGAACCATCATATACATATATGGAGCGCGTGTTTGAGTCAAGTATCATTTCACCTTCATTTGTAACTAATAATTGTGCAGGAGTTCCCAAAGATGATACTGAGTAAATTTGCATCCTATCATCGTCAAAATAAATATAAGGAGTTGTTGGTTGAGTGAATACTTGTCTCCAATTCGTTACACTCCATCTATATAAATCTGATGTATCTAAAGCCAAGCATAATTCACCTGTCACTGTTCCTGTTGTTTGAGATTTTGAAGCGGACGTTTCTGCTGTTTTTCCTGATAAGTCTATCGATAAACATTTTATGCTTGTCCCTGTTGCTCCGGTGTATCCTGTTGTTCCATTATTACCCGTTGGACCTTTTTGACCCGTGGGACCCATCTGACCTGTTGGACCTGTTGGACCTGTCCGGCCTTCGGATCCGGTCGGTCCTCTACAATTTGGGAAACATTCTAAAGGCGCAGTGCTCGGAATGATTAAACTAAATCTATCCTCTTTTTCACAATTGCATTCGCATTTGTTGCAAGTTGAACATTTTTTCATGTAAATATTCTTATATTCTACACCTTTATTATTTCTATCTTCTTTCAACCTGCTTTCTTTCGTTGGATTTTTAGAACTTTTCATGGTTGTTATATTTTGGTGAGATAAAATATCAGAGGAAACACCAAAAATAAAATAATCTTGCCATTTTATATTTTATCTTGTTCATTTTTCACACTCTTTGAAATTAAATCTTTAAGGATCAAAATGTGAAACGTAAACGGAAAATTAGAGCAGTAATTCAAATTTAAAAACATAAAATGTAAACGGAAAATATAAAATGTAAATGATAAATGTAAATGATAAATGTAAATGATAAATGTAAAATATAAAATGTAAATGATAAATGTAAAATATTAAATGTAAATGATAAATGTAAATGATAAATGTAAATGATAAATGTAAAATATAAAATGTAAATGATAAATGTAAAATATAAAATGTAAATCATAAATGTAAAATGTAAATCATAAATGTGGACAAATTTACATTATTAAGTTATATTTGGAGTTGTTATGTTTCCTGTTGTTGATCCACTATTGTTAAACGCGTTCGTTATATTTTGCTGCATATTATTGTACACCATTATCATATTTGGATTGCTTGATAAATCTGAGCCGTCAAAATCTATCGCATCTGTACAATAAGCTATATAATTACCAGTCACAAATGAATCTCGGGTCTTTGATAATCTTATTCCATCATTTGCGACCGCACCAGTTAATGTGTATCTACCTATTGTGTTATTTGTTATATAAATTGACGTGTTGTCCTCATCTGCTGTTGATTGGGTCTTTATATCTATTCCCCTCGTTGTGAAATTATCTATTTTGCAACCTGATATTGTTAAATTATTCACATCATTCGAAGAAATTCCAGTGTTTACTCCGGTTATTGTACTATCTTTGATAGTATACATTGAGCATACATTAATTTGATTCTCATCTCCTATTCTCATTCCTGTTATACAATTCCTAATTGCACAGTTTGAAAAATAATTATTACATCCATTTGACAATATGCCTCTCTCTCCTCCTTCAACTATACAATGGGTCATCCTCACAAATGTTGTATCCAATAGTGATACAGCTGCAGCCTGAATATCCGTTGATGTATTCGTGTTGTAAAATTCACAATTGTCAATTACCACATCATGAGAATCCCTTATCCTAAATTCGCCTGATCCTGATATATTAAATACTAGATTTCTTATGATCATTCTAGTATTTCTTGATGAAAATCTAGAATCATTTGCACCTAGTCCTGATATTGTTGGACCTTCGTAATCCGTGTTAATTCTCAATTGAACCGTGTTTACATTTTTACTTATTCGATAGAAATCTCCTAATAGATACCCTATGCTGTCATCTGGTGGTAGACCAACATTAGTAAACGATCCTGTTATTATATCTGAACCATTTGCCATTGACGAGGCTTCGCCTGGTTCGCCATCAAATATCCCCAATTCCATCCTAGCTGTCATGTTTATAAAACTTTTCCCTTTATTTTTCCCTTCTATCCAATATCCGTCCACTTTTCCCGATGGTGCAAAATTTGAAGAAAAATTATACGTACCATCGTTTACAAGAATTTTTTCGGCACCAGATGCCAAGGCAGATCTTAAATTACCAAAATTATTATCTAATCCAGAAAATCCAACATATGCATCCCATTCTCCAGCACCTGGACCGGTTGCACCGGTTGCACCGGTTGCACCGATTGCACCGTCACTTCCATTGTTCCCATTGTTTCCTTGAGTTCCGATTGGACCTGTTGGTCCCGTTGGTCCCCTTGCACCGTTACTTCCATTGTTCCCATTGTTTCCTTGAGTTCCGATTGGACCTGTTGGTCCCGTTGGTCCCCTTGCACCGTTACTTCCATTGTTCCCATTGTTTCCCTGAGTTCCCATTGGTCCTGTTGGTCCCGTTGCACCGTCACTTCCATTGTTTCCATTGTTTCCTTGAGTTCCCATTGGTCCTGTTGGTCCCGTTGCACCGTCACTTCCATTGTTTCCATTGTTTCCTTGAGTTCCGATGGGTCCTGTTGGTCCTGTTGCACCGTCACTTCCATTGTTTCCATTGTTTCCTTGAGTTCCCATTGGTCCTGTTGGTCCTGTTGCACCGTCACTTCCATTGTTCCCATTGTTTCCTTGAGTTCCCATTGGTCCTGTTGGTCCTGTTGCACCG
>Ga0307981_1000253_pt1 | contig 57570 bp, 44 predicted proteins | sample OrgLakmetagen987_FD_201849 | JGI IMG/M metagenome (GOLD analysis project Ga0307981, IMG submission 201849) | Saline water microbial communities from Organic Lake, Antarctica - #987 | ecosystem: Environmental > Aquatic > Non-marine Saline and Alkaline > Saline | place: Antarctica: Organic Lake... | reverse complement strand
CTTTTGTTCCATTGTTGTTTTTACTTTCCAAGGCATGATGATTTGATTTTAAGCTCAAATTACCTCCTAAAAAAGTGTAAACCATGTCCCTTTAACTTTGTAAACTATGTCCCTTTAACGTACCTTACCGCTACCAACACCTGCTCAAGATTAAGTACTACAGAAAGTATTCAGGTAACGATAACCAATTGATCGCTAAAACAACTTACCCGGAAGTAGCTGGTACAATCTTGACCAGTCTGCTTCTGGGGATTTTGCAAAAGAAAAGTCAGTTATGAAATTCAAAGATATTTTGGGGATAGTTGTAACACTCACTACCTTGATGATAACCACAACAGGCTGCAAAAAAGAGAACCCTTTACCAGGTTCATTACAGGAAATCGAATACACCTGCCCGGAAGGGGAGGCAGCGTCCTACTTCGAAGGCATTATTGAGGAGCAGCTGGCTTGTTTTAAAGCAGGTATCAACAACTATCAGTTACGCACAGGCTTACAGTCTAGTTTCACTACCTATGGCCCGACCTTGGAGTTAGGAGGCCCGAATGATTCTTTAGACAACTTTAGAATAAGAGCTTATATTGCATTACAACCAATAGATACGGTTGGCTTCAAAACATTCATTCCCACACATACTCCTCGGATAAACATCCTATCTCCAGCCGAAGAGCAGATCGATTCAGAAATATACTTCTTTGAAAAATATTTTGGGGAAGAAGGAGAGTTGTCACTCGATGAAAGTGGCTATATCATTCAGCTACATTACAATCAAGCTTATCGTAATAGAGGAATTTACTTTTCAACAGACGGCGCCAACCAGGAAGGCTCCTACTTACTACTGAACAAAGTAGAAAAAACACCTGTAGATGATGGGCTTCAGTACGATTTGGAATTTGAATTTTCCTGTAAACTGTACTACACCCGCACCGGCAGCCACTATCCGGAGAAGGTGTATTATACCACCATCGAGGATGGGAGGATGAAGGTGTCGTTTGTGCTGTAGGCTATTGATTACGGTGTGTAAATGATAGGTGTTGAGCCACAATGCTGCAAAAGTGGCGTTCCAAAAGGCTTGGTGCGCCTCGAAATGCATAATGAGACCTAATAATGCAGGTTCTCTGACAATTTTTTGCGGACTTAAAGCCAGTCGAAAGTCGAAAGCACAACTTCTATCGGCGTTTTAGCTTCCGACTTTAGCCTGCCCCGCAAAAATTGTCAGAGAAGGTTAATGCAGAGGGTTAGGATTGGAAATATTGGGAGGGCGAGCTGCCGGTATGGCTTTTGAAGGCGCGGTTGAAGGATGCTTTGGAATTGAAGCCGGATTCGAAGGCGATAGCGAGGAGGGTCAGGTGTTCGTGTTGCCCTTCCCGGACCAGGCGGATAAATTCTTCCACCCGGTACCGGTTGACCAATCCCCCTAAAGGATTCGCCGCGGCTGCTCAGTACTTTGGATACGGTGTTGCGGTGCACACCTAATAGCCTGGCGAAGGCGTCCAGGCTAAGCTCAGGATCAAGATGAGGCTTATGAAGCTCGAAAAAATCATCGATCCGTGCGGAAAGTTCCGGTTCTTTAGTCGCTATCTGGGGAGATTTGGGAAGGATTAAGCTTTGGTTTTGGTGCAGATAAGCATGGTACCCGATCAGTAAGCTGATACCGGCGTAGGCCAACTTCAAGGGGAATGCCAGCCAGGGCGTATTGAACAAGTTGTACTCGAAAAAGCCATACAGCACCCAATCCAGAATTTCGTAGCCGGAGCTAATCAGGAAGAGGAGCCCCAGAGAGAGGGTAAACCGCCGAAGCCATAGGTAGACCGGGCCTTTCCAGAATAATTCCGGGACCCCCCTCAGTATGCGGTAAGCTGCCCCCAGGTACCCGAGTGCAAGTAAAATAACCAATCCCTCCTCTACAAATTGCCCGCAGGGAGCGATCACTTCCCGCCAAATCCAGCTTTTATACGCCACGCTTCTAAATCCAATCGACAAATAAAAAAGGAATTGTGCTACCGGGAGCATAAAGTGGGGCAGGTGCCGACGTTGCAGTATGAAGGAAGGCTGTACCCTTGACCGAACGAAAAAGTAAAAGATAGGCCCCAGGCTCAGGCTGAAGTTGATGGGGAGGAAATACAGAAAGGGATACTGAGCATAGATGCCTGCCATGGCAAACAGGCTGTTGCTGAGCGTGAGGGCATAGAGAATCAGTAGCGCTCCAAGCAGCAAATTAGACTGCCGCATCCCTTCTTTGCGCACCAACAACTGAACACCCACCACCAGACAGAGAAGTATGCCAAACCCGGACAGGAAAATGGCGATCAGGTCAGGTATTGCGATGTTCATGTATCCACCAGATTATCCTTCTTATGCCTTCGGCAGTAAATCCGGCAACAAACCCGACAAAATCTTCCGCATTTTCGGCTCTGCCCCCTGCGCTACTGCAATGACCTCATCCACGGTCGTCTCGGTCAGCTCCTCTATAGGGTAGCATTTGTTGGTGGCTACGGACAAGACCAGGACGGGCAGGTTGGCGTGGCGGGCAACGAGTACCTCCGGGACGGTGGACATCCCGACCATATCTGCCCCGATTACATGAGCAAATTTGTACTCCGCCGGGGTTTCCAGGTTAGGGCCCTGCAGACCGAGGTAGACCCCCTCGTGTGCGCGGATACCCAGCTTTTTGGCAACTGCCAGCCCCTTAGCATTCAGGCTGCGGTCGTAAGCCTTGAGCATGTCCGGGAAACGTGGCCCAAGGCGCTCGTCGTTCTCACCCCGTAGCGGGTTCTCAGGGTGAAGATTGATGTGGTCATGCACGAAGACGATATCGCCGGCTTCAATATTGGCGTTCACACTGCCCGCTGCGTTGGAGACCACAAGGCGTTGAATATTCATAGCAGCCATCACGCGCACCGGGAAGGTGATCTGCCGGGCGGTATAACCCTCGTAGTAGTGGAAACGACCTGCCATCGCCATCACGGGCATGCCTTCGAACTGCCCGAAAACGAGCTTGCCCTTATGGCTCTGCACAGTGGAGACTGGAAAGTGGGGAATATCGGCGTAAGAGATTTCTACCTCGGTATCGATGTAGTCCACGAGATTATTAAGCCCGGTACCTAAAATAATGCCCGCCTGAGGGGCGATGGCGGTCTTGCTTTTGATGAAGGCGACGGCTTCCTGAATTTGATCGTAAAGTGTGGTTGGCATGGAAATGGGCTGAGGGAGTGGTGAATATATTGGATTGGATGCGCCGGAAAGCGTTCCCGGCGCATCAGGCTTCTAATCTACAATCATTTTCTCCTGGTCGAGTTCTTGTTGCAGGATGTTCTCCGGCAGGTCGACATGCCCGTATTCCTGATTACGGAGTTGCGGTATATATCCAGCCTCGCGGATAGACTCCTGTATGCCATCTGCGGTGAAGCGGAACCGCGCACCGGCAGCGGAAACCACGTTTTCTTCAATCATGATGGAGCCAAAGTCATTGGCGCCGGCGTGGAGGCATAACTGCGCGACCTGCTTACCCACTGTAAGCCAGGAAGCCTGTATATTGGTAATATTCGGCAGCATAATACGGCTCATGGCGATCATACGCACGTATTCATCACCGGTACAAGTGTTCCGGGCTCGCTTGAGGCGCTTGAGAATCGTATCCTCATCCTGAAATGGCCAGGGGATGAATGCGATAAAGCCTTTTGCACCTTCCGGCTTCATATCCTGTACTTCACGTATGCGCACCAGGTGGTCTATGCGTTCCCAGTTGGTTTCAATATGCCCGAACATCATGGTGGCGGAAGTGGTCAGGCCTACGTTGTGGGCAGCGTGCATAATGTCCAGCCACTCCTGTCCGCCACACTTGCCTTTGGAGATCAGGCGGCGTACCCGGTCGGCAAGGATTTCTGCACCTGCGCCCGGAAGGGAGTCAAGTCCGGCATCCTTAAGCGCCTGCAGCACTTCGGTATGTGAACTGCCCTCCAGCTTAGCAATGTGGGCAATCTCGGGAGGCCCCAGGGCATGCAGCTTAAGGTCTGGATAAAGCGCTTTCAGCTGTTTGAACAAGTCGACGTAAAAGCTCAGGCCAAGGTCGGGGTGATGCCCGCCCTGCAGCAGGAGCTGACGTCCACCGTAGGTGTACAGCTCATCAATTTTCTTTTTGTACTCCTCAATACTCGTTATATAGGACTCCTCGTGGCCCGGACGCCGGTAGAAATTACAGAATTTGCAATTGGCGATACAAACGTTGGTGGTGTTGGAGTTCCGGTCAATAATCCAGGTGACCCGGTTGTGCGGTACCTGGCGCTGACGCAGCTTGTGGGCAACGTACATGAGCTCGGCAGTGGAGGCGTTTTCAAAGAGGAACACGCCTTCCTCAGTAGAGAGGGGCTCTAGATTAAGTGCCCGGTGCAGCAATTCGTCGACTTTCATAGTTTTCTTTTTCCAGTCTCAATGAATATTGATTCAACAAATATAGAGCAGCGTGGTTTGGCCGCGGCTATAATCGCTTCAAAAATTACTAAAAACACGTGTACAGATAAATAAACTCTAATTATACTGTACTGTGTTGCTTTTCAAATAATAAGGTCGTATATTTGCACCAATCGACTGAAGTAATCGGAAGAGGGAACGCCAAAACGTTCCCTCTTTTTGTTGCCGGTACTTCAGGTATCATTGTCAAAACCCGAAATATTTTGGTAGAAGACAAAATTACCGCCCTGTTGGAAGAGAAATTCAGAGAAGATGCTTTCTCTGATTGCTTTCTGGTTGACCTGAAGCTGCATGCGCACAACAAGCTTGACGTGTTCCTCGATAGCGACTTCGGCATATCCTTCGAGCAATGCCAGCGGATCAGCCGTTATCTGGAGCAATACCTGGATGAAGAGCAGTGGCTGGGCGAAAAGTATGTACTTGAAGTCTCCTCTCCGGGAGTAACCAGGCCCTTGAAAATGCATCGGCAATACCCCCGAAACATTGGCCGCAAGGTAGAAGTAAAGCTGAAAGACGGAGATGAGCGTACCGGTATTCTCAAAGAGGTAGAGGAAGACACCATCACGCTGGAAGAGAAAGTGCGCATCAAGGAAGGTAAGCGCAAAAAGACAGAAGTGATTGAGACCGAAATCTCTTTCAGCAGCATTGAGCAAACGAAAGTGAAGACTACATTCTAAATATTATAAGCAGGCAGCACTATTAGGTGCCGCCACCAAATAGCATATCATCATGATGAACCTGGTGGAAACCTTTTCGGACTTTAAGACCGGAAAGAACATCGATCGCCCCACGATGGTCCGTGTACTGGAAGATGTCTTTCGGACACTCATTCGCAAAAAGTATGGAACGGACGAAAACTTCGACGTTATTGTCAACACAACAAAGGGAGACCTTGAGCTCTGGCGGGTACGCGAAATCGTGCCCGATGGAGAGGTAACGGATGACCGCAGCCAAATTTCTATTTCTGAAGCGCTTTCCATCGACGAGGACTACGAAATTGGCGAAGAATGTTACGAGCAGCTCCACCTGGAAGACTTCGGCCGCCGTGCGATCATGGCCGCCCGGCAGACGCTGATCTCCCGTATCATGGAGCTGGAGAAAGATGAAATTTACCGCAGCTACAGCGAGCGTATCGGTGAGATAATTGTTGGAGAAGTCCACCAGATCCTGAAGCGGGAATTCCTGGTATTGGACGACGCCACCGGCAACGAACTGGTGCTGCCACGTACCGAGACCATCCGTGGCGACTTTTTCCGCAAAGGAGATATGGTGCGCGGTGTGATCAAGGCCGTAGAGATGCGCAACAACAACCCGGCTGTAGTCATGTCCCGTACAGATGCCCTTTTCCTGGAGAAACTCCTCGAGCAGGAAGTGCCGGAAATTGAAGACGGGCTGATTACCGTCCGCCGTATTGAGCGTATCCCCGGCGACCGGGCGAAGGTTGCTGTAGAGTCTTACGACGACCGCATCGATCCGGTAGGTGCATGTGTGGGCATGAAAGGCTCCCGTATCCACGGTATCGTCCGCGAGTTGCGCAATGAGAATATCGATATCGTTAACTTTACGAATAACGAGACCCTCTTTATTCAGCGGGCGCTTACGCCTGCCAAGATTACGAGGATTGCCCTGGACCAGGAAAAGAAAAGAGCTGAGGTATTCCTTGAGGCAGATCAGGTATCCCTGGCCATTGGCAAAGGCGGCACCAATATCAAATTGGCCAGCCGTCTGGTCGGCTATGAAATAGATGTATACCGTAATCAGGTTGAAGAAATCGAAATCGACGATGTCGATCTGGACGAATTTGCAGATGAAATCGATAGCTGGGTGATTACTGCCCTCAAAGGCATTGGTTGTGATACGGCCCGCTCTGTATTGGAGCTGAGCAAAGACGAATTACTGCGCCGTACGGATCTGGAGGATGAAACGGTTACAGAAATTCTGAGTATCTTTGCAGCTGAATTTGAAGATTAATTCAAAATATTGGGAACTCGTACGTGGTTTTCAATGTTCGGGTTCTAGAACAAACGGCATAAAAGCCTTCAAACTGAAGGCTTTTTGCTGTTTTACCACCTATATTTTTACAGATTAGAGGTTAATACTCTTATCTTTGCGGTCAGATCAGGTCATTCTGAATGAGAAAGCCCTTTTGTTGAGCCTGATTATTGTAGTAGAGTAGGTTGAAAGCTTTTGGTATATTACTTTCTATTTTATTCATCCAAAAAGATAAGTAAGATATGTAAAGGAGAAGAGAAGCTCTTGCCTGTGTATACAGACGTTGCAAAAAGTACTAAAACTTTATAATGGCGAAACGCTTAATTAAGATAGCTAAAGAATTAAATGTCGGAACCTCTACGATTGTAGAGCACCTCACTAGTAATGGGTTTGAGATTGAGAATAAGCCTACTGCTAAGATCTCGGACGACATGTATACTGAGCTCCTCAAGGAGTTTCAAAAGTCCATTGCTATCAAAGAAAAAGCTGATCAATTGGTGATCGGCAACCGTCCCGCCTCGGAAGAACCTGACAAAGGGGATAGAAAGGCTTCCCAAGCACCGACTTTCAAACCTAAGGAGCAGGCTAAGCAGCCTGCTGCAAGGGTGCAGCCGCCTGCTGAAAAAGCAACCCCTCCCGCTCAGGAGTCACCTGCTTCCAAGCAACCACCAACAAAAGAAGAAGAAAAACCGCAAGCTGAAGCGCCAAAGCAAGCAGCGCCGGAAGAGAAGGTCGAAAAGCCTGGTGGCTTGAAAGTACTAGGTAAAATCGACCTGGATGCTAACAAGAGAGGCAGAAAGAAACCGGAGGAAAAGAAAGAAGAAACCTCCAAAGCGGAAGCGCCAAAGCCAGAAAAGGTTGAAGCACCAAAGGCTAAGCCTGAACAGGAAAGCGCTTCTCCTGAAAAGCCAGAAAATAAGAAGCCTGCTGAGGAAAAGCCGGCCTCTAAGAAAAAAGAAACTTCGGAAGTTAAGGAGGAGGCCTCTAAGCCTGAACCTAAGAAGGAGGAAGAAAAGCAATCTCCGAAAACTGCCCCGGCTGCTAAGGGTGATGTTCCTGCGAAGCCAGACAAAGCTGGCAATGCTCCGGAACAGGCGCCCGAACAAGAGCAGGCTGCCAGTTCAGATGAGAAATCTAAACCGGCTGCAGCAGAAGAGAAAGAAAGTAAAGAAAAGCCGAAGACTGCTGATGGTGAAGCTGCCACTGGTGACGACACCGATAAACGCAAAGAATTGGTAAAAGCGGAGGCCCCGGAATTACGTGGCTTGAAAATACTTGGCAAAATTGATGTTACGAAGGTCGACCGCTCTAACCGTAAAAAGAAGAAAAAAGACGATAAGAAAGAAGGCACCCCTGGTTCCAGTTCTGGCGATGAGCCACGCAAAAAGCGCCGCAGGAAACGCAAAAAGGTAGCTGCCCCATCTGATAGTGGCTCTGGAAAGTCCGGAACCGCTCGTACCGGCACCAGCAGCCGTCGCAGCAATAATAAGCGGGGTCGCAGAAAAGATGATGAAGTAAAAGAAGTCTCTCAAAAAGAGATTGAAGATAAGATCAAGGCTACAATGGCCCGGATTTCCGGGGGTGGCAGTAAACGAAAGCGGCAGAAGCTACGTCGTGACAACCGGGAACGCCACAGAGAGCGTCAGGAAGAGCGCGAGCAGGAAATGGAGAGCAAATTCCTGGAAGTTACAGAGTTTATCTCTGTACAGGAACTTGCCAACATGATGGATGTCGGGGTTACAGATGTTATAATGACCTGTATGAACCTTGGCGTGATTGTGTCTATCAATCAGCGCCTTGATGCAGAAATCATCGAACTCGTTACCGAAGAGTTTGGTCACGAAGTTAAGTTCATCAACGCTGGTGAAGAGGATGAGGAGGAAGAAGAAATCATCGACGATCCTGAAGATCTCCTACCAAGAGGGCCTATCGTTACGGTGATGGGTCACGTTGACCACGGTAAGACCTCTTTACTGGACTATATTCGTGAAGAGAAGGTGGCTGATGATGAGGCTGGTGGTATTACCCAGCACATTGGTGCCTATGAGGTTAATCTCGGCGATGAAGACGACATTGCCAAGAAGATTACTTTCCTGGATACTCCGGGTCACGAAGCCTTTACCGCGATGAGGGCCCGTGGTGCTAAAGTCACTGATATTGCAGTCATTATCATTTCTGCTGACGATAACATTATGCCGCAAACCAAAGAGGCCATCAGCCACGCTCAGGCAGCTGGTGTTCCAATGGTGTTTGCAATCAACAAAGTAGATAAGCCTGGTGCACAGCCAGAGCGGATTAAGCAGGAGCTGGCCTCTATGGACTTTTTGGTAGAAGAATGGGGTGGTAAATACCAATCTCAGGATATTTCAGCCAAGACGGGCCAGGGTATAGATAACCTTTTAGAGAAGATTCTCCTGGAAGCAGAGCTGCTTGAGCTCAAGGCAAACCCGGACCGCGACGCAATAGGCGCTGTTATTGAAGCCTCGCTGGATAAAGGCCGTGGTTATGTAACTAAGATTCTCGTGCAGACGGGTACGCTTAAAATCGGAGACCCGATGCTCGCTGGCGAGCATTCCGGTAAAGTGAAGGCGATGTTCAACGAACGTGGCCAAAGGGTACAGGTAGCTGGCCCTTCCAGCCCGGTGCTCGTACTCGGACTGAGCGGTGCCCCACAGGCTGGTGAGCGCTTTAGGGTCATGGAAAGTGAACAGGAAACCCGTAACCTCGCTACCAAGCGTGCTCAAATATCAAGGGAGCAGGCCAACCGGGCAACCAAGCGAATTAGCCTGGATGAAATCGGCCGTCGTTTGGCACTGGGTAACTTTAAGGAACTTAACCTGATTGTCAAGGGTGATGTAGATGGTTCAGTTGAAGCACTTGCAGATTCCCTGATCAAGCAGTCTATCGAGACCATTCAGGTGAACGTGATACACAAGGCTGTTGGTCAGATCATTGAATCTGATGTTCTCCTGGCCTCGGCTTCGGATGCGATCATCATCGGCTTCCAGGTGCGCCCATCCATGGGAGCCCGTAAGCTGGCAGAGCGCGAAGGTGTTGAAATCAATACCTACTCTATCATCTACGAAGCCATTGAGGAAGTTCGCGCTGCTATTGAAGGCATGCTCGAACCGACCAAGGAAGAGAAGATCAATGCGCAGGTGGAAGTCCGGGAAACCTTCAAGATCAGCAAAGTGGGTACCGTTGCCGGATGTTTTGTACAAGAAGGCAAAATCACCCGTAACTCCATGATTCGGATTATTCGGGACGGAATTGTTATCTATCCGGTGAAAGAAGGACAAACCGCTGAACTTTCTTCCCTGAAGCGTTATAAAGATGACGTTCGAGAGGTGAAGTTCGGCGTGGAATGCGGTCTTTCCGTAAAGAATTACAACGATATCAAGGTCGGTGACATCATCGAAGGTTACGAGATTATAGAGATCAAGCAGACGCTGGATTAATAGTATGTTTTGAGCAACCTTTACGTTGCAAATCCAGTTAGTATGCGCTTTTGAAATACAAGAAAGGCGCTTTCAGTGTAATTGCTGAAGGCGCCTTTTTTATTTAGAGATGCTATGTTAGCATCTCTAAAGCCCTTTCTCCAAAAATGCTCTTACTTCTCAGCGAACATCATATCGCTGTAAGAGACTTCAATGAGGTCTTCAGCTCTGATTTTGAAGAGGTCCAAATAGTACTGGCACTGCTCGCGCAACTGCTCTTCACCTATTGTACCATCTTTATCAATGGCTTCGATTTCTACAAAAGAACCGAGTTCTTCAACCTCATCTACGTGGAACTTTACATTCTCAATGAAGTAGATGGAGCGGCGTTTAATGACAACCGTCAGAATCGGGAGGGCATTTTCTAAAACGTCTCTTAACTCTTCACCGTCTTCGGTTTTATACAGGGAAACATCGGAGCGCTTGGGGCCGGGCTGATTATCCCGAAAATAGTGGATCAAAGCATTCTCAATATTGCCCTGACGCAGCTTCAGACGTCCCTTACCAACTTGAAAGTAAGTATCAGTCTGCTTGTCCGTACCGAGAAATTCTGCTTGCTGATCGGCGAGCAGCGAATGTATCTCAGTGGGGTTCCGGGACTTTGCTTTTATCTCAACATTAATTCTTTGCATGGGTTCTTAGTCTTTTCGATCTGATTAAGCCGCCCAAAATTACGAATAGCCCCAATAGGAACAGGCATATCCACCATAGAAAATCTCCGGAAGAAAGATAAAGTGGCGCCATATCGCCTTGTGCTACATAGCCGGCCCAAAAGAAAGGATGAGCAGCCTTGTCAGATGCATTGTTTAGGTAGTTGAGCTTAGCCGTTCTCAATGCTGCATCCTTAGTAGCACCTTTGTGGAGCTGCTCGTAGAAGCTGTCCATCAGCTTGGCAGAAGCCTGATCGCTTACCCGCCAAAGAGTGGTAATCAGGCTCTGGGCCCCGGCCTTAGCAAAGGCTTGTGAGAGGCTTATGACCCCTTCTCCTTTGGACAGTTCGCCAAGCCCCGTCTCACAGGCACTCAGCACTACCATATCCGCAGACAAGTCCATGAGGTATAATTCACGGGCATACAGGCGATTGCTTTTTGTCGTATCGCCGGGTGTCTCCGCGAAGCATAGATAAGAGTATTCTCCTTTTTTATCATTGGCCTTAGCATGGGTAGCCAGGTGTATAACCTGGTACCTGGGCGCATCTTTCAGGAAGTTCTCCTTTGTGGCGGCCTGATCTTCAAGCGTCTTGGCAGAAAAGTAGTTGGAAATTGCATTTATCTCCTTCTTATTGGCAAGCAGCGGGCCAAATTCCCGCCTTCGATTTGCAATAGTCTCCGTAGAAGTGCTGCTTTGTCCGAATGAAGGGGCAAACCCCAGTACTGCTGATTTCCGGGCTCTTTCGTGACTGTCGCCTCGAACAAAGTCGTACGGAGAGTAAGCGTAGCTGATTTGATGATCTCGTATCAGATAGGGGTAGTCCCGGAAGGGCAACGCCGAGTCGGGCAACGCTTTGAGCAATACATCAAAAGGGATGTAGGCTACACAGTTATCTGGCACAATCAGTAGCCGGGCGGGGAGCAGGCTATCGACAGGTGACAGAAGTTTTTGGTAGAGCCAATGCGCACTTTTGGCATAGTCCTCCACCAGCTCAGGAGATGGCTCAATCGCCCATTCGTAAAGGGCATCCCGCATGGTATTGACTTGCGTTGAGAGCCCTTCAGGTATCTTTGAATCCTGCAGGGCAATATTTTCCCCATCCAATAGGAAAGTAAAAACATATTGGTACCCGATAAAGTACTGTAGCATTGCCCGGTCATCTTGCCTGAGTTGCGCCTGGATCATTTGCAGAGAAGGCGGCTTTGGGATATCCCACATTTGCTGCATCTTAGGAAAAGCCTCTTCCAGGCTATCCATGAAGGCAAAGTATTGGTTTTTAGCAATCAGGGCAGAGTCAGTCAGTATCTTTGCATCCAGGTTTTTCTCCCGTTGTTCGAACAGCCTGTTCTCTAATCTAACATAGGCCTCCCGGAGGTCATAACGCCGCTGTAGTAGCTCAGAGGGGAAAACCTGCTCGGCAGCAGCATTGTGAGCGGCTTCCTTTACATGAATAGCTTTGCCACGCCCTGCCACCTCAAATGCCTCGTGCAGGTATTCGATATCTCCGGTTTCCTCATAGAGCTTGGACCGGACATAAATCGCCTCTTCGTACATATAATAGAACCGATCGACAAAGTAACGGGAAGAGGTGTGGCTGAGGTTTTTACTCATGTGCTCCAGCAGGTCCAGGTACTGCTCCTGATATTTGTGGGAAGCCAGTAGGTTGTCTACCGTACCGCCATTAGCGTAGTGGAATTGTTCGTTTTGGGCGAGGAAGTAGAGGGTGATTAATAACCCTTGAAAGTTGGACTCAGGATGATCGAAAGGAAAGGGTGAATTAGGAAGGTAGCCTGTTTGAAAAAGGGCTTTTTTTAGGTACTCTTCTGCTTTTTGATACTTGCCTTGCCAAGAGTAAGCAGTTCCTAGATTAGAAAGGGCATTGAATTTCTGTTGTTTTTTTATTCCAGGTATCTTTAAGGCTTTCTGGTACCACCCTATTGTTTTTTTTATATTGACCATCATAATAATATACATGTGCTAATCTTTCTATAACATTGAATTTATCAATGGAGTTATAGTAGGAAGGCGCATTATCTATGTCTTCTATTAATTTTATTATCAAGTTGGCTGCCTTTTGCTTTTGGTTTATTCTTTCATAATATCTTGCCATGTTCATCACGTAAGATTCGTAGCAGCGTATATCAGGAGAAGTGCAGTAAAGTTTGGCACTGTCAAGAAGTGCTTTTGCCTCTAATAGTTGCCTATTGTTTATTTTCAAAGTTGCCAAAGAAGCAAATAAATCTCCCCGAAGCCCGCCTTCATCCGGCAAATCATTATTATCGAGGAGGCTAAAACCGTTTTCAATGAGGTTTTGGCACTTAACCGTTTCTGATAGTGACCGATACGCTATAGCCGTTCTCCAGAGGACTTGGAATTTATCCTCCGGAATGGACCAGTCCGGATGCTGTCTTTCTATGGATAAGTATAATTCGCCGAGACGTACAGATTGTGGACTATAGCTTTTTGAGTTAGAGAATAGGAAATTAGCCCATACTAAGGGTTTTAAGAGGTGCCTGGGGTGCTGCTCTTCTAATGAGGCGATCTGAGGCAGAAAAAAGCGTTCTACATGATTTATGGCTTCCTGTAGTTTTTCAGCCTGCATCATTTCTTTGAGGTCTTGCCCATATTGTGCCAGGTTATCCTCGTTTAATGAAGTCCCCATCGGGTATTTTTGCGCTAAGGCTCCATTCGGCAGCTCTTGAGCCGAAAGCTGCAGGCAAAATAAAGGGGATAAGATGATTACTATCCGGATAATAACAGTGCGCATATCTCAAAGATTGGTTGTTAAGGGTCCAGCGAAGAATAACTTCCCCATTTGATACGGCTATTTTCACCCCAGCCTTCGTTGCTCATCACTTACGTAGCTAGGCTATGCTCGTTCTTCGCGCCTTGCCTGGTGCAAAAATAGCTCGCCTGAAATGAGGACCTTATTTTCCGCTGAACCCTAAGAGGGTGTTGGAATTTCGCCATATCATACAAAATAAGATTATTTGAGCATAAAAAAAAGACCCACAACCAATGAAGGCTGTGGGTCTTATCATTTATAGCGGATGATGACAGATTTACCTACTTGTCATCCTCACTCTTGTTTTCAGCAGTATCTGCATCGTCATTGTCTTCAAGCTGATCCTTCAGCTGGCTGAATACGTCAAGGTCGCCCAGTGTGGACTTCTCAACATTAGTCTGCTGCTTCTTGACCGCTTTGCGAGTCTGCTTAGTCTCTTCCTGCTTTTCCTTGCGTACTTCGTCTTTGGCCTCACGGCGGATATCATCGAGGTAACGCATGTGAGAAACAAGAATGCGCTTGTCATCACGGTTGAATTCAATCACTTTCACTGTCAGCGCTTCATCTACCTCAGCAAGCTGTCCGTCTTCTTTGCGGATGTGCTTGACCGGAGCGAATGCTTCCAGTCCGTATGGCATTTGTATAATGGCGCCACGGTCGTCGCGTCGAACAACTGTACCTTCGTGGAAAGAACCCACAGGGAATACATTCTCAAAGGTATCCCATGGATTTTCTTCCAGTTGCTTGTGCCCGAGAGACAGTTTGCGGTTGTCCTGATCGATTTCAAGAATCATGATATCGATATTCTCCCCAACTTTGGTAAACTCAGAGGGGTGAGAGAAACGCTTGGTCCAGGACAGGTCCGAAATGTGAATCATGCCACCAATACCTTCCTCAAGCTCGACGAATACACCGTATGGAGTGAGGTTTTTGACCTCTCCGGTGTGACGGCTGCCTTCAGGGAAGTTATTTGCAATTTCGCTCCACGGATCCTTAGACAGCTGCTTAATGGAAAGAGACATCTTACGGTCTTCGCGGTCAATGGTAACAATCTTCGCATCGTACTCCTGATTGAGCTTGAAGTACTCACGTGCATTGATTGGCTGATTGCTCCAGCTAACCTCTGATACGTGAATCAAGCCTTCCACACCCGGCTGAATTTCCAGGAATGCACCGTAGTCCTCGATGTTGACAATCTTACCTTTGACAGTAGAACCTTCACTGATCTTATCATCAAGCACATCCCACGGATGTGGCTGCAGCTGCTTCAGACCCAGAGAAATCCGTTTCTTGTTCTCGTCAAAGTCGAGTACAACAACATTGATCTTCTGGTTGAGCGACAGCACTTCACTTGGGTGGCTAATGCGGCCCCAGGAGATATCAGTGATGTACAACAGACCATCTACGCCACCAAGGTCAAGGAACGCACCAAAGTCGGTGATGTTCTTCACGAGGCCTTCAAGGACCTGACCTTTTTCAAGGCTGGCGATGATCGCTTCACGCTGCTCGGCAAGGTCGCTTTCGATAAGTGCCTTGTGAGAAACAACGGCGTTCTTGATCTGCTCATTGATTTTGACCACTTTGAATTCCATGGTCTTACCAACGTATGAATCGTAGTCGATGATTGGCTTGATGTCAATCTGAGAACCAGGAAGGAAGGTTTCCAGTCCACTGCAATCAACAATAAGACCGCCTTTGGTCTTGCTTATGACTGTACCTTTGATGACTGTGCCGTTTTCGTAGGAATCCACGATGTCTTCCCATGCGCGCAGCAGTTTTGCTTTACGGCGGGAAAGAACGAGCTGTCCGCGGGAGTCCTCCTGCTGTTCAACGTACACATCGATTTCATCTCCGGGACCGAGGTCAGGAGTATCGCGGAATTCAGAAGTCGGGACAAGGCCGTCAGATTTGAAACCGATATCCAGTACGAGGTCACCATCGCTTATCGCAGTAACTTTACCTTTAACGATTTCATTTTCCAGGACAGAACTCAATGTCTGCTCATACTGACTGGTCAGCTCTTTGCGCTTGTCTTCAGTGTAAGCAAGACCAGAGCGGCGGTCAGCCGACCAATCGAAGTCGTCGTGAGCAGTCTCAGTCACAACGGGCTCTTCCTCTTCCTCCTCCTCGTCTTCTTCGTCTTCATCCGAGGTGTCATCATCCGAAGCGTCTTTCTCCTCTGGAGTGTCTTCTTCTTTTGAAGATTCTTCTTCCTCCGCAGCAGCCTCTTCCGTAGCTTCAGCTACCGGGGCTTCCTCTTTCTGAGGTTTTTCTTCCGCTGTTTCGGTTTTTTCTTCTTCTACTTTTTCAGCGGCAGGGGTGGTTTCCTCCGGCTGTTCTTCTTTTTTAGCAGCGGGCGTTTGTTCCTCTTGCTGCTCGGCGGGCGTTTGCTCCTGCCCTTCTTCTTTGTCGAGATCTTTGTCGTCTAGCATTGAAAGAATGCTTTTAGTTAAAAAATAGGATGATAAAACAGGGGCTTCACGGCCTAAACAGACCTGGCATCCCCATAAAGCGGGGCAAAGGTACTGCAATAAAACAGTAAAAGGAAATAAAAAACACTGTAAATGTTAAGGCGCATCGGGCGAGAACAAAGGCAGGGCTTTGCTTGTCCTGAAGGTGCAGTGCCAATCATTGATGGGCTATTCTCGTAAAAGTGCGCACAAAATGCTTATTTTAGGCATTCTTGAACTGAATTGTTAAGAGCCTGTTGGGATTTTTGTTATGATGTACCATCAAAAAAGCGTCCCGGAACAGACCGATTGCTAAAGTCCAAACAGGCTTTAGGCATAACCAAAACGAAAAAACCAGAGTATATCAAGATGATGAGTGATCAAAGGCCGTGGCTTAAGAACTACCCAAGCGGAGTTCCTGCCAACATCAACCCAGATGAATATACCACGTTAGTGGACATGTTTGAAGATACTTTCAAAAAGTATAACCGCCGGGTGGCATTCTCCTGCATGGGGAAAGAGCTGTCTTTCTCAGAAATCGATAAACAATCAAAGGCATTCGGTGCGTACCTTCATTCCAGAGGGCTCGAACCTGGAGATAAGATTGCCCTGATGATGCCTAATCTCCTCCAATATCCCATCGCGTTGTTCGGTGCCCTGCGAGCGGGGCTGATTGTGGTCAATACCAATCCGCTTTATACGCCCAGGGAGATGCGGCACCAGTTCACAGACTCGGGTGTCAAAGCCATTGTTATTGCCGAGAACTTTGCTTCCAATCTGGAGAAAATTATTGGGGATACGAATATTACAACGGTCATCACGACAAGCATCGGCGGGATGCTCGGCTTTCCTAAAAAGCTTATCGTTAACCTTGTGGTCCGGAAGATCAAAAAAATGGTCCCTTCCTTTAATATCCCCAATACGGTAACCTTCTCCGATGCATTAAAGCAAGGAAAGCGGTTTACCCTCAAAGCGCATAAAGGTAATGCCGACGATGTTATCTTGCTACAATACACCGGAGGCACCACAGGCGTAGCTAAAGGCGCTATGCTGACCAACCGCAACCTCCTTGCTAATATGCAGCAGATCCGGGCCTGGATGCTCCCATTCCTGAAAGAAGGAGAGGAAATTGCTCTAAACCCGCTGCCCATGTATCATATCTTTGCCTTCTCCGTCAATTGCCTGGCGCTAATGAGCATCGGTACGACCAATGTGCTGGTGACAAACGCAAGAGACCTTTCTTCAGTCATCAAAGCGATGAAAGACTATCCGATTACACTAGTAACCGGTGTCAACACCCTGTTCAATGCACTGATCAACCACAAAGACTTCAGTTCAGTGGATTTCAGTTCGCTTAAAGTAACCGTCGGTGGAGGTATGGCCGTACAACGCTCCGTAGCAGAGTCCTGGCAAAAGGTAACCGGTTGCCAGCTTTCTGAAGGTTATGGCATGACGGAGTCCTCCCCTGTAGTCAGTGTGAACCCTTTGGATAATACGGGTCGAATTGGTACGATTGGCTTGCCCGTCTCTTCCACAGATGTGCGCATCGTTGACCAACAAGGCAATGTGCTGGGCTATAATCAGCCAGGTGAATTGCAGGTGAAGGGGCCTCAGGTGATGAAGGGGTATTACAACCGGCCGGATGAGACCAATAAAACGCTGATAGATGGGTGGCTTTGTACAGGCGACGTCGCTGAACTTAATGAAGATGGCTTTATGCAGATTGTAGACCGGAAAAAAGATATGATTTTGGTTTCCGGGTTTAACGTTTACCCTAATGAAGTTGAGGAGGTTGTTTCTTCCCACCCCAAAGTATTGGAATGCGCCGCTGTCGGTGCGCCGGACGATAAGTCAGGGGAAGTGGTAAAAGTGTATGTGGTCCGCAAGGACAATACCCTCAAAGAAAAGGAGCTTATTGAATACTGCAAGGGCGAACTGACGGGCTATAAGGTGCCCAAAAAGGTGGAGTTCCGAAAGGAGCTGCCTAAAACGAATGTTGGTAAAATCCTGAGGCGGGAACTGCGGGAAGACGCGAAGCGATAAATGCTATAAAAAACCTAAAAGGATAAGCCATGGCTACCGAGAAGTTTGATGCTAAAAGTGCACCCAAGCCGGTTGGGAGCTATCCGCATGCCCGCCGGGCCGGCAATTTGCTTTTTCTCTCCGGAATCGGGCCCCGGGACCCGGAAACGGATGGCGTACCCGGGCTGGAGCGCTCCAACAGCGGCAATTATACAACCTTTGATTTTGAAGCGCAGTGCCACTCGGTCTTCCGGAATGTCCGGCGTGTCTTAGCAGATAGCGGTGCCAAATGGGAGGACCTGGTAGATGTGACCGTGTTTCTCACCGATATGAAAAGAGACTTCCATACCTATAACCGCGTGTATGCCGACTACTTCAAAGACCATCAGCCCTGCCGCACCACGGTGGGCATCAACAGCCTGCCGACCCCTATTGCTATTGAACTGAAATGCATAGCAGTAGTAGAGGACTAGCAGCCTGAGCTACGTGACTAACACTGCCCGTGTCTCGTCGCCTGTGGGCTTTGACCACCGGAGACTGTATTTAGGCACTAAGGCAGGCGGGGTGAGCAACGAAGTGCAGAACAATATTTGCCGTTCGCAGACCATTGAGCGCCTCTCCGACAGGCTGCTAGCTCCGGAAACTCGTCTTTAAAGCTTTACGCGCCTGATGCCTCTCCCCGGCTAGCTCAATCAACCGTTCGATCAGGTCAGAATAGCCTAGCCCAGAGGCCTCCCAAAGCTGAGGGTACATGCTGATATCCGTAAAGCCCGGCAATGTGTTGACTTCATTGACATAGATATCGCCGGTTGGGGTCAGGAACATGTCTACCCGTGCCATGACCTCACATTCCAAAGCCCTGAAAGCCTGCAGGGCAATGCTTTGCAGGCGGGGCAACTCCTCAGGTGTGACCTGAGTGGGGACAAGCAACTGGGCAGTATCAGGATTTTCGTATTTGGCATCAAACGAATACTCTTCCGGTGTGATGATTTCGCCAACCACGGTCGCCTTTGGATTTTCGTTGCCCAGCACAGCGCATTCCACCTCTCTGCCTGTTATCATCTCTTCTATTAAAATCTTCTGGTCGTAAAAGAAGGCATCCGTAATAGCGGCTTCAAACTGATCGGCCCGGCTGACTTTATGCACGCCGACAGAGGAGCCCATATTGGCTGGCTTGACAAATACCGGACTGCCCAGCTCTGCGGTGACCCGCTCATAAGACCAGGCAGATGCCTCTCCACTTCGGATGACAATATCACGTGCCACTTTTAGTCCCGCCTGCCGCAGCAATCTTTTGGCCACGTCTTTATCCATAGACACTGCCGACCCCAGTACATCAGGACCAACAAAGGGCAGATCAATGGTACGAAGCAGGCCTTGCAGCACACCGTCCTCACCGGTAGGGCCGTGCACGATCATAAACGCAGTATCTGGTTGCGGTATGGGCGTCTGCGTGTCCAGGCGGATGAGCTGCCCTTCTTCACGGCCAGGAACAATGGCCAGCTCAGGACCATCTTTTTCTACAAAGCGCCCGAGCTGAGCTTCCTCCTGCAGGCGCCAATGGCCATCCTGGTCAATACCGATCAGGATCACCTGGTACCGGTCCCGGCGGATGGCCGCCATGATGTTTTTGGCAGAACGGACCGAGATTTCATGTTCCGGGGACTTGCCCCCGCAGATGACGGCTATTGTCTTCACAGGTATATTGATTTAATGCGGAAAGATAGTGGAACCCGGGGTTGTGACCGAAAAATTGTATGTTTATTCTTCGAGGCATTTCAAAATCTTAATTCATGTATCGATTAATATTCGTTTGGTGGGTCGCGCTGCTTTTATCTCCGGCTTTGACAGTTGGTCAGGTCCAATTGGCCAAGAATAATGAGCCACAGGGGCGTATCGTCATTGATAAAACAGTAGCTACCGACAGCTTGGCAGCAGCTGTCCTGCAGCGCTTTATTAGTGAAATGAGCGGTGCGGAATTGCCCGTTCGGGATTTCAAGGCGATCGGCCGTACCCAGCCCAATGATGTCCTCATCGGTGATTTTCAGCGCAAAAGCTGGCCTAGTCCGCCTGCGGTTGCGGACAGCCTGGTGGAAGATGGCTTTTTTATTTACACTCAAGACGGCTACCTGCGCCTCCTCAGTGGTGGTGGGAGAGGCAGTGTATATGCTGTGGTCACTCTGCTGGACGATTACCTGGGCATGAATTACTACGCCAAAGATACCTACACGCTGCCCCACCAAGCAGATGTTAGCCTGCCGCCGATCAGCTTAGAGGACCACCCCGCTTTTACCTACCGCCAAACTTTTAGCTACGGGCTGGAAGACCCGATGTACAAGCTGTGGTTTCGTCTGGAGGCGCCAGAGGAAGCGTTCGCAGGCAAATTATGGGTGCACACTTTCGACCGGCTGTTGCCCTCCGAAGAGTTTGGCGAAAGCCACCCGGAATACTACTCCTTAATCAAGGGTAAACGGCAGCCCGGGAAGGCCAGCCAATGGTGCCTCACGAACGAAGCAGTGCTGGAGCGGACAACCCAGCAACTGGACTCTATCTTTCGGGCCCACCCGGAGCATGATATCATTTCTGTGAGTCAAAACGACGGCAACTTCACCTATTGCACCTGCGTGTCCTGTGCTGCTATAGATGAGCGGGAAGGAAGCCCCAGTGGGACCCTTCTCCACTTTGTGAATCAGCTGGCCGATCACTTCCCGGATAAAACCATTTCTACACTGGCCTACTTGTACAGCATGCGTCCGCCGAAGCACCTGAAGCCCCGTTCCAATGTCAACATCATGCTTTGCAGTATTGATGCTAAACGGGAAGTCCCCCTGACAGATAATGCCACCGGCCAGGATTTTGTGAAAGCACTCAAAGGGTGGTCAGAGATTTCCGATAATATTTTTGTCTGGGACTACGGTATCAATTTTGACAACCTGGTGGCTCCCTTTCCGAATTTCCATGTACTACAGCCCAATATGGAGCTCTTCCACCGGCAAAATGTTCGCATGCACTTCGCGCAAGTGGGGGGCAAGCGGGGGGAAGATTTTTCGGAACTGCGCGCCTATATGCTGTCCCGCCTCCTTTGGGACCCCTACCAGGATGCAGACCGCCTGATGCTGGATTTTATGGAGGGGTACTACGGAGCAGCAGCGCTGCATTTGTACCAATACCAGAAGATGCTGGAGGCGGCATTATTATCGAGCGACATCCCGTTGTGGATTTACGATACGCCGGTTTCACACAAAGCAGGGATGCTGCGGGTCCGGTTGCGGACCCGGTACAACGAGCTGTTTGACCGGGCGGAGGAGACGGTTGCGGATCAGCCGGAGCTATTGCGCCGTGTACGCCGGTCACGCTTACCCTTGCAGTACGCAGAGTTGGAAATCGCCCGTACCTTGCCAGAGCGAGACCCTAACCGCCTTAATACCATGCTGGACACCTTCGCTGCCCGCACCGCCCGGTATGGGGTTGCCACCCTGAACGAGCGGAACAACGCGCCCGGTGACTACTGCCGGCTATACCGGGAGCGCTACCTTCAAAAGCCCAAAGATAACCTGGCCGCTGGCGCTCAGGTCACCTGGCTGGAGCCCCCCGCCCCCGGCTATCTGGAAGGTGCCACCACCGCGCTTACCGATGAACTCTACGGTGGTACGACCTTTGGAGACAGCTGGATTGGATGGGAAGGCAAAGACGGTAGTTTTGTGGTAGACCTGGGCGAAGTGCAACTGGTAAAGTCCGTGGAAACCGACTTCCTGCATCAGCTCGGCGCCTGGATACTACTGCCCAAAAGCGTCACCTACGAGGTGTCTGATGATGGAAATAACTACCAGCCCTTCGGTAAAGAAGTACTACCGGAAGACCGCTCCCGGGAGGTTAAATTTGTGGGCGTAAAGACGGAACAACCGGACGCGGTGCCGGCTCGCTACATCCGCGTGGAAGTAGAAGGCATAAAAACCTGCCCTTCCTGGCACTACGGCGTTGGCTACCCGGCCTGGTTTTTTCTGGATGAGGTAGTCGTGAAATAAGAGCGTATTGGGGTTTGGGGAATGATGGCGCAGCTATTTCAACCTCGCAAGTCCGGGATCGAGAGCATGCTTGGAGCGGGTTCGTCATGAAGATCAAGGAGTTGTGGTTCTGGCTAAGTCTTTTTTTGGCGCATTTGGCGGGTCAAATAAGTCAAAAAAGACGACGCCAGGTTCATAAATCCTTGATTTGCAATCGGAGCGAGCTCCAAACAGCTCTGAGGACCCTCCCGGGCTGACTGTAGCGTCTGGAGCAATGCACAAAGCAAGATGCCGCCCTTACAGGGCTTAAAACAAATGCCATTAAATTCCTGGGGCGTTGCCCCAGTCAATTACCTATCACTCCTTCGGAGTTTGGCAAGCCTTTAGCCCTTTGACTGTGTAATTTGGTATGCACATGTCAGAAATTATAAATTTTGGTCTAGCAGCCTGTCATCAACCTCTTTCCTGATGGTTAAATTGAGATATGCAGTCTGGGCGTCGAGTTTGTGGCAAATTGCGGATAATGCATTGGGTGGCAAAGCAGCTGTAATTGTGACTGCGGTAAAGTCCGACTCTTTCTCTGTTGCAAAAGCTATCCCTCCATTAGACTGCGCGTTCAGCATCGCCCCTGCAATCAAAGACATGGCCGCAGAGCAGAATAGGACATTACGGTCGGTCCCTCTCGCAAAGGCGAGATCTTCGGGCAATCCATGGTGAGCTTTAAAAAACTGGATTTGCTCCATCACAAAGTTGACCAACGCCATGGGGGTGGATAGATCTTCCGCGGCTTCTTTTACGATCTGCTGAAGCAACTGATCTTCTTGTTCTTCCAGTAAATGACCAGTAAATGCCCAAACAAGCCCAAAAAGATAAGGCTTAGTTTTGCAAAATTTCAAATAACCACCTTACCCTAGTAAACGGTGTACAAAAATGTAAAAACACCCCTTAAAATAGATGGGAATTAGCAAAACCAATTGCTAATTCCCATTATTCGTATTCGCCTGTCCCTTATTGATTTAAGGTCTAAAACGAATACTTGCAAAAAACGTTGTGGTCCCACTTGGGCTCGAACCAAGGACCTACTGATTATGAGTCAGTTGCTCTAACCAGCTGAGCTATGGGACCGGTAGCCTTTTGACTAAGCTGCGCAAAAATACGCAATATCATGCTGACAGGCAAGAGGCATTTAAAAATTAGAGGCCGTAAGAGGGCAACAGATGGCCCTCTTACGGCTTGTATCAACTTATTCGCTCTTATCGAGGTGTACATCCATTTGTGGGTAAGGGATGCCGATTTCATTGGCATCAAACTCTTTCTTAATACGCTCAAAGAAAACTTTGTATGCAGGCCAGAAGTACTCGTTCTTCGCCATAAAGCGCACTGCAAAGTTGACAGAGCTATCCGCTAGTTCTTTGACGAAAATATCATAGCCGGCATCGAGATCGATATCAGGCAGGCCTTTGACAATTTCTTCAATCAACGCCTTGGCTTTGTCAATATCATCATCATAACCAATCCCTACTGTTAAGTCGTGTCGGCGAACGCCCTGCGCCGTGTAGTTGCTGATAGCGTTGCTGGTGATTTGCCCGTTTGGAATAATAATGAGCCGGTTGTCCAGGGCTACGAGCACGGTATGGAAAATGAAGATATCCGTAACGGTACCGGCATTCCCGTTAACTTCGATAAAGTCCCCAACCTTAAAAAACTTGAATGTCAAAATGAGGACACCGCTGGCAAAGTTGGCCAGATTGCCCTGAAGGGCCAGGCCTACTGCAAATGCCAATGCACTGAAAATTGCTATAAAAGAGGTCACCTCAACGCCGAACATGGAGGCAACACTGAGCAGCAGCATTACTTTCAGTCCAATGCTGATTAAAGAACCCAGGAAGTCACGGATAGATTCCTCCTCAATATATTTATTCATAGTCTTTTTGATCAGTTTGATGACCCAACCGATGACCCAAAAACCTATGATAAGTGTGAGAATAGCTCCAATGACCTGCATGGCATATTGGGCAATGAAGCCTTGAATTAATTCCAGAATTGAGTTCAAATCCATGATTTACTTTTAGTTTTGATGTTAATAGTGGTGCTTTGCAAGAAGAATAGGCAAAAAATATTGTTACTCGTAGAAAATGCAAATAAAAAAAGATAACGATTTTGAAGCGAGGGGTGTTCATGTGTGTTTTGTAGGCCTGCTTTTTTGAAAGCTACATTTGTCAGCGAAAACACAGTGCAGAAAAACAAGGTGAAAACATGCCAAAGTGGTATTCTAAAGAGGAGGCATTACAAAAATTGCAACATTACTGCGCCTACCAGGAACGCTGCCATCAGGAAGTCCGGCAGCAACTGCGGGATATGAATGTATACCCAGACTGGAGGGAAGAGATCATTGTAGCCCTGATTGAAGAGAACTTCCTGAATGAGGAGCGCTTCGCCTGTAGTTACGTGCGGGGGAAGTTCAGGATGAAAAAATGGGGCCGGGTACGTATCAAACAGGAACTGCGCAGAAGGAAGATCTCTGATTACTGTATCCGGAAAGGAATGGCGGAAATAGAGGAAGCCGCATACCTGGAGGTCTTGAGAGCGCTAATACTGAAAAAAGGCGACAGGACAGAAGCGCCCAATCTTTGGACTTTCCGCAATAAGGTGGCCCGCTTTGTGATCGATAAAGGGTATGAACCTGCTTTAGTGTGGCCTGTCATCAAGGATGTTTACCCGGATGACTTTAGAAAATAATGTTAGGATGCTGACTTTTAGGTGTTTTAGGTTTGAAAAGAACGGGTAAGAAACCTTATATTTATGTTGCGCTGGTATGTCCTCAAAGTCAACAGCGCTATTCCACCCACAGAAATAGGAAATATTATGAAAAAACGACAACATTCGATCGAGAAATTTGAATCTGCCCGCCTTTCTGACAAGGCATGCCTCAAGGCTAAAGGTGGACATAAGTACAGCCCTACCGGCGCCGGTTTCCAGGGAACTTTCATCTGGGAAACGGTGGATGTACGAGGCCTCATGGGTCAAAAGCATGAATCCGAAAACAACGGTATCAATACATTCAGTCCGATTGGCGGATAACGCCTAATCAATAGCTAAACAGACTTAACACGGAAAAGGGGCACAGCTTTTAGGAGCTGCGTTCCCTAAACTTCCGTCCAATCATTTCGCCGTAGGTTTCCCCTTCCAGTTTGCTTTCCAGCCAGGCCATCACGTCAAAAGCACGAACAAAAAAGCTCTTGGCCCGCTCCCCTTCCGATAATTGTTCAAACTCACCTCTCAGGTTTTCATAGGCTATATTCAACTCGTGGCGGGATGGAGACCCTGTTGCTTTCCGGATAAAACTAATGATTTCACGTTCCACGTCGTGCAGTTGCTCCCGCTTCTTCAGGTAACGGTAAGTACTCCTGATCAGGGAGTCGAGTAGCACGTAGTTCCCCAATTCAAAATGTACAATCAGGTTGAGAATGCGGGCCGTGCCCTGTAGCTCCTGTCGTTCAACCGTCGTGCTCAGGTTGAGCCAGTCGTTGAGGTAAGAAAGCGCGTCGTCGTAGGCTTCAGCACCGAAGGAAATATGGAAATAATAATAGTAAAAGGTATTGGTCTCGAACAAGTCGCTGTCAAAGTGGTCACGCTCCCTAAGATGCGTCTTCAGTGAAGATAACCCTTCCTGGAAGTCCCCTTTGGCAATACAGAGCGAAAACTTATTTTGGTAATACTGACGATGGATCTTGAGCTCGTCATCCTTGCTCAGGGGCTTTACCTGCCTGAGTTTTTCCAAATAGACTTCCAGCGCACTGTAGTCGCCAACCCGGCCGCAGCCCATAATAAGGTTGCTAAGGGCAGAGATATACTCAGATACGTCCTCTTTTAAGAAATGCGGCTTGGACTCCATCAATTCAATAAGCTGCTCGCTACTTAGTTTAAAGGCCTGAAGATCGCCTGTAGCCAACTGATAGATGCTCAGTGTACGGTAGTAGTAGATCTGCGCCTGATGAGCATCGCTCTCCGGCGCCTTTTTTAGCAAAGGGGTGTCCACGATATCCGTTAACCGCTTTTGGAATTCCTGCCCTGCAAGAGAGGCGTCTTTGCGCAAGCTGACGAGCAACCTGAAAAACAGATTACGATAGGCTGAAATGCTGCTTAGTTGTTGCTGCAGCCTTCGTTCCTCCACTTCGATACGGTCCAGGGCATCGTTGAGGTAGTCGATGTCTGATTTGGCGTAAGCCAGCTGCTTTTCCCAGCCCAGAATATCCAACAGCACGGTAAAGCGCTCGTATTTGTAGGCGAGTTTCCGGGCTTTAGCCAGCAATTCCAGGCAGTCTGAAAATAACGACCGCCTGAATAACACTTGCATGCTTTGTATGTAATGCCGGAGTTTATAGTCTACTGAAGTCTTTTCGTCATAGCTCTGCAAGCTTTTAAGGCAAAGGTCATAAAGGTACGCCTTGAGCTCTGAGTATTTGCGGCTCTGTACGGCCCCACCCTGATAAATCAACTCCTTAAGCGCCTCATCATCAAATACTTCCTGACTTTCAATCGAATCGAATAACCGTAAGTACTTGCTGTCCCGCCCGGCAGTGCTTCCTACAAAAACCTTGAAATACCGTTTTTCAGAGCCCGACATGGACTTGATCAGGTTAAAGAGTTTATTGGATGGGGTCTTGGGCATGGATAATGTTTTGAGACTATATAACCCTGGCTATTCAACTTTGGCTGCCTGGCACCCAAAGGTACCTTGAATTCTGAAACCTGACAATAAGCCGAATGAGTATTGCTTCCTGTCCTGCCTTCGCCTAATATTAATTTAGATTTTCACACTCAATACCACGGCCTATGAAAATGGTAAGCTTGACTCCAAAATATAATAACCTCCGCGCTGTATCTCCTCTGGCAGGCCGGAACATGCACCGGGCTAAAATCGCCCTGCCTACACTGGAAGGCTATCTGTTCCGGCCGGTGGCCGCAATTCTGTACCTCAAGGCGGAGGGGAATTACACTATGATCCGATTTGGTGACGGTACACAGGAGCTAATCTGTAAAACCCTAAGCCATGTGCAGGGAATGCTGGCACAATACCCGCAGTTTGTCCGGGTACATCGCTCCTTTGTAGTCAATATTGAATGCATGGACCGCTACGTGAGAGGCAAAGGCGGCTATGTGGTGATGGAGTGCGGTAAAGAAATCAGTGTATCTAATAGTAGAAAAGCACATTTGTCAACAGCCGTAGAGCAGTACTTCGGTGCCCATCTGTAGTTCAGGTTTTCTATCTTTGGCTGCACAATATGAAAGTAGCCATCAATACCCGATTTCTGCTGCCGGGCCGCATCGAAGGCATCGGCCGCTATACCTATGAAGTGGTACGCCGGCTGCTGCGCGACCACCCCCAGCATGAGTACCTGTTTTTGTTCGACCGCCCCTTTGACCCTGCATTCACCTTCGGCGGGCGAGCACAGGGCGTTGTGGTGCCGCCGCCCGCCCGTCACCCCTTGCTTTGGTATTTATGGTTTGAATGGGCAGTGCCCTTTGCCCTTCGGAAACATCAGGTGGATGTATTCTTTTCGCCCGACGGCTATGCTTCCCTGCGCTCAGGGGTGCCCACCCTGCTAACCATTCACGATCTGGCTTTCGAGCATTATGCCAACCACATTCCAGCTTTGGCCAACCGGTACTACCGCTACTTTACCCCGCGGTTTTGTGCCCACGCCAACCGGGTGCTCGCTGTTTCTGAATTCACAGCTGAAGACATCCAACAACGCTACCGCATTCCGGCAGCGAAAATTGCGGTCTGCGGAAATGCCTGCCGGGAAGGGTTCCGCCCGCTTTCGAACACCGAAAAAGAAGGTGCCCGGGACCACTACAGTAAAGGGCAGCCTTATTTTCTTTATGTCGGCGCTATACATCCCCGCAAAAACGTTCACCGCCTGATCGAAGCTTTTTCAGCCTTTAAAACGAAGACCGGAAGCCCTGTAAAGCTGCTGATTGCCGGTCGTTTTGCCTGGCAGGCAGGGCCCGTAACATCAGCCTTTAAAGCCTCCGCACATCAGGAGGACATTGAAATGTTGGGCTTTGTGCCGGATAGCGCACTGCCCAAGCTGATGGGCGCAGCGCGAGGCTTTGTTTATCCTTCACTTTTTGAAGGCTTCGGGCTGCCCTTATTGGAGGCGATGGAATCCGAAGTGCCCGTCATTACCTCAAACGTATCTTCTATGCCTGAGGTGGCAGGAGCCGCTGCGCTGCTGGTTGATCCGGCCTCCACGGCTTCCCTGGTCCGGGCACTGATCCGACTTGATAGCGATGAGAACCTCCGGCAGGCGTTGGTAAAAAAAGGACGGGAGCAGCGCCAGCAGTACAGCTGGGACCGGACAGCAGCCGTGGTTTATGAAAACCTGGCCCAGCTTTTTGATGCTCCGACCATTTCTGCACTTTGACGTAAATGCCTTCTTGGAAAAAACAGAACAAAAGGGAATAGGGCTTTTCGCGAAGGCGTCGCTTAGCGCTTCCCTCTTCGCCATAGCCAGATTACGCCACCCAGCCCAATCAGGAATAAGGTCACTGCAATAAACTGCGCCTGCGTCAGCCCTGTACCCAGAAAGGAGTACACATCGTTGATACGCACCTTTTCAATGAAGAACCGCTCCATACCATTGAACATTAAATAGACAAAGAAGAGCATGCCCGGGTAGCCCTTGGTAACACCACGGAGCCCAAACAGGATGCCACCAATGACAAAGGCCATGATCGACTCGTACAAGGGCGTAGGATATACAGATGGGTCGAGGCGGGTGCAGTAGATCATGTCGCAGCCTTCAATAGGCACGCCCCTGCGCAGCACATTGTGCGGATAATCGTACGCCCAGAGCCAGTCGGGGAGAAACCACCATCCGGGCTGCGCCGCTGCATTGACAATGCCCCAATCACCATCACCGGAGAAGTGGCAACCTAAACGCCCAACGCCGTAGGCAATGATCAGAGCAGGAGCTACTGCATCTAATACGTGCACAATGGGGATTTCTTTCCGCTTCAGGTAGAGTGCCACAAAGAGGAAACCGAAGATCAACCCGCCGTAAATAGCGAGCCCTCCACCGGAGAGCAGGGTGCCAGCGGGGTCCTCCAGTAACGCTGGAATGTCTTCAATGACCGCAAAAAATTTAGCGCCTACTACGCCTGAGATGGCAGCGATGATGGTGATGTCACTAATACGGTCGTGCGGATAAATCTTTTGGATGGCCTGTTTGGGCTCTGGCAATGCCCTGCGGTTGCCGTTCCAGTAGCGATAGGCGGCAAACAGGATCCCGAGTGCAAGTCCGCCGCTCCAACTCCCGGTAGTAGAGAGCAGCACTCCAGCCGCATCGGCTTTTAGCTCAGCAAAATTCTGGTAAGCGTACAGGACTTTATAACCAAGAATAAAGCCCCAGATACCATTTGAAGCAATTTCTGCACCGCTTGGCGGCTTCCCCAGTTCGATTTTGACCTCCTGGGGCTCAAATAAGCCCTCGCGTGCCTTCCGCTTCAGCTCGTGGTACAAGATAAAGGCTGCAGAGAGAATAGCCAGGACCAGGAGTAGTCCAAAGGTCTTGAAAATCGACAGCCAGTTATCGGCAGGCGTGCCAAGCAGATCGTGAAAAACGTAGGAGAGATCGGGATACATCCTTTACGGGATTGGTGTAGCCCAAAGGTAGGGCTTTGCAGTTTAATTTGCTACCGATACGCCAGCCTCTATCAGGTTCGCTTCCACAACGCCCTGCTCATTGATGCGGCGCAGGTGTACCGGAGCCATGGTATTGAGCCATTCTTCCTGCAGGGGCAGGCTCACGCGAACGTAATTGTCGGTAAATCCGGACATCAGCCCTTCCACATTGCTCTGCTCAAAAAGCACGGTGCGGTCCGTACCTGTAAACTGCTCGTAGAAGTAACGGCGCTTTTTCTCGCTCAGAATGGTAAGCATTTTGTTGCGGCGGCGGCGTTCTCCCATCTCTACATGATCGGTGCGTTCGTAAGCAGGCGTATTGGGGCGCTCGCTGTAGGTAAAAACATGCAGGTAGGAAATGTCCAGCTCGTTCAGGAAGCGGTAGGTTTCCAGGAAATCCTCCTCCGTTTCGCCGGGGAAACCGACGATGACGTCCACCCCGATACAGCAGTGCGGCATCAGGGCTTTTATTTTTGCAACACGATCAGCGTAAAGTTCCCGCTTATAGCGGCGGCGCATCTCCCGGAGTTGCTTATTGTTGCCCGACTGCAGGGGCATGTGGAAATGAGGCACAAACCGCTCGGACTGCGCCACAAATTCAATAACCTCATCGGTGCAAAGGTTGGGCTCAATGGAAGAGATACGAAACCGGTCGATCCCTTCTACCTGGTCCAACTCCCGGATCAGATCAATGAACATCGCTTCTTTCTTCGGGCGTACGCCTTCAATCACTGCTGTCCCATTACCAAAATCGCCAATATTGACGCCGGTGAGCACGATTTCCTTCACGCCCATTTCTGCAATACGCTGGGCGTTGGCCACTACGCTCTCCACGGTATCGCTGCGGCTGCTCCCGCGGGCCAGCGGGATGGTGCAAAAGGTGCATTTGTAATCACAGCCGTCCTGTACTTTGAGAAAGGAACGCGTGCGGTCGCCAAAGGAAAAAGCATTGACAAACTCATTGGCCTCCTTCACCGCACCGGCCCGCACCATACCTTTGCCGGGGGCTTTGCTGAGCGCCTCCACGTAGTCCAGGATACGGAACTTCTCCGCAGCGCCAAGAACGAGGTCTACGCCATCAATTTCGGAAATCTCTTCCGGTTTCAGCTGTGCATAGCAACCAACTACCACCACCTTCGCTTCAGGGGAGCACTTTAGCGCCCGGCGTACGATTTGCCGGCACTTCTTATCCGCAAAATCAGTCACCGAGCAGGTGTTGATCACATAAATGTCTGCACCATCTTTAAAGCCTACTTCTGAATAGCCGGCTTCCTCGAACAACCGCCCTATGGAGGAGGTCTCGGAGTAATTGAGCTTGCAGCCCAATGTATAAAATGCGACGCTGCTTGGTGTGGCCATGTTAACGACTTGAATATGTGCTTGATAAGGGAACGCAAAGTTAAGTATACTTATCCATTGTGTGCAAGGAGATTGGTGGAAAGTGTTTAAGAGATGTTCATTGAGCAGCGCTTAACACTGAGGTGCCAGCAGGTCAGCGTATCGATTCAAAAATAGGTGATTATATTTAGAGATGCATATATTAGCACTTGCGGTGAAGGGATTTCGTTAATAACCTTTAAGAGAGTTTATTAACGTAAATTTTGTATGTCCCTGAATTGTCTTTTTCACCAGCTCAGCATCACGCCTGCCTGCCGAAGTGTTCGACACGCAGGCAGGTCCTCACCTTCGTAGCCCAGGCTACGAGGTTCCGGGCGTTCTCCCGCTGTTTGGCGGGACAGGTCTTGGTCTGGTAAAAAATCCTAATCCATGTCCTTATACAAAACCTACATTAACAAACTCTAGTCAAAGAAGAATGAATTGCAGAAATTGTGGCCATCGTATTGACGTTAACTTTTGCAGCCACTGCGGGCAAAGTTCAAAAGTGGGCAGGATTAACCTCTCCAACTTTCTGAACGAGCTTTCCGAAGGCGTTTTTCAAATCAACAGAGGCTTTTTCTATACCCTTCGCGTCTTATTTGTTCGGCCCGGGAATGCCTTGCAGGAATTTCTGGATGGAAAGCGGAAAAACCACTTCAAGCCCATTGCTTATGTCCTGACTTTATCCACAGTTTACTTTCTGATCACTAAGGTTACAGGACAAAGTACATGGATTGACGACGTCATCTCCGGGTGGTTATCAGGATCAAATGATGAGGGTAAAGCCCCCCGGTCACCGGCAATCCTTACCTGGGCTTCCAAAAACTTTGCTTACAGCTCCTTACTGCTGTTGCCTGTTTTTTCACTGGCTTCATACTGGGCGTTTTCCAAATTCGGCAAAAACTACCTGGAGCATATCGTTATTAATGCTTACATCACCGGGCAGCAGGCTATTATTTATGCCCTGTTTGCAGTCATCGGGTTGGTTGTCGAAGTGAATTGGCTGGAAGCGTTACCATCTCTAATAGCTGTGTCTTATACTTTTTGGGTGTTTGGCCAGTTGTTTTCGGGGACAAGCCGGGTAACGAATCTCTTACGTTCCGCAATGGCTTACCTGATTTACATGATTTTCAGCTCTGTAATCCTAATTATAGCGATAGCTTGCAATGATTTTTTGGGGTTTTGACAATTTTGCGCTTTGATGCAAATGACTTCTCGAAACGCCCCGCTCCAAATGGTCGTATTTCTTTCCCGGGAAATGGTCAAAGAAGAAAATTTTGAACTCCAACCGAGCTGTGGCGTTACCTGTTTTCAGTTTTACAGTAAGGCTTGGGCAATGGGGTAATTTAGCCTATTTTTGCCCCCGCAAAACGAAACATAAGATATGAGTAAGCAATTTTATGACCTGCCGGTCCGGGAAGTTCGCCCCGAAACTCAGGATGCCGTAACATTGGTTTTTGAAGTACCGGAAGACCTGCAGTCTGTTTTTCAGTACAAACAAGGACAGTACCTGACCCTGCGCTTTGACATCAACGGCCAGGAGGAGCGCCGTTCTTACTCTATGTGCAGCAGCCCGGTGGAAGAAGACCTTGCCGTGACGGTCAAGCGGGTGGAAAATGGCAAGGTGTCTACCCATATTAATCAACAGGTTAAAGCCGGAGATAAGATTTCTGTTATGCCTGCGGATGGCCGGTTCTACACCGAGCTTGATGCCGATCAACGCAAAGACTACTACCTCTTTGGTGCGGGCAGTGGCATTACGCCGCTCATGTCCATTCTAAAAACCATCCTGGAGGAGGAGCCACAGAGCACCGTGAATCTCTTGTACGGCAACCGAAATACAGAGGGTATTATCTTCAAAGAAGCATTGGACGGTTTGCAGCGTAAGTACGAGGGGCAGCTTTTTATAACGCATATATTGAGCCAGCCTAAGCGCGAAAAGGCAGGTGGTGCCCTTAGCTTTCTCAAAAAAGGGAAGATCGCCTGGGAAGGCCGTACCGGGCGTATTGATCCGGGGCAGGTGCAGTGGTTCCTCGGCGAACATAAAAAGCGCAGCCCTGAGGCCGAATACTTTATCTGTGGCCCTGGCGATATGATTGACACCGTCGAGGGTGCACTCCTTGGGCAGGGCATCGATAGTAAGCAGGTACATACCGAGCGCTTCACTAGCGGAAAGCAGGCGGCAGACCCTTCCTCTGCGGCAGCGGGCGTTGAGGGCGCAACCGTAAAGGTACACCTCGATGGCACCGAGGTGGAAGTTACCGTAAAGTCCGGCAAGACTATCCTCGACACCCTTCTGGCAGAAAAACTCGACCCGCCGTACTCCTGTACCTCCGGGGCCTGCTCGACTTGTATGGCCAAGGTGCTGAAAGGCACCGTAAAAATGGACGCCTGCTTTGCCCTGGATGACGATGAGGTGGAAGAAGGCTATATCCTGACTTGTCAGTCGCATCCGACTACTGACGAAGTAGAGATTACCTACGATATTTAGGCTTTTCGGGGTGATATTGGTAACTTTGGAGGGTCAAACTTTACGCTGTTCATTCTCCTAAACGCCTAACCAATGAATCCCCAAGCCATCCTGAAGCAAATCGATGTATTTAGAGATAGTGTAGCCACCGCTGGTGACAATAAGCAGCTCAGCCAGTTATCGGAGCGGTTGACGGCCTTACTCAATGCGCACTTTCCGGAAGCTTCGGAAACACAGACTGCTATCCTCCTGACCAGTGAAATGCATGATCTCAGGAAGCGGGAGATGAAAGGCATCATTGCGGATTCAGATAGGCGCCTGATCCGTAATCAGTGGACAGATAAGTTCCTTAACCTGCTTGATGCGGCTAAACCAATGGTCGCCAACGGCGGTAGCACGAGCCAGTCCGATTCCAACGGCAATCAGGGCAGTCCTGCTCCCACCGCAGTGCCCCTTAAGCTTTTTCTTTCCTACGCTGGCGCAGACGAGGAACTGAAGAACCGCCTCGATAACCACCTCACCGCCCTCAAGCGGGGGAATCTTATTGATGTGTGGAGTGATGCGCAGGTAATAGCCGGGCAGGATTGGGGGGTGGAAGCAAAAAGCAACATTCAGGATGCCGATATCATACTACTGCTGGTCAGTGCCAGTTTTATCGCGTCTGAGCACATCTGGAAATCGGAAGTGGAAAAGGCAATGGCCCGCCGCCCGGAGGGCATAATTGTAGTGCCGGTGGCACTCAAGCCGGTGGACTGGGAAGGACTGCCCTTCGCCGGTTTGCAGGGGCTGCCCCGGTCCGGCAAAGCCGTCACGGCTCATGAGGACCTTGATGTGGGGTTGCTGGAAGTGGCCCGCGGTGTTCGGGAGGTGGTGGAGTATGTGCGGCAGCAAGGCGCGTAGCTCCATGTAAGTTCCTTTTTGGAGCCCCGCCACACCACTAACGGAACAGCCTCAACCTTGTTTTTCCAGGGTACGGAAGCGCCTTCTTACCCGGTGGTCCAGGATTAATAAAGCACTATTGCCCTTACTGCCTGCCCAAATCAGAAATCTGCTCTGCCAGCGCTTCAGAATTAATGATGATCCGGTTGCCCTCCACTGTGATAGCTCCGTCTTTGAGGTGGCCGCTGTTGAAGTAGAGGTAGATTTTATCCGCATTGACCTTGTGGTTGTAAAACTGGTTGAGGGTCTTTTTATCAAAGCGGAACTCCTTGTCCATCTCCATCTGATTATCCTGCAGGTACTGCTGTGCCGGATGCTCGTTTTTGTAGAACTCCTGCTCGAATTCATCAATGTTAATGACCTTCTGCGGGCTGCTGTTGGCAAATTGGAGTACTTTCTCATGGAACTGCTGTTCCGGTATAGCCTTGCCCGTTTCTTCATCGACCGGCATGGGCAGCTCATTGACCATCTCGAGGAAGGTCTGCGTGAGGTCCCGGCTGCTTTCCGGCCGCTCCAGCCCAATCCACTGAATGAAGTATTCGGAAATGGCTTTCTGGCTCTTGGCGTGCTTGATCAGTTCCACGCAGCGCCCCTCGCCGGCCTGGAATTTGCCAACAAGAATACGGCAGGCCATAGCCAGCTTTTCGGTGTTGAGGTAGGTGACGGTATTGAGCGCAAAAGCTTCTGCTTCCTCTTTTTTGGAGAAAACCATCCCCTCGGTATCGCGCACCAGGAAGATGCCCATCACCCGGTCATTGGTGAGCTCCTCGGTATAGTCGATGTATACAAGGTAGCCACCCTTGGCGCCTAGTACGCCCTGTAGCGTCAGTTGCAGGGCATTCATGGTCTCTTTGGAAAAAGTGAGAAAAGCCTCTTCTGTCATACCGTTATCCGTTAGTATCTGGAAGTAGCCGGGAAACAAGGCGTCCTCCGGCGGACTCAGATAGCCCTGCAGGGTATCCTCCTTGCGTACAAAAGTATCGTGCAGCTTGTCAGAGAGCGCCTGCGCCCGCTCTTCTACGGGCAGGCAATATTGGCTGAGAAATACCTTAGCGCCGCTCTCGTCGGCTTCTTTCTGCAGTTCATGAATAACGATATGGTGGATAACGGTAGACATCCGGTATTTTTTTCCAAAGGTAGGAATATTTTGAGTGTGCCGTAAGTCTGAAATCAGTAGGACACCTGGCCTGGGGAGCAAAGGTCCTGATTTGTTGAAAAATGCTTTCCACTATACTAACTTTAGAGCCAAGAGCACTTGCGAAAGCATTTAAGTTCAACGGTATATTACTCACCGGCCCTATACCTGCCGGGCCTCAAACCTGCCCTGGCAGACCGGGTCCGCATTGGTGTGTTTACCGGGCTTTACTGCCACTTACGTGGAAGGTGACCCTATACAGCGGGTGTTTTCCAGCTTTTTAGGCCTCCTTGTAGAAAAAGTTAACGCTCGCCTGCAATGGTCCAATTTACTAAATCCCTGGAACGGGCAAGCCCCAGCTTATTGTCTCCTCTTTTCGCATGGGTTTTATTCTCTGTCCTTCCCGCATAGACCATATAGTAATAACCATCGTAAGCCCTCCAATCGCAGATAAAGGCTGCATTGGCGGCATAGCTGTTGTTAAATCCTTCTTCGATGGGGATTGTTATTTTGTAGCCGTCTTCCCATTGTAGCCAGCTTGGAAATTGACTTGGTGCCTCCTTTAACTTATATAAATACGGAGCATGTTCCCTATAGGGGTTATATGCATAATCCGTAGACAGGCACCACCATTGATCATCTGCCTGGAAGTATTCATAATTCTCGTGGATCTTGCCATTTTCTCCGCCTCCCCGCATGAGGTATACCGGATAGCCAAAATTGATGAATTGGAAACTATCCAGATCGGACTCACTACATGCCATTCTGGTTTTGCCTTTTTTTCCCTTCCACGAAAGAATGTACTGTCCCTCGTGATAGGCCAGAGAAGCGTCGATTGCTCTTTTACCCTTAGTCAACTCGTGAGCGAGAGGAATATCCCTTTCCCAATGCTCCAAATCTTCCGATACTGCGTAGAATAGCTGGTTGGGTTTACCTTTCTTATCGCCCCATGAATTGTAAGTAAGGATGTACTTGCCCTGCACTACCGTGAGGTTGGGAGAGCACAGCCCAATCCAGCCATCTTTTCGGCCATCCCATAGGAAAAGCGGATCGGAGAAGGACCTGAAATCCTTGGTTTTCACAGCTGACAAATGGCTCCTCTCGCGGCCATCATCGAAATAAAAGGCCGAAAAAAACAGATAAAAGGTACTATCCGCTTCGTTATAAACCATACATGCATCCTTCACGCTCCAGCCTTCGTGCTGATAAACGGGGTTGCGGAGGGCGCTCCAGTCCAACCACTGTGCATCGCCTATTACCGGGAGCAAAACGACGAAGAATCCAAAAAGTAGGGAAAGAATGAAACGGTTCATTTCAAAAAGCCATTTTAAACTGTATTGTTTTCCAATGCGTCAATGCTAGTAAAAGGGGTGAGGAATACCGGGAGTGTAATCAATCCTTGCAATATTTTTGGGTCTGATGGGGGTTGGACCTGTCCAGCCAAACTGTGGAACAATAGAACACTCACGGGAGTCGAAGGATGGTTAGCCTAACTTATCAGCGGATCGCACCTGAAACGGTATTGGCCTGTTCCCTAAATCCAATATTTGATCAGCCAGTTTTTCAGGGTTGAGATTGGTCACTGCCTCAGGAGCAAAAGCTCTGAATTATTGAAGAATCTCCAGATCCCTGCTAATTTTGTCAAAAATGTATCTGTGAAAGCATTAAAAATCATTGGCCTGCTGCTTGCCGGGCTTGTCGTACTGTACCTGCTTGGCCCCAAGCCCGCACCACCTCAGTTAAAAGCCGGCCTTCCCAACCTAACTGCTCAGCTGAATACGCTGGCGGATAGCATAGCGGAGGCTGAACAGCAAGTGCCCAACCTGAAACCTAATAACGAAGCCCGCATCATCTGGGCAGACAGCCTGCCCCAACGAACGGAATACGCCCTGGTCTATCTGCCAGGCTTCACCGCCACTTACGTGGAAGGCGATCCCCTGCACCGGGAATTTGCGGCACGCTACGGTTGCAATCTTTATGTGGCCCGCTGGCGGGACCATGGGCTGGACGTTGAGAATAAACTGCTGTATTACCATCCGGATTCCGTATTGGAAACGGCTGCCCACGCCCTGGCAGTGGGTCATCGCATTGGTAAGAAAGTCATCCTGATGAGCACTTCCACGGGGGGCACTTTGTCTTTGCTGCTGGCCGCCCAATACCCGGCACTGGTAGACGGCATTGTCGCTTATTCCCCCAATATCCGCATCAAGTCGGAAAGCGCTAAGGTACTGACGATGCCCTGGGGGCTGCAGATCGCCCGCCGGATGGTGGGAGGCACCCACCGGAACTTCGAAGCGGAGGAGGAATTCAAAAAATACTGGTACAACCGCTACCGGCTGGAGGGGTTGGTGCAGTTGCAAAACCTGGTGGAGCACGGTATGGTGCCGTCAACTTTTGCAGCCGTTGAAGCACCTTTCTTCCTGGGGTATTTCTACAAGAATGACAGCATTCAGGACCAGGTTGTATCGGTGCCTGCCATGCTTGATATGTACAAACAGCTGGGGACAACCGAAGCACTAAAGCGGAAAGTGGCTTTCCCTAACGTAGCCAACCATGCGTTGGCTTCCTACGTAGGCTCCGAAGACCTGGATCAGGTGCGGCAGGCTACTTTTCAGTTTGCAGAGGAAGTGCTGAAACTCAAACCGATCCTGGAAAAATCGCCTGCCCGCAGTGCGGTTCAAAAACCAGAGTGAGATTACCTGCCGTTTTGTACCTTTAAAAACTAAAAATCAATCACCATGCGCCTGACCAATTTTTTACTTTGCCTGGCACTCTTCAGCCTTTGGAGTTGTAACGCTCCCACTGAAAAAACTACAGCGGAAATGCCGGCAAATAAGGAAATCGCCGTGATGGCTTACTACGTAGCCAATGAAACCTTTCCCCCGGATCAGCTCCCACTCGATAAGCTAACTCACATCATTTATTCCTTTAGCAAAGTGATAGATGGCGAAATGGCCTTCGCGAACGCCCGCCACGATTCCCTCCTGCGGGTACTTGTAGCGCAACGAGAACAACACCCCAACCTGAAAGTGATGATCGCCTGCGGCGGCTGGGGCGCAGATGGCTTTTCGGATGCCGCTTCCACTGTGGGAACCCGGGACACCTTCATCCGCAGTACCATCGACTTTCTGGAGCGCTATCAACTCGATGGGCTGGATATGGACTGGGAGTATCCGGCAATTCCGGCAGCCGGCACCGGTGCCCGCCCCGAAGACAAGCAGAACTTCACCCTTTTGATGAAAGGCCTTCGTGAGGCTATGGATACCCTCGACCGACCACAAACGCTGACTTTCGCCTCAGCGGGCTGGGAGCGCTATTATTATAATGTGGAAACGTTGGAGGTGATGAAGTACGCCGATTATATGAATATCATGACCTATGACCAGGTTGGTGGCAGCTCCACGGTAACCGGCCATCATACGCCATTGGGCTATATCGAAGAAGCGGACCTTGAAGGCTTGCCCGTATTAGATACAATAGCGAAATACCGCGCGGAAATGGAAGCAAGGGGGCAAAAGTGGGCGCCCCGGTCTGCACAGCGGATCGTAGCCTACGTCAAAGGGTTGGGTGTTGACCCATCGCAGTTAGTCATCGGCGGCGCCTTTTACGGCAGAGCATGGAAAGGGGTCACGCCAGCCAATAATGGCTTATACCAGCCTAATCAGGGTGTACATACCGGCTGGCTGGGCTACCGGGCCATCCGCGCCGACTACGAGAACAAGAATGGGTTTGTCCGTCATTGGGACACGGTGGCTTTAGCTCCCTACCTGTTTAACCCACAGGACAGCATCTTTATTTCTTACGATGATCCGGAGTCGGTAGCGCTTAAAGCCGAATATGCTAAAGAAGCAGGCCTTGGAGGGATGATGTTTTGGCAGTTGAGTAATGATTCCCGTGACGCAGGGGGGCTATTGGACGCTATATGGGCTGCCGCTAAGGAGTAGGCCAACCACCAACAGATCAATCTACGCCGCTCCATGCCGCAGGGGCCCAACTGGGGTGATCCATATACTGGCGGGCCCAAATTACAAGGCCTAATACGCTATAAATAGAAAAATACAATGAGAGAAAGCAAAGTGTCGTCTCACGGAATGAAAGCATTGATCTTAATCCTGCTTCCCCTAACGTTCTCCTCCTGTAATGGGCAAGTGGAGTCCAAACCAAAGAACCAGGAAAAAACCCCTTTGGTGGCAGATTCAACGGAAGCGAACAAATCTAAAGACCCCCTTTTCTTCATTGACGGGCAATTATGTCAACATCTCCGCAAAATTTTTCAGGATACTAAAGGCCATCTTTGGTTTGGAACAAATGTGTACGGCGTCATGCGTTACAATGGCGACACGCTGGAATACTTTACAGAACGCCAGGGGTACAGCGGAGGGAGAGCAACGGGCATTTTGGAGGACGATGAGGGGCACATTTGGATCGCTTCAGGCTTTGGCCTTAATAAGTTTGACGGAGAGTCGTTCACCGTTTTTACTGAAGAAGATGGATTGGGGAACAACGAAATTTGGTGCATCACCATGGATTCGAAAGGTATTTTTTGGATCGGCCATAATGAAGGGCTAACGCGCTTCGATGGAGAGCACTTTGAAAACATACCTGTGCCCAAACCCCAGGTTGATGCACCAAATACTATATACTCGCCGAATAGAATTACCGGAATTGCTGAAGATGAAAAGGGTAATCTATGGCTGGGGACCGATGGATATGGTATTTGCAGGTATGACGGTAAAAACTTTACCCATTTTACCGTTGAGGAGGGCCTTTGTGACAATACCATTTATGGATTGATGGCCGACAGCAAAGGAAATTTATGGATAGGCACTTTCTGGGGCGGCGTATCAAAATTTGATGGGGAGCAATTCACGAATTACACAAAAGACGGGGTCATAAGCGGTGTGGAAGTGTCCGCCTTTTTCGAAGATAAGAATGGTGATATCTGGTTTGGTGTTGAAAATAACGGCGTTTACAGGTATGACGGGAGCGCGTTCATCCATTACTATAAGGAAGAAGGCTTGGATGGGTCCATTTTAAGCATCTACAGAGACCAGGAAAACCGGTTTTGGTTTGGAGGATGGGGCGGGCTATTCCGCTTTAGAGAGGGCTCTTTTACACCGGTGACGAGTGATGGGCCCTGGAGATAGAAAGATGAGATGCGTTATTCATCGCTTCCGTCTATGGAGGAAAGACAGGCAGTAACCACAACTATTCAAAAATGAGACAGATTTCAACAATGGTTTTACTTGTACTTTTGCAACTGGCTTTCAGTTGCAACGACAGTCCCGCAACAACGAAAGTATCAAGCGCTCCAACCGATAACCTGCAGATCGAGCGTGAGATAGATACGGTCAAAAACCTGGTCATTCAGTCTTTTCAAATCCTCCATAGAGCGCGCTGTTCCTTCTTGCTGCAGTATGCTGCTCTCGCAAGCGATACCAATGTAAACATTCAGCCGCCATACTACTTCTAATATATTGATTATCAGTAAACAGAATACATATAAGGCGAGATTGATATTCAAAAGACGTTACCCGAAAACATAAAGTTCTGATAATAAATGTATTAAATTTATAGTCCACTAAGCCGGAATTTATGAATTTTAGCTTAGTGGACTATAAAACTTAACAGAGCAATAGATAACTAGTAAAAAAAGTCAAATGAGCTATTTCATGGTCGACATTGAGGCTGATGGCCCAATCCCCGGAGATTATTCCATGGTTTCAATAGGAGCAGTTCTGGTAGAGGAGCGTTTGGATAAGACTTTTTTCGGTGAGTTGAGGCCCATCTCAGACCAGTATGTAGAAGAAGCCTTAAAGGTTTCAAACTACACAAGGGCGGAAACCCTCCAATTCGATAGCCCGGAAACGATCTTGACAGATTTTGAAAACTGGATCAAAATGCACTCCACAGGAAGGCCTGTTTTTATTAGTGATAATAATGGCTTTGACTGGATGTTTGTATGTTGGTACTTCCACCACTTCCTTAAAAGAAACCCCTTTGGGTACAGTTCTCAGAATTTGGGAAGCCTGTATAAGGGCCTTGTGGCAGATACCTTCAAAAACTTCAAGCATTTAAAGCTTACGGAACATACGCATCATCCGGTAGATGATGCTAAAGGCAATGCGGAAGCGCTGCTCACTATGAAAAATGAATTGGGATTAAAGATTTCTTTAACATGAAATAAAGTAGCGACAAATCCAAACACGTTAATGCCCACATCAGGCAGGACCTCTTCCTTATTATGATATTCGGCCTTGGTGGACTATACATCTTTTACAAAGCCCTTAAGGCAGACAGCGTGCATAACCATAACTATTCAAAATGAGACAGATTTCAACAATGGTTTTACTTGTACTTTTGCAACTGGTTTTCAGTTGTAAAGACAGCAATCAAAAAAGTAAAACAAACCAAAGCATGGCCACTGATACGACCTGGGAGATAGATTTCCTTGATGAATTCGACACCTTTAATACCCATAACTGGCAGGACCAACGCATTTGGGTCAATAATGAAAATCAATGCTATGTGCCCGATGGGGAATTTGGTACCCGGGAAGTGAGTGATGGCACCCTTAAGGTTAAAGTGGTCAATATCGGTGAAAAGCGGCCATGTGATAATTTCGATAAACACGGAAATCAGCACCCGGATACCGAATATGTAGCGGGCCGCATCTGCTCCAAAAACCGGCAAGAATTTGTAAAAGGTAAGTGGACCGCCCGCCTTAAGCTATCCAGTAATGGAGAGGCAGGCATGTTCCCGGCCTGGTGGCTGCTTGGCGCCCAAAACAACGAACCTCCTGTACAGGAAGAGGATGAGAATGTCTGCTGGCCTTTGACCGGGTCCGGCGAGATCGATATCTTTGAGCACCATGGGGAGCATATGAAAGATGAGTTCACCACGGGCGCCATCGTCAGTCTGGGGGAATGCGACAAAGGGGATTGGGAAAGCCAACGAAGAAATTTCCCGGCTACCCTAAATGAGTTCCATGAATATTCCGTCGAATGGGAAGACAGTGACCTGGTGTACCGGCTGGATGGCCAAGAGGTTTACCGCAACGAAGGAGAAGGGGACAAATACCCGGAGCCCATGTTCGCCATTCTGAACTACGCCAAAATTACTGATGCCCCCATGACGGGTGAATGGGTGATGGAGGTAGATTGGGTGAAGCATGAATCGAGGAAATGATGATAAAAGATTAGGCTGGATACCGGCTTTTATTCGATGCGGCTAATGATCCGCTTAGCGCGCAAGGGCGAGGCTTTGTCCGTGTGAGGCAGCTGGGCTATTTCCCGTGAATGCCCGGTTAGCTTTAGGGAGCCACTACCGACCTTTCGCAGTCTGCCAAAAGCAGTATTGCAGATCAAACGGACAGAAAAACTTAATCGAAAAACAAGCAAAGCGTTAACCCAGAGGTTTGAGTTTGCAGAAGACCGATTTGGCGTATCCTTGCAATTGAATCTACAATAAAAAACGAATCCATATGAAGCCAATTTCAATATTGTTGCTGCTGGTACTATTGCAATGGAGTACGAGTTGCAAAGACAGTCCCGCAACAACGAAAGTATCAAGCGCTCCAACCGATAACCTGCAGATCGAGCGTGAGATAGATACGGTCAAAAACCTGGTCATCCAGTCTTTCGAAGGCATTTGGTCAGACTTGGACGCCACCAAGATTGGGCAGTACCATACCTCTGATTTTATGCTGCTGGAAAATGGCGTGGTCTGGACCAATGACTCCATAGCGAACTATCTAAGCCGGGAACGAAAGGAAGTAGAAACCCGTCAATACCAGAGGCTGAACCGCTTCGAATTTCATAAAGCTGTCCACAACCAGCATTCCATCTGGGTGGCCTATGACAACTACGGCACCTGGGTAAAAGGACAGGATACGCTCGGGATGGCCCATTGGCTGGAAAGTGCCATTGCCGTAAAGGAACAGGGACAATGGAAGCTGGAACAGCTGCATTCGACGGCTGTCCGGAAATAGAGCAATATTAGTGGGCGTAAAAGCCAGGGGAAGATTTCACACCCGTGGCACATCGTGCCTCGTCTAACCAAAAAATTACTAATTTTCGATTAGAAGACCAAAATCCCAACACGCTCGCCGCCCGCTGCAAAACCTCAGTAAAAAGGAAAAGATGAAGTATAGATTGTTCCTGGCTTTGACGCTAATCGTTCACCTTCAATTGCCTGGGCAGTCAGAGGCAGGTTATCTCACTCAAGATGGGGCCTGGTGTTGGTTCTCGGACCCCCGTGCTATCCTGGTCGATAGTACCGTATTTACTGGTTGGGTGAAGTCCAACGGCACCATTGAGGCGGTCGCATTCAATATGGACTCAAAAGCAATCACGCCTTACGAACTGTATTACCGGCTCGAAAAAGACGACCATGACAACCCGGCCTTTACGGTTGCTTCTTCCGGGGACATCCTTGCTATGTACACCCGCCACAGTAAAAAAGACCTGTTTATCAACCGTCTGAAAGCTGGTCGCCGCAATAATGCAATTACCGGCGCTCAATTAATCCACCCCATGAGCCAGGAAGAGCTGGCCCGGTTCCCGCTGGAGCACATTACCTACGCGAATCCTTACCGGTTGCGAAAAGAAAACGACAGAATCTATTGCTTTGGGCGCTGGATCGGATACAAGCCCAATATGATGTGGTCCGATGACGACGGGAAAACCTGGTCGAAAAGCCGGGTCTTTATCACCAACTACCCCTTTGACCCGGGCAACCGGCCTTATGTGAAGTACAACTCGGACGGAGAGGCCCGGATCCACATCGTATTTACCGACGGCCACCCAAGGAATGAGCCTACTAACTCGGTGTACTACGCTTACTACGAAGCGGGCGCGTTTTATAAAGCCAATGGCCAGCAAATCAGTACCATTGAAAACCTTCCCTTCGAGCCCCTGGAGGCTTCCATCGTCTACACTTCAACTGAAACGCAAGGCCGGGCCTGGATTGCCGATATTGCTCAGGATAAGCAAGGGCACCCAGCGATGCTATTTACCAAAAGCCCTTCAGTATTGAACCATGAGTACTGGTACGCGCGATATACTGAAAAGGGATGGGTCAGCCAAAAGATATGTGATTCGGGGCCATGGTTTCCGCAAACTAAAGCAGGCAAGACCGAACGGGAGCCGCATTACTTTGGAGGTATGGTCCTGCACCCGGATGACAGTGATGTCGTTTACCTGTCCCGGCAGGTCGATGGCGTATTTGAGATTGAACGCTGGGAAACAGGAGATATGGGAAAATCCTGGAGTAAAAGCGCCGTTACCCAAAATTCTACCTATGACAATGTAAGGCCATACGTGCCACGTGGTTTATCCAGTGATGCTTCTGAGGTCGTTTTATGGATGGAAAACCAAAGGTATGTCCATTACACCGACTATAAAACATCCATTAAGTACGCCATAATGGAAGATTGAGGCCTGATTGTGTTGCAGAGCAAGGTGCAAAAAGGTGAAAAGGGCGCAGGTTGGCAAAGCATTGATATATTTGCAACCTTATGAATACATACTTCAAATCGATCATCCTGCAGGTAACGGGCGCCACTTCCTTATTTGAAAAAGAAGCCATACAGGAGTTGTGGAGCGGGTACGGTAAAATCCTGCGGATTGGATTGGAGCACTCGCCGGTCGGTAGTGTCGTCGTCAAGCACGTTCAATTACCGATGAAACAAAATCACCCCCGGGGATGGAATACGGATTTGGGGCATGACCGAAAAGTGAAGTCCTACCAGGTAGAAACGAAGTGGTACGATGCCTACAGCAAGTACAGTACTGCCCGTCTTCCCCGGTGCCTGGCTATCGCAACGCAAGACGATGAGGTGTTGATGGTACTGGAAGATTTAGACGAAGCAGGTTACCCCTTGCGTAAGCGAACCGTATCATGGGAAGAGATAACAGCTTGCCTGGAATGGCTGGCACAGTTTCACGCCAGTTACCTGGGAAAGGATCCGGACGGGCTTTGGGAAGTTGGGACCTACTGGCATTTGGCGACCCGGCCCCAGGAACTGGAAGCGCTGAATGATCAGGCCTTGAGGGCTGCCGCTCCTGCCATTGATGAAAAACTGAATACCTGCAAGTTTAAAACCCTGGTCCACGGGGATGCCAAGCTGGCCAACTTTTGCTTTTCCGGGGAAGGGCAAGTTGCCGGGGTGGATTTTCAGTACGTAGGTGGCGGTTGCGGAATGAAAGATGTGGCGTATTTTATTGGAAGCTGCCTGGAAGAGCGGGATTGTGAGCGTTTGGAAGGAAAAATCCTTGATACCTACTTCAGTCATTTACAAAACGTACTTGGAGAACGGAATGAAGCGCTGGAAAAAGAATGGCGATCTTTGTACCGGGTAGCCTGGGCGGACTTTCACCGCTTTCTGAAGGGATGGAGCCCCGATCACTGGAAAATCAATAGTTACAGTGAGCGCATAACGGCAGAAGTGATTAAAAAATTAGAGCTATGAACCTACCCCTGCTTAGCCATATTGCCATCCGGGCCGCCCTTGCCGCCGGGCAAGTCATTCAAAAGTCGGTTAATAAGACTGTCCCTGTAGAGCAAAAGCAGGGCGGGGAAAGCTACGCCTCGCAGGTCGTCACGGCCGTAGACATAGCCTGTGAAGCCGCCATTTTATCTCATTTACTTCCTACCTGTGTTGAATTTAACTTAGCCCTTTTATCGGAAGAGACCGAAGATGACGGGAGCCGGTTCGAAAAAGACTTTTTTTGGTGCATTGACCCGATGGACGGGACGCTTGCTTTTATCAACAAACGACCTGGTTTTTCTGTATCCATCGCCTTAGTCGCCAAAGACGGTACCCCGTGCATAGGGGTGGTATTCGATCCTGGCACAAATACCATTTACCATGCCATAAAGGGAAGTGGGGCCTTCAGGAATCATAAGCCATGGAGCGTAAAGCGTACCAATAACCACCTCACCTACGTGACCGACCGCAAACTGAAGGATACGCCCCGGGCAGCCGAAATCAGGCAGTTCCTACAGGAGCAGGTGGAGCAACTCGGGCTAAATGGCGTAAAGGAACTATCCGGGGCGGGCGCTGTATTGAATGCGATCCGGGTGCTTGAAAATGGCCCTGCCTGTATGCTCAAGTTTCCAAAAAAGGAAGACGGCGGCGGGAGCATTTGGGATTTTGCAGCCACCGCCTGTATTTACCAGGAACTGGGGCAGACTGCCACGAATTTTAATGGAGCGCAGTTGGACCTAAACAGAAAGGAGCATACTTTTATGAATCATGAGGGGGTCTTGTATCTCAACTTGTGAGGTGCAAATGACCTACAAAAATGGAAAGCGGAAAGTGATTTCTACCCTTTTGGATGCTTCAGGAAAAAACGGAGGCACATTAGTTGAACGGGCACTTCGTGCAATACCACTATAAAACAGGCGAAAAATTAGCAGAAGGGGACTACTGGAATGGCTACAGGACCGGGTTTTGGATCGAATACGATAAAGATGGCGGATACAGTAAAATGTATTACCCAACGGATTATACAATCCTGATGAACCGATGTGGCCATTCTATGCCGGGGCTTACGGAATGGTATGATCAAGATAGAAATTTGCTAAATTCATGGGAATTCCCTGAATGATAACGCTCCATGCCATCCAAATACTTGGATTCAATTAATGGATGTCCTCAAAACCACTTACACTCTCCAAAATCGTCCTTTTCCCAGTTAGCAACCCTTTTCGCATTTTGTCTGGTAAAATATCTGCGAACCAGGTTTTTCGGCCGGTGTTAATTGTTCAGTCAGCAGCATTTGCTGATCTATTCACCTCCTTAATATCTGATCGCTATGAATAAATTACAGCCTTTCCTTTTTGGCGTATCGCTCTTTACAATGCTGCTGCTGTCCTGCAACGCGGCGCCTGAACCCGAACAGACGGCAACAGCGCCTGAAGAAGAGCCAACTACAGGCTTGGTAGAAGACGTGCTGACTGCTGAGGAACAAGCAGCACTCACACCAGATATGGTTATTCAATCCTTCAAAGAAGGTAACGGACGTTTCATGCGAAACGACCTGACCAGCCGAAACCATTCTGAACAGGTGCGTAAAAGCACCAATGCGCAATACCCCAAAGCAATTGTACTGTCGTGTGTGGATAGCCGTGTTCCTGTTGAAGATGTGTTCGACCGTGGTATAGGGGATGTTTTTGTAGCCCGCGTGGCAGGAAACTTCGTCAACGAAGACATTCTGGGCAGTATGGAGTTTGCCTGCAAAGTGTCTGGCTCAAAATTGGTCCTTGTCATGGGGCATGAGCACTGCGGTGCAGTCAAAGCCGCTGTCGACGGTGTAGAGCTGGGCAATATTACTCCGATGCTTTCTAAAATAAACCCAGCGGTGGAAGCTACGGAGTACGAAGGGGACCGGAGTTCTAAAAACGAGGAGTTCGTACACATGGTTTGCGAGAGCAACGTCCGGCACACCATACAGCAAGTACGTGAACAGAGCCCTATTTTGAAAGAGATGGAGGATAACGATGAGATCAAAATTATTGGTGCGGTCTATGATATGGACAACGGGAAAGTGACTTTTTTGAAATAAGCTACCTGTTTGTACTGAATAATAAGCCTTCATTGTAGAGCGGTTCCTGAATAGACCTTATCCGGAACCGCTCTGTTTTTTTATACCATGGTGGGGTGCCCAATAGATTCAGCCCTAATGATGATGGTGTGAACGATCGCCTCATCGTATACCGGGGAGAAGCAATTACGGAAGTGGAAGGCTTTCAGGTGTTCGACCCATGGGGAAATCGGCTTTTTCAGCAAGAATCATTCCCTTCGAACAGCTTCATACCTGGTTGGAATGGGCGGGATACACCGGTTGAAAACCGTCCATCCAAAGTGTACCAGCGGGGTTTTTATCAAGCTGATATTTGAAAATATGGAGAGGGCTGTATAATACCGGTTAGCTTAATGATCTTTTAAGGCGCTCGCACAGTTTATAAATAGGAGATAGAGCAAAAGCTAAGATAAAAGCACTATCTTGAGAAGCACAGCTGTTTTCAACATTGACGGGATAGAACGCTAGTACCGGCTATTTGCTTTAATCTTGGATGTGGCAATTTATTAACAAAAACAGAATTCTGAATGGCAGATAGCTATCAAAAGAAAGAAAGAGAGAAGAAAAAAAGGAAAAGAAAAAAAGAGAAGCAGGAAAGAAAAGAACAGAAAAAGTTCGAAGGTAAGACCCAGGTTGAGTTTATGTATGTAGACGAAAACGGGCAATTCTCTACTACTCCACAGGATAAGCCGAAAAAAGAAGTTAAGCTGGAGGACATAGAAATAGGTGTCCCGAAGAGAGAAGATTCAGGCCAGTCCAAGTACGAAAGAGAAGGTAAAGTGAAGTTCTTCAATTCAGAGAAGGGCTACGGATTTATCATAGAAAAGGATTCCGAAGAGAGCTACTTCGTGCACGTGAATGACCTCGAAGAAGAGATCGATGCGGATGATGAAGTTTCCTTTGAAATCGGTACCGGTCCCAAAGGGCCAATCGCGATAAACGTACAGCTCAAGAAGTCATAATACCGTATCGCGCTTTCCAACCTGTAGCGCCAATTAGCGTTTGTTTCTATCTTACTATAGTATAGTCTGCCCGGCTGCCATTCGCAGCCAGGCAGACCGAATCTTCCCCTGAAATCACGGTTTCTACGATATTCCCCGGCGACAGCCATTAATTTGAGTGTTGATACTTGTTTGAATGCCCGCTTTTGAGCTGCTTCAACCAAGCTTTCCGGTATTCCAACCCAGCTTAAACCTGCTCTTTCAATTCCTCCTTAGCTGGTTTTCCTGCTATTGGGTTAGGTGCCGGTGCAGCAGCAGCAGCAGTTACCAAGGTGATTGGTAAGGCGTTGGTCTCTTGCCCGTTGAGCAGTAAGCTTGCCCACAGCCGTGAACTTCCGTTGTAATCGGCAGCGGTATCATCCAGAGTAAAAATCACCATCTGATCCGTCCAAAGCTCAATGTGAGTATCCACCGGCTTATGGTTGATCGCCAGCCCGAACTTATCCTTATCATTCGGCTCTCCTGTTCCCCGAAGAGATTGGCCAAATAGTGTAATAGTGAGCCCTCCTTTGACTTCGTTCTGTATGAGGTAATGTAGTTGGGTTGGGGTTTTCAGGTCCTGTCCGTCGGCGTACACCTGTATGAGATGCATAGTGCGTTCCATGGCGTGGTCGATGCGGCCAATCGTCTGCCGGAGATCGAAATCAGTTAGCAGCCCTTCTGCCACGTACTGGCTCTGAATGTAGGTGCCATTGAGGTTAAGCTCCCAGACAAAACTGGTAAAAGCCGTTTGTACCTGTACCAAATCCGCCATAGCCCGCTGTATGCGCTCGAGCGGGTCTTTGAGGAATTGGGTGAGAATGGCCGCCAGGCCACCCAGCCCGGTCAGTACACCAGTGACGCGCCCACCCAGCTCCTGGCTGGCCACAGAAATAATCACGCCCCCCATTAGAAGGAGTACCCCCATGACGAAAGTAGCCACATTCAGCTGCTGCAGCAGTCGCATGGTCTTTTTGGCGTTGTCCACGGCATCGTTGAGTAATATGGAAGCCTCTTCGCTGCGGGCTTTGGACGGCTTGAGGTAGTATTCGGAAAGCAGCTCCTGCCGGGCGGCTCTTTCGCGTTCTTCGCCAGTTACGGTGCGTACCAGTGCATCTACCGCCACCCGGCCCCCGATATTCCCCAGAATCTTAACCAGGTTCTCCCGAATATCAATGTTTTCCTCTTTGGGCAGGCGCTTGCTGAGGGGTTCTATAGCCAGGCGCTCTAGCTGGCTTTTGATTCGTGCGTAAGTATCCATTTTATCTTCAAAAAACCAGCGGTCGCTCATCTCACCCAGCAGTTGGGTGATCCACTTCTGAACGGCAATTTCCCGGGCCTGCATTTCCTCTTCCATGAGCAGCTTCAGAATGGATTCCCCAAGGTTGAAGGTGGCTTGCGGATTCAGGCTGCCATCAGGCCGGCGCACCGTATCTTCCTGACTGGCTACCAGGTCTGCGTAAGCCTTGGACTGCTCCCGCAGGCTGTAGCACCAACGGTAAATTTCATTGGTGGTATGACCGTCGAGCTCTTTTTTATCCAGCTTTTTGTCTTCAAAGACCCGCTTCACCGTGGGGTTTTGCTGATCGTCCAGGACCTTGAGAAAAACGTAATTCCGGACCTCCTTTTCCTGGCTCAGGTTTGTATGGTTGTTCAGCAGGTTGATGAGGGCGAGCACGGTACCGGGTACATAGCGAGCTTTATGGGAAGCCCGGTCTACCAATGGGGCATTCTGGGCACTCGCCACCCAGATGACGCATTTCTCCAAAATGGCTTTCAGGGCCGCTTCGCTACCATACTCAATTGGCACTGGCGATGAGTTCGGTGGCTTTGTCCTCCTCGTTGATCAACTCGTTGAGGCGTTCCTGTAGGACGGCAGATTTTCGTTTGAGAAAGGCACTGGCCTGCGCAGACACTTCCGGGTCCTTATGATTGACCGTAGCCAGGATGACCGGCAGTAGGTCAGTATGGTTAGGAAAGCCCGAGTCTTTCCAGTGCGCTTCCAGAATACGGGGCGTTGACAGCAGAAATTTACCTTTTTCCTGCTGCGTAAAAGAGATGTTTTCCAGTAGTTTCGCAGCTACTTCGTCCGGATATACCCTTGCAATCCGCTTGAAAACTTCCCGGCCATCTGTTTCTTCGTCACTATCCTGCCGCTCAATGTAGCGAAGGTGTTTAAACAGCTCCGTCTCGTGCGGCTTTAAAAAGGTAGCGGCATCCTCACGAACGCTCTGCTGATCGTGCTTCAGGGCAGCAATCAGGGCGGGGAGGATCTCGTGCTTCATTTTTTTGTTGCTCTTCCAGCGCCCTTCCAGGTCGTAATTCTCCAGATCGTATTCCCCGAGATCGTAATCGTCTAAGTTGACCGCCGCCAAGTTATCGAAGCTTAGCCAGGCCCTGCCCCGTTCTTCCAATGGCAGGATGCCGGGGTGCGCAATAAAACGGAAAACATAATGAGGCCCCAGAATAACGCAGATGGCAGCTAGGTCCCGCTCCAGCGAATTCTGTTCGCCGGACTCCCGCAGGTATTTAAAAAGCGCCAGGTAAAGCTGCCGGCGGATGCCCTTTTCGGCAGGAATATACTCCCGGTGTTTAACCAGATATTTGAAGGCCTCACTCGCCTTATTGGGGTGAGACACAAATTCGGAATCGAAATGCTCCAGCCGGTAGCAGATCAATGTATACACTTCCCGTTTGTGATTGCTGCGGTAATCTTCGGCTGCGAAGTAGGGTTCCGGAGCGTCTTGGTATTTGCCCCAAATATCAATCCAAAACAAGACAAAGGCCTTCCAGTAGGTACTGATTTTAGCATTGAAAAAACGTTCCAGCTGACTTTCTGGAGTTCCCGGAAGTTTGTAGAGCGCTCTAAGTATAGCATCCAGCACAAACTTCTTATGCTTCCATTTCCTGGACACCTTACCCTTTCCACCTTCCTGTGTCAGCGCGGAGTAAGTCCCCTGCGAAAACTCCTCCAGTACCCTCCACAGGGTATCGGTGGCCTGCTCCCAGTCATCCTCCGGCACAAATTTATTTTGTTGCAGATGATGCAGCAAGGTTGCCCCCTCTTTCAAAATCGCCCAGGCATTATCAGTGGCATAGTCCTGCTTTGATGCCTGGTTCAGCAAGTCCAAAACCTCATCGTATACTTTTTCCTGATCGCCATCGTATTCAGATACCAACCGCTTACAAAATTCGGGCTCTGGGGCCTCATAGAAGCTGTAATTTTTCCCAACGGACCGCTCGGCGGAGGCGAGTAGTTTTTGCCAGGTCTTGTGTTCTGCGAGTGGTGAAGTCGAGCTGTTCATGGTAATGGGTTTTAGGGGTTGAAGTTCCTTTTTTAAGCGGTCAGTTTACAAAAAGCTGAAAAGGGGGTACTTGTTCCTACCCTGCTCCGGTCCGGACAAACCGCACCTTTTGCACGCCCTCCACCATAGAAAGGGCGAATTGGGCGGAGGTCAGCGGCGCTGTAATACTCAGCGCTTTTTTCTTGTTCTCGATGTCTTTGTACAAATGGCTCACCTGCACAATCCGGGTATTAGGGTCCCAGTCCGACTTATCCATAATTTCTGTGGCGTAGGGTTTTTGACGACCTGGATTTTTGGGATCTGGTTGTTGGTCCAGGCCTTTCACATTGCGCAGTGCTTTGGTGTAGCGATCGGGCTGATGATGGGGTTCGGGGGGCGTGAAGCCGAGGTGCAGTATTTCCGGCTTCTGGTGAATCTCAACGGCAACGGCATCCCCTTCGAACAGACAAAGCAGGACATTGGGCGACAGACGGTCCATCCGCAGAGTTTTCAATTTATTGTTATCCATTCCCGCCTCATCCTTGGCTATTTTTTTAGTAACTTCTCAATAAATGCCTTTTGTGCAGGCTTATCCCTTGGTATATGAGTCAGCAACGGGCTGCTTCATGCGTTGGAGGAGCACCTCAGCAAGCGGCAGTATATCCCATTGGCCTTTTAGGCGGTCCAGGAGGTAATCCCAAAAACTGACTTCTAGCTTTTGGCAAGTTTTTTTCAGCGAAGTGAAGGTGTCCCGGGCTTTTCGCCCTTTTTCGCTGCGGGTGGAGCCACTGATTTTTCTTCTTTTGGGATATTCCCGGATGTCCCTTTCGCTAGCGTTGTTATGCATGGAAGTAACGGGCCTGTCCAGCACCAGGAGCATTTTGCTTTTTTGTTGTCGCAATTTCTCCAAAACCATTTTTAACGCCGCAAAACCCTCTACCGGCTTGCATAGCTTGCCGAACCAGTTTTCAAGCGCCTGCTTTTTTCGGGCCCGCTGGCTAGGGGGTAGGGCCCTGAAGACTTTCAGGCTGCGGTATAACCTCCAAAAGGCATTCATTTTACTGTCGTACTGTGCCTGTTGGGCGGGGTTATGGATATGCAGCTTTTTGAGCGGCCGCTCGGCATGCTTCCAGCACAGGGCGTGGCAAAAGACATCGAACTGCCCTACCCCGTCGCTGTGAATAACTTTTTCGGGGTCGAACCCATGAGCTATCAAGCTGCCTATCAAGGCACCTTCCTTCAACGTCCGCTGGGCATAAACAGCAGTGAGGTTTAACTGCCCGAGAAAGCATTCGAATGCCTCCGTGCCACCCAAGATCGCGCCTTGGTGGGCACGCAGCAATTCTAAATGCCCCGCCGCCAAGCCCTGTTTTTCACAGTAGGCGATAGCTTCTTCATTGATATGGTAATCCTTATTGGGCCCTTGCAGGACCTGCAAGAAATTGACCCTGCTTTTGCTGGCGCTGCTGCTGAAATAGGTGAAAAAATCTGTGTTGATGCAATTGCAAAACTCCTTCCGCCCTTGATGCGGAGCGCTGGTATCATCAGTGCGGAGTTCTTCGCTGACTGCCACCCCGGCCATAAAAACCTCTTCCATCTCTTCGGTGAACAGCTCGATAATTGGATCTTCGTTCAATATGTTATTCACCTGCCCCTTCGATATATCCACACCCAGGGCAGTCAAGTGCTGGTAGATCAACGGCTGGGTCACGTGGCACTCATTATACAAGTGTATCACATAGCGGCGCAGCTCTTCGCCAAAATCATGCCCCACTGCCCCAACAGGCAGGCTAGCTACTATCCGCTCGCCTCCGGGCGTAAGGTATACCTCGCGCTGGTAACATATATTGTTGCGGCGCACCACTATACTTTGCACCACGTAGTCCTGGTAGCGTAAAAAGCGCCACCCAGGCTTAACCCGTTCAACTTTTACCTCCCGGTATTCGTCAATGGGCAAATCTTTTTTCTTTTTCCGCTTTGCACTGCCAGGCCTTTTCTTTTTTTCTCCCGAGGCTTGCCCCTCTTCTCCAGGCGGCTCCTCGTCCAGTCTGCTCGCTTCTATTTTGGGTTTCTTAGGCAGCTTTTTCAGCCGCCTCAACTCCGCCTCCAATTCTTCTATCTTTCCTTTCTGCGTAGTTAGTTCTTCCACCAGGCGGCTCACCACATCGTGCAGGTGCCCCACATAGGGGTGCTCTAGTATCCTCTTGTCTGCTTTTGGTATGTCTGCCGGTTTTTTCATTGACTTTATTCTGCAACTAAAATAACCTTTTATTTTAAAAGGGCACAAAAATGTTTCGAGCCTAACAATCCGGCGCCCATCTACGAGCGCCCATCAGCCAGCCTTAGCCGCAAGGCAAATAGAAGGCTCTTTTTATATTTATTGAGAAGTCACCATACCCAAAGCTAAGTGACTGAATATCAACGAATTAAATGATAAAATTTGGCAAATGCAGCCCGAAGGGTAAAATCCAAACATAGTCTAAACAGACCGCAAGAGGTAAAATTCAATTACTTGCTGATTGAACTTGGCAGATTACCAAACAGCTCCTGGTAAGATTTGGAAAAATGAGAAACGTTCTTGTAGCCGACTTCCAGTGCTACTTCAGAAATATTTAAATCTGACGTTTCCAACAGAACTTTGGCTCTGCTCAACCGGTAATTCCGGATGAATTCGGAGGGAGAGGTACCGGTCAGGGCTTTTAGTTTGCGATAAAGCTGAGAGCGGCTCATACCAACTTTCTGGCATAACTGCGGCAGGCCAAAGCTATCCTTTTGGTAGTGCTGCTCCGTAATGCCGGTTACCTTTTGTATAAATGTATCTTCAGGTTGAATATCCACAGCCTTAACCTGAGAAAGCGGTTCCTTACCAGAAAAATAGGCGACCATCCGCTGTTGAAGTTCCACCAACTGCGCCAGCCGGACGAGTAGCTCCTCCTGGTTAAAAGGCTTGGAAAGATAGGCGTCTGCACCACGGCGCAGCCCGGCAATCTTAGAGGAGGCATCCGCTTTAGCGGTTAGCAGGACAATGGGGATATGGCTGGTACGCTCATCATTTTTCAGTGTATCGCATACCTCGAAGCCATTTTTCTCAGGCATCATCACATCACTGATGATGAGGTCAGGAATATTTTCAGTGGCCTTCTCGATACCGATGAGGCCGTTGTAGGCCACGTCCAGCTGGTAAAGGCCACTCAGGCAGCTCTTGAGGTAGGTGACGACATCGGGATTGTCTTCAATGATCAGCAATTGAGGGCGTTCAGTCACGGTTGATGACGTCTGATCAGATACCGTAGTTGTGGAGCTTGCCAATGCCTGGACTGAATGGGCGGCTAAGTTCTGATCTTCGTCATCCGCAAAGGTGCCATGCGCTACCAAATCAGCCTGATTATGTATGGGCAGGATCACAGTAAACCGGGTACCGGCACCAGGCTCGCTTTCCACTCCTATTGTGCCCCCCATCAGCTTCACCAGCTCCTGCGCGTGCGCCAATCCTATACCTGTGCCCTCACCCTGCCGGGTCGTGGAGCTGTCCACCTGGTAGAAGCGATTGAATATATGGGGTAGTTTTTCTTCGCTAATACCGACTCCGGTATCAGCCACTTCCAGAAACAACTGTTCCGCTTCTGCCCTGACCCGCACCCTTACCTCCCCGCCGGAGGGCGTAAACTTTACAGCATTGGAAATCAGATTGGTTACAATTTGTTTGAGTTGCTCCGGGTCGTAGTCCATCACCAGGGTCTCCAGGGTGGCGTGAAAACGGAGGGACAGGTTGTGGCTGTTAGCATACGTCTGGAAGGACTCAGCCAGGTAGCGGAGGTAAGGTACAATATCCCCCTGCTGTAGTTTAAGCTTCAGGCCTCCGCTTTCCAACTTAGAAAGATCAAGCAGTTGATTGATCAATTGCAGCAGGTTCTTACCATTATTGCGAATGAGTTCAATTCCACTATCCAGGTGCTTTTGGGGTGCCTTCTTGATCTGATCTGCCATCCCCAGGATAACAGTCAGAGGCGTACGGAATTCATGGGTGAGATTGGTATACAGCCGGCTCTTAAAGCTGTCCAGTTCCTTTAGCTTATCCGCTTCTATTTTTTCCAGCAGGAGGTTATTCTGTAGGGCCTGTTGCCGGAGCGCATTACGCCAAAAATAGTACAAACCCGCAGCCAAAAGCAGGACATATGAGAGGTACGCCCACCAGGTTGCCCACCAGGGCGCGTGTACAATGACCTGAACAGTCAGTTGATTGGGGTGCCAATGCCCGTGGCTGTCCCGGGCTTTCACCCCAAAAGTGTACTGCCCCGCCGGCAGGCTACTGAATCGCGTAAAGCTGAATTTAGAGGGCGCAGACCAGTTCTCTTCGTACCCTTCCATCCGGTAGCTATAGGTTACTTCCTCCGGGTTTCGGTAGTCCGTGAGGGCGTACTCAAAGGTGAAGGAACGATGCCAGTAGCGCAGGTGGAGGGTGGGCTCCTGACCAAAGTCATATCGCCTGATGGTCGTATCCTTTTGTTCGTCAACGTAGTCGAAGGCGTTCAGGACAACCCCAGCCGTTTCATTGCGCCGTTGCCGACTGAGAAGTAGTTCTTCGGGATGAAAAGCAGTAATCCCCTGCAGGCCGCCAAAGTATAGGCGCCCGTCCTTTGCTTTGAAATAGGACTTCCGGTTGAACTCATTATGCGATAGCCCATCCTCTTCAAAGAAACTCAGGAAAGATTGGTCAGCCATACGAAAACGGGATAAGCCGTGATTGGTACTCAGCCAAAGGGCAGAATCCCCTTCAGACAGCATCCCGCAGACGTAGTTATTAGACAGCCCCTCTTCTGTGGTGAAGCGCTTTACAGCACCGCTTTCCAGTTGCAGGCTCAGCAAACCGACATCGGTAGCCAGCCAGAGCAGCCCGGGCGCTGTTTCCTCAATGGCAAGGATATGGGTAACGGAAAAACCTTTGTTGCCAGGGCTGTACCATTTTTTTTCCTGAGCATCCGGTTTGTAGTGCAGCAGCCGGCCATTATGGCTGATGAACACCTCGCCACTCCGCTGCCCTACCTGTATGGCTTCCGTCACATAACTCCCTTTTTGAGGCAGTTCCAATACCTTTTCCCATCTTAATTGTCCGTTACTAGACTTTGGACGTGCGGAGTTTAGGGGAATTTTTTTTCCAGCCCTCTGCCAACCCGCCCTGTTATAAAAAGAGCCGTTCAGGCTCGCTTTTTCTTTGCCTTTTTACGCTTCCAGACGACTTT
>Ga0307981_1000252_pt1 | contig 57620 bp, 61 predicted proteins | sample OrgLakmetagen987_FD_201849 | JGI IMG/M metagenome (GOLD analysis project Ga0307981, IMG submission 201849) | Saline water microbial communities from Organic Lake, Antarctica - #987 | ecosystem: Environmental > Aquatic > Non-marine Saline and Alkaline > Saline | place: Antarctica: Organic Lake... | reverse complement strand
TTGCGGAACCCATCAGGGCCAGCGGTCAAAACCGCGCAAACAGGCCGGACACATGACTGCTTCTGACAAATGCACAAATCTGATCAAATATGTCTTGCTATGCAGGAGCCATCCACACACGACCTTCTATCGGGGCCTCGAACTCTTCGCCCAGATAGGTCAGGCGTTAAAACGCGACGCCCTGCGCCCCCTGCCAATGCAGAAAGGCCTGCTCCCTGTCACGGTTTGGGGTCACCTCAAAGCCATCCTCGTCGGGCAAATAGATGCTTTGGGTGACATCGGCCACATCCCTGCCCAACACGAAGAAAAATTCCGACAAACCCTCATTGCGGATCACGCAGTAGCGGTGGCCTGTCACGCTTTCGCGCACCAGTAGCTCGCCGCGCCCGATGAGCCCGACCGTCAGGTCGAGACCGGCACGCACCAGATCAGCGCCAAGCGCCGCTTCCATGCCATGAAAGTTGAAATGTGAATGGCCCCCCGCGGACAGCGCGCCCGCATAGGGCCTGTCGCCCCGGGGGCAGCAAAAGGAATGGCACAACCAGCGCAAGGGCCCAGCCGGTGACGCGGTCAAACATCTGATAGTCCTGTCGCACCCGCCCCCAGACCGTGCCTTCATCTAAACCGGTTTCCCGATTCACCCAAGGATGGCAATACCGGCGCACAGGATAAGCTTCCGGTTGAGGCTGAGACGCCACGCTTTGCCGCTGGAATTGATGCGCGCCGATGTGCTTACTTCACCCTGAGGAGACATTGCACCAATGAACATTCTATTTATCATGTATGATCAGCTGCGCTTCGATTACCTGAGTTGCGCGGGCCATCCGCATCTGCACACCCCGCATTTCGACCGTGTCGCGGCGATGGGTGTTCGGTTTACCAATGCTTACGTGCAATCGCCGATCTGTGGCGCGAGCCGCATGTGCTATTATACCGGGCGCTATGCCTCCAGCCACGGCGCGCAATGGAACGGCTTTCCCCTGCGCGTGGGCGAGCACACGCTGGGCGATCATTTGCGCAAGCTCGGCATGGGGTGTTGGCTGTTGGGCAAGACCCACATGAAAGCGGACGCGGACGGCATGGCGCGGCTGGGCCTTACGCCCGACAGCACCATCGGGGCGCGACAGGCCGAATGCGGCTTTGATGCCTGGGCGCGCGATGATGGGCTTTGGGGCTATGGACCCGACGGGTATTACGACGAAAAGCGCTCTCCCTACAACGAATACCTCAAATCCAAGGGATATGACGGGGAGAACCCTTGGGCGGATTATGCGAATGCCGGTGTGAGCGACGACCAGATCGCCTCGGGCTGGATGTTCCGCAATGCCGACCAGCCAGCGAATATCGCCGAACAGGACAGCGAGACTCCGTGGCTGACCAACCAGACGATTGAGTTTATGGGCAAAATGAAGGAGCCGTGGTGCGCCCACGTCAGCTTCATCAAACCGCATTGGCCGTATATCGTGCCCGCCCCCTACCACGCGATGTACGGCCCCAACCACGTGCCCCAGGCGCGCCGGCATGATGTGGAGCGTGAGGATGCGCACCCTGTATTCGGCGCCTATCAGGGCAACAAGATCGCGCAAGCTTTTCAGCGCGACGAGGTGCGCGACAAGGTGATCCCTGCCTACATGGGACTGATCAAGCAATGCGACGATCAACTGGGCCGCTTGCTGGACCATCTGGAGGAAACGGGCAGGCTCAAGGAGACGATGATCGTCCTGACATCGGATCACGGCGATTATCTGGGCGACCACTGGCTTGGCGAAAAGGATTTGTTTCACGAGCAGTCCGTCAAGGTACCCCTTATCATTTATGACCCGCGCGCGCGTGCCGATACCACCCGCAACACGACCTGCGACGCGCTGGTGGAGAGTATCGATCTGGCCGCGACGTTCGTGGAGGCCGCAGGCGGTGAGGTGCCGGATCACATCCTCGAAGGACGCTCGCTGCTGCCCTGGTTGCGTGGCGAGACACCTGCGTGGCGGGAGTTCGTGATCTCGGAGTTCGACTATTCGCCAACCCCGCAATGCGTGAAACTTGGGCTGGAGCCGCGCGATGCGCGCCTGTTCATGGTGTTCGACGGGCGGTTCAAGTTGATATGCACGCCGAGGGCGGTTTCCGGCCGATGCTGTTCGATCTGGAGACGGACCCGGATGAATTTATCGACCTCGCCAAAGGGGACGGCCACGTGGCGGAAATCGACCGCCTGTACGGCATGCTGGCGCAATGGGGGCGGCGGATGTCGCAGCGTGTAACCAAATCCGAGGACGACATCAAAGCGATGCGCGGCAAAGCGATGCGCAAGGGCATCTTGCCGTTCATGTATGACGGCACGGAAGTGCCGGAGGCGCTGACGCAGAACTATCGTGGCCCAGCTCGCCAGATGCATGCCCGTGATGATGATGTCTAAAGATCGCGATCAAACGCGTGCAGATCTTAAAGTAGGTCAAGCAGTTACGATCGTTTCGCGTCGCGGGTGGGCGCCGGGTGCCAGCTAGAGGCGAAGTTGACCGATGCGATTTTGCAGGGGCTCAAACCTTTACAGCCGACCATATGGCTGCCACTGCTTTCATGCTATCGCTTGAAACGCGCGAGATCGATCCGGAGCTGAGCCGCAAGGCGCGCTGGATACCTACCTATTTGCCGCCGGATATGGCGTTACCCACCGTATGGCCGTGAAAGGCACAACTGTATGAAATGGGATGAATTCGCCCGGTGGGGCCGGCAGATCGCCGACTGGGGCCGCGACTATCACGAAGGGCTGCGCGACCGGCCCGTGCGCGCGCAGGTGGCACCGGGGGAAATCGCGGCGCAGCTTGAGCCATTGCCGCCCGAAGCGCCGGAGGACATGGCGCAGATCTTTGGTGATTTCGAGCGGATCATCATGCCCGGCATGACCCATTGGCAGCACCCGCGCTTTTTCGCTTACTTTCCTGCCAATGCCGCACCGCCCTCGATGCTGGCGGAGTTTCTGGTCACGACGCTCGCCGCGCAATGCATGCTGTGGCAGACGTCCCCCGCCGCGACAGAGCTTGAGACGCGGATGATCGACTGGTTGCGGCAGGGGATCGGCCTGCCCGATGAGTTCCACGGCGTCATTCAGGACAGTGCGTCCTCGGCGACGCTGGCCGCTGTATTGGTGATGCGGGAGCGTACAACCGAAGGGCGCGGGAATACGCAGGGGCTGAACGCGCAAGGGCAGCTGCGGATTTACGCCTCAGACGAGGTGCACGGATCGGTGGCGCGTGCCGTGTGGGTATCGGGCATTGGCCGCGAGAACCTTGTGCGCATCCCCACCGCAGGGCCGCTGCGCGGGATGGACCCCAAGGCCTTGGCAAAAGCCATCAAGGCGGACCGCGCGGCGGGGCATGTACCGGCCGGTGTGGTGGCCTGCACCGGTGGCACCGGCACGGGGGCATGTGATGACATCGCGGGCGTGATCGCTGTGGCGCAGGCCGAAGGGCTCTATACGCACGTTGATGCCGCATGGGCGGGGGCGGCGATGATCTGTCCTGAGTATCGCACGCTTTGGGCAGGGATCGAGGGGGCGGATAGCGTCGTGTTCAATCCGCACAAATGGCTGGGCGCGCAGTTCGACTGCTCCGCCCATTTCATCCGCGACCCTCAGGCGCTGGTGCAGACGCTGGCCATGCGTGAGGCGTATTTACTCACGCCGGGTGCCAACGATGTGATTGATTATTCGGAGTGGTCGATCCCGTTGGGCCGCCGCTTTCGCGCGCTCAAGCTTTGGTTTTTGATGCGTTCCTACGGGATGGAAGGCCTGCGTTCGCGCCTGCGCAATCATGTGAACTGGGCCGAGGCTCTGGCCACGCGCCTTGAAGCGCACCCCAAATTTGAGATCGTGACGCAGCCGGTCCTGTCCCTGTTCACCTTCCGTCAGCTCGGCGTAGACAGCGCGGGCCAGCTTGCGCTGGTGGAGCGGATCAACACCGACGGCCGTATCTATGTGACGCAAACCCTCGTTGACGAGGAGATGGTGATCCGCTTCCAGATCGGGCAGTTTGACTGCACGCAGGCCGACATCGAGACGGCCTATGAGGTAATCTGCGAATTGGCCTAGCGCGGCAGCGCGGCGGCAGCGCAGGCGCGGCGCTCTATCTCGTCCCAGTCGTGGGCTTTGACCAGATCCAGCGGCGCGATCCAGCTACCGCCGGCGCAGACGACGTTGGGCAGGGCCAGATAGTCGGCGGCGTTGTCGGGACTGACCCCACCTGTGGGGCAGAAGGAGATCTGCGGCAGTGGCCCGCCGATGCCTTTGAGCGCTTTGATCCCGCCTGCGGCTTCTGCCGGAAAGAACTTGAGCACGTCAAAGCCGCGCGCGTGCAGGGTCATCGCCTCGGTCGTCGTGGCCGCACCGGGCAGCAGCGCGAGACCCGCCTCAATGCAAGCCTCCACCAGCGCCATGGGCGAGCCGGGGGTCACGCCAAAGGTCGCCCCCGCCGCCTTGACCGCCGTCACATCGTCGAGCGTCACAATCGTGCCGGCGCCCACGCGCGCCCCTTTGACCGTTGCCATCGCGGCGATCACGTCCAAAGCGGCATCCGTGCGCAGGGTCACTTCGAGGACGGGCAAACCGCCGCGCACCAGCGCCTCGGCCAGCGGTACAGCGTCAGCGACATCATCGACGACAAGCACGGGAATGATCGGGGCCAGACCGGCCAGCTCATTAATATAGGCTTTATCGTTGGTCATGGTTCAGAAATTCCCGAAAACGGTCGCGCCGGTGTCAGCGGTCCCTACAGCGTTGCGGAAGGGCGCGAACAGCTCGCGGCCCGTGCCAAAGTGGTTGTGGCTCATGTCGGCGGTGACGGGCGCGCGGTCGAGCACACCTTCGGTCAGGATGTCGAGTGTGCCAGCGGTCGCGTCGAGGCGCAGCAGATCGCCGTCTTGAAGGTACGCAATCGGCCCGCCGTCCAGCGCCTCGGGGCTGACGTGGATAGCTGCGGGCACCTTCCCCGACGCACCCGACATGCGGCCATCGGTGACCAGCGCCACCTTGTACCCGCGCCCTTGCAGGATGCCCAGCAGCGGCGTGAGGCTGTGCAGTTCCGGCATGCCATTGGCCTTCGGCCCCTGAAAGCGGACAAGTACGATCACATCGCCGGTGAATTCGCCTGCTTTGAAAGCTGCTTTGACCTCGTCTTGGTCGTGGAACACGCGCACGGGCGCCTCGATCACGTGATGTGCGGAATCTACGGCGGAGATTTTTATGACACCGGTGCCGAGCGAGCCTGACAGACGTTTGAGCCCGCCGGACGCCTGAAACGGCTCTGACGCGGGGCGCAGAATGGCGGGGTTGAGGCTCTCCTTCGTACCGTCGCGCCACGCGAGCGCGCCGTCTTCCATAAACGGCTCTTGCGTATAGTTGTGCAAACCCTCGCCGCCGACAGTCTTGGTGTCGGGGTGCAGCAGGCCCGTCTCCAACAGCTGCCCGATCATAAAGCCGAGGCCGCCCGCCGCATGGAAATGGTTCACATCCGCCAGCCCGTTGGGATAGACCCGCGCCAGCAGCGGCACAATGTCGGAGATGTCTGAGAAATCCTGCCAATCGAGCACAATCCCCCCTGTCCGCGCCATGGCGATGAGGTGGATCAGCAGATTGGTCGAGCCACCCGTGGCCATCAGGCCGACCATGCCGTTGACAAAAGCCTTCTCCGTCAGGATTTGGCAGACGGGCGTATAATTTTGCCCCAGATCGCTCATCGAAAGTGCGCGGTGTGCCGCCTCAACGGTCAGCGCATCGCGGATGTCTGCACCGGGGTTGATGAAGCTCGACGACGGCAGGTGCAGGCCCATGAACTCCATCAGCATCTGGTTGGTGTTGGCCGTGCCGTAGAAGGTGCAGGTGCCGGGGCCATGGTAGGCCGCCATCTCTGCGGCCATGAGCGCATCGCGGCCCACCTCGCCTGCGGCGAACTGCTGGCGGACCTTTGCCTTGTCGTCATTGGCCAGACCGCTGGTCATGGGGCCGGCGGGGATGAAGACGGCGGGCATATGCCCGAACACCTGCGCGCCGATCACGAGGCCCGGCACGATCTTGTCACAGACGCCAAGGAAAACGGCAGCGTCGAATGTATTGTGGCTCAGCGCGACACCAGCCGCCATGGCGATCACATCGCGCGAAAAAAGGCTCAGCTCCATGCCCGCCTCGCCTTGGGTCACGCCATCGCACATGGCGGGCACGCCGCCTGCGACCTGCGCCGTGCCGCCGTTTGCCCGCACGGCGTCACGTATGAGAGTCGGATAGCGCTCGAACGGCTGATGCGCGGAGAGCATGTCGTTGTAGGCAGTCACGATGCCCAGATTGCCCGCCTGCCCGGTGGCCAGCGCGCCCTGATCGGGGCCAGCGGCGGCAAAAGCGTGCGCCTGACCGCTGCACGAAAGATGCCCCCGCGACGGGCCCTGACGCCGCGCCGCTTCCATCCGCGCGAGGTAGGCCTCCCGGCTGGGCGCGCTGCGCTCGGTAATCCGGCGCGTTATCTCCTCAAATGTTTTGTTGAGCGACATGGTAGTCTCCCTGTAATTTTGCAGCTTAGTTAGCGCTAACATAGCGCAGTAGGGCTTGAGATGGAAGACCCTGTTGCGACCACTTTAGTTGCGGATCAGTGGCTCATCAATACCGGCAGCTTAGCGCGCAGGGCGATGTCGTGGGTAACGCCGCCAATGAGACCTTCACGCAGCGGCGAATGCTCGTAGGCGCCCATGACAAGCAGGCTTGCGCCGGTTTTCTCGCAGTGATCCACAAGCGTGTCGGCGATGGGCCGCCGCTCGCGGGGCAGCTCGGTCAGTGTAACGTTGACGTCATGACGGTCCAGCACCATTCCCACATCGATGCCCGGCATCGAATCTGCCAGCGGTGAGCGGCCGACCGAGACGATCTCGACCTCCGCCTCCGTCTCCAGGATCTGCATGGCATCGGCCAGCGCACGCGCCGCCGCGCGCCCCCCGTCCCACGCGACCACGGCGCGGCCATTGAAAACGGTGCCCTCGTAGTTGGCGGGGAAGGTCATGACCGGCCTGCCGCTGTCGAATGCGACGCGGTCGGGATGTATTTCGATATGCGCCATGCTGGCATCGACATTGGCCTCATGCATGCCCAGCACTGTAATGTCGAACAGCCGCGCATAGCGCGCCACCGTCCGCTGGACCGATCCGCCGCTGTCGATCCAGTGCAGCTTGTCCTGCGGCACATCCTTGCAGACGTCGTAGAACTTTTGCTGCACATCGGCGGTGGGGCTATCGGCGGCCTCCATGATCGCCTCCTGCACCTTGCGCGGCATCCACGTGCGATTCATCTGGCGCGACAGGAAAGGATTGCCATGGGCAAACAGCCCCGTGATATGCGCGTCGAAATACTGCTGCATCAGAACGGCGCCAGACAAGGCCGCCTCCGATCCGGGCAGGCCGTTGTAGGCGACGAGGATGTTCTTGATGCTCATGGTCTGCGCCCTTTTGTTTAGCTGCCGTAGAGGCCTGCGGTCCGCGCGCGCAGCTTGGTCAGTGCCAGCACCGTGTCGATCGTGGGCGTGGCTGTATCTGTCACGCGTCCCAATTCCTGGACAGAGCCCAAAAGCGCGTCGATCTCCATGGGGCGACCCTGGTCGAGGTCTTGCAGCATCGAGGTGCGGTGCGCGCCCACGGCGGCGCCTCCGTCGATGCGCCGGTCCACGTCAATGGGGAATTTCACGCCCAGCTTTTCGGCGATCGTCTGCGCCTCCAGCATCATGTTGCGCGCCACGGGGCGCGTCCCCTCATCGGTGCACAGCACATCGAGGGTGGCGTGCGTGAGCGCGGAGATGGGGTTGAACGACAGGTTCCCCCAGAGCTTGACCCAAATCTCATCGCGCAGGCGCGGACGCACGGGCGCCTTGAGGCCCGCCGCACTCAGCGCTTTCGACAGCGCCGTCGCGCGGTCTGATTTACTGCCATCCGGCTCCCCAAGACTGAAACGGTTGCCCTCAATGTGCTTGATGACGCCCGGCTCCGGCACCTCCGCCGCCGGGTAGACCACACAACCCACCACGCGGTCGGGGCCGAAGCCATCCCATTGCGCATTGCCGGGGTCGACGGTCTCCAGACGCGTGCCCTCGAGGTCGGTGCCGATCTTGTGGAAATACCACCAAGGCACGCCGTTCACGCCGCTGACGATGGTCGTACTCTCGCCAATGAGCGGCTGCATATGCGGCACTACGGGCGGCACGGAATGTGCCTTGAGCGTCACGATGACGTAATCTTGCGGCCCAAGCTCGGCGGCATTGTCGCTGGCGCGGACCTTCACCGTTTGCGGCGCACCGTCTTCCTCGATCAGCGTGAGGCCGTTCTCTTGCATCGCGGCCAGATGCGGCCCGCGCGCGACAAGGCTCACGTCCGCCCCTGCCTGCGCCAATTTCACACCCATATAGCCGCCGATGGCACCGGCGCCGAACACACAAATTTTCATGGCTCAGACCCCTTCGACCAGACCAAGCTTTTCGGCCAGGCCGATGCGCTGCATCTTGCCGGTGGCGCCCTTGGGGATTTCGTCCATGATGATCACCTTACGCGGCACTTTGAAATCGGCCATACGCTCAGCGGCAAAGGCGCGGATGTCTTTTTCCGTCGCGGTGGAGCCTTCCTTGAGCACGACCGCCGCCGCGACTTCCTCACCCAGCTTGGGGTGCGGCACGGCAAAGGTCACGACCTGTGCGATGTCGGCATGATCCAGCAGAACGCCGTCCACCTCCAGCGGGCTGATCTTCTCGCCGCCGCGGTTGATGATCTCCTTGAGCCGACCGGTCAGGTGCAAGTAGCCCTCCTCGTCGAAGGCACCCTGATCACCCGTGCGGAACCATCGCGCGCCCTCGGCCTCGAAGAAATTCTTGGCGTTGGCTTCCGGATTGCTCTCATAGCCGGGTGTGACGTTGGGGCCGGAGATGACAACCTCGCCGGTGCCCTCCATCAGATGATTCTCCGTCTCATGAGCGATGCGCATGATCGGGCCTGCGGGGATGCCCACGGCCCCCGGTTTCTGCGTACCGGATTCAAGCGGGTTGCAGGCCATCTGGTGCGCGGCCTCGGTCATGCCATACGCTTCCACGACGGGGGCGTTAAATGTTTCGTTGAGTGTGACCATGACCTGCGCGGGCAAGGACGCCGAAGATGAGCGCAGGAAGCGCAGCGGGGTGCTCTCGATCACATCCGAATTGCGCTTGGCGCGGCTCAGGATCGCCTGATGCATTGTCGGCACGGCGGTGTACCATGTCGGCTGCGCTTCCTTCATCCAGCTGAAGAATTTGAGCGCGTCGAACCCCGGCGCGCACCAGATCGAGCCGCCCGACGACAGCGTCGCCGCCACCGCCGCGATCAGCCCATGAATGTGGAACAGCGGCATCACGTTCATGCAGCGATCCGCGTCGGTGAGCTTCAGCGACGTTTGGATGTGCTGGGCAGAGGCGGCGACGTTGGACTGCATCAGCGGCACGATCTTGGGGCGCGATGTGGTACCGGAGGTGTGCAGGATCAGCGCGATGTCGTCCGCGCCGGGTGCCCGGCTCGCCGCCGCCGCCGCTATGTCCGACGAAAGCGTGAAATAGCCTGCCGCAGCCCCCTCAGGTACGGATAAGCGGATCACATCCATGCCGAGCGATTGCGCCGCTGCATAGGCCGGACCGTCATAACCCTCCGCGACCAGAAGCGCCTTGGCTTTTAGATCTTCGAGGTAGAAGGCGTATTCCTCCTCCCGGTAGGCCGGGTTCAGCGGAGCTGTCGTCGCGGCCTGTGCCACGCTGACGAATGCCGTCGCCATTTCCGGCCCGTTGGGCAGCACGATCGCCACACGGTCCGCCGCGTCGATCCCCATTGCGTTGAGGCTCTGCGTGACCTCCTCGGTCAGGCCGCGCAAGCCATCGTAGCTCAGCCAGTCGCGCCCCGGTGCGCCGATGGCGGGACGGTCGGCCGCATGGCTGGCGATAAGCGCTTTGAGAGTGGTTTCCATGGGAGGTGTCCTTGTTTCTTAGGTTAGTTTGCAGCCGAAGGCGCGCGCTTCAGCAAGCGTTTTACATGCTTTATCATTGGCAGCATGAAAAAGACCACGCTGATCGCGATAAAGGTGCCCGACAGAGGCCGCTCGATGAAGGCCATGACGTTGCCCTGCTCTGCAATCAGCGTCTGTCTGAAGCTTTTCTCCATCAGCGGGCCAAGGACCAATGCGAGCACCAGCGGGGCCATCGGATAATCCGCCTTGCGCAAAAGATAGCCGCCGACACCGAACGCAACAATAAGCCAGACGTCATGCATCTTTTGGCTGGGGGCGTAGCCGCCCACGAGGCAGAGTACGAAGACCACCGAACACAGCACGGTAAACGGCATGCGCAGTGCCCAAACGAACAGCGGGATCAGCGCGAGGTTCACCAGCACGGCAGCTAGATTGGCCGTGTAGAGCGAGGAGATGAGACCCCAGACGAAATCGGGCTGTTCGATGAACAGCATCGGGCCGGGCACGAGCCCCCACATCACCATACCGCCCAACAGCAACGCGGTCGTGGGCGAGCCGGGGATGCCCAGCGTGAGCATCGGCAACAGCGAGCCCGTGGAGGCGGCATTGTTGGCCGTCTCCGGTGCGACCACACCTTCGATGGCGCCCTTGCCGAACTTCTCCGGCGTCTTGGACATCAGCTTGGCGATCCCGTAGGACATCAGCGCCGCAGGAGTCGCCCCCGCCGCAGGCAACATGCCGACGAAAAAACCCATGACGGAGCCGAACGTCAGGCTTTTCCACATCTTGTTGAGCAGTTTGATGCCGTACCACACTTCCTTGAACGACACTTTTGCGGGGGTTACCGTGGGCGCGGTTTTCTGGGTCTCGATGGTATAGAGGATCTCACCGATGCCGTAGACGCCGATGGCGAGCACCAAAAAGCTGATGCCGGAGAAGAAGCCAGGCTCATCGAAGAAGATCAGGCGCGGCTGTCCCGAAATGAGGTCGAGGCCCACTGTGGAAAGGGCGAGGCCGAAGCAGATCATCATGATCGTCTTGAGAATATCGTCACCGCCCAGACCCACGAAGGTGGTGAAGGCGAGAAGGACGAGTGCGAACTCCTCCGCCGGGCCAAAGGCAAGCGCCACATCGGCCAGCGGCGCGGCGAACAGCGTGAACAACACGACCGAGATCGTGCCGCCGACGAACGACGCACAGGCCGCCGCGATCAGGGCGAGGCCCGCCTTGCCCTGTTGCGCCATGGGCCTGCCGTCAAAGGTGGTGGCAACCGCCGTCGACGCCCCCGGTATGCCCAGCAAAATCGAGCTGATCGCGCCGCCGTACATGGCGCCGTAGTAAATCGCCGCGAGCAGGATGATCGCCGAGGACGGCGGCACGATAAACGTGAGCGGGAGCACGATCGCGACCCCGTTGACGGAGCCCAATCCCGGCATCGCCCCGATGAAAAGACCCGCCGTCACCCCGAGCAACACGATCATCAGGTTGAGCGGAGAGAGGGACGTGGCAAAGCCATCGGCCAGATGTCCTAGCAGTTCCATTGTCAGAGCCCCTTAGAAAAAACGCGCGTAAAGCGGGATGAAAAAGGGTTCCGTCAAACCTTTGGGCAGTAGTATTTTCAACGTAACTTCGAAGAAAAAAAACAAAAACAACGGTGTACCGATTGTGATGCAGCCGATGACGACCCAGCCGTGTCTTCCATACCCTTTGAGATACCACAGCAAGAACAACGGCAGCGCGACATAGGCGCCGACCCATGGAATGAGAGCGACGGTGATCACCAGCGAAATGACCACGAGCACGACGGATCGCAGCGTCTCACTGTCGAAAAACGGCGTCTCATTGTCGAGCTGGCCATTGAACGAGCGCACGATGATCGCGCCAGCGGTGACGAACATGATCGCCGAGAGCCAGAAGGGAAACGCGCCACCGCCCGGCCCCCCTGTCATCCCGTTCCACCCGATGGGCAGCACGGTCGCGTGCCACATGAAATACGCGGACATCACCATGAGTGCGCCTGCGATAACCCGATCCGCCGTCAACATAAATCTTCCCCGTCTTGCTCAGTGCCTGCCTTGGTCAGTGAAAGGGCGCATGGTTCAACCACGCGCCCCGCCATCGTATCGTCCCCTCAGGGAAATGATTAGGAGCCTTCGCTCGCGCTCAGCAGTGCGGCATGCTTTTCGCGCTCCTCGAGGAAGTAGGCCTGCAAATCGTCGCCGGTCAGGAAATCAGCATTGAGCGCCTTTTCCTCGGTATAGGTCTGCCACTCCTGCGACGCGTTCAGTTGCTCGAACATCGCGACGTAGTAGGCGACGGCAGCCGGGTCCATGCCTTTGGGCGCCACGAAAGAACGCTGCATGGCATAGACCAGGTCATGACCAAGCTCCGTCATGGTCGGCGTGTCGGGGAATGCCGTGATCCGGTCCGGGGTGAAGGCCGCGATCGGGCGCAATCTGCCTGCCTGATAAAAACCAAGCGCCTCGGAGGGGTTGTTGACAGAGGAATCGATATGCCCGCCCACAAGGTTCTTGGCCACATCACCGCCCCCGCCGAACGGAACATAAGTAATGTCGAGGCCAAACTCGGTCTCGAGCATGGAGGTCACGAGGCTGTCTTCCTGGCCCGTGCCCGTGCCACCCATTTTCCACGCTCCGCCCGACGCTTTGACGGCGGCAACGTAGTCATCGAGGTTCTGGATCTCGCTGTCTGCGTTCACCCACAGAACGAAAGTGTCGATGGCCATGCGCGCAATCGGCGTAAACTCTTCGATATTCACACCCAGATCAGTGCGCAGCGGCGTTGTGTAATAGCTGTTGAGGGTCGCCATGATCACATGGTCGTCGCCCTCTTTGTCCTTGAGATAGCGCAGCGCTTCCGCGCCTGAGCCGCCGCCTTTGTTGACCGGCAGGACGGGCATGGAGGACAAGCGCTCCTTCTGAATGATCGACTGGAACAGGCGCGCGAGGCGGTCCGCACCGCCGCCCTGACCGGCCATGATGACCATCTCGACGGGCTTTTGCGGTTTCCATTCAGATGCGGCCGCGGGCAACGCTGCCAACATGGCAACGGAGGTGGCGGCGGCCAGCGCGACGCGCCGTGTGAAAGTGTTAGTCATGTTACTCTCCTCCCGAGGAAATTGCGGCACGTTGCCTGTTCAAAGTGGCATTATATCGCGCCTTCATGCCAACCAAATAACAGCACGAAATAAAATTACCCGCTCTATCGAGTTTGCATGTTAAATCTTGCGCTTACAGTTTTCATTCTTGTAATGTTGTAAACATGGAAAAGACACTTATCGGCCCGCAACTGAGGCAAATCAGGCAGTCCCACAATCACACACAGGCCGCCATGGCGCGCCTGCTGGGGGTAAGCAGTGCCTATGTGAACCTGCTCGAGAACAACCAGCGAAGCTTGTCGGTGAAGGTCCTGCTCGCGCTGAATGAGGCGTATGGCGTCGATGTGCGCCATCTGGTCAAGGACAAGTCCGCCATGCATCTGGCCAATCTGCGCGCGAGCGTGCGGGACCCGATTTTCACGGGCGCCGAGCCGGATCTGACCGAACTGCGTGCAGCGCTGGACCACGCGCCGAAATTGGTCGCGTTCTTTTCGCAGCTGCATGAGAATCACCACGCTCTATTGGAGACGGTCCGCAAGCTGAGTGTCGGAGAAGAGGACCGGCTGGCGGTGCAGGCCATCCGGCCGGAAACCGCGATCCACAACTTCTTTCGTGATCACGCCAACCACTTTCCTCAGCTCGAAGTCGCCGCCGAAATGGCGCGCGCGGCGATCGGCGGACCCGTGGAGGATTTGTACGCAAGTCTCAAACACCATCTGAAACATGCCTTCGGTCTGGATGTGGAGGTCGTCGAGCTGGAGCATATCGCGCCCAGTCTGCGCATATTCGATCAGGACAAGGGGCGCGTACAGCTTTCCGAAGCGCTGGACCCGGTGAACCGCAACTTTCAATTGGCGCATCTGCTGGCGCTCGTGAGCTGCACCGGCCTGCTCGACGATCTGGTCGCGGATGCAAATATCGCGTCCGAGACCGGACGCGAGCGGTGCCGCGTGGAATTGGCCAATTATTTCGCGGCCGCAGTGCTGATGCCTTATGCGGAAATCTACCGGATTGCGGAGACGACGAAATACGACATCGACCGCATCGCCACGCATTTTGCCGTCTCATTCGAACAGGTGAGCCAGCGGCTCACGACGCTCCAGCGCAAGGGCGCGATGGGCGTGCCGTTTTTCTTCTTGCGCATTGATCAGGCGGGCAATGTGACCAAACGGTTCAACGCCACACCCTTCACGCTGGCCGAGCAGGGCGGCTCCTGCCCCGTGTGGAACATTCACAGCGCATTTTCGACACCGGATGTGATCATCCCGCAATTTGTCGAGCTGCCCGATGCCGGGCAATTTTTTACCGTGAGCCGAACGACGAACCGTCCGGTGATCAACCGGCATATGCAGGGCCGCCGTCTCGTCATGATCTTGGGATGCGAGCGCGCGCATGTGCGGCGCATCGGTTATACCGCGCCGTTCAACCTCGACGATACGTCCACCGTGGCCAAGATCGGGATCAATTGTCATGTCTGTCCGCGCCGCGACTGCGATCAGCGTGCTTATGAGCCGTTGCACGTGAGCCTGCCCGTCGATGCGAACCGGCGCGGCTCGACCCGGTATCAAAGCTGAAACAGGCTTGCGCGTTTGCGCGGGCGTCGTCATAAGCGGCGGCCACGGGAGAGATGTTCAGCAAGGAGACCGCGCGATGAAATGGGCCAGAGGTACGACAGACACAGGCGAAACCCTGACAGGTGTGATCGACGAAGAGATGTTTTATCCGCGCACGGCCCTAGGCCGCGACGAGGCGGCTGGTGATGCGCGCGCCCTGAGCACGATCGCTCTGCTTCCCCCGGTCGTACCCGGTAAATTCATCGGTCTGTGGAACAACTACAAGGCTGCCGCCGAGAAAGGCGGGATGGAGCATCCGGCACATCCGCTCTATTTCTTCAAGGCCGACAGCGCGCTGTCCGGTCCCGGTGCACAGGTTGCCCTGCCCGCCGCCGCCGGGCGCGTCGTGTTCGAGGGGGAGTTGGGCATCGTGATCGGCGAGACCTGCAAGAACGCGACACCTGACCAGGCGGCGCAGGCGATCTTCGGCTATACCTGCGTGAACGACATAACCTCGCTCGACATCCTCTTCGCCGATCCGTCCTTCCCGCAGTGGACCCGCGCAAAGAGCTTTGACGGCTTTGGCGTCGTCGGTCCGGTGATCGAGACGGACGTGGCATGGGAGACGCTCACCATCAAAACGATGGTGAACGGGCGTGAGCGACAATCCTACGCGGCCTCCGACATGATCCTCACCCCGCCGCAGATCGTCAGCCTGCTGTCGCACGACATGACCCTATCGCCCGGCGATCTAATCGCCTGCGGCACTTCGCTGGGTGCGCGCCCGATCAAGGCAGGCATGGAAGTTGAAGTCGTGATTGAAGGCATTGGGGGTGTGAGTGTGACCATGACGGCCGAGGATTAGACGCCAAAGGCCGTCAGCTTCACGTCGCGCGCTTGCGCCCGAGCAGCCAGACGAAGAACACACCACCGATGAGGCCGGTGACGATGCCGATGGGGATATCTTCGGGCGCCATAACGGTACGCGCGGCGATATCGGCCCACAGCAGGAAGATCGCGCCAATCAGCGCGGAGCCGGGCAAAACCCTGCGGTAGTCTCCGCCCACCAGCATGCGCGCGACATGGGGTACCATCAGCCCCACGAAGCCGATGATGCCCGAAAAGGCGACCATCACACCGGTGATCAACGCCCCGATCACAAAGACGAACAGACGAAACCGCGCGACGGGAATGCCCAGCGTCGACGCCGTCTCGTCGCCCACCGTCATCGCGTTGAGGGCCCCTGCCTGTGACATGAGCCAGGCACCGCAGGCCACAAGGATCGCCAGCGGATAGATCAGCTGGCTCCATTGCGCGAGCCCCAGCCCGCCGAGCATCCAGAACACGACCGTATGCGTCGCGCGCGGATCACCCAGAAAAATCAGCACATTCGCCCCGGACATGATGATGAACGAGACGGCGACCCCTGCCAGCACAAGCCGGTCCGCACTTGTCGCTTCGGCAAAGCGCGACACACCCAACACGATGGCCGTTGCCCCCAGCGCGCCCAGAAACGCCATGAGCGGCACGGTAAGCAAGCCCAGAAAGAGCCCGGTGTGCAACAACGCGAGAATTGCGCCGAACGCACCGCCCGACGAGATGCCCAACAGGTGCGGATCCGCGAGCGGATTGCGCGTCACGGCTTGCAGGCTGGCACCCACCATCGCCAATCCCGCGCCGACCATCATCGCCAGCAGCGCACGCGGGAATCGTATCTCCCAGACAATGGCTTCGCGCCCCTGCGACCAGGCTTGATCGACCAAGCCTGGAAAGAGCTTGTTCAGGAAAACGCCCCAGACCGTGCCCAGCGGGATCTGCACCGCGCCGACGGAAATGGCAAAAGAGAGCGAGAGCAGGAGTGCCGCAAACCCGGCCAGCACCAAAGACGCCATGCCGCCAACGCGTCTGGTCTGAACCTGAGGACCCCTGATCCCGCTCATGCGCTCACTCGCTCCAGAAGGCCTGTGCGAGGGTTTTGATCGCGCGAATGTTGCGCGGGCCGGGTGTGGCCTCGACATACTCCAGGGTCACGAAACGATCATTCTTCACCGCGTCGAGGTCCGCAAAAGCCGGATTGGACATCATGAAGTCACGCTTTTGCGCCGCAGTGACATCGCCATAGTTGACGATGACGATCACTTCCGGGTTCCGCTCGACCACTTCTTCCCAAGTCACAGTCGCCCAGCTTTTGTCGAAATCGCTCATGATATTAACCCCGCCGGCCGCCGCGATCAGGGCGGTCGGCATCGCATAGCGGCCTGCGGTGAAGGGGGTATCTTCTCCGCTGTCATAGACGAACACGCGCAGGGGCTCACCCGTCTTGAGCCCTTGGGCAAAGCGGTCCAGTTCCGCGCGGTAGCCCGCGACAAGGTCCGCCGCCCGGTCCTCCACGTCAAAGATGCGGCCGAGGTTCATCAGGTCCGCGTACATGTCCTCGATGCTGGCTTTGCCCCTATCCATGATATGGGTACAGGATTCGCTCAGTTCGTAGACTTTGATCCCGAATGGCGCGAGCGTTTGCGGCGTGACCTCGCCCCCCACTTTCATACCATAGTTCCACCCGGCGAAATAGAAATCCGCATCCGCGCCCACAAGAACCTCCTTGGACGGGTATTTCGACGAAAGCTCCGGCAGGGCCTCGACGCCTGCGCGCATTTCCTCGTCCAGCGTTTTCCAGCCCGATATGCCGGTGTAGCCGACCATCCGGTCCTCCAACCCCAGCACCAGCATCATCTCGGTGAGGTTGACGTCGTTGGAGACTGCGCGCTGCGGCGGGGCGTCGAAGGTGACAGTGCGGTCACAACTTTGAACTGTGGTCTGGGCCGGGGCCAGACCGGCGGCGAAAATGAGGGCCATCGCGGCGGGTAGAGATTTCTTCATGGGTCAGGACCTTTTGGTTTGAAGGTGAAAGGTAAGATGAGCGGCATTGCTGGGCATCAGCTGCTCGCGCCGCGCGTGGATCCTGAATGCTGCGGAGACAGCAGCCTCCGACAGGACATCGGCGGGCGGGCCAAAGCCCACCGGCTTTCCGGATTGGAGCAAGAGGACGTCGTCGCAGACGCCGGTCGCCAAATTCAGATCATGCAGCGACGTGACAATCGTGAGCGGCAAACTGCGCATCAGATCGAGCACCTCAAGCTGGTGGCGGATGTCGAGGTGATTTGTCGGCTCATCGAGGATCAGCAGCTTCGGCTCCTGTGCGAGGGCGCGCGCCACCATGACCCGCTGCCGCTCCCCTCCCGACAGCGTGCCCAGATGCCGGTGCGACAGCCCATGCAGGTCGAGCCTCTGGAGCGCGTCTTGCACGACATCGGCATCCTGCGCGCCCGTGCTGCCGCCAAAGCCGCGGCGGTGCGGCGTCCGTCCAAGGGCCACGATTTCCCCCACGGTTAGGGCGAAATCGCTGGGCTGTTCTTGCAGAACTGCAGCGATTCTTTGGGCGGAGCTGCGTGCCGACAGCTCCCAGATATCGTCACCGTCCACGCGCACAGTGCCTGTTTCAGGCCGGTGGAAGCGGTAGAGGAGGCGCAGCAGCGTCGTCTTGCCCGCCCCGTTCGGCCCCACGATCCCCAAGATCCGCCCTGCCTTCAGCTCAAAGCTGGTCCGGTGCAGCAGGGTATCGCCACCGCGCTTGGGAGACCACGACAGGTCCTGAACAGACATGCTGGCAGCGGTCACGAGGCGCGATCCTCGCTATACTCAGGGGGCAGAAGGGCCGCCGATACCCGCGCCACGGCCGCCGTGCGCGCCGTGCACAATGAGGTGGCTTTGCGGATTTCATGGCAGGCCACGGTGGTGCTTGGCCGATTGCACTCGGGAATGCCTGACACCGCACGATACCGCGGTACGGGATTGCCAAAACCATCGCCCGACGCGCGCGACTGCGCAGACAGCTCATATTCCGGGCGGCAACCAATGCCGTCGGGAAGACAGGGCGGGCAAATCGTATTTCGGTGTTCCATCAGGGCCTCCGCCTGGCAAAGGGCAAAGGCGGACAGAACCATGTTGTCGCGGGATACGCCGCTCAGTCATCATATGCTCCTGACCAGGCACCCCGCCTGCATCGAGTTGAAAGGCCGGCAAACGAGTGCGCCGGTGATGGCAGGTCTCCTGACTTGCGGGTCGAAGTTCCCCCGAACCTTCCCGGACGTCTTGTCCAGTGGCACGCATCGAGGTCACTCACCGCTCACAGTTGCGGGGGCAGTCACGGGTTTGACGCCTGTGGGCGTATCGCACCGTGTTCCCTTTTCATCTCATCGGCAAAGCGCCTCCGAGAACCATCACCGGCACACAATCGGATTGCTCTAGGCGGGTCAATCGAAATCGGAGACCGGACACCGATAACACATGCCCCGTTGCGGCGCAGCTGACGTCCATTTGGACAGGATTAAGGCACGCTCAAAGCGCCCTCAGCGCCAGTGTGTTGTTCAGGCGCTAGCGCGTCGGCAATCTGTGGCGCACGAGCGTGGTCCAGTATGAACACCCCCATGCGATCGCATCGTCGTTGAAATCGTATTCAGGATGATGCAGTCCGGCTGAAGGGCCGTTCCCCAGATTGATCATCGCGCCGGGCACCTCGTTCAACATGAACGAGAAATCCTCGCCGCCGAGCACGGGCGGCATGTCTAGCGTCACATTCGCCTCCCCCGCCACCTCGATTGCAGCCGCCGCCGCCAGATCAGTCTCATGCGCGTGATTCACGGTGACCGGGTACATCCGGATATACTCAAGCTTGGCCGTCGCGCCGAAACCCGCAGCGATATTGGGCACGAGTGCCGCCAGTTGGGCCTCGACGTGCGCGCGCACCTCCTCGCGCAGGGTGCGCACTGTGCCCGTCATCTCGATCGTCTGTGGGATCACGTTGAACGCGTTGCCTGCATGGATCGTACACAAGGAAACAACCGCGTTGTCCATGGGATCGACGGTACGCGAGACGATGGTCTGGATCGACTGGATCAGCGCGGCGGCGATCGGGAAGGTGTCGATGGTGGAATCCGGGCGCGCCGCATGTCCGCCGCGTCCTTCAATTGTTATCCTTATTTCATCTACCGATCCCATGATCGGCCCCGGTGCGATGGTGAAGTGCCCGACGGGCAGATTGGGGCGATTGTGCATGCCGTAGACTTCGTCGCACGGCCAGCGCGCAAACAGACCGTCGTCGATCATCGCCTTCGCCCCTGCACCGCCCTCTTCGGCGGGCTGGAAGATAAAGACGACGGTCCCGTCGAATGCGCGGCTTTCTACCAGATGGCGTGCGGCCCCCAGCAGCATCGTCGTGTGACCGTCGTGCCCGCAGGCGTGCATTTTGCCCTCGACCTTGGAAGCCCATGGCTTGCCCGTGGCCTCGATAATGGGCAATGCGTCCATGTCGGCGCGCAGCCCGATGGTGCGGCCGGAGGTGTTGGTCTGACCGTGCACCACCCCGACAACGCCGGTTTTGCCGATCCCTTCGACCACTTCGTCAACGCCTGCGGTGCGCAGCGCATCGGCGACAGTCGCCGCAGTGCGAGGCAGATCGTAGAGTAATTCGGGGTTCTGGTGCAGATCGCGGCGAAACGCAGTCAGGCTTTCGACGTGCTGCGCAATCCAGTTTTCGATGGCCATCCTCAGGCTTCCTTTTTCTTCATCCGGTAGCGGAAATCGCAATGGGTCGCCCCCTGCATGATCGTTTGCGTGCGGGTCAGCTCCATCTCCGGATTGTAACCGATGCAGAAATCACCATCGCGGTTGCACGACAGCAAATGGCCGATATCGCCCAGTCCCATCTCCTTGTAGGCTTCGGAATAGCGGCAACGGGTGACGTTGAAATCCAGCTTTTCTTCCGTCGCTTCCAGCGTTTCGATCTGCAGCGCATCCTCGCGGGTCCAGTTCGGCTGGATCGCCGCAAAATCGGTCAGGTCGGGCGTCCGCCCCAAAGCTTCGGCCAACTGCTTGCCCTGTTCGATCGCCGAACGCGAGCAGGTCTCGCCGATGACCGCTTCGGCTTCCGCACGGTCGCTGCGGTCAGTGATGACGTCCAATACGTGCTTGAGGATCATCGCCTCGATCTTGCGCCTTAGCAAAATGGGAATATCGTTGATGTCCATGCCGGTTGTCGCCGTTTCATTGCGTGTCATGTGCGGGTGCTCCTTATTTTCTGGGCTCTGTCAGGTCTTTGCGCTTCAGCCATGCCAGATAGGCGGGCGCGACGCGACGCAGGATGTTGTGCGCGGGAAACTGTTTTGGCTCGGTGATGGGCAGGGCCAGCTCGGATTCCTTCACCCCCATCGCCGCGCGGGCAAGCTCGCGGCCCAGCGCGGTGCCAAGGGCCACACCGCGCCCGTTGCACGCGACCCACGCCCAGCCATCGGGGCCCAGACGGTGAACACGCGGAAACCGATCCCAATTCATCCCGATATAGCCCGACCAGACATGCGTCATCTCCGGTGCTCCGAGATCGGGGAAGGCTTCGGCCAGGCTGCGCGCGGCCTTGGCGCGCACGCGACTGGCCACGTTGTAATTCCCCATCACGGCGCCGCCCGTAATAAGCCGGTTTCGCGCATCATAGCGGAAAAACCGCAAATCGCCCCGGGTGTCGGAGACCGCCTGGCGACCCTGCAGAATGCCCTTGCGCATATTGTCACCCAAAGGCTGGGTCGACATCTGCCAGCTCAGGACCGGGATGACGGATTTCGCAATCCGAGGGGCGAGGCCTGCGGACAGCTCTGCGGTATAGGCGTTTGTGGCCAGGATCAGTGCACGCGCCCTGAGCGTTCCCGACGCTGTGCGGATTACCCAATGCGCGCCCTCGCGTGCATAGCTGCTGACCGGCGACGTCTCATGAATCGTGGCGCCCAAGCCCTCAGCCGCCTTTGCCATGCCGCGCGCCAGCGCAAGCGGATTGATGTGCCCACCGGTCGGATTGTACATCCCGCCATGCCAGAAATCCGTTCCCAGCAGGTCGCGGCTCTGCTGCGCTGATTTCAGCTCGGCGGGGAACCCGTATTTTTGCCAAGCCTCGACCCGTTTTCTCGACACCGCCACCCGACCGGGGGTGTGGGCGGGCTGAAACCAGCCCGATTGCTCCGCCTCGGCGTCCATGTCGAACTCGCGCACCAGATCGAAAAGAATATTCGCGGAGTTTCCGATGAGCTGTACCATCCGCTCACCCGCAGCCCCGTAGCGCTTGATCCACATATCAGGCTCGGCCGAGGTGAGGACGGGGATCACTTGCCCGTTGTTGCGGCCCGATGCGCCCCATCCGACTGCCTTACCCTCGAGGACCGTCACATGACCGCCGCCCCGCGCGATTTCAATCGCGGCGGACAAACCGGTAAAGCCGGCGCCGATCACCGCGACATCGGTTTCCGCCGAGCCAGCAAACGCGGGGGCAAGGGCGCGCTCAGGGGCAGTGGCGGCCCAGAGGGACGGCGGGAACGTCACGTCGCTCATGCTGACCTCTCCGTAAGGGGGGGTGCCCAGAAAACGGCCTCTCGCGGCATCCAGAACCAGCGCAGCGCTTCTTCTTCGGGGTCCATGATGACGGGCCCCGGACACGGCTGATCAACGGCGGCATCGGCCAGCTCGTGCGCATGGGACAGGGCCGCTTCAAAGGACGGCACATCGACGGGATCGCTCGGCGGGACCATCCACAGATCAGACAGTGACGCGGGCGCGGCGTCGTCAACGGGCCGCTGCGCGCGCCACACCCCACCGCATAGATCGAGACGGTAGTAGGTCAGCATCTCGAGGCCACGCTCGGCGATGAACGCCAGGGCGGTTGCGATCTTGTCCGTGTCTTCATCGCGGAAGAACCAATTCACGCCAAGCCGGGCCCAGCCCGGGCGGAACGCCGAATGCCCGGCCGCCACCGCGCGCGCGTGACGTTTCGTCGTCGCATCGTCGATTTGCAGTAACGCGTGACCGTAGGGACCCGCACACGAGCACCCACCGCGTGCCTGAATGCCGAACAGATCATTCAACAGCGCCACAACATAGTTATGATGCAACAGTTTGCCCCGCGCCCGTATGTTGAACGAAAAGACGCCGATGCGGTCCGCCTCAGCCGGGCCGAGGATCTCAATCCCCGGTATCGCGCGCAGGACCGCCGCCAGCCTCCGGGTCATCGCCTGCTCGCGCCGCTCCACGACCAGCTCATCCATATCGGCCTTCAGCTGAATCACCATGCCCGCGCGGATATTCTCAACGATGGACGGTGTCCCTGCTTCCTCGCGCCGCTCGGGATTTGTGACATAGTCGTGCGCCTGCGCAGTTACATAGGACACGGTGCCGCCACCGGTGACGGTGGGTCGCGCGTTTTGCAACATCCGCCGATCCGCGACCAGAATGCCCGATGCCCCCGGCCCACCGGGATACTTATGCGGCGACAGGAACGCTGCGTCGATGCGGTCGTTCGCTCCGGGCGCGCTGGCGGCAAGCCGGACGGGAATATAGGGCGCCGCCGCCGCGAAATCAGCCACGCACCAGCCACCCTGCGCGTGCATGAGCCGGGCGATCGCACGCAGGTCGGTGCGCACGCCGGTCACGTTGGATGCCGCCGAAAACGCGCCGATCTTGAGGCTTGCATCGGGATGGGCGTCCAGTTCGGCCCGCAGCGTGTCCAGACAGATGCTGCCCGTAGCGGCGAGGGGAATACGGATGATCTGCGCCCCGCTCTCGCGCCAGATCAGATCGTTGGAATGATGCTCGTAGGGGCCCACGAACACGACCGCTCCTGCGCCCAGATTTTGCAGCGCGAGCGCCCGCACGAGTTTGTCCGCAGCGCCCGTGGCACCGGCGCCCACAAACAGCACCGCATGGTCATCATCGGCGGCCAATGCCTTGCGCACCGTCTCGCGCGCCAGCTCCCGCAGCTGTGTCGACCTGCGCCCGGTAAAGGAGGTCTCCGTATGGGTATTGCCGTAAAACGGCAGCACATGCGTGCGGATCGCATCTTCGATGAAACCAATGGATCGGCCAGAGGCTACATAATCGGCGTAGAGAATGGCACGCGGCCCGAACGGTCCGGGTATGGCTGCACCTTCACCGATGATGGCCGCACGAATGGTATCGAACTGGAGTGACATCGTATCTCCTCAGGCCGCATCTGTATTTCGCACAGGCGGTGTCCAGGACCGCCCCGGAATCGAGGACAGCAAATTTTTGGTGTATGGGTGTTGCGGGTTGGCAAACACTTCGCCGGTGACGCCGCTCTCGACGATCTCGCCCTTTTGCATAACGATGATCCGGTCGCACAATTGCGCCGCCACGCGTAGATCATGGGTTACGAAGAGCAACGACAGGTTCATCCGGTCGCGCAGATCGGCCAGCAGCTTGAGCACCTGCGCCTGAACGCTCACATCGAGCGCAGATACCGGCTCATCCGCCACGATCACCTTGGGCTCCATCGCCAGAGCGCGGGCGATCCCGATACGCTGGCGCTGACCACCGGAGAATTCATGGGGGTACCGGCTCGCGGCGGCGGGGGACAGCTCGACCAGTTCGAGCAATTTGCGTGCCCGCGCACGGGCCTGCTCAGGATCTTCGCCATGCACGATAGGACCTTGCGCGATAATATCGACCACCCGCTTGCGCGGGTTGAGGGATGCCATGGGATCCTGAAATACCATCTGGATATGCTTGCGCATGCCCCGCAATTCGGCGGCAGAACAGGCGAGCAGATCCTTGCCGTCTACGTCGACGGATCCGGAATCCGCCTCCAGCAGACGGGTCACCAGCCGCGAGACGGTCGTCTTTCCCGAGCCGGATTCACCGACTACGCCCAGCGTCTCACCCTGGTGCAGCTCAAAACTGAGATCCTTCACCGCCACCACGGCCTTGCGTTTGCCGCTGAGCAAGCCGCCACGCGCGGCGAACACCTTGTTCAGCCCGCTGCCCTTAAGCACCACGGGCAGACCGTTCACAGGTTTAGGGGGCGGCGGAGCGAGGTCAGGCACCGAGGCGATAAGCGCCTGAGTATACGGATGCCGGGGGTGGTTGAGCACCTGATCGGCCTCCCCCTGCTCGACCACTTTTCCATCACGCAGAACGACGACATGATCGGCGATCTCCGCGACGACGCCGAAATCATGGGTGATAAACAGCACGCCTGCGCCATCTTTTTCCTGCAATTCACGGATCAATTTGAGGATTTGCAACTGCGTCGTCACATCGAGAGCGGTCGTAGGCTCGTCCGCGATGACCAGCCGGGGGGACAGTGACAGCGCCATCGCAATCATCACACGCTGGCGCTGACCGCCGGAAATCTGGTGCGGATACGCGTTGTAGGCGGAGGCCGGATCGGGAATTTGCACCCGCTCCAGCATCTCGATCGCGTGCGCATAGCGCTGTTTGCGCGTCGCGTTCATGTGCAGGCGCAGCACCTCGTCCAACTGCCAGCCGACAGTCTTTTGCGGGTTCAGAGCCGTCATCGGCTCCTGAAAGATCATCGAGATGCGATTGCCCCGAAGGTCACGCATCTCACGCTCTGATTTGGCAAGGATATCTTCGCCCTCGAATACGATGCTGCCGCCTGCGACGCTGACCTGCGGTTCCGGCAAAAGCCGCATGATCGCACCGGCCGACAGCGATTTACCCGAGCCGGATTCACCGACCATGCAGACGATTTCACCGGGCCGGACGGTCAGGTTCAAACCGTCGAGCGCGAATGGCCTGTCCGCGCTTGCGGGAAGAGAAATCCTCAGATCCCTGACCTCGAGGATGGGCGCGCATTGTGCGGTCATTGCTTTTGCCTCGGGTTCAGCGCATCGTTCAGGCCCTCTCCCAACAGCGAGAAGGAAAGCACCGTAAGCACAATCGCAATGCCGGGAATGGCCGCGCAGTACCATGCGGTCCGCAGCACCGCGCGCCCCTGTCCGATCATGTTTCCCCAACTGGCATAATTTGGATCACCAAGCCCCAGAAAGGCCAGCGCACTTTCCAACAGGATCGCCAGCGCCATGATCACCGACGCATAGACGATGATGGGCGGCAGAGCGTTCGGCAGTATTTCGCGGAAAATGAGCGCCGTGTCCGAGACACCCAGATTGCGGGCCGCATCGACGAATTCGCGGTTGCGCAGCGACATGAATTCGGCCCGCACCATCCGCGCCGGCGCCGTCCAGCTGACGATACCGATTGCGAGCGTGATCCATTCGATCTTGGAGCCCAAAATGGCCACCAGCGTAAGAAGCAGGACGAAATTCGGGATCGTTTGGAACGCCTCGGTGATCCGCATCAACAGGTCGTCGATCCAACCGCCGAAATACCCGGCAAGCGCGCCGATTACGACCCCGATCAGAATGGATATCAATGTCGCGGCCACACCGACCAACAGCGATATCCACGCGCCGTAGAACAGCTGTGACAGGATACTGCGCCCCAGTTGGTCCGTGCCCAGCGGGTTTGCCGCATCCATGAAAGGCGGCGTCAGCGGTACACCGGCGCGGCGCAGCGGATCGCCCGGATCGACCAGCCCCGCAGTGAGCGCCATCAGGACGACGATCGCAAATAGACCGAGGCCGAGAAGGGCCGCACGGTTGCGACGGTAGCGGCGCCACAGCATCACTGAGCGCGAAGGCTCGGCGGGGCGCAGATCGGTATCTACGGTTGTCATGTCAGCTCAATCCTGCTGTCGAGACGAGCATAAAGCAGGTCCGTCAGGAAGTTTACGAGGATGACGATGATGGAGCACAAAAAGATGATGCCCATCAGCGTGTTCATGTCGCGCTGGATCACCGACTGATAGGCCAGCTGCCCCAGCCCCGGCAGCGTGAAAATGGTCTCGACCACCACGGAGCCGCCTAAAAGCGTGGAAAACTGCAATCCGAAAAGGGTCACGGCAGGCAGCAACGCATTGCGCATGATGTGATGGACCATCAACCGGGTTTCGCCTGCACCCTTCGCACGGGCCGTACGCACAAAGTCCTGATCCGCCACTTGCAGCACGGACGACCGCATCAGCCGCAGGTAGAACGACAGGTAGATCAACGAGAGCGCCGCGGTCGGCATGACGAGGTGGCGGGCGACGTCCACCACATGGTCCCAGCCAGTGTAGAACCCGGCGATCGTCTTGATCCCGCCCACCGGCAACCAGCCAAGCTTGACCGAGAACAGCAGCATCATCATCAGCGACAGAAAAAAGCTGGGCGTGGCGTAGAAAATCAGCCCGAGTGTGGAAATCAGGTTGTCGGTCAGCGAATACGCCCGCCTCGCGGCAATGGCGCCAAGAACGATACCGACCGAAAAAGCAAGGCTGAGAGACGTCGCCATCAGCAAAAGCGTGGTGCCCAACCGGTCCATCAAGACGGTCGTGACCGGTTGCTCGTACACGAAGGATTGCCCCAGATCGAACATCGCAAGCTTGGCCATATAGCGCCAAAGCTGGACCCAGACCGGCTGGTCCAGGCCATACTCCGCGCGCAGCCGCGCGATAAAGGCCGCGTCGGCGCCCCCCATATCACCGACGAGGGCATCGACCGTATCGCCGGGCGCCAATTTCAACAAAAGGAAGGTCCCGATCATGATCAGGACAATGACCGGTATCGCCTGCAACAGGCGCCTCAAGGCGTAGATCGCCATGGGGGGGATTTTAACATTCATCTACGCCTGCCTTCAGGGTAACGTCTGGTCATGGAATTGGGGTGGGCAGGCCGCATCCGGCCTACCCTCTGGGGATCACTCGTTGAGCCAAAGGTCATACCAGCTCGAAGAGTTCCAGCGTGGCGTGTTGTGGTGGTTCATCAGCTTCTTCGAGGTAACGGAAATGAAGGGATGCTCGATCGCGAAGATGACGGGAATCTCCTCCATCTGCTTTCTCTGAATGGCATGGTACATCTCCGACCTCTTGGCGGTATCGAGCTCGGACGCAGCCTCGTCAATCATCGCATCCATCTCGTCGCTTTGCCAGCCGAACTGGTTGGTCCAGGGTGTGCCCGCAGGCTGACCGGACCGCAGCCACACCATCGTCGAGACGGCAGGATCGGAGCGGAACTGGTGCCAGCCGTTCGCGGTGTCAAAGTCGTGATCGCGGTAGACACCGTTCAGAAAGCCCGGCGCATCATTGGCGAGGATCTCGACATCGATGTTGATCTCACGCATGGCTTGGGCAAAATACTCACCCCACAGCTGCGTGTACTCACCCCACGGGGCCGGACGGTGGCGCAGCTTAAACCGGAAGCCGTCGTCTTGGACGGGGTAGCCCGCTTCGTCCAGCATGCTCTTGGCCAGCTCGACATCATAGGCGTAGGTCGTCACATCGTCAGTGTAGTTTTCGCCACCGGCTTGCGGGACCGGCCCGCGCCCCGGCGCGGCGAAACCCCGCATGATCGTATTGATCGCGTAGTCGATATCGAGGCCATGATACATCGCCTGACGTACCTTCAGATCCGCCATGATCGGATTACGGTGGTTAAATTCGACCGTGGAGTGCGCCACGTTGTTTTCATAGCCTTTGGTGCCCACAACGAAACGGTCGTCTTCGGACAGACGAACGACATCAGCCATGGAGACGCCGATGAAGCCGGATTCGTGCACCTCACCCGCTTCCAAAGCCGCGGCGGCAGCGGACTTGTCTTTGATGAAGCGCCATACGATGCGGTCGAGATAGGGAAACCCCTCACGCCAGTAGTCCTCGTTGCGCTCCGCCATCACATACTGACCACGCTCGTATTCGACGAATTTGAACGGCCCGGTCCCGACGGGGGCGGTGTTGTATTCGTTGGCCAGAATGTCCGTCCCCTCATACAGGTGCTTGGGCATCGGGTGACCGAGATCCGGCATCGCGGCGACAAACAGATTGAGCGGCATCGGCTTGGAATAATTGAACACGGCCGTGTGCGGATCGGGACAGTCTACCGTCTCGAGATTGGCCTGAAGCGCGGAGGAATAGTTCAGCAGCTTCTTCCACATCTCGATCGCGGTGAAAGACACGTCGTCACAGGTGAACGGCGCTCCGTCATGCCATGTCACGTTCTCGCGCAGCTTGACAGTGATCGTCAGGCCGTCGTCGGACCCTGACCATTCGGTCGCCAAAACAGGTACATAGCCCTCAAAGCTCTTGTCGATCAGAGGCTCCACGATCTTGCCGCTGATGTTATAAACGCCCGTGGAAGCCCGTAGCGCCGGGTTCAAGGTTCGCTACTCGGAGATCATGTGGATGACCACCGTGCCGCCCCTTTTTACCTCCTGCGCCGCTGCCGTCAAAGGCACGAGGGCAGTGGCTGCTGCCAGACATGCAATGCCTGCGCCGATCAATTTTTGTCTCATGTTCAACTTCCCAATCGAAATGTTATGTTTGTCGTCCTAGGTTGAAATTGTGCGAGCTGACAAACGTCGCGTCAACGCCTATATCAAATTTTTCCATAAAATAAGAATTTTATACTATACAGCCCCCTCGATGTAGGTCAAAATTTTACCAAGAGCTGACTTCTTGGAGCAATATATGAGTTCGACGGTTTGGGTGACGGGCGCGGGATCGGGCATCGGCGCGGCCTTGGTCAAAGCGTTCTGTGCGGCAGGCCACAGGGTTGCCCTGACCGCGCGCAGCCGCGATGCGCTGGAGCGGTTGGTCGACGAATTGCCGACGGGCGCCGAGACGCTGATTGTCGCGGGCGATGTTACGGACCGAAACGGGATGACCGCAGCCGCAGCAAAGATCGCAGCGTGGGGTGGCGGCATCGATATTCTGTGCAACAACGCAGGCCTCAATATTCCTCGTCGCAGCTGGGCTGATCTGGATTGGGAAAGCTGGGACGATCTCTTGCAGGTCAACATCACCGGCGCGCTAAACGTGATCGCGGCCTGCCTGCCCTTCATGCGCACCCAGCAAAACGGCATCATGATCCATACCTCCAGTTGGGCCGGCAGGTTCCACTCCCCCGGCAGCGGCGTCGTCTACGGCGCGTCCAAACATGCGCTCACCGATATTTCCGCCAGCCTCAACGCGGAGGAAGGCAAGAATGGCATCCGCTCGACTGCTTTGTGCCCCGCGGAGGTCGCCACACCCCTGCTGACCAAACGGCCCGGCTTCGATGCGTCGACCCTCGCCGACATGATCCAGCCGGAAGACATGGCCCGCACCGCGCTTTATGTCGCCAACATGAACCCGTTGGTGGCCGTGCATGAAATCGTGCTGGCCCCCGTGCGCCGATGACCGGTCCAAATTTCCCGCCTAAAGACCCTTCCAGCAAAGAGAGGTACGCTTATGACCCATCCCGTCCGAGGTGTTGATCACTGTTTCGTCCTTGTGGACGATCTGGACAAAGCCGCAGGTCAGTATCAGGCACTCGGGTTCACCCTGTCGCCGCGCGGCCTGCACTCCGAGGCGAAAGGCTCCGCAAATTACACGATCATGTTTCCAGACGACTATTTCGAGCTGCTCGGCCTGCTGAAAGCGACCCCCCTCAACCAAGCGCGACGCAAATCACTGGCCGACGCCGGACAGGGCCTGCATGCAATCGCCTGCCGGATCCACAGCGCGGAGGAGGCCGAAACATCACTGAGCGCGTTGGGGATCGGCACGCACGGCCTTGGCAGCTTCGAGCGCCCGGTCCCCCTGCCCGGCGGCGGCGATGCGGTCGCCGCCTTTTCCACGCTCGTGTTCGACGGCACGGAAGTTCCGATGGGCTCCGTTTTCATGTGCCAGCACAAGACACCGGAAACGGTTTGGCTGCCAGAGTTGCTAGTCCATCCAAACACGGCATGCGGGCTACACGCGATCCTGATCGCCTCACCGACGCCCCAAGAGCACGCAAACGCCTTTGCTAGGCTGTGGGCGGACGGGCGGGTGATCAGCGCGCCCGACGCCGAGATCGTCGAGACCGGCGAAAATTCCGCCCCGCTGGTCGTGTTGACACAGACCGCGTTGGAGGCGCGGTACCCTGGTCTGGACATGGCCGGTTCCCCAACAGGCGTGTTTTCCGGCCTGCAAATCAACGTGTCAGATCTGGACGCCGCCCGGCGCTGCCTCATAGATGCAGGGGTGACGGTGACCGAGAGCGATCTCGGCCTTGTCGTCGCTCCGCGAGACACCTCAGGCGTCATTCTGGAGTTTGTATCGGCATGACGCTGGCAAGACGCAAGACCGGCATCAAACCCAGAGAATCTATCACTTTCGATGAGATCGATCAGAAAATACTGGATATTCTCCAGAACGATTCCGATACTTCGGTGAATGCGATCTCCGAAACCGTCGGGCTGTCGGTCACGCCGTGCTGGCGACGGATCAAACGGATGGAGGAAGCGGGACTGATCAAAAAGCGTGTGGTCCTCGTGGATCAGGCGCGGGCCAACGTGCCGATGACCGTTTTTATCGCGGTCACGACCTCCCGGCATGAGATCAACTGGTTGGAGAGATTCTGCGAACTGATCGGTGAAATCCCCGAAATCGTCGAGGCCTACCGGCTCACCGGGACCGTGGATTACATCCTCAAAGTTGTCGTCTCGGATATGGCGGCATACGACCGGGTGTATAAAACCATGATCGAGCGCCTTGAGTTCAACCAGATCAATTCCATGATCTCAATGGAGGAGCTGAAATTCACGACGGCCATACCGACGAAGTACCTGTGATTTAGTGTGGTCTTTGGGATAGAACGCGCCCCAGCGCGATTGGTGCAAGATCCAACGCGGGCGCACCAGACATGATGCTCGCGTCCTCCCGGCGCGTCGCTGTGCGAAACCCGGCTGCCTTCGTTTAAAAAGGTTGCTGACCAGCGATTTGGCCACGATCAAATGGACGGAAGACGAGGCCTAGTTGCCACGCCATGAGCGCGCTTGCGTAAATGGGAACCTCCCCGCGTCTGAGATCGAGCTGACTTTTAAAGCAAGTTCCCGGCAAGATGGGCAGAAGCACCACGCCATCGATCAACCGCATCCCGGCTCTTGCCGCGAGAGCAGGTTTAAGATGCGACATGCCGACACAGCCAAGTATGATCGACCGAGTACCGCTATCCTGCGCGGCAGCGATGGCCATGGCCAGCCACTCTACCACATCGCTGCCGCCTTCCTCTCCTTCGAGAGCCGCCAGGCCGGAGGTGAACACGCCCGAACAGGCCTGATCATAGCCGTAAGCCGCCAAATCGCCGGTGATCACCGGGACCGAAACCGCGCGCGTCCTGACGAAAGCGAAAGGACCCGCATGATCGGCGGCGATCGCCATGGCAGACTAACCGACGCCGATCAGGGGGCAATGCGCGGCGGCCCTGACCTGCGTCGGCTCGATGTCGTTGAAACAGGCGATCACGATCACGTCTACGCGTGCGATACGGCCGCGGTGCAGCACGGCGAGGATACCCGCAACGGCCACCTCGCCGTCATGGGGACCCTGAATGACTGGCGGCCCGTCGCGGTTGGTCCATCCAGTGATTTCAGTCTGTGACACGGCGGCACGTGCGGCAGCGAAGATGCTGTCGGTCATCGCCTCTGTCGCGTTCGGTTTCTATCGATAATCCGCATATTCAGACGTGAGGATGAGCCGCGCGGGCCCAGAGATGTAGAACGACACCTGCCTGCTCAGACATAAGTTGCTCCGAGGGTATGAGCCTATCCGCGCCGACGCGCCCGCATTCGTAGATCAATTGGGTCACTCAATGGGAAAGCGCGCCTTTTCCGGCAAATCGCCGAGGGCGGCCCCGGCCTGCGCCATATCGGCAGCAAAGTAGAGCGTCTCGATGCCCGCGATGTTCATCGCCGCCACGCACAGCGGACAGGGCTCACAGCTGGAATAGAGATCGCACCCGCGCAGATCGATGGTTTGCAGATTGCGGCTGATATCGCGGATCGCCTCAGTTTGTCCATGCGATGTGGCGTCGTGGTTGAGCCGCAATCGATTGATCCCCTCACTGACGCTTCTGCCGTCCTTGACGATCACCGCGCCAAAAGGCTCAAGGCCCAGCGCCTCGATCGCTTCCGCCGAGATCTTGATTGCGCGGCGCGAGAAGTCTTCGTTGTAAAAAGATTTATTTCCTCTCTCATTCTCAGCGGCAATACAGGCGATGCGCCGGTTGTGTACCTCTTCCAGGCGCTGGGGGCGCTCTTGCTTGCAGAGGTCAAAGGCCAGCGGACAGCACGGGTGACAGCTGCACCCCAATGGCGGTGAGACGGGAGACGGAACTTCACCCCGCATCGGGCTGCGGTCGTGCCTAGGCTTCTCGAGGTCTGGAATCGTCTCCAGCAACAGGTGCGTATAAGGGTGCAGCGGGTTCGCGAACAGATCGGCGCTTGGCTGGATCTCCACGATACGGCCAAGGTACATCACCGCGATCACATCGGCCATGTGGCGGACCACGCTCAGGTCATGGCTTATGAAGAGGTGGATCAGACACATCTCTTTTTGCAGCTTTTTCACAAATTTCAGCACTTGGGCCTGCACAGAGACGTCCTGTGCCGACAAAGGGTCGTCGCAAGCAAGAAACTCGGGATCGCCCGCAAGGGCCCGCGCGATGGAGATCCGCTGTCGTTGCCCGCCCGGGAATTCCTGCGGAAACTTAAGCCCGTCGGAAGGCGCAAAGCCAACAGTGCGCAACAACTCGTCGATACAGGCATATACCTGCGCAAAGGCGTTTTGGGGAGCAGGGTGCGCAGAGGTTCGGCCATGATCCGCCCAACCCATCAGCCCGGTCACGAGCTTGGCGATGGTGTTTTCGCCGCAGCCGGATTCGCCGACCAGCGCGAGCGTCTGGCCGCGCTGGATCGCGAAATCGACACCGTCTACGGCCCGCAGGGTCCGGCGCTACTTGCGCTCGATGAGCCGGTTGAGCTATGGGGCCGACACGTCGAAGTTGCGCTCGGGCGCATCGACCTCGAGGATCGCGTGGGGGCGGATGTTCATGCGACTTCCCCCTTTGATTGCAAGCCAACATGCAGCCCGGGTCTCAACCGAGGCGATCAGCGGCACTTGCGTCCGACACTTTTGCCCGGCAAAGGCACATCGCGGATTGGAGGCTTAGTCCGGCGGGGGCGTCCAGCCGCGGCATCAATCCGGGGATCATCTGCAATTGCTCGACCTCCTTGCGCAATGACGGGATCGAGCCCATCAGGCCCGTAGTTTCGGGATGACGCGGGCGGCGGATGACATCGTCCCCCGCACCCATCTCGGCCAGCCGTCCGGCGTACATCACGGTGACCCGGTCGGCGGTTTCGGCGATTGCCCCCATATCATGGGTGCCCAGCAGCACAGCCGTCCCGCGCTCACGGCAGAGCCGTTTGAAAAGCGCGGTGATCTCAGCCCGTATCGAGACATCGAGCGCCGCGGTCGCCTCATCCGCCACGATGAGTTCGGGTTCAGCACAAAGCGCAAGGGCGATCACGACGCGCTGTAGCACGCCGACGGAGAACTGGTGCAGGTAGCTGTCGATGCGCTCCTCGACCGCCGAAATGCCCACCTCGCGCATCAGCTCTTTGGCCCTTGCGCGCGCCTGTGCCTTGTCGAGGTCGGCATGAAGGCGGATCGTCTCGCTCAGCGGATCGCCGACGCGGAACAGCGGGTTGAGGGACGTGAGCGGGTCCTGAAAGATCGCACCGACCCGGCGGCCGCGCACCGTCTCCATCGACCAGTCGTCGAGTGTGTAGATCCGTCGCCGGAAAGGTGGATGGACCCGGTCGAAAGCTGACCGGTCGGCTCGCGCAGGCCGAGGATTGCCATACCGGTCATGGATTTGCCCGCGCCTGACATACTGACCATCCCCGGAATTTCGCCCGGCCAGATGTGCAGTGAGGTATTGTCGACTGCTGTCAAAACGCCCTTTCGTGTGGGGAATTCAACGTTCAGATTACGCACGTCCAGCACCACATCGCTCACGGCTCTGCCCTCCTGTAGCTGGGGGTGAAGATTTCGGGCACCGGCGGATGCCCTGCGGTGCGGTCGGGGTATTTCGCAATCAGACCGTCGAACTGCGCCTGCGCGCGGGCGGCATCCATGCCCTCGTCCACACCGGGAATGACGCGATCGTTCATCACATGGCGCCCGTCGATCCAGACATCGCGGACGTCGCGTCCCGATGATGCCGTCATGAGCGTTTGCACCGGATCCGTCGTTTGCAGGCTGTGGCGCAGATCGATCACGGTAATATCGGCTTTCGCTCCAGCTGCGAGCCTGCCCAGGTCATTTCTGTTCAATGCCTGTGCACCGCCCAAAGTCGCCGCGTCGAACATCTGCTCCGACCGGATCGCATCCATGCCATCTGCCAGCCGCGCGGTCATCATGCCGATCTGCATGTTCAGGATCATGTCAGCCGGGTAGGTATCCGTACCGAGCCCGATGTTGATCGCTTTTGCACGGCATTTTTGAAATGAGTTGAGGATGGCGCCATGGCGCGCAGAAACCAAAGGGCAATGCACCAGTGTGGCACCGCTCTTTGCGATGAGATCAAATTCTGCATCCGTCGCTTGGGTGCCATGGGGCAACAGCCAGTTTGACCGCAGTGCTCCGATCCGGTCCAGCCATTCAATCGGGGCGCAGGCGTGCTGGTCGCGTACCAGCCTCACCTCGGTTGGCGACTGGCTGCAATGCTGGCGCACGGGCACGCCCATATCGCTGGCGATTTCTGCCGTGCGTGCCAGCAGCGCTTTGGTGCAGGTCTCGATCCGGTCGGGCGCGAACATGGCGCGCAGCAGGCCGCCCGCCGCCCCCTCGATCCGGACCGCGAAATCTGCGGCTTGATCGAGCCCTTCCAGACCGCGCGCCTCGTCAAAGACCGCGCGGATGTTGCCTGCCGCATCCGTGACCTGCCCGCCGCTGCGATAGGCGGGTCCGAGGTAGACGCGCAGACCGAGGTCCTCTGCGGCCTGTGCTGCGGCGTCGAACTCCGCGACCGTCTCGCCCCATGCGCGGTAGAACAGCGAGGCGATGGGTAGCGCCGTGGTGATGCCGTTGCGGATCAGCTGAGCGAAGGCGTGGCGCTTTTGGAAGGCCAGCTCTTCCGGCGTGTACATCTCATAGGGACCACGCGCCACGTAGGTTTCCGGCCAGACCCGCCCCTTTTTCCACGCCGGGCCAGTGTCATAGCCAAGGATCGTGGTGTCGAGATCCGAAAGCGCATCGAGGTCGATGAAACCCGGCGAGAGGATGGCCTCACCGTAGTCGATGCGCTGTTGAACTTCGCCCCAGAAAGGAGGGCCCACATGGAGGATGCTAGCGCCCTCGAACACCACCGTACCGTTCTCATGGACGACGTGGTGACCATCGTGATGGCCGATAACCCAACGGGCGGTCAGAAGGGTGCGGTCCGGCATCAGGGCGCCTCGATCACACAGGTACCGTCGCGCGAAGTGATCTCGCCCGCCTTCAGCACTAGTTTTCGCGGCGCATGCAGCACGACGGCTTCAGCCAGTGTTTCACCCTCCACCAGCACGCAGTCCGCGCGGCATCCGACGTCCAGCCCGTAGCCTTCGATTGCCATGATCGCAGCCCCGCCATGGGTGCAGATGTCCAGCGCGAGCTCGACCTCGTCGTCGCGGCGCAGGTTGTTGCGCATGCCGATATGCGTGGCCTTTTCCAGCATGTCCGAGTTGCCGTAAGGGCCCCATGTGTCGCGGACCCCGTCGCACCCCGCGCCGGTCAGGATGCCAAGCGCCCTTAATTCCTTGACCATCGGCACGGGTGCGAAGGCGGGCGCGGTCGTCAGAATATGGATGCCGTTTTCGGCAAGTTTCTCCTGCAACCCCGCCACATAGGCGCGATCCACCGCTCCTAGGCAGAAGGCATGGCTGATCGCGACCTTGCCCTGCATCCCGAGTGCAACAGTCCTGTCGATGATCTCCTCCATCGAGAACCAGCCCAGCGCGCCCTGTTCATGCAGGTGGATATCGACCGGTTTGCCATGTTTCTGCGCCAGTGCGAGAACGGTGTCGAGGTGGCCCTTGGGATCATGCTCCATACCGCAGGGGTCAATACCGCCCACCAGATCGGCGCCCAGGGCAAGCGCCTCATCCATCAGCTCTGCCGTGCCCGGACGGGTCATCATCCCCGACTGCGGAAAGGCTACGATCTCGATGTCGATCAGCCCGGCGAGTTTTTCACGGGTGGCCATCACGCCCTCGATCCCGGCGAGCCCGTGATGGGTATCCACATCGACGTGACTTCGGATGTGCGTGCATCCTTTGGAAATGGCAAGGATCGCATGCCGCTCGCTCTGCACACTCGGGTCGAGTCCGAGCGAGACTTTCACCTGCCGTTCGTTGTCGATCTTGTCGATGAGGCGGGGGCCGACTTCGTTGCGGTACCACGGCAGGCCGAGCAGGGATTTGTCCAAGTGCGTATGAGCCTCGATCAGACCCGGGATCAGAATGCGGCCGCCGCAGTCGATCACTTCTGCGCCCTCGGAGGCAGTGGAGGTGAACCTGCCACCCTCGATGTGCAGATCCGTTGTACCACCGGCCATGGGCCGCACGTTTTTGAGTGTCTTGAACGTCATTCTGGTCACCGTAGTTTGGGGTTGAGGGAATCGCGCAGTCAGTCGCCGATCATATTGACCGACAGCATGATCAGGCAAAGCTGGATGGAGGGGAAGACGACGATCCACCAAAGGCCCGAAAAAAAAGCTGCTGGTTCCCGATCCGGATCAGCGTGTCGAGGCTGGGCTGATCCGGGGGCATGCTGACGCCGAGGAACGACAGTGTCGCCTCGGACAGGATGGCGAGGCCGAAATTCAAGGCCGCGGCAACCATGATCGGGGTCAGGCAATTCGGCAGGATATGGTGCAGTATGATCCGCCACGGCCGGAAACGGATCATCTTGGCCGCGTGCACGTATTCCTTTTTGCCTCGACCATCGCCAAGGCGCGCATCGTGCGGGAATATTTCACCCAGTAAGGCACCGCGATGGCGAAAATAGGGATCGGCGCAGCCAGCACGCCGTTGAGACCGGTCGGCAGGGACGCCGTGGAGATGGCCGTTATCGGAATGGCGATCAGGATGAAGGGCATGGGCAACAGCACATCACGCACCGGCGTGATCTCGTTGTCGATCCAACCGCCGAAATATCCCGCGACCAGCCTAAGCGGTAGGCCTACGACGAGCGCCAGAATAACCGAGGCGAAGCCGATAATCAGCGAGATCCGCGAGCCGTAGAGCACCACCGACAGGATATTGCGGCCCTGCATATTGGTGCCAAGCAGGTATGGCTATTGGCCTTGCGCACCCCAGATCGGCGGGATTTCGGAGTTCCAGAGCAATAGCGCGGAACAGTCGTAGGGATTCTGCGGTGTGATCAGCGATGCGAGGAAGGCGGTGATGGCCATGAGCGCCAGAAAACCCGTGGCGAATATCGCCGAAGGATGCGGTCGGAAGGAATGTGCCAGATCACTTTCGCGCAACAGGGCAAGCCGCGACGGGCGTACCGGTGGCTGGAGTGTATCGGTGGCGACAGGGGGCAGCCTTGTCCATGACGTTCTCCGGATCAGTCATTGGAGTGGGCCGAATCGTCACGCAGGCGCGGGTCCATCCAAGCATAAGTGATATCGACGAAAGTATTCAGCGTGACGAAAATGAACGAGACGATCACCAGATACCCACCACGTTTTTCGACGCGTCCATTCCGGTAATCCGTGGTACGGCATCAATGAAACTAAGGCCAAAGACGACCCTGATCATGCCGTCTTGCGGCGTGATCAGAAATGTCTGGCCGCACCTAATGTCAGTCAGGGTGATGCGCTGGTTGGATGCATCACCCATGTCGTTGCGGACGTCTATGTAAACCCGCCCTCCGGTATCGCGGACAATGTTCACATCGCTGGGGTCCAAGGTTGGACCGACCAAAAACAATGTATCCTCGGCGTCGATATTCGATATCTCTGCGCGACTCTGTTGCACAAAGCTTGTGATGCCCGAGGTTCCCCTATCCCCAGACGGGCTTATCCCACGGCCTTGGTAATCGGTATGCCGAGCGGAGTGTAGCCGTTCATGACGGCGATGCGGACCTGGATTTCCGCGACTTGTCGGTCGAAGTCACGCGCCATGCATCGCCCGGCAGTCGCTGTTTACAGCGATGAGAGGGAGGCGCTGGCCCAAGACTTTAACACAATGCATCCGCTGGCCGACAGGGTTATGCGCAGCATGATCCCGAGAGGCTTGGTCTCGACGCGGTTTCGGCGGTGGTATCCGCTCCAGTTTCGCCAGATCGCGCTACCGAGGTATTTCGAAGCACGCAGGGCCTCGGTTCTGGCCACGGCACCCGCAGTGACGGTCTTCCACGGCTGTGCGTTTTGCGGGGGTGAAGTGCGGCCCGGAATTGACCCAGTGGATCAATTCAGCCCTGAACGGGCGGAGACCCGGGGAATGACGGCATGCGCCCCGCGGCCAGCGATGGCGTCGTGGCATTTGCGGGTATCATAGGCTCCGTCCACTGCCCGGCAGGGTCATGCGAAGCATGATCCCGAGAGGGGTCCGTGACGCTACCGATCGTCTCGTCTGCCGAGATCTGGTTGAGCAGATCAGGCAGCACCGGCGCATCACCGATGTGGCTTCCGGCGATCTCCCCTCTCGGCAGATTTGCGTTGCAAATCGCCTGCCGGGCAAGGGACGGCCCGAACCTCCAGCATATGCTCATCGATCCCAGGATGTGTCTTGCGCCAGACCCGCCGTTTCGGGCCACCATGCTTACGGGCGTTCCCCTCGCCTTCGCCCTCGACCGTGATGCCGGTGCCATCCACTGCCCGGCAGGCATCACGCAGTGATGTCCCGAGAGGGGATCAGCAGGTGCAGTGGGCCGTTGGAGCCTCGGCATGGGATGTTCACGGCCAGCGTCTTCTGGCGGCGCGATAGCGTGCTGAAGTCGGGCACCACCCAATTCAAACCGATCAGATGCAACAGACTCTCGACGAACCCGGTCGTCTGCCTGAGCGCCATGCCGGACAGCACCTTCAGCCCCTCTCGGGACATTGCTCTGCAATGCCCCGCCGGGCAGTGGTCAGGCAGGTCTGGATGGCGGCATCGCTGTAGGATTGCTGTCGGCCACGTTTGCCACTCGGTGTCGCATCCCAGACCATCTCTGGGTCAAACCAGATCGTCAGTGCCCCACGGCGCTTGAGCGCTTCGTTATACGCAGGCCAGTTCGTGGTCTTGTAAGTCGGGAATATGCGTCTGCTGGTTTCACAAGATGAATCCCTCACACGATTTGTGCAACAAAGCTGCGCCATCCCCGCCGCTTGCAGATATCTGACCGGCCCCACGCTGCAAGGCTCCCCCAGCCCCATGGGTATCGACGCGGAGAGCAGCTCGCCGTTGTCATCCGTACCGTGGTAAGCAATGGCGATCCTGCCAGTTCCGCCCTCGAGATATGCGGTCGCCTGCATGCCGTCCCGCGTCGGTGTGATCGTGTTGGCCGGACGCCCCTCAACCGTGGGACGGGGCCCTGCGCCATAAAAGGTGGTGAACAGAACTGTCCAGCCCTCGGGCGGATGCAGATCGTTCGACGTGTTCAGTGCCGCCTGACCGTCGCCATTGTAGCTGTCCAAAGTCAAATGCACAAAAATCATCAGATCGGCCAGGCGGGCATAGTCGAACACCCAAGGGTCCGGCAAGGACGGGAAGCCGAATCCGCAAAGGGTCGTTCCCGTCGATAAGGAAGCGCCGCCTGGATCGGAGGCCATGAACGACACGCTGTCGTCGGGCGCAAGCTCGCCCGCAAACCTGCCGCTGATCTGATCCCTGAGCGGGTCCAGAACCAGACCGGCATTTATGCCCGTCATCGCGAACATTAACGTACCGCCGGCAGGGTCGAAAAAGTGGTCGTTAAAGTTGATGGACAGCGCCCCATCAGGCCGGTCCAATACATTGAGCACGTCATCGATGGTTTGCTCTCTGCGCATCTCCGGCGACCAATTTCCATCAACGCCCTCCAACGTCACGTAAAGCAGATTGCGCACGGCAAATACATCACTTGTGCCGTTGGTGTCGCCCGCCACGAGGCTGGAGCAAGCGGATTCGAACGCGATGACCGTCCCGCAGGACATGGGCGGCCACAAACTGAGGCCGTTGCCTTCGCATCCATCCGTTGCCACATCAAAGGCTTGCGAGGCGCCGCATAGCATGCCCTTCATTTTAAATCGACCATTCTGCCCGAAGACGACAAAGTGACCGTCAGCACAAATATCCGGTTTATAGCCGTTTCCCCTAAATTGAAACCATCGTCCCCGCCGCTTACCAATTCAGCGAAGCCCATTCGTAAATTGTAGCTAAAAGCATCCGGGGCCGTTCCCGGCTCTTGTCCAGCGAACACCACATAAACACCGTTGTCGGAGATGACGGGCGTTTGGTTGCGGGAGAGCCCGCTATCCAGACGCGTCGTCGTTCCCAGCAAACTGTCGCGCACACATATGCTGGAGCCGCCGAATGCGTTGGGATTATCATCGTTTTAGGTGTCGTGTGCGATGAACGCATGCAGTCGTCCGCCCGCCCGGTCCAACCCTGCATTGATGCGCGCGTTCGGCAAAGGCGTATCGTCATAACCGGCTACACTCAGCCGTATCGTCGTATTTGAGACGAGATGCCGGTGATAGGTATTCCCGGTTTCGGTGGATCGAGAGGGCCCTTCTCCACGGTCGGAAAATGTACCGAAAGTTACATAGCCACCCTTTGCCGACATTTTCAGCAGGTAGGCGTTGCACGGAATGACCGGCACGTCGCCGACGACATCACTGCCCAGCGAAACGATGCGTGTTTCCTGTGTATCGCGATCATCCAGGTAAATATCTCACGCGCCGTCACTATCGACAGGATCGAGGTCATCACTCGTCGCCGTGAACGCGACGAATCTGCCATCATCCGAAATGCTCGCATCTAGGCTTCCCCCAATGAGCATTGCATTGCAATGCTGCTCAGCGAGGCACGGGTCGTCTGCTGGGCAATCAAATCGCGAACGACAATATCCGCGCGCGCATTCGTACCTCACGCAATCAGGTTCGTCGCATCCGTCTCGAGTGCGACGAACCGGCCGTCGGACGAAATGCTGACATCCCCACTCCAGCCGTCGCCTTGCGTGCCCAAGCGATCGACCGAAAGCAGCGTCATTGCCAGCATTTTGTGAAACCTCAGTTACTTCTGCCCGAACAAAGGGTCACGCCACGTCAGCACTACCGTCCGCCGCGCGTGTTTCACCAGCCCTGTTAGAGGCAACAATGGCCATAAACCAAAGTGTTGCGTCAAAGCGGCTGTCATGGGTGAGCCCGTACCCCGGATACTTGTCAGAGCGTCTCGGCCAAAGGCTCGCATAGTTTGATTGGTCAGCATATGCGCGCGCGGGCAACCTGTAAAAGGGAGTTTTTGGCGTTTGTTTTTACCTGATACGAAATCGCTTTCGACGTCCCCAAAGCCCTTGCTCTCATGCAGGCTTTCCGAGCTCGTCATGGATCGGACTGCAGCTCTTGCCCGCGATCAGTGCTCTCTACCATTGGACGTTCGGTCAGTTTCTTGAAAAAAATGCGGGAGACATTGCGCTGCTTTATACTCGTCCCGTCACTCTGAGCGCCCTTGCGTTGGACGGCGCGAACCTCATCACTATCAATATCCGGTCCGTATGTGGGATTGAGGTGACTTCAATCGGCGACAACCGTATTCAGTTTCTGGCGGACGGTAATTGTCTCGCCACGCCGAAGAAAGTCGAAGTTTTGCTGGAAGCCAGGATCGGCGCATCGCTGCATTTCATGCACGAAAGCTGCACCTTGAGGTCGGAATCCTTTGCTGTGATGATGATCACATAGAGCGTGAGGATCTTGGCCATGGTGTGCGTTGACCACTGGATCGTCATGCGTGTCGACAACGAGCGCGTGGCGCTTACCATGAGACCACCGAAACAGGTGGCCTTCAAAGCGCTATCGCATTTCGGCGGACGAATGATTTTGCCTCGCCTGCGCCGATATGCTGTCTGGCTTTCAGGGCGGCGCGTCCCGAAAACGGCGCGGGAGAAATAAGGCGGTAGCAGCCGGAAGGGCAGGCCATGACGATTGAATACATGAAACGGACCCGCGCGTATTATCTCGCACTTGGCTACGACCGGCCTTACGTATGGGCACACTTTGACGAGGTTCCTTTTTCACCGTTGTCCAAACCGCTGACGCAGTGTCGCGTGGCAATCGTGACGACAGCAGCACCTTTCCAACCGGACAAGGGCGATCAGGGGCCGGGGGCGCCTTACAACGGCGCCGCAAAGTTCTACGAAGTCTATGCTGCCCCGACGGTACCGATGCCGGACTTGCGCATCTCTCATATCGCCTATGATCGCGATCATACCACTGCGAAGGATAGCGGCAGCTATTTTCCGCTCGCGGCACTGCAAGCGGCGGCGCGCTCAGGGCGCATCGGGGGTGTCGCGGATCGGTTTTTCGGGCTGCCCACCAACCGCTCTGTACGCACCACGCTAGAGCAGGATTGTCCCGCCCTCGTCGCCCTATGCGGGGCGGAGGGGGTGGATGCGGTCATTCTGGTGCCAAATTGCCCGGTATGCCACCAATCTGTCGCTCTCGCAGCGCGGTGTCTTGAGCAAGCGGGTATTCCCACCGTCATCATGGGCTGTGCCAAGGATATCGTCGAGCATGTGGGTGTGCCACGATTTTCGTTCAGTGATTTCCCCTTGGGAAATGCCGCCGGGCGGCCCCATGATCGGGCGTCGCAGCGGGACACGCTCCTGTCCGCGCTGGATCTGTTGGAGCGCGCGCCTGTGCCGCGCACGACGAAGACTTCGCCGCTGGTGTGGCAAGGCCCGACGGATTGGCGTGAGGATTATTCCAACCCCGCCAAACTCTCGGCCGCAGAAATCGACAGGCGCAGGCAGGCCTTCGACGCGGCAAAGGACGCGGCCAAATCCGCGCGTTAGGGCATTTGCCATGACAGACCGGCATATTTCGGGATCTGCGCCGTCAGGAGGTCCGAGCGCACTGCACTGAAACTCATCTGCCCATGCTGAGTAATTTTGGCGGTCGAGGCGGCAGAACATTTGCAGATGCGCCCCCAGCCTCTCCATCCAAGACCGATCGACATCGAGGCCAGCACCAGCTGTAAATCCCAAATCCTGATGGCAACCGCCCGGAAGGTCGAAGACCGGCGCTTAGGGCCGCCAAGCCCTTAAACCCGTGGTCTGGACGGGTCCCGGATCGTTCACCGACTGCGATACCGGCAAGGCAATGTGCCGCACAAAGATGGTTTCGCCTCCAGCGTCGGACGGATCACGTTGAGCTTTAGTTCAGTTTTTGGTCGGGCAAGCGCGTTCATGGCCGAGAGGATCACGCTGCATGATCCGTGATTGAGGCTTCAGGCGAACGCGATCACGACACATCCGAACCTTCCGAAATCCGCCACCATCTCCAAATCGCCAAGCTGTTCGTTCGGTCGGATGAAATCGCCTGAAAGAATGATCACACCCGGCGCGATACTCTGGCGGCAGACTGCCTTGCGACGGCCAGCCAGACGGTGCTCTCGACGTAATCATGCAGTCCCCCTCTGCGCCGAGACCCGTCTCCTCCACCTCGACTACGTCACTGCGGGCGAGGTACTGCGGAAGATCGAGGCGCGCCGGAGCCTGTGGGCGCTTCTATTCTGAAAAGAACGCCGGGCCGGAGCGTCATGATGCGCGCCTGATCAAGTTGGGCTGCAACAGAAACGGCGACAAGCAACGGACCGATAGCACCCGAGTTGTCGCAAGCCTTGTCTTGGGTCGCGCGGAACGTGGCATGGCGCTCCCCATCACGGATCGTCCCTTCGTTGCACGGCGTAAGGGATGCTATGTGATCGTAGGCATCCGCCGGGGCAATTGGGCTGCCATTTCCTCGCCCTCCTTATCCATCGAGTGGCTCTCCGCGAGGTGGATGAGCGAGCGATCACGGCCGTTGAACCCGCTGGCAACGCGCGGGACGGGCGACATATATTTTGGCCGCGCGCTTCCGTCAGTGTACTCAACAGTGCGGTCGCGGAAATTCACGCCCGCGCAGAGGATGCCCAGCCCCATATCATATAGGGTATGGGTATTTGTCACCGGCGTGCCCTCCGCCGCTTCGCGAAGGGTGGTGCGCCCACAGGAACAAACCGCATCAAGCGAGTTGGGTCCCTGCGCAACGGCGCTGCTGAGGGCGGTTATCGCTTCATCTTTCCGGGCGCCATACCAGGCCTGGCCATCAGCAGAACACGTTGCAAAACGTATGAAGCTGCTCCTTCGGGGCACAAACGGTGTCGGCGACAAGTTGGCTGTCGCGCGGCGATACCCCAGACCGTCTGGCGCCGGGGCTCTTGCAGTCCCCATTCGTTGGCGCCGGATCAGGGTTAACGAATGGATAATCCGAGCAGGGAACTTAAATCCGGTTGCCGTCTGGGTCGAGGACTTAGAGAAAAATTGCGATGGAAATACGATGCAGCTCCGGCCCGCGTACGATGTTGTGCACATAGTCTGTGTTGGCCATCAGCTAGAGCAGATCAATGATGTTGAGCGGCCCGCACCCAGAACGCCACGTACTGCATGCGCGGGCCCATCCCGTTGGTGAAGACCAGATCATGCACGCGACCTATGCGACGCCTCCACGTCCGGCGAGACGTAGTTGAAGTGATTAATACTCAGCTGTCCGACCCCGCCACAGAGCGCGTATTGCTGATGGATTGTCGTGAGGCGGACGATTTTTTGAAAGAAGCCCAGCTTGATGCCGAAGTTGTCGGAAGTGAGGGGCATGCGGCTTTGATGGGGGCGCTCAATCCACGACGTGGAGGCGGCCTTTCCGGTTAAAGGAGGCTTCCGCGCGGGCCGGGTCTCCTCGCCAAAAATCTTGAAGCCCATCACCTCGACCGTACCCGGCGCATCCAATTTTTGCTGCACGACGCAAGGGTGCCCACGCTCCGTCATAGCGCGGAGGTAGAAACGCGTATCACTCTCGTCGGTGATTGGGGGGCTCGGTATCTCCGTGTAGAAGATGCGCGATGCGGCGAGGTCCTTGACGGTCAGATGCCCATGCGACAGGCGGATGGTATTGAAACCGGGGTAGAGGTTTGGTGCAGCTAGAGGCATCGCTCAGTCTCCCAGCCGTGAAATTTTTCACTGGCCGGGGGCAAATCTGATGCGCTTTTGCTTCACATGAAACTCGAACGACCAACCCTTGGCAGCGCGGCAAATCCCGCTTGCCGTGACCCAGCCAAAAAGGGGTGGTTGAGTGGCGCACGTTCTCCGAGTTGACCCAGATCATCCCCCCGTCCGACGCGCGCGCCAGATCACGGCGCACGGGCATGCGGTGAGGCCGTCGGTCGCGTCGTTTGCCACGCTCAGCGCCTCCGCTTCGGTCGTGATTTGGATGGGGGTGAGGACGGGCCCAGATACCTCCGCCTGTGCGCTGCGCATACCATTGGTCGCACCGGTGAATGGCGCGGAAGTCGATGACATATACCGATCAAGGCCAATCTGACCCTGCTCCTGCGTCCTTGATATTCGCCCTCACCTGATAGGCACTAATCTCCGCCTCGATCAATGCGGGGCCAGGGCACGGCGTTCGTGCGCAATGTGCCCCCAAGTCAGAACAAGCGATCGCGGCGGCGGCAAGCCTGTGACGCGCTTCACATCAATTTACAGCAGCATTGCACCCCAATCGGCAGGGGGGGGCAGAGCAAGCAGCGTCGCAAGGCAAAGGATTGACGCCAAAGACTGTTCCCACATGACACAGGGACAACCTCCCAAAAATCGAAATTAACGAGATTATCGTTTGGATCTTATACAATGCCGACTCCATACCTGCAGAGCCACCGTGTACCGCCCTCACGCGCCGGGGAGCATCAGCATGCCGACTTCTTAGCGCAGCGTTGCGAGAAGCTCGGGCGATGGCACGCCTGTCGGCGGCAAGCCCAGGCTTTGTTGATACTCGCGGATCGCATTTTCGCTGTTGGGGCCAATTACCCCGTCAACCCCGCCTGTGTCAAAGCCGCGGATGGTCAATCGTTGCTGCACGGCCACCCGGTCGTCTTTGGTCAGCCCGTTTGCATCTGGCGGGAAGCTGGCGCGCAGGGGCCCTGCCCCGCCGATCCGATCTGCCAGATGGCCCACGCCGATCGCATAGGCGTCCGAGTTGTTGTAGCGTTTGATCACGCCGAAATTTCTGGTCGTTGAGAACCGCGGGCCGCCTGCCTGCGGCTGGATGATGCTGCCCTGCGGCGCACCGGCGCCGACCTCGCCCCCCCATTTCACGCCGGGCCGCCACCCGTTGCGCTGGAGATACACGGCCGTCGAGGCAAGTGAATCTGTCGGGTCCTCGGACCAGATGTCGCGCCGCCCGTCGCCGGTGAAATCCACCGCGAAAGCCAGATAGGACGTTGGAATGAACTGGGTATGCCCCATCGCACCGGCCCATGAGCCGGTCATCAGGCGTGCGGGAATGTCACCGTTTTGCAGGATGCGCAGGGCTGCGATCAGCTGCTTTTCAAAAAACGCGCCGCGCCGACCGTCAAAGGCCAGAGTCGATGTCGCGGAGATGACCGGCACGTCGCCCCGCCGCTCTCCGAAGAAGCTCTCCAGCCCCCAAATGGCGCAGGTGATCTCGGCAGGCACGCCGTATTGCCGCTCAAGCGTATCCAGCGTGCTGCGGTGGCGGGCCAGCGCCGCGCGCCCCTTGCTCACGCGCTCATCCGATGCGGCGATGGCGAGGTAGTCTTCGAGGCTGCGTTTGAACTCGGTCTGGTTGCGGTCGCGTTTGATGCAACCTGGCAGAAACCCCGTGCCCTGGAACGCCGCGCTCAGCGTCGATCGTGAAATGCCCTGTGACACCGCGCGACTTTGAAAGCTGCCGACCCAGGCGTCATACCCAGGATTCGGCGTCGGCAGTAGATCTGCGGGCAACCCACCTGAGGGGATCGCGCTGCTGCTGACTGAGGTTCCACCGCCGCATGCTGAGACCGACAGCGCGCCAAGCCCCAAACCGAAATGTCGTCTTGTGATCTTCATCCTGCCGCCCCGCCTTGTTCGTGCGATTTTTTTGTTCGTGCGATTTTTTGCCATGCTATCCGATTGGCCGGGCGTGGCAACTGCTCTAAGGGCGGCTCTGGCGACGGTTTGCCGATGCAGCGGTGCCACGCACGCAGAAATGTCGCAGCGCACGAGGGCTTGCCACCGCATGTCATAGAACATTATAAGAACACCATGGCAAAAATGAGTCTCAAGGAAAAGCTGGCCCTGCTCAGCGATGCGGCGAAATATGACGCAAGCTGTGCCTCCTCCGGCACGGCAAAGCGAAGCAGTGCCGATGGCAAGGGGCTCGGCAGTACCGAAGGCTCCGGCATCTGTCACGCCTATGCGCCGGACGGGCGCTGCATCAGCTTGCTCAAAATTCTGATGACCAACTTCTGCATTTATGATTGCGCCTATTGCATCAACCGCGTGTCGTCGAATGTGTCGCGCGCGCGCTTCACGGTCGAGGAAGTCGTACATCTGACGACAGAATTCTACCGCCGCAATTACATCGAGGGGCTGTTTCTGTCCTCCGGCATTATCAAAAGTCCCGACGACACCATGGCCGATATGGTCCGCATCGCGCGCAGCCTGCGGCACGACCATCACTTTCGCGGGTATATCCACCTCAAAACGATTCCCGACGCCGCACCGGAGCTGATCGAGGAAGCGGGCCTGCTGGCGGATAGGCTGTCCATGAACATAGAATTGCCCACGGATGCAGGGATCAAGGCCTATGCACCCGAAAAGAACCCCGATGAGATCCGGCGCGCGATGGGCCGTGTGGAGTTGCGCAAACAGGCCGCGAAAGAGCGGACACACACCGGCAAACGCGCCGCCAAATTCGCGCCAGCGGGGCAGAGTACGCAACTCATCGTCGGTGCGGACGGCGCAAATGATGCCACAATACTGCAAAGCTCCACGCGGCTTTACAGCTCCTACAAGCTCAAGCGCGTCTACTATTCCGCCTTCTCCCCGATCCCGGACAGTGCCGCCGCCCTGCCCTTGATCAAGCCACCGCTCGCACGGGAGCACCGGCTTTATCAGGCTGACTGGCTTTTGCGGTTTTACGGGTATCAGGCCGACGAGATCGCATCGGCCGCGGAGGGTGGCATGCTCGATCTGGAGATCGACCCCAAGCTTGCCTGGGCGCTGGCCAACCGCGCGATGTTCCCGGTGGATGTGAATCGCGCGGGGCGCGATATGCTTTTGCGAGTCCCCGGATTCGGGACGAAATCCGTGGCACGCATCTTGTCTGCACGGCGCAACGGCGCGTTGGGGTTCGGAGACCTCAAGCGCATCGGCGCGCTTGTGAACAAGGCCAAGCCGTTCATCACCACACGCGACTGGTCGCCGGGCGGCCTCACGGATGCGGCCAATCTGCGCGCGCGATTCGCACCGCCGCCCGAACAACTAAGCCTGCTGTGATCTACGCGCCCCGACTGCCGCGTCTGGGCACTTTCGAGGCGTGGCGCGACGCCGCGCGTGCGTTGGCAAGCAATGACGTGCCACCCGAAGACATCGATTGGGCAATGAAGGGCGACGGTGCTGGCCTCTTCGGCACAGGCGCTCCCCTGCCTGCACCGCGCGAGATGACCGTGCCCTCTGGTTTCGTTCCTTTGGCCAAACAGGTTTGCGCCCACCGCGCGCCGGGCACACATGATCTGCTCTACCGCGTGCTGCTGCGCTGTCGCGGCAACGCCCGCCTGCTCGGCAATCGCGCAGATGCGGACGTGCAACAGCTCGAGGCTTGGGCCAAGAACATTCGCCGCGACATGCACAAGATGAAGGCATTTGTCCGCTTCCGCGATGTGACCCCGACGGGGGCCAACCGCCGCGCCTTTCTCAGCTGGTTCGAACCGGATCACCGCATAGAAGAGCTGATCGCGCCGTTTTTTACCCGCCGCTTCGGCGATATGGATTGGGTGATCGTGACGCCACATGTCACGACACGTTTCAAAGGTGGTGCGCTTGGCCTTGAGGCAGTGAAAAGCGCGCGCCTTGATCTGAACGACGAGACCGAGGAGCTTTGGAAGACGTATTACGCCAACATCTTCAATCCTGCCCGGCTCAAGATCAAGGCGATGCAATCGGAGATGCCCAAAAAATACTGGAAGAACTTGCCGGAGGCGGAACTCATTCCCGGTCTGATAGCGCAGGCCGAAGCGCGCGTGAGCCAGATGCAGCGTGATGCGCCCAGCTTGCCCCCCCTGCGCGCCGAGCGGATATTGGAGCGTTTGCCGGAACGGGAGCAGACCGGAGATTTGCACGCCTGCGCGCGATGTCCCATCGGCGCGCAGGCAACGCAGGCAGTGCCGGGCCTTGGCCCGAAGGATGCGCCGCTGATGATCGTCGGGGAGCAGCCGGGTGACCGCGAAGATCTCGCCGGTGTGCCCTTCATCGGACCGGCAGGACAGCTTTTCGATGAAATCGCCGCGCAGGCGGGACTGGACCGAGACGCCGCCTATGTCACGAACGCTGTCAAACATTTCAAATTTACCCCCCGCGGAAAACGCCGCATCCACCAAAGCCCGCACCGCAGCGAGGTTGAAGCCTGCCGCATATGGCTGACGCGCGAGATCCTGCATCTGCAACCCGCCCTCGTGATCGCGCTTGGCGCGACGGCGGCACAGGCATTGACCGGCGATGGCGGGAACATAATGGCGCGGCGCGGGCGCGTGGAGCCGAGCATCGAGGGGCTGCCGGTGCTCATTACGCTGCACCCTTCCGCCATTTTACGTGGCCAGAATCCGAAAGCATTGCGCGCGCGTATGGTGGCCGATTTGGCGAAGGCGGTAGAAATGCTGCGCACGGCGGCCGCGCTCTGAGAGGAGCCGAAGCCTTCCGCAGGCCCGAACACCGGTAATGTTTACCTTTCAATCGACGCCAAATAAAGTGCCACGGTTTCGTTCTCCGGCATCTTCTCTTAGAGCGTTTTCATCAAGCTTTACAAATTATTACGAAGGCCTTTGCATGGCATTGGACTTACAGGAGTTTGGAAACGGCCAGCGCCTTTCGGAAGGACCAGCCGCGCTCGCCCGTGGTTCGGGTCTGTTCTTAGACATCCAGAACGAGACGCACTGCAAAGTTAGCGCTCGGGGCGCGGTGAGCGTTGTGGCGCATCTGCCGGGCGGGCCAAACGGCGTGGCTATCGGGCCGGACGGTGCGGCTTACGTTTGCAACACGGCGGCGCCTACGGTTTCGTGCCGTTCGGCACCCCGCCGATCACCGTGCCGAGCCGCGCGCGTCCGAATTATGACGGCGGCAAGATCCAGCGTGTGGACCTCGAGACGGGCGCCGTCACGCTTCGTTACGGGTTACGGGGCTTGCGACGGGACCAACCTGCTGGCCTCTGACGACATCGTCTTTGACTCACCTGCCACTTTTGGTTCCCGTAGACGGGCATGCAGGACGGCGATACCCTGCGCATGGGGAGGCGCTACTTTGCCGCCGCCGATGGGTCAATGATCAAGAAGATCGCCTCAATCCCCGTGGCCAACGGTGCCGGCTTGTCTCCCGACGGCAAGACGGTCAATGTCTCCGACACCATTGTCGGCAGGCTCCGGGCGATGATGATGACGGGCCCGGGCACGGTTTCGCCGGGCCCCCTCCTCAGCATGCCCGGCACCGTGATGCAGATGCTGCTGGGGTATCAATGGGCAGATAGCCTCAAGGTGGCACACGGCGGGAATATCTGTGTCGGCACCATCTATACCGGCGCGATCACCGTCTTCAGCCCCGAGGGGGACATCGAGCAGCTGCACGTCCCGGACATGTTTCCCACCAACCTGTGCTTTGGTGGCGCCGACATGAGGGGCCTCTGGATCACCGCCTCCAGCACCGGCAAGATATAAAAGACGCGCTGGCTCCGCCCCGGCCTCAAGCTCGCCTTCAACGCCTGAAGCTTTGCGGGGTCCACCGCCCGACCGGAAAAGATCTCCGCTAAAAGGGCAGCAGATGGCCCCCCCCGATATCGCCGGAGAGCTGGTCCGGGAGCTTGCCCGGCCCGACGGTAGCCTGACGATGCGACCGGTACATTCCATCGGCATCGGCGTCACCGGCCATTTTGGGGCTTCGCAGGTCGCGCCGAATTAATGCACCGCTGCGCACTTCCAAGGTGGCACGATAGCCGTGACGATGCGGCTTGCCTGCGGATCGGGCAGTGCGACACAGCGTTACGGGTGGTCTGACGTGCGCGGGTTCGCCACGCGCTTTCACTTGCCCGACAGCAGCGCGACCGATCTCGTCTCGGTGACCTTACCGGAGTTTTTCGCCCCCACGCCCCAGACGTTTTTGGATTTCACCTTAGCGGCCAAGCCGCCCCCCCGTGCTGCGCAAAACCCCATTGCAGAAATTTCTCGGCATGCTGCGCTTCACGCCGCCGATGCCAGATCCCTACCTCCGGCGAGACTATCAGCCCGAACGCAGGCGAGATCGCCTATGCCAACGAGCATAAACATGCCCAACTCGCCGAGTTCCAAGCCGCGGCGATCGGTGCACCGCAAGGCTATGCACGCGCCAGCTATCACGCCGTCCATACCTTCATCGTCACGGGCGCAGACGGGACAAACCGCTGGGTCCGCTTTACCTGGCAGCCGGTGGCGGGAGTGCTCAACACCGGTCCGACGAGGCCGCCTGTGGACATATACCTGCACACCAAAATGCGCACGCGCCTTACCAAGGGGCCCGCGCGATTTTCGGTGATGATGCCGATCGGCACGATGGGCGATGATTTCAACGATTCCACACGTGTCTGGCCACCGCAGGCGCGTGGTCATGGGCAAGCTGACCTTGGCGGATGTCCCGGAGGATCAGGTGGAAGAATGCAAAAAGTGGAGCTTCAATCCCTGGCTGCTCGTCGAAGGGATCGAGCCGTCGTATGATCCAGTCTTGCGTGTGCGCTAGGATGCCTACGAATATTTAAGCAGAATACGGGATGCCACAGCGGGCCCGTTCTCAGGGAGTTGAGCCAAGTCCGGATCTAACAGCTGGCTGAACCGTTTCGCCGAGAGCTTGCCCGAACTTCGAAGGTTCAAGCTTCTATCGACTTACATCCTCGTCCCCTATTGGCTGTGGAAAAGCCCCAAGCCCAAGCTGCCCGGTGGGCCGCGCCCCCTCGACCCAACCCAGCGATAATGTGCAACGCATGATGTACCTCATCATACTACTGGTGGAAGGCGGTGATGTCATGATCCACACGACGCATAACGTCGAGGCGTTCATCGATTGGGTGCACGCACGTGATCTGTTCCAAGTGCCGGACTTCCCGACCGATTTGTTTGCGCTTCAGGATGCGGCCAAAGGCATCGGGCCGGATGCGCCGGCGCAAGAGCTGATGTCGCTGCCGCGCGAGCTGGTGCTGCAATTGCACGCCAATCCCAATATCTCACTGGGTGGCGGGTATCGCGCCTATCCCGGTTTTTCAGCCGCACAAGTGCCCGGTAAATTCGGCGTGGGCTGGTAAAACGACAGATCAACCTCGACGATTTGCAGGGCAACATCCTGCGCGGCTACCGCCATCGCCTCGTGCGCCAACTGATCTTGGAAGTGAGCGACCACGCCTTGGCCTGCGCGTTTCTTGCCACCGCTGCGAATGGGGGCAGCGTCGACGTGCCCGCCATCACCCGCGCCGCTGAATGGAGCGAGAAGCCGAAACTGTGCTTCAACATCGGGATGACCTTTGAGGGGCTCAGGGCATTGGGGCTGGGCAAAACGCGTCTCGCGTCTTTCCCGACCGAGTTCAGGCAAGGCATGACCGCGCGCGCCACCAAATTGGGCGATGTGGCAACAGCGCGCCAGCGCATTGGCCCGCACCCCGTGACGATCCGTAGCGCGTTCATCTCATCGCGTCGAGCAACGCAAACCAAAATGCCAACGTGGATGAGATGGAGGCGCAAGTAGCCGCCGCGTTTACGATCCTCGGCGTGCGCTACGGGCGCGGATTGAGCGACGATAAGGTCTTTTTCGGCTATGTCGACAACATCTCGCAGACCCGCTTCAACAGTATCGACGATTCGACACAGGAGGATGGGAGGAGCCGATTGATCCGCTCGGTACGAGCCTGCTGCGCTATCCCACGCAACTTGAGAACCTACTGTTTCGGGTTCCGTCGCCCGAGGGATTTGGGTTCAACGTTTCTTTCAACGCGCTTCGCGTGCTGGCGCAGGATGCCGTCGGGTTCGAGCGGTATCTGGACGAGGCCGCCGATCAAGTCTTAAAGCACGCAGACGCGGAGAAGCTCTTGGCCCCCGGCGCGCAGACGCGCATCGGCGCGGGGCTTGACCGGCACGGCGCGCTGCGCGAAGTGATCGCAGCGCAGATGTGCGGGCGGTGGCGCAATGGCGTTCCCTATAAGACTTCCCCCGACACGCCCTTCCCCGATCCCGCAGTCTCACGCACCAATTTCGACTATACCGCACATTCGCGTTGCCCTGTCGGTGCGCATATGAAGCGCGCCAATCCGCACGACGGCCCTATTGTGCAGCGCATAGCGAACTATGCCCGACGCGTCGTGCGGCGCGGCATGTCCTACGGCCCTGATTTCGATCCTGCACACCCCGGCGATGCAGAACGCGGCCTGCTGGGTAATTTCATCGGTGAGAACCTTGGTGCGCATTTCGAGACGGTGATGTGCGACTGGCTCAATCTGGGGCTGCAAGACCCTGCAGTTATGGGCAGCAATAACCTTTTGTTGGCCGCAAATTCGCCCAAGAGAAGCTGGTTCGATCTCAGAACGCAAGACGGCAGCAGCAGCAGCATCCGGGGGTTTCCAAGGTTCGTGAACACGCGCTGCGGGGCGTATACCTCTCTGCCGAGCATCACCTAGATCCGCTTTTTGTCAAAAAGCTGAGGCCGGGTTCAATGTGCTCAGGGTCTCCTCGATCCGGTCGAGCATGGCGGTGCGGCGTGCGGGGGATAGGATGCGTCGCACCTCCGTCAAATGCGCGATGGCGCCACGCTTGTCCTTCTTGACCTTGCTCAGCAAGCCCAAAATCATATCGATCCGCGCGACGTAGTGACCGTCGAGATCATAGTCTGAGGTGGCGCGCACATGCGCGATAAGCGCCTCGATCCGCTTGGCCCCGAACAGGATGATATCCCCAACACCTTGATATTGAGCAGCATGACGCCGAGGGAGGCATCGCCGTTGCCCATGATGATCTCAAGGTAGATCTCGCATAGAAACAGCCGATACCAGTTGGCGGCAATGCCGTAGCCTTCCTTCTCGCGCCGCTCGATCGCCTGCTCCATTTGGTGCAGCCCCGCGCCAATCCGCCCGTCCAGCACAAAGGCCACGCCCAGCTTGGTGTCGGGCCCCGACAAAAACAGCATCAGACCTCGCTCGTTGCATTTGGCAACGAATGCCTCGACTTCAGGCACAGCCCCTTAGCGGCCCAGCGGCACAAGGGCGAAATGACGCGCGGCATCGGCAATGGCGCTCTCGAACGCGGCCCGCGACACATGCAGTGCATGCTCGAACATCTTGACCGCAGCCTGGTAATCATTGCTGATCATCGCAGTCACCCCTTCATCGCCATGCCGTATCCCAGCGCAAGCGGATCATTCATCGCTTGACCCGCCTCGATCAGCCGGTCAGCAGCGGCATGCGCGCCCAGCATGCGGCCGCGCCCCACCTCGTTCCAGCCCAGATGCGCCATGAAGAGATTTTGCAAATAGGCGTCTTTCATCTCTACCAAGAGCGCCTCCACCTTCCGGCGCCTCGCCTCGAACTCGTCATTTTTCAGCGTCCCGCAATAACAAGATACCGACATTTCGGCGACCAGCGCGCAGGCCAAAACGTCATCCTCATCCAACCGCTCGGCCATCGCGAGCAGCGCGCGGCTCACCTCCAGCGCATCACGGTAGCGACCGTTCCAGACCAGACAGGAGATGTAGTGGTGCAGGAAATGCGCATGCGCACTGCTGTCGCCGAAACGCTCAAGTATCGGGCGCACTCTGTCAGCCAGACCGGTGAGGGTTTTTACCTCCAGCGACAAGCGCGCGGTGAGTGCATAATCCGCCAGCAGTTTCGCAAATTGGTCCCCGTCTTCGCAGGTTGGATCGGCCTTATAGAGGGCCAGCGCGGAGGCGAAATACCGGTTTGCCTCCGCCAGGGAGAAGACCCGCAAACACTGACCACCCGCAAGCGCGGTGAAGGGAAAGCCAAGATCAGCCTGTTCCGTGAGGCTGTAGTGATAGGCCAGCGTGCCAGAGACCTCGTTGAGCCTGCCCTTGCTGCGCTGTTGGGTCGCGCGCCCGATGGCCAGATGCAACGCGTGGCGGCGCGCGGACAGCTGTCTATGGTAAACGCTATCGCGCAGCAGCACAAGTTTGAGCACATAGTCGTGCGACCTTTGGGTGCGGATGACGAGGTCCCAATCCTGCAAGCGCTCGAGCGCACTTGAACCTGCGGACCCTGCGGCACCACAAGTGCGAGCACAGCCGGGCTGAACCGGCGCCCGATGACAGGTGCGGCCTGCAACAAGGCGCGGTCGTCGGAATTCAGGCGGTCGGTCCGTGTGGCAAACAGGCTTTGCATGCTCAAAGGCAGGACGTCGCGCTTCACCTCCGCGTCAAACAGAACCTCGCCGTCTTGCACCCGTACGGCGCCCTCATTGAGAAGAAAGCTCAGAATTCCTGCCCCGAACAGCGGATTACAAACCGCGCGCTCGGTGATCTGCTAAGCCAAGTCGGCGGGCAGGTCCTGCACCCCCAAACGGTTTTGTGCGAGATGGCGAATGTCATCGGCCCCAAGCGGCGGCAACGCAAGTGGCTTCACGAAAGCCTGCGTGCTCCAGCTTGGTGTGTATTCGGGCGGCCGTATGTGGATGACGAGCAAATTCAGCTGCCGATTGTCTTTGATCAGCTTGGTCAGCAGTTCCTCGGAGGCGCTGTCGATCCAATGAACGTCTTCAATCCGCAGCACGACCAGGCCTGCCGCGCACTGCGCTTTGATCATCGCGGGAAACAGATCGCGGGTGCGCAACCCGATAGGCACACGGTGCGGCGCAGCCAGCGCGCCCGGTGGTGGATCAAGGCCCAGCGCGTTGAGCAAAAGGCCCAGGTTCTCATCGGAATAGAGCCCGGTGCTGCGCCGACCACCGTAGGCTCCGCCCCTGCGCCCTGCACGGATGCCATGACCGCCGCGCCCGAACTTATCCCGCTGCGCATCACCGGCCGCTAAGCGAATTTTGCCTAAAATGTCGCTGCGGTCTCCTGAAACTTGGTTTGGATCCCCCTGCGGCACGGCATGCGCGCAGTGCGGAATCCTCCAGCGCCTCGGGGATACCGAACACCGCCATGGTGCTGTCTCCTGCGAAACTGCGCACCGTGCCCCCATGCTCGCGCACGGCCTTGGCCAATGTATCGTAGGTCAGTTGTGTCAAGCGCAGCGTGTCTTGCTCGCTTAGACGCTCTACACTCACAGTATAGCCGACCATGTCGTTAAAGAGCACGAACTTAGGTTGGTTCCCCCTTGCCCCGCTGTCAGATCTGCGCTCGTTACCTGCTCACTCATAATGCCAAGAATCCTAAGAGATCGCCGATGGTTTCACTAGGGCCTGTGGCCAATCATCTTGATGCGATTAGGGCTGCTGCGAGATTCCAGTTGGCGGCATAACTGCAATCGGTTTTGTCATAGCGTGTGGCTATGCCTCTGAACTCTTTGATCTTTGCAAAGTAATGCTCCACCAGATGCCGCCACTTGTGGACCTCAGCCTCATAATTGCGCTGGATTTTGCGGTTGGCTTTGGGCGGGATCACGGCGGGTGCACCGCATTGGTCGAGATCTTGCAAAAGCCAGTCCGAATCGAAGGCTTTGTCCGCGAGCAGGGCGTCGAACGAATCGCCTCTGATCAACGGCGTGACACCTTTCATATCATGCGCTTGTCCCGGCACCAGCGCCACGATTGTCGTTGTCAGCCCCCCGCGCGCGCGCACAATTGCTTGGGTCAGGACCCATTAACTGATTGGGTCTATCGGGCTGTCATGATTCACGATCTCTAGTTTCAGGGGGATGTGATGAGCAACTTGTATTGGTTAACTGAGGCGCAGATGGAGCGTCTCCGGCCTTAC
>Ga0307981_1000250_pt1 | contig 57626 bp, 52 predicted proteins | sample OrgLakmetagen987_FD_201849 | JGI IMG/M metagenome (GOLD analysis project Ga0307981, IMG submission 201849) | Saline water microbial communities from Organic Lake, Antarctica - #987 | ecosystem: Environmental > Aquatic > Non-marine Saline and Alkaline > Saline | place: Antarctica: Organic Lake... | reverse complement strand
AGATCGTTGAAAACGCCCGATGCGCAATTCGGGCGCCGATCACCTATGGGCATCCAAAAGCAAAGGGCCTTCAAACATCGCCCCACGCGCCAAAACAGGGGCTTCATGAATAATTGCGGTTAGGTGGCTTTGCTTAGCCGACGTGGAACAAGGTGCTGAACAGCTTGGGATCGATGCTTTGCGCAGCAAAGGTGTCGCCTTCGGTCAGGATGCTGATTGCGTCATGGCTGTGCAGGCTTTCCTGGTGGCTGGCCACAACCCGGAAATCACCGATCCGTGGATCCGCCTGCAATTGCTCGCAAAACAGCCGCGCTGCGTCTTCGACAAATATCGGGTTCGCGGCATTCAGTTCGGCAAAGGCCTGTTCATCCTCGCGCTTGACCATCACTTGCGTCTCTGTCGGCACGGCACGTCGGGCGGCCTCGATCAGGTCTTCGAACCACAAGCAATCTTCTTCGCAGTTCACATCCACCGAAATCCGCGCGACCGACCGTTGAGAATGGGGTGTCGCAAGCTGGCCGCGTGTCGCGCGCGCATGCTCTGACAGTTCAAGCGAACAGGGGCATGTGGATGAATAAACATAATCCAAGTGCATGATTTTCTTTCGGAAACCGTTCGCTTCGATCAGTTCCAACGCGATGTCGTAATATTGATAGCCAGACAGCCCGGACCGCAGGCTTTCAATCTTCATCGGGAAAGAAAAGCGCATCTGAATCCGTGCATCATAGCTTTCCAAATCGGCCTTATAATCATCCAACGCGGCTTCCATCACCTCAAAACTGAAGGTTTCGTCGCCGTGCTTGTAAAAGCTGCGCATGATGCGGGACATGTTGATGCCCTTTTTGTCCGCCTCAAGGCTCACCGATCCCGTCACTGATGTTTCCAGCGTAAGATCGCCATTGTCGCGGGTGTGAAAGCGCAACGGCAAGCGGAAGTTCGAAATCCCCACATGCTGTATTTGCTGCTTGGCCCCACGGATCAGGCTGGAAGGGCCATTTTGCAAGTCAGGCAGGGTCGCCTTGTAATTGTCACCAACCGCAAAGTCTTCGGGATAAACCCGGCTAAATTCAGGATAGTCATCCACGTTTTTCAGCAAACGCGCCAATGACGGGTCAAGCCCGTCTATTTCGCTTTTGCTGGCTTCAGATGCCCAGGCACGCAAGGTATCAAGCGCTACGACAGCCGCATCGCGATCGGGTGCTGCAGCTACAGGTGCGATAACATTCATGGATAGGCCCCCTTCGGTCACTCAACGACACATAGGTCGATCAGCGCGAAGTTTCCAACAAACTGCCAAAAATAATCGACAGACGCCTCAGAAACCTATCGCGCGTGATCAAGCGCCTGTTTGATGTCCGCAATCAAATCGTCGACATCTTCCAAGCCTGCTGACATCCGCACCAACCCCGACGAAATACCCAAGGCGTCTTTTTGATCTTGCGGCAACCGCTGATGCGTCGTGGTGGCGGGATGGGTCGCAATCGACTTTGCATCGGCGAAATTATTGGAAATAGTGATGATTTCAAGAGCATTGAGGAATTTGAAGCATGCCTCCTTGCCACCTTTGACCTCAATCGCCAGAACAGTCCCGCCCGAGAGAGTCTGCGCTGTCGCCAGCGCTTGCTGCGGATGTGACGGGTGTGTCGGATAGCGCACAGCACTCAGCATCGGGTGGCCATCCAGGGCCTCGGCCAGTTTCAGCGCAGTGTCGGCCTGCGCGCGCACCCGCAGGTCGATCGTCTCAAGCGCTTTCAGATGTGTCCAAGCCGTAAACGGGTTCATCGCCCCGCCGGTGTGCTTCATATAGGCCTCGACGGGACCGCGGATCAGTTCCTTGGATCCGCAGATCGCCCCGCCCAGCAAACGCCCCTGCCCGTCCACGTGTTTGGTAGTCGAGATGATGGCGATGTCCGCACCGCAGGCACGGGCATAGGAAAACACCGGCGTCGCCATCGCATCATCGGCCAATACGAGGGCACCGACCGCATGGGCCTTGGCCACAACATGCCGCATGTCGACAACTTCCAAGGTCGGGTTCGAAATACTTTCGAAAAACACCAACCGCGTGTCAGGCCGGATCGCCGCATCCCATGCGGCGTTGTCCGTGCCGTCAATCATCGTGATCTCGACCCCGAAGCGCGCAAGGATATCCTCGAGTACATACAAACATGACCCGAAAAGTGCCCGCGCAGCAACCACGTGATCGCCAGCCTTCAGCAACGCCGTCAGCGCGCCACTGACCGCCGCCATGCCCGACGTGCAGGCAAAGCAATCCTCATAGCCCAGCATCCCAGCAATCCGGTCTTCAAACATCCGCACCGTGGGGTTGCCATAGCGGGCATAAATGAATTCATCGTCACCCAGCGACTGAAAACGCGCCTCGGCTTGTTCGGCGCTTTCATAGACAAAGCCCTGGGTCAGAAACATCGCCTCTGAGACTTCGTTATACTGGCTGCGGCGCGTGCCCAAATGGACGGCCTTGGTGCGCGGTTTCCACGTGCTGCTCATCTTCATCATACCTCATGGCCCAAAGCGGTTCGGGCGTAAAAAAACCCCAGACGCGGTCAAGCGAAAGGGGGCTTTCATCCTGACCTTTTAGCGGAATTTCAGCAAGTCGCCCTGCCCGTGGCCCGCAATCCGGTAACAAATCACCACGCGCATTGGCTACGCCTGTGGCGTGCCCGCGTCAACAGGGGCACCGGTTGAACGGGACAATATCTTAAAGCCACGTTCGAAAACAGAACGGTTTTCCTTGCGGCCCCCTCCAAAACAAGCTTCATAAAAGAAGCAAACCGTACAAATAGGTGTCTGGTGTCAAAACCTGTTGATCTTTACTACTGGCCTACGCCCAATGGGTGGAAAATATCCATCGCGCTGGAAGAAATGGGCCTGCCCTACACGACGCATCTGATCGACATTGGGGCGGGCGACCAGTTTGCACCGGATTTCCTCAAAATTTCACCAAACAACCGCATGCCAGCCATTGTGGACCCCGATGGGCCAGAAGGCGCGCCAGTCTCGGTCTTTGAATCCGGTGCGATCCTGAACTACCTTTCGCGCAAGACAGGCTTGTTCGGAGGCACCACGGCGCGTGACCGCATCGCGGTGGATGAATGGCTGATGTGGCAAATGGGCGGCCTTGGGCCAATGGCAGGCCAAGCACACCACTTTTTGAAATATGCCCCCAACATGGATCCGCCCAATGATCTGCCCTATGCGAAAGACCGCTACCGCAGCGAGACGGCGCGGCTTTACGGCGTTTTGGACAGACAGCTGGCACGCAATGAATTTGTCGCCTGCGACGATATTACGATAGCGGATTTTGCGATCTGGGGATGGGCTTCGCTATGGGAGGGGCAGCAACAAACGCTGGACGACAAGCCCAACATGGCCCGCTGGCTGGAGACGATGGGCACGCGGAAAGGCGTGCAAGCAGGCCGCGCCCTTTTCGCTGAAAAACGCGCTGACTTCAACAAAAACACTCAGGCGCAGGATACACTTTTCAAGACCAGATAACTGCGCCGTGGTTAATCCCTTTGCATTTCAAAAAAGGGTCGCGGGCGCACGTAGCTTTTAGGGATAACAGTTTGAACGATCCATTTTTTACGGCCGATATGCTCGTTTACGCGGCGGGTGTCTGTTATGTATTGGGTTTATTGATCATCAACCAAGTCGCCTTGCGCGTGATGCTGTTGTTCGGCACCTTCTTTTATATTTTGTATTATTGGTTCGTTGCCCAAACCCCCTTGTGGGATGCAATCTATATCAGCAGCCTGATCGGTGCGGCCAATTTGTCTGGATTGCTTGCCCTGGTGGCGCGCAAATCGCGCCTTGCCCTCCCGCGTGCGCACCGCGACATCTATGATCATTTTCCCGGATTGCCCCCTGGCGACTTTCGGACCCTGATGCATTACGCCAAACGCTACACAATTGACGAACCAACCCGATTGACCATTGAGGGCGCGCCCATGGCACGGCTGTTCTATACGCTGTCGGGTGAAATAACGATCACCAAGAAAAACGACCTGTTCAAAATGCCGTCAGGCGTCTTTATCGGCGAAGTGGCTTTTCTGACCCATCAGCACGCTTCAGCCACGACCATCATGAGCGCGGGGTCAGAGCTTATCGAATGGTCTGCGGCCGACCTGCGCCGCGCATCAGAAAAATCCTCGCAGTTCAAAATGGCGCTTGAGGCGACATTGTCTTTGGATATGGCCCGGAAAGTGGCCTATTCTGTCGCTCCGGACGAGGTGAAACGACGGCCAAATCTTACTCAGATGGCGTCAGGATCTTCTTCTTTCTCCAACCCGTAGATCTGAAACAACTTGGTTTGGGCCATGAAGAAAACAAAGACCGCTGCCGTGAGACCAAAGGTTTTGAAATAAACCCATATTTCGGTGCTGGCAAAACGCCAGATCAGTTCATTCGCCAGCGCCAGCCCAAAGAAACAAAGCATCAACCGCTTGGTCAAAATCATCCAGCCTGCGTCTTGCAGTGGCATCATCTCTTCCATGACGAATTTCAGATAGGACTGTCCGCGCATCAGCCCGATGGCCAGCAATGCCGCAAACAGCAGATAAATCGCGGTTGGCTTCATCTTGAAAAACCGCTCGTCATTCAGCCAGACGGACAGCCCGCCAAAGACAGTTACCAAGATGACCGTGGCCACCTGCATCCGGCTTAACTTGCCCGTCAGCGCCCAAAGTGCACCCGTAGAGGCAATCAGCAAGGGGACAAAGGCGGCGGTGACGATGATAAATCCGCTATAGCCTGTACCGCCAAGGGTGAAGATCTCATCCTTGTAGCGCAGATAAGCGATAAAAAAGAGCAACACAGGCCCGAATTCCAGCGCTGACTTCAAGAAGGGATTGATCTCGCGTTTATCGGTCATTTTGCTCTCCATTAACCACCCACTTCAACTATCACAGCGCCCGCCGCAATCAATGCCATCAGGGCAACACGCCGCGGCCCCACGGTTTCTTTTAGCACCAACCAGCCGATAATCGCCGCAAACACGGTCGAGGTTTCACGCAGAACCGCTGCCTCGCCCACTTTGTCCAACCGTGTCGCCAGCATGATCGCGCCAAAGCTGAAGAATGCGACAAAGCCCCCCGCCACGCCCCGTGTCATGAGCGGCCCCAGATCGGGCGGATTGGGCATGCGCAGATATCTGCGGGTGGCGATGATCGGCATGACAATCCCGTCGATCATGAAAAACCACGCGAGAAACGTGAACGGGTTCTCGGTCGCGCGGATGCCGTAGGCGTCATAGGTCGTATAAAGCGCCACAAACAGCCCCGTCAGCACCGCAAGCCCCATGGCCGCGTGCAAGGTGTCACGCTCGGACACCAGATAGACCATGTTATACAGCGCCAGCCCAAAGATGCCCACCATCAACACGCCCACGCCTGCCCACTGGATCAAGGTAAAGCTTTCATCGAAGATCAGATAGGCACCGATCACCGTAAAAAGCGGCCCCGTGCCGCGCACCACGGGGTAGACGACGGTAAAGGCCCCCTTGGTATAAGCCCAAGCCTGTAGCAGTTTGTAGACAACATGGATCGCGAAAGCGCCCGCAAAGATTGCCCACATATGCGGTTCAGGCCAGGGCACCACAAATAACGCAAAAGGTGCCGCCATGACGCCATATGAAAAATCAATCGCCCCGCGCGTCAACCAAGGGTCATGCCTGCCCTTTTGCAAGGCACCAAAAACAGCGTGCAAAAACGCGGCCAGCAAGGCCAGATAAAGCGCGACCTGATGCCCCTGTGCAGTGCCCTCGATCTGGGCCAGCCATTCGGTCACGGGTGCGCGCCCCAGTGAGACGCGCTCACTTAGGGTCCAACCCCATCAAGGCATCCGCGAATTCCTGCGGGTCGAAGGGCTGCAAATCGTCGATCTGTTCACCGACCCCGATGGCATGGATCGGCAGACCGAATTTATCGGCAAGGGCCACCAGCACACCGCCCTTGGCGGTGCCGTCAAGCTTGGTCATCACAAGTCCCGAAACATCCGAAATCTCTTGGAACACCTTGACCTGATTTAGCGCATTCTGCCCTGTCGTCGCATCCAGCACCAACAAAGTGTTATGCGGGGCCGAGGGATCTTTCTTGCGGATCACACGGACGATCTTGGCCAGTTCCTCCATCAGATCACCCCGGTTTTGCAGGCGTCCGGCCGTGTCAATCAACAACAGATCCGCACCATCGCGTTCGGCCTGCCCCATCGCCTCGAAGGCCAGGCTGGCGGGGTCCGATCCTTGGGCCGCCGTCAAAACGGGCACACCTGCGCGGTCGCCCCACACCTGCAATTGTTCGACCGCTGCGGCACGAAACGTATCTCCGGCGGCAATCACCACATGTTTTCCCGCCGCTTTGAATTGGCTTGCCAGCTTGCCGATAGTTGTCGTTTTACCAGAGCCGTTGACCCCCACGACCAGCACAACTTGCGGCGTTTTGGGATAAAGCGGCAGAGGCTTGGCAATCGGATCCATGATCCGCGCAATTTCAGCCGCCAACAAACGTTTGATTTCTTCAACTGACAGCCGCTTGCCAAACCGTCCTTCCGCCATATTCGCGGTCACACGCAAAGCCGTATCAACGCCCATGTCGGTCGAGATCAGCAACTCTTCCAGTTGCTCAAGCATCTCGTCATCCAAGACGCGGCGCAGCACCGGGGCTTCGACACTGCGGCCCATCAATCGACCCATCAAACCGGGCTTGGCAGGTTTTGGCGCTTCTTGATCGACAACAGCAGGCTGAATTCTTTCGCGAATGGAAACGGGCGCAGGTGCCTTTTCCTCATCCGCAGGCATCGGCGCGGGCTCGGGATCGACCGCTTCGGGCAGGGCCTCAACCACAGCCGAGGGCGTTTCCATCACCTCATCAACGGGCACCTCGTCAATGGTTTCGGGCGTATCAACTGCCCCGCCTTCTTCTACAATTGCCTCTAGTCCCTCGTCGATCTTGGACGAGGATTTGAACAGTTTGGATTTCAGTTTTTTGAAAAAGGCCAAGCGCGCTCTCCGAAAAAGTGTCAGGCGTTAACTATGACCTATAGGCTCATCTGACCAGAGGGAAGGGTGACAACAGGAATTGACAGGACCGCTGCCCTGCACCACCAAAGTGATATGCGCTTGCTGATGATATTTACATTCCTGTTGCTGGGAAATGCGGGGGATGCAGAGCCCGATCAGCGCTACTGCTCGACCAGCAAATGGGGGCATGTCCACTGCATCCGGCCCGCGCATTTCATCTATGACACCTGCAACGCAATCAAGGTGTTTTCAGACAGGCACGGGCTGAACAGCGGTTTTTTTGCCCGACTGATCTGGCAGGAAAGCCGCTTTGACCAGAACGCCCTTAGCCACGCCAACGCCCGCGGCATTGCGCAATTCATCCCGTCAACGGCCAAGCTGCGCGGACTGGCGGACCCCTACAACCCTACCGATGCGTTGGAACACTCGGCACAATACCTCGCTGAAATGGTTGAGAAATACGGCAACGAAGGCATGGCGGCGATTGGTTATAACGGCGGCGAACGCCGCGCTGAAGGGTTTCTGGAGGGCAAGGGCCTGGCCCCCGAGACGGTCAATTACGTGCCGATCATTACCGGACTGACCGCCGAAACCTGGCGCGACACCCCTCCGGAAAAACCCGATTTCCGCTTGTCCAAAGACAAGGCCTTCCTGCCTGCTTGCTATGAAATGGCCGCATCGCGACGCATTTCACCTCTCAAGATAACGCCGCCAAAACCCCTGCTAAAGCCATGGGGCGTGCAGGTCGCCTATGGCACCAACACCAAAACGGCGCAATCCAAGGCAAAATCCAGTCTTTCAACCTGCAAAGGATCGTTGAAAGGCCAAACGCTGGACATGGTCTACAAGAAAAACCGGGTGTCAGGGCGCAAGGGGTTCTATTTCGCCCAATACGGCTCGGACACCCGGCAAAAAGCGCAGGCGCTGTGTGACCAGTTGCGCAAAGGCCAATGCAGCTGTCTGGTGGTAAAGAATTAGCGATTCGGTTTGGCTTGCCTCAAAGAAACCCGCGAAAATTAACGACCTACACCGATACGCCTAAACCTCATCCGGGAAATGCTTCATCACAAGCCGGATCGGATTGGGTGCCGCCTGCCCTAACCCGCAGATTGATGCGTCAACCATTGCTTGAGAAAGTTCCTCCAGCAAAGGCTGGTCCCATTTATCGGCTTGCATCAGCAGCACCGCTTTTCCGCAGCCCACACGGCAAGGCGTACACTGACCGCAGCTTTCATCCTCGAAGAACCGCAGCATGTTCAACGCCGCCGCCTTGGCGCTGTCTTGATCTGATAAAATCACGACCGCCGCCGATCCGATGAAAGATCCATGTTGTTGCAACACGTCAAAATCCATCACGATATCCGACATCGACGCAGGCAGCAGGCCAGAAGACGGTCCACCGGGCTGGTAAGCCTTGAAAACGTGCCCCTCTGCCATGCCGCCAGCGGCCTCGATAATATCGGTGATGGTGGACCCGGCAGGCAGCAAATACATGCCCGGCTTGGCAACACGGCCCGACACGGAATAGCTGCGCAGCCCCTTGCGGTCATTCTTTACAGTGGCGTTCAACACCTCAGGTCCCTCGCGGCAGACCCGCGTGATCCAGTGCAGCGTCTCGACGTTATGCACCAAGGTCGGGCGGCCGAAGACACCAACCTGGGCCACGTAGGGCGGGCGATGGCGCGGCAGACCGCGCTTGCCCTCGATGCTTTCGATCATCGCGGATTCCTCGCCACAGATATAGGCGCCAGCCCCGCGCCGCAGGTCGATATAGCCTTTTTCAACAATGCCTGCGTCTTCCAGCGCCGCGATTTCCGTTTTCAGCAGCGCCAGTACCTGCGGATATTCGTCGCGCATATAGATGAACACAGTGTCGGCCTCGACGGCCCAAGCGGCGATCAGCATCCCCTCAAGGAACTGGTGTGGCACACGTTCCAGATACCAACGGTCCTTGAATGTCCCCGGTTCGCCCTCGTCCCCGTTCACGGCCATATAACGCGGGCCCTCGTTGCCCCGCACAAAGCCCCATTTCTTGCCCGACGGAAAGCCCGCGCCACCAAGACCGCGCACCCCGGCGTCAAGCAATTTCTCTTGCACGACCTTCCAATCGCCTGAACGGCGCAGGGTCTTTAGCGTTTCATAGCCACCGTCTTTGACGTAGGCGGCATAATCCTCGTAGTCGGGCACATGCACATGGGTATCGCCTGCAGCGATGACCTGCATGACCTTGTCCAGCGTGGCATGGTCAACGAAATTATGGCCAATCTCAAGCGCCGGAGCCGTATCGCAACGGCCTATGCAAGGGGCGCGGACCACGCGGACCTGCGCCGCGTCCAAGCCGCCTTCAAGCGCGGATTTCAACGCCTGCGCACCTGCCAATTCACAGGCCAACGAATCGCAAACGCGGATGGTCAGCGCAGGCGGCGGTGTCTCGCCTTCTTTGACCACATCGAAATGGGCGTAGAACGTGGCGACCTCATAGACTTCGGCCATGCTCATGCGCATTTCCTCGGCCAGCGCGCGCAGATGTGCTGCGGAAAGGTGGCCGTATTCGTCTTGGATCAAGTGCAAATGTTCGATCAGCAGATCCGCACGGCGTGGTTTATCACCCAGCAACGCACGGACTTCTTCCCACGCTGTATCATCCAGCTGGCGGCCCTTGGTATGGGTGCGCCCCTTGCCTTTTCCGGATTTCCAGACACCTTTTTCGGGGCCTTCACCTGATTTCTTGCGATCATCCAATGCCATGTTCGGGCCCCTCATTAAGTTCTTGCAGGCAAACTACCAACAAAGCGCCCGTGCTCACATTCGAAAAACGACCCTTCCCTCGCGCTTTGCGCGGCGCGTGTGACAGGTTGTGCTCTTTTTCGTGCCGCATTTCGCCTATAAGAAACTTGAGGAACCTGACGGAGCCACAAAGATGATCTGGTACGCCATCGCCAGCCTGACCCCCGCCGTGCTTTTGGCACTGGCCTGCCTGTTTGGCGGGGCGTGGCCTATGTTGGCCTTGCTGTCTATTACGGTTCTGGTGTTTTTCCTTGACCGCATCGCGCGGCTGACACCTGAAAGGGATGAAACGGGGCGCAGCCTGAGCCTGATATTGGCGGCTGTGCACTTCGCCTTGCTGACGTTGGGCGTTTGGGCGCTGGCAGCGGGCACTTGGTTGACCACCCTTGATAAGCTGTTGATCTATCTGGGCTTGGGGCTGTTCTTCGGGCAAATCTCAAACTCCAACGCGCACGAGTTGATCCACACGAGCGGCCGCTGGTCCCGGCGCGTCGGCACGGCAATTTATTGTTCGCTTTTGTACGGGCATCACGTGTCTGCGCATCTGCGGGTGCATCACATCCACGCCGCGACCGACGCTGATCCGAACTCCGCCCAACTGGGGGAAGGATTCTACGCCTATGCCCTGCGCGCGCTGCGGGGCGAATTCCTAGCCGGGCTGCATGCAGAGACGCGGCACCGCGTGCGGGCTGCGGGCCGGGCTGCGCTGCCACATCCCTATGTCGGTTATCTTGCGGGAGCTGCCTTGTCCCTTGGCTGTGCCACGATGATCGCTGGGTGGCGTGGTGCGATTACCCTGCTGGCCATCGCGTTCTACGCGCAAATGCAACTGCTGCTGTCCGATTACGTGCAGCACTACGGCTTGCGCCGCCAAACCCGCGCGGATGGCCGCATCGAACCGGTTGGCCAGCACCACAGCTAGAACGCACCAGCTTGGTATTCATCCGCTATGATGCTGAACGCACCGCGCCATTCCGACCATCACATGCGGCCTGCCCGCCCTTTCCCCGCGCTTGAGATAACGGCCGAAACCATGCCGATGCTGCCGCGCTCCTTGCCGGTGATGGCCGTGCTGGCGCTGGTGCCGCCCGTTTGGCGGCGCATAATGGACCGTAGGGTGGAACGCTGGCAAAATCCCGCCTGAGCGCCGCGCAAGATACCCGCAACAGTGCTGGAACAGCAGCATCCTTTCTGTCAGGTTGACATCATGAAAAACATGCTTGCCCTTCTCGCCTTTGTCGTCGCAGCCCCCTTGGCCGCGCAATCCACCATGACAGCAGAGGAATTTGATGCCTACACCCGTGGCAAGACCTTGTTCTATAACAGCAATGGCCAGACCTACGGGGCAGAACGGTATCTTGAAGACCAGCGCGTTGAATGGTCATTTCTGGACGGTGAATGCAAACCGGGCGCATGGTACGAAGATAACGGCCAGATCTGTTTCACCTACGACGACAACCCCGGGGCGCAATGCTGGACATTTCAGCTTGGGTCAGGCGGCTTGATCGCACGGTTCGAGAACGACCCGACGACCACCGAGCTTTACGAGGCAGAAGACATCGACGAAGAGATGCTGTGCCTTGGTCCCAAAATCGGCGTTTAAAACAGGCTGCCCTGTTCAGGAGGCTTTTTCGTTGCCTTGCGCGGCACCGCCTTGCCGCCGATCTGCATGCGTCCATCGGCAAATTCAATCTCAAGCGATGTGGCATCTTGGGCAGCTTTCTTGGTCGTGACCAACCCGCCATCGCCGCGCACCACGGCATAGCCCCGCGCGAGGGTGGATTTATAGCTTAGCATTTCGTGCAAGCGGTCCAGCCCTGCGATTTGCTTTCGCCATCCATTGGTCTGGCGCTGCCCCGCATCTGAGAGACGCCGCGCAAGGGATTGGAGCGCATCGGCCTTGCGCTTTTGATCTTGGACCAACGCCTCTGGCCGGAAACGCGCTGACAGGCCGGCAAGGCGGCGCTGTTCTGATTGCAGCGCACGGATCAAGGTGCCGGGGCGCAGCACGCCGGATATATTTGCCAGCCGCACCTTGCGTTTCTGAACGCCCGCGGTCAGCGCAGGGCCAAGCCGCCCGCCCAGCAGATCCAAGCGTTGGCGCGGACCGTCCAGCAAGGTTTCGGCCCGTGGCAAGGCGCGCGCAATATCCCGCAGCCTCTGGTCGCGTCGTGCCAGACCTTGACTGAGGGCGCGCGTCATCCGCGCCTCTTGCCCGTCCAGCCATGCCACAAGTTCGTGACGGACAGGAACAGCCAGTTCCGCAGCAGCCGTCGGCGTTGGCGCACGTTTGTCCGACACATAGTCGATCAGGGTCGTGTCCGTCTCGTGCCCCACGGCTGAAATCAACGGGATGTCAGAAGCCGCAGCCGCCCGCGCCACGATTTCCTCGTTAAAGCCCCAAAGGTCTTCGACCGACCCGCCACCCCGCGCCACAATCAACAAATCAGGCCGCGGAATCGCACCACCACCGGTCAGCTTATTGAACCCCTCAATAGCACGGGCAACTTCAGGCGCACATTTCGCGCCTTGCACCGCCACCGGCCAGATCAGCACCTTGCGCGGGCACCGGTCCCGCAACCGGTGCAAGATATCCCGGATCACAGCCCCCGAAGGCGACGTAATCACACCGATCACATCCGGCAGATAGGGCAATGCGCGTTTGCGTTCAGGGGCAAACAACCCTTCCGCCGCCAGCGCGGCCTTGCGTTTTTCCAGCAGCGCCATCAGCGCGCCCATGCCCGCAGGTTTGATGTCTTCGATCACGATCTGGTATTTTGACTGCCCGCCAAACGTGGTGATGCGGCCAGTTGCGATCACCTCCATCCCCTCTTCGGGCTGGGTTTCCAGCCGCGCAGACACGCCCTTCCAGATCACACCATTGATGACCGAGCTGTCATCCTTAAGATCAAGATAGATATGCCCCGACCTGGGGCGGCTCACCCGCCCGACCTCGCCGCGAATCCTGACTTGGCCAAATTCGCCCTCGATCACCCGCTTGATCGCACCAGACAGCTCGGTCACGGTGAATTCAGGGCTGTTTTGCCCCGCCTGCGGGTCGTCGATCAAATCCATGCGGGCATCCCTCGTGTCTGGCTTGTGTCTTTGTCTGGCCCAGCTTAGAACGCCCAGCAACCAAGGCCAAGGGAGAGCAACCGTGAACATCCTCATTCTGGGCAGCGGCGGGCGCGAACACAGCCTTGCCTGGGCCGTCTTGCAGAACCCGAAATGCGACAAGCTGATTGTCGCGCCGGGCAATGCAGGGATCGCGGCAATTGCCGAATGCGCGTCGTTTGACATCAATGATGGCTCCGCCGTCGTCGGGTTCGCAGACGAAAACAGCATTGATTTCGTGATCATCGGCCCCGAAGCCCCCTTGGCCAACGGTGTCGCAGATGATCTGAGAAATGCAGGTATCCTGGTGTTTGGCCCCTCAAAAGCCGCCGCAGCCCTTGAAGCCTCAAAGGCCTTTACCAAAGACGTCTGTGATGCGGCCAACGCGCCAACGGCGGCCTATGGCCACTTTACCGACGCCGCATCGGCGCGCGCCTATCTGGCCACCCACCCTGCGCCTATCGTGATCAAGGCCGATGGGCTGGCCGCGGGCAAAGGCGTGATCATCGCCGAAACAGACGCAGAGGCGCTGGCTGCCGTCGACACCATGTTTGACGGCACTTTCGGCGAAGCCGGTGCAGAGGTCGTGATCGAGGAGTTCATGGAGGGTGAAGAAGCATCCTTCTTTGTGCTGTGTGATGGCGAAACCGTGCTGCCCATCGGCACCGCCCAAGACCACAAACGCGTGGGCGATGGTGATACAGGCCCCAACACCGGTGGCATGGGGGCCTACTCCCCTGCTCCCGTCTTGACGGATGAGATTGCGCAGCGCGCCCTGGACGAGATCATCCGCCCCACAATGGCCGAGATGGCCAAACGCGGCACACCCTATCAAGGGGTTCTTTATGCGGGCCTGATGATCAAAGACGGTGCCCCCCGCTTGGTGGAATATAATGCCCGGTTCGGCGATCCCGAGTGTCAGGTTCTGATGATGCGTCTTGGTGCGCAGGTGCTGGATCTCCTGCATGCTGCGGCTGAAAAACGGCTTGGCACGATGCAGATCAATTGGGCCGAGGATCACGCCGTAACAGTGGTACTGGCCACTGCCGGTTATCCCGGTGACTATGAAAAAGGCAGTGTTATTCGCGGCCTTGACGCTTTGCCCGAGAACAGCCGGAACATGGTTTTCCACGCGGGCACTGCCCTGAAGGACGGCAAAATCGTCGCTGTCGGTGGTCGCGTGTTGAATGTTACCGCACGGGGCGACAGCCTTGCCGAAGCGCAAAGCCGTGCCTACGCGATGGTGCGCGCTGTTGACTGGCCCGAAGGATTTTTCCGCAGCGATATTGGCTGGCGGGCGCTCGACTAGGCCAACACCGGACCGGGGGCTAGCCCCCGGACCCCCAGGATTTTGAACCATTTGGAATAGGGAAGCGAGCTTTAGGAAGGCGCTATGGCGCAGCTTAGGGCTTGGGCGATGTTATCTTGGGTAAAGGGGGCTGCGAAGGGCGTGGTTTCGAGGTTGCCATCGGAATATCTGACCGCAACCATCGGTGCCATGCCAGAGCGAGGCCATGGCATTTGCGCCAGAACAATTTCGGGGGCAGCGACACAGCTGCGAATGCCACCGGCAATTTCCGGGTCGCCAATACGGTGGTTTGTCAGCCCCTCGGTCATGGCGATTTCTGTGAGCGACGAGCCATCATATGCCAAAAGCACCAGTCTGCCCGCAAGATGGGGGGTGACGACCATTGCAATCTCTGATCTGCCATCATCGGTAAAATCTGCCGCACCCACCGGGGCAAGCCAGCGGTTTTTGCGACCGATGTGATCCGTCATGGCAAGCCTGCCCTTTGGCCCGTAGACCACCAACCGCGCGCCAAGCGTGAGGCTGCTTTCTACCACGATGACTTCGGGGGATCCGTCTGCATCAAGATCAACCAGCCGTGGCGTTGTGTCTTCGAACACAAGCGTCTGGGGCAAAACAAACCGGCGTGTCACGCCGTCACTCAGGCCTAGCTCGAGCGCACCCCATTCTATGGCATCGCCCAACACGCCGTGATCATAGCGCGTTGTCGCGTCACTATAGCGCGCCGACACGACCGTCTGCGCCGCCAGCGTTCCCGGAACCAGCGCGATCAGCCCCGCGCACAACATCGGCCATGCGCGGCGCGTCAATTGTTTGATCAGGTGCACCGGCAGACGCCGCGCTCCCGCCAACATCAGATTTGTTTTTCGGGCATCTGGACGCGCAAGCCGTCAAGTGCATCTGTCACCTTGATCTGGCAGGTCAAACGCGAGCGTTCAGGGTCAGGCTGATACGCAAAATCAAGCATGTCTTCTTCCATGTCTTCCTTGGCCGGTACTTTGTCCGTCCAAGCCGCATCGACATAAACATGGCATGTGGAACACGCGCAGGCCCCGCCACAATCGGCTTCGATCCCTGGGATGTTGTTGTCACGCGCGCCTTCCATGACGGTCATGCCATTGGCCACATCGACCACATGCTCGGTGCCGTTGTGTTCTACGTAGGTGATTTTGGCCATGTTGACCCCTTCTGCATTAAATTATCGGCCCATATGTAGACAGGCATTCCCCCCTTCGCCAGCCCCTTTTGCGGCCCTGATGCCGCAGGTTTTATCCAAACCGGACCTTGGCGGTCCAATCGTCTAGGCAGCGCGTAAAAAGCGGGCTAGGATATTGCGAAATAAGAGACCTCAAAAGGCGTCGCGTGCAGTTCAACAAACGATCAGGAATACTGAAGGGAGGCGCGGTGCTGCTCGCCCTTGCAGCTTTAGCGGGATGCGACATCGCCTCGGTTGGCGAAGAGCCATCCGAGCCCGGCGTGCGCGAGGCCACCACCCAAGGACCCGAGGGTGCAATGCCCGGATCTTGCTGGGGTCGCACCGTGTCCCCCGCCGTGATCGAGACTGTGACCGAGCAGGTTCAGGTGCAGCCTGCGCAGATCAGCACCACCGAAGAGATACAGGCTCTGCCCATCTACCGCACCGAAACACGCCAAAAGATCGTAACGCAGCGCAAGGACAACTGGTTTGAAACGCCCTGCGCAGATCAACTGACACCGCAATTCATAGAAACCTTACAGCGCGCATTGGCGGCACGCGGAGAGTATGGCGGAGAAATCTCTGGCCTGTTTGACGCGCCGACCCGCAAAGCAATGCGCATCTATCAAACGACCAGTGGCGGCCCGGATAGCCCGGTTCTTGCCCTTGAAACGGCGCGTGCTCTTGGGCTGATCGCGGTCGAACGATCTACGTTAGAATAGCGTTAAATCAGCTACTTAGGGCGCATATTTCATAGGTATTGTAAACGTGTGAACACCTGTTGCGAGCCCTTTGGGTGCAGCCGAGACGCGCGCGGATTTTACAGCTGAAATCGCCGCGCGGTCGATCTGTGGGACACCAGAAGACCTGACCATCGACACACCAACAATCGCACCACGCACATGCACCGAAATGGCCAGCGTCACAGTTCCACTGGCCCGCGTCCCCGCAGGATAGCGTTTGCGTCGTTCGATGCTGCTGCGGATTTGCCCCCCCCAAGACGCCATGAGATTTTTATTATTTCCTGTCCTGGCTTTTGGTGCAACGCCTGTGCCGCCGCCTGTTGTCGCTTGCTTGGCTCCAGCACCGGCCGCTTCTTGAGGGGCTGCCGGTTGTGCGGATTTCTTTTGACCGGGCTTGGGCGCAGGGGTTTTTTTCGCCTGCACCGGCTTTGCCTGTGCAAGAGGCTTGTCCGCTGGCCGCAGCTTTGGTCGAAGTTCTGCCAGTTTCGGCTTGGGAGCCGTGGTTTGGTCTATGTCGGGCAAGGCAGGTGCATCGCCAGCCAAAGGGCGTTGCAACCCGGGCCGCTCAAGAACGGGACGTTCGGGGCTTAGCATCAACGCGGGGGCCATCTCGGGCGCGTTCTGCGCGGGCTGGGCAACCTGCTGAACAATCTCGACGGGCCTGTCCCACTCGGCGATCATGTCTTGCAGGCCAGCATTCGCTGCGGCCAGCGTCACGGGCGCATCGCCGCCTGCGCCCGCCGCGGCTTGCGTGCCAGAGGGCGCGACATAGCCAACCGCCAGATGCAGCGCTGTGGCCCCCGCCAGAAACATCGTGAATTCAAAAATCTGTCTCATGGCGCACGCACCACCAGTTCGACATTCGCGCGGCCCATTGCAGACAGGCGCGCCAGCACTTGCGCCAAGCGGTTCGCCTCAAGCGTGGCATCAGCGCGCAAAGTCAGCACTCCATTTTTATCTGACGTCTCCAGCAACGCCCAAGCTGCATCGTTCAGAGCCCCACCAAATGAAACCTCGCCCTGCGCCGAAAGATAGAACGTATGATCGCCCGCCAAGTCTGCGTTGTTTTCAGTTTGCGGCAAGGTCAAATCGAAGGGCGCAGGCGGCATGATCGTAGCCGACATCATGAAGAATATCAGCAACAAGAAGACCACGTTGATCATCGGCACAATTGATTCAGGCGGTTGACGGCGGCGCGGGGATCCAAATTTCATAGCTCTACTCCACCACCACCAGATTGCTGAACCCAGATGCTTGCAAGATTTGCGCGACACCCAGCAACCGCTGCAAGCTCGCCCCATCGGCCCCGCGCAAAATGATCGTGTCAGACGCATCTGCCGTCAAAGGGGTCAACGCGGCTTGCAACCCCTCTGGCGCAATGCCCATTCCGTTCAGCCGCACGACATCGGGTGCAATCTCGATCAGGCGGGGCGGGCCGGAATAGGCCGCGCCCGTACCGGCCCCTGACAAGCGCACCCCTGTGTCTTTGCCAAACTGCGAGGCCAGCATGAAGAATACCAGCAACAAGAACACCACGTCGATCATCGGCGTAAGGCTGGGCCTGCGGCTGCGGCGTGGTGTGGCGAAAACAAACATCAGTTTGCAAGATGCGCTTGAGTAAAGATGCGGGTGGCAAGGTCTTCCAGATCGATTTGCACACGCTCTGCGATGGCCTCGAACCAGCTCAGCGCGACAGCGGCAGGAATTGCCACGCCCATCCCTGCAGCGGTCGTCAAAAGCGCCTCCCAGATACCACCCGCAAGGACGGCCGGATCGGCCTGACCGCCTGTGGTTTCCAGAGCTTGAAATGCCTCAATCATGCCAAGAACCGTTCCCAAAAGACCAATCAACGGCGCAATCGTCACGATCAACTCAAGCGGGCGCAATCCGGTTCGCAGTTGTGTCATCACCCGAGCACCAAGACGCATCACCTCTTCGCGCGCCACCGCATCGGGCAGATGCCGCGCCGCAATCACATCTGCCACAAAACGGGCACGCAGTCCTTTTAGCGTGGCATGGTGTCCTGCGACCAAAGCTTCGGCCTCGCGCGTCGACCATGCGCCAAGCAGCGCAAGCCGCCAGAGTTTCCACAAGACAATCGCCAGCACCAAGACCGACAGCACTGCAATCGCCCAAAGGGCCGGACCACCTGTGTTCAGGAATTCTAGCATTTGGGGGGTCATGAAAGAACCTCTAGCGGTTGAAAGATGATGCCATCGGGCGTCTCTTGGAGGTGGGCGCTGATGCCAAAGGCCGCACGGATCAGATCGGGTGTCAGCACATCACGCGGCGCACCATCAGCCGCAATGCCACCGCTGTGCAACATCACCAAGCGCGTGCAATGACGCGCAGCTAGACCCAAATCATGCAGGGACACCAACACAGATTGTCCGGACCGGGCAAGGGTCGCGAAGGTCTGCATCGTGGCAATCTGATGCGCCGGATCAAGGCCAGCGGTCGGTTCATCTGCCATCAGCAAAGGTGCCTCTTGGGCCAGACTGCGGGCGATCAGCACGCGCGCCTGTTCGCCGCCTGAAAGCTGCGTGGCGATGCGGTGGCGGTAGCCTTCCAACCCCATGCGGGCAATTGCGCGCTCGACTGCCGCGGCATCGGCATCGGTCGGTTTCTGGCCCGCCCCCAAATGCGGCGTGCGCCCCAGCCGGATCAGGGTTTCAACATCCACCGGCCATGCAATTTCGCGCGATTGCGGCATCCAGGCTGCAGCTTTGCCCCTTGCCCGCGCAGCCATTGCTGTCAGTGAACTGCGCCCCTGCGCCGGGATTAACCCAAGAGCCGCCCGCATCAATGTTGTCTTGCCCGCACCGTTGGGGCCGATCAATCCGACAAGCTCGCCCGGCTGAATGTCCAGATTGACACTCTGCAAGACCTGCTTGCCACTTCGTTTTACCGCAAAATCAGTCAGCGAAAGCAAGTTCATGCGCCCCACCTCCGGGTGCGGTATATCAGGTGCAAGAACAGTGGCGCACCGACAAGTGCCGTGACCACACCCAGCTTGAGGTCGCGCTCGGGCAAGACCACGCGCACGAGGATGTCAGACGCAAGGATCATCGCCGCCCCCCCCAGTGCGGAGGCCCACAGCAAGGCACCGGGCCGCGCGCTGACCCAAGGGCGCAGCAGATGCGGCACCACAAGTCCCACGAAACCAATCGCCCCGGCGACCGCAGTTGACGCCCCCACAACCGCCGCAGTCCCAAAAATCAGCGACAGACGCAGACGGGTCAGGTTGATGCCCATCGCCTCGGCCGCGTCTTCGCCCAGTGTAAGCGCATCGAGGCCCCGCGACAGGGTCGAGAGCAGCACAGCCCCGATGACAATCAGGGGCAGGGCGATCCAGACATGCACCATGGAGCGGTCTGCCAGCGATCCCATCATCCAGAAAATAATCTCGCTAGCCGCATAGGGGTTCGGCGACAGGTTCAATACCAGCGACGTCAACGCTCCGGCAAAGGCGGAAATCGCAATCCCCGCAAGGATCAGCGTCAGCGAGGACCCGCGGGGCCCTGCCAGCAGCAAGACCAACACCACGCCCACAAGCGCACCGCCAAGCGCCATCAACGGCAAAGCCAGCGCCAGCGCGGCAGCCAGCCCCATCTGGATCGACAAAACGGCGCCCAGCGCAGCAGAGCCCGAAACCCCGATCAACCCCGGATCGGCCAGCGGGTTGCGCAAATATCCCTGCATCGCCGCGCCCGCAAGGCCCAGCGCGCCGCCGACCAGCAACCCCAGAATGGCGCGCGGCAGGCGGATTTCGCGCATCACCAATGTCATCGGGCCACCATCACCAAAGACCAACGCCTTCAGGCTTTGGGTGATGGTCAGGTTTGCAGGCCCGATCACGAGGGCCGCAAGAAACAACACCACCACAAGTGCGCTTAGAAATAGTGCCAGACGGCTCATTCTGCCGCCTCTTGGATACGGGTGCGCAGGTCTGTCATGTCGGCAATTGCCTGCAACACGAAGGGGGTGCCGCACATCCAGTCGTGATCTGTCAGCCCGCCTGCCTCGCCATTTTCTCGCAAGGCCGCGACGACCGGATGATCCATGATCTCTTCGGCCCGCGATCCGCCCCCATAGGGCGCGCTTTGGATCACGGCCTCGGGCTGGGCCATTGCCAACACTTCAAGCGGCATAACGCCTCCGCCCGCATAGCCCGCGGACGCCGCGATATTTTCAAACCCGGCGACGGTCAGGATTTCACCTGCCAAGGACCGATCGCCGGAGGTATAACCGTTAGCATGATAAAGCGCCGCCTTGGGGCGGTTCGCAATATCTGCTCTGTACTCGGCAAGTGTCGCTTCAAACTGCGCCACCAGCCCTGCCGCCTTCGCCTCCTGCCCCAGAACGTGACCCATCTGGATCATCTGTTCAGGGATCGCATCCAGACTGTTGGTGATCTCAAAGGTGACGACATTGATCCCCAGTCGTTCAAGCATCCGCACTGTCGCACGCGCCGTATAGGTGCCCGCCAAGACTAGATCGGGCTGCATCAGATAGATTTCTTCGGCCCGCCCGTGGTTGGTAAGATAGCCCTTTGCCTGCTCGACCATGGCAGAGCTGCGCGGATCAGCGGCAAGTTGCGAAACCGAAACAATCTGCCCCTGCCCCCCGATCAGCATCGCCAGCTGATCAGTGCACAGGTTCATCGACACGACCCGTTTTGGCACGTCTCGTGCCGTCACAGGCGCGCCCAAAAGCGCGCCCGCAAGCCCTAAGGCAAGGGTGAGTTTAGAAGTTTGCACGGATACCGACATAGGCCGCACGGCCCCGGCTGGCATAACCCCAGACGTCCACCGCATCATCGTCGAACAGGTTGGTGACCCGACCCGTCAACGTCAGCCGGTCATTCAATTCGTAATCAGCCGCAACATCGACGGTGGCATAGGATGGCAGCTTGGTGGTCGCAAACGTGCCAAAGAACTGCGTGTCAAAGTTGGCTGAGACAAAGCGCATGTCCGCAGACACCGACCCACGACCCCCGAAAGTGTCCACTGTCGTCCCAATGCTGAACTCATGGCGCGGGCGACGGATTTCAACGCTGGCATCTGGGTTTTTCGCATCCAGATAAGTGTAAGACATCCGCAGCGCGACGGTGTCTGACGCCTGTATGTCGCCTGAGACCTCAATCCCTTCGCGGGTGCTGTCACCGATGTCGTTGCGGTAGGTCGGCGCAGGGGCCACAGCAAAACCATCATATGCAATTTCGTCAGTCAGGGTCTCGTTGAAATAGGTCACATCAATCGTGCCACGGCCTTGGAAGACCGGAAACTCGACGCCAAGATCAAAGCTTCTGTTCTTTTCAGGGATCAGGTTCGGGTTGCCTCTGGAAAATGCGTTATTGTCGAAAAGCTCGCCATATCTGGGATTCACGATCCCCGTACCAGCAGAGGTATGAAGTTTGATCGCCGTTCCGGGCACGGTATAAGCGAGGCCGAGGTTCCATGTGGTTGCGTCCTCGAAGACATCGTTGTCATCAAACCGCGCACCTGCCTGAAGGTCGATCCCGTAATCGAAGCTGCCCCGGTATTCCAGCGCTACAGACCGCGTTGACCGGCGGAAGGCAGCATTGTTGCTTGCCGTATCTCGTTGGTTTTCGATCAGGAAATTCAGCAGATGATCGGTTTCAGCCACGCTACGCCCGTCCAAACCATAGCTCAGGCGGTATTTGAAAATGTCCGCTTCGGTGCGGGCTAGGGCGGCACCGTTGGAGCTTGCACGGTTTTGGGTTTTCTCAAAGCTTAACCGGTGCGTCAAACGCCCGCCCAGCATTTCATATTCGGCATATATCTGGGCTGTCAGTTCCTGGCGCTCTGCAAACTGGTTCGGATCGTCAACCACATATTGCTCGGCGGTAGTCGCTACGAATGAGTTGCGGTCAAATTCATAGTTTTCATCAGACTTGCGCAGGGTAAAGCCCAGCCGCAGGTCATCCGTCACCAGATAGTCACCGTTCAGGATGGCCGTTGTACGCTCAAGCCCATCTTTTTCTCCGCCGTCACCAGACTGGTCGAAACCTTGGTCATTCGTATGAGCCAGAGACAATGAGATCCCACCGCGCTCTGTACGATACGCCATGAAAGCTGTTGCAATCGTCGCTTCGCCGACCTCAAGGCTGGCGGAATAGGTTGTGCCAATATCGCCCTTGCGGGTGATGATGTTGATCACCCCCGAAGACGCGTTCGAACCATAGTAGACTGACTGCGGCCCGCGCAGCACTTCGATGCGTTCAATATTGGCGGTCTCCAACCCGGTAAAGAAATACTCGCCATCGCCACCCGAAGCTTCGACCCCGTCGATCAGCACCAGCGTGTGGTTGCCCTCGCCGCCACGGATGCGGACCTGCGATTGGCCGCCCGAACTGCTGACCGAAAGGCCCGGAACATTGCGCAGCGCATCTACAACCTTGGTGATCCCGCGGTCTTCTATTTCCTGTGCCGTGATCACAGAAGTCGCGCGCGCCGAAGACAGCGCCGCAATCGGGGACAGGCCGCCGGAAACGATGATCTCGTCCAGCGCGAACGCCTCTTGAGCGACGGCATGTGATGCGCCAAGCGCGATAAAAGCAACGGATGAAAGTAGGGATGTTTTAAACATCTTAAGTCCCTTTGGTAACGGCCGGATTTGGCCGTTTGACGTCAAAAATGTCAGTAAAGGGACGGATGCCCCCCGCAGACGGTGAAGCCACCACAGCGGAGTATCCGCAGCCAAAGCGCCCCTCGCGCCCTGAACAGGGTGATCACTTTGGCAGGTCTCCTGACTTGCGGGTCAAAGCTGAACCGGACCTTCCCATCATGCATGCATGACAGTGGTTTATACCGGTGTCGCTCGCCGTCTACAGTTGCGGGGGCAGTTGTGGAATTGGCCAAAAGCCGCACCACATTCCCTATTATCCGACCGGCGAACCGCCCGGACCAAAGTGAGTCTGTTGCTACATCTCGTCGCAGCATTTGTGAAGCGTTATCTTGACTATTTTCTACCCGTGGAATGCGGCAACGGTCTTGAGGGTGGAAAACCCGTACAGGGCCTCAAAGCCCTTTTCGCGGCCGTGCCCTGACAGACCCGTCCCCCCGAAGGGCAGCTCCACACCACCCCCGGCACCATAGTTGTTCAAGAAAACCTGCCCTGCGCGCAACTGCTTGGCCAGACGCATCTGGCGCGCACCGTTTTGCGACCACACCGCAGCCACCAGACCAAAGTCTGTGCCATTGGCGATCTGAACTGCTTCTTCTTCTGTATCAAACGGGATGATGACCTGAACGGGGCCGAAGATCTCTTCCTGCGCCAGAACGTGATCCGCGCGAACGCCTGCAAAAAGCGTTGGCGCGACATAGGCACCGTTTGTGGGGGCATCCGCGACGATGCGGCCCTGACCGACGACCTCAAGACCGTCTGCCTGCGCCAGATACCCCTCAACGATGGATTTTTGACGCGCCGAGATCAGGGGGCCCAGATCCAGATCCTCCAAAGCAGGTCCGACGCGGAACCCGTCATAGCGTTTGCCCATCTGTGCAACGACACGGGCGTAGACGCCGCGCTGTACCAGAATACGCGATGCCGCCGAGCAGGTCTGGCCAGCGTTTTGAATGCCCGCATTGACCAAAAACGGCAAAGCAGCGTCGATGTCGGCATCATCAAACACCAGTTGCGGCGACTTCCCCCCCAGCTCAAGCGTGACGGGCACCACGTTGCGCGCTGTGGTTTCCTGAATAAGCTTACCCACACCAACGGACCCCGTGAAGCTCACATGATGCACACCGGGATGGCGCGTCAATGCGGCCCCTGCCTCGGCTCCTAGTCCCGGCACCACATTCAAGGCTCCGTCAGGCAGCCCGGCCCGGCGCGCAATTTCCGCAAAGGCGAGTGCAGTCAGGCACGCCTCCTCTGCGGGTTTCAAGACGGTGGCATTGCCCATTGCCAAAGCCGCACCGACCGAGCGCCCAATGATCTGCATCGGATAGTTCCACGGGATGATATGCCCCGTGACCCCGTGCGGTTCGCGCAAGGTGTAAACGGTATACCCCTCAAGATAGGGGATCGTTTCGCCATGCACCTTGTCACAGGCACCCGCGTAAAACTCCATGTACCGCGCAAGTGCGATCACATCGGCGCGGGCCTGCTTGAGCGGCTTGCCAACGTCCATTGCTTCCAGCTGGGTCAACTCTTCGACATTGGCCAACACACCCTGCCCGATCTTTGCCAAGACACGCCCCCGCTCGGCGGCGGTGGCCTTGCCCCATTCACCTTGCAAGGCAGCAGTTGCAGCTTGAACCGCGCGGTCCACATCGTTTTCGGAGCCGCACGCAATCTCGCATAGCGCTGATCCATCTGACGGGTTGATCAAAGCCAGGCATGTGGACGCCGATGAGCGAACCCAAGCCCCTCCAATGAAACAAAGCGTTGGGTCAAGGCCGAGGGGAGTGAGGGTCATTGTTGAAGTCTCCGTCCAATGTGTTTGCAACAGATCAACACAGTTCACGCGGCACCGCGAGCGGGTTTTGGCTGCGTTGGCAGAAAACTCTTACAACACCGTGAACCTTTCTGGCAGTTCGCGCGTTCAATCCGTTATCCGAATGCATGGAGCTTTGCGTGGAACACCTTCCCTCGATCCGGCGCTCTTTGCAGATGCTGGTATTAATTTCTTTGTTTGTCACAGCTTATTTCGCCAAAGATCTGATTTTGCCTATCTTGCTGGGGTTTTTGCTTGCCCTGACCCTTAGTCCAGTCGGGCGCGCGCTTTACCGGATCGGGGTGCCACATGCCGTTTCGGGGTTCATGCTTGTCTCCGCAACTGCCTTGGTGATTTTAGCGGTTGTTTTGCTGTCCGCCGGGACCGTGGCACTTTGGGGCGATAAAATCCCGCAGATGGGGATGGAGATCCAACGAAAGCTGAGCGGTGTCAGCGACGCGGTCGAGACGATGCGCTCGGCCAGTGACGAGGTCGAGAAACTTGGCAATGGTGGTGCCGCCCCCCAGCAAGAGGTCGTGGTACGTCAACCCGGATTGCTGGATATTGCCATGGATACGGTCAGCAAAACCGGGGCATCGCTGGTTGTGATCCTGATCCTCGCGCTGTTTTTGCTATCTTCCGGCGAGATGTTTTACCTCAAGCTGGTTCAGTCCGTGCCGACGATGACTGGGAAAAAGCGCGCGCTGCAAACGGTCTATGACGTTGAAAAACGCGTGTCGCGCTATCTGCTGACGATCACCTCGATCAACGCCGGACTTGGCATTTGCGTGGGGCTTTATCTGACGGTGTTGGGCCTGCCCTCAGCTTACATCTGGGGCATCGCCGCGTTCATGTTCAATTTCCTTCCCTATATCGGTGGGTTTGGCGGGGTTCTTTTGGTCACAGGTTTTTCAATCGTGACCTTTGACAGTCTTGGCTACGCCTTGCTGGCCCCGTTGGGGTATCTTGCCTTGACGATGCTTGAGGGCCAGTTTGTCACCCCTTGGCTGGTGGGCCGCAGACTAGAGATGAACGCCGTAGCGGTGTTCTTGACTGTGGTCTTCTGGGGATGGCTATGGGGCATTGCCGGTGCCTTGGTTGCCGTGCCGTTTCTTGTCGTTTTCAAAGTGATCTGCGAGAACTTTGAGCCGTTACACACCATCGGGAATTTCCTGTCCGCTGAAAAGGTCAGACCCGATGATGTGAAGGTGCCCCAGACGTCAGCCAGCGAGTGACGGCAGCCAAAGCACAATGGCCGGAAAGCTAACCAAAAGCGCGATAGTGACAGCATCAGCCACAAAGAACGGCATCACGCCTTTAAACACATCCTGAACGCTCAGATCGGGGCGTACGCCCGCCACGACAAAGCAATTCAGACCGATGGGGGGCGTGATCAGACAGAACTCAGCCATTTTGACCACCAAGATGCCGAACCAGATGGCACACATCGGGCCGGACATCCCAAAGGCGGAATCTGCTGCGGATACGAACTCTCCTCCATTCAACGCCATAACGGCAGGATAGACCACCGGGAGTGTCAAAAGCAGCATTCCGATGGCGTCCATAAACATGCCCAAAACGGCATAGGCCAACAGGATGCAGACCAAGATCAACGTCGGTGACGCCTCAAGGCCGGAAATCCAGTCGGCAAAGGCACCAGGCAGATCGGCAAAGCCTAAGAAACGCACATAGATCAAAACGCCCCAGATGATGGTGAAGATCATCACCGTCAGCTTGGCCGTTTCCAAAAGCGCGTCCTTCAACTCGCGCCACCGCATCCCGCGGTACAGCGCCATCAGGAAGACGATGAACGCGCCAACGGCCCCGCCTTCGGTAGGGGTGCCCCATGCGTCGCCAAAAGGGTTGTACACAAAGAAGATGATGATGATCACAACCGCAAAGATCGGCAAAGCGGCAGGCAGGGATTCAAAGCGCTGCTTCCACGTAAAGCCGCCGACCGGAGGGCCGACATTCTTCCAGATTGTCGCAATGCCCACGATTAGAATCGCATAGATGATTGCTGAAAATGCGCCTGGAATGAAGCCTGCCAACAGCAATTTGCCAACATCTTGTTCAACGATGATTGCGTAAATCACCAAAATCGCAGAGGGCGGAATAAGCGAAGCGAGCGTGCCGCCAGCAGCCACGACGCCTGCTGCGAATTTCTTGTTATAGCCAATTGCCAGCATTTCAGGAATGGCAATCCGCGCAAACACCGCAGCCGTTGCGACAGACGCACCGGACACCGCAGCAAACCCCGCTGTCGCAAACACGGTTGATACGGCCAACCCCCCCGGCAGCCACGCGATCCAGCGTTTTGCGGCCTCAAACAGCGCCCGTGTCAGGCCTGCGTAATAGGCCAGAAAACCAATCAGGATGAACGTCGGGATCAAGCTAAGGGTGTGGCTTGATACTTTGGAATGGGGGACCTGCCCCGCTGTTTTGATCGCAACGGTCAGCGCCCAGTCCAGTTCGGACCATTGCATGCCCTTCTTGGCCCAGAAAATCCAGACAAGGCCAACCAGCCCCGCCATGGCTGCGGCAAAGGCCACACGCATGCCAAGCACCACCATAAGCAGCATGCCGCCCGAGACCCAAAGGCCGATATCAATTGGATCCATATTCAGTCCCGCCCATCAAGATGTTCAGCTTCGGCCATTGCCTGCTCGGCGGCCGATTGTACCAACGGCACAGCGATAGGGCGTTCCAGCCCCAAAATACACGCACGCCCGTAGCCCCAGATCTGCAGCAACAAACGCAAAGCCAGCACGCCAAAGGCAAGTGGTACGATCAGTTTGGCAGGCCAGATCGGCAGACCGATATCGATCGAGCTGTCTCGGCTCCAGAGCGGTGAAGAAAAATCAAAACTGCGCTGGAAATGCGCCCATGAGCCCCAGATCAGCGCCAGCATCAGGATAAAGATCAACACCACCGAAAATGTCTCGGCTGCCCACAGGGCACGGCCCTTGAGTTGGCCGATCAGGATGTCCATGCGCACGTGACCGCCATTTCGCTGGGTGTACGAAACCCCCATGATCGCAATCAGCGGCATGGCAAATTCGATCCAGTCCACGTAGCCCGCCAAAGGGCTCGCAAAAAACTTGCGCCCGCCCACCGACCACACGGCCAGCACCATCAGCATGAAAACCGCAATACCGGAAACCAGCGCAAAGGCAGTCTCGAGCCGCAGCAAAGCTTTGTCGAGGCGGCTTAACAAGCTGCCATCTTCAAGCACGGCGGAAGATCCGGCCATGACACTATCCTTTCAAGAAGAGGGAGTAAAAAATGAAAAAAGGGCCGCGCTTATGCACAGCCCTTTGAAACGCCTTAGTTCGAGGCGCGTTCTTTTTCCAAAGTGGTTACCACAAGGTCATACAATTCCTGACCCGGAATACCTTGGGCTTCCATATCCTTGATCCACTCTTCACGGGCAGGATCGGCAGCTTTGGTTTTGAATTCAGCGATGACTTCTGGCGTAAACATCACTTTTTCAACGCCTTTTTCCGCCAGAACCGAGTCCCAACGTGCCAGCAGTTCGGCATAGTTGGCAAGGTAGTGATCAAGCGCCTCGTCGACCGAACTGTCCAGTGCGGTTTTCTCGGCATCCGACAGGGCATCATAGGCGTCGATGTTCACGACAACAGGGCAGTTCACGGTGCCAGGGTTCAGGTTCGCTGTCCACCAATCCGCCTTGTTGATCGTCCCAAAGCTAAGATGCGCATGCTGTGCGAATGCGACCGTATCCACAACACCGGATTCCATCGCGTTATACGCTTCGGAGGAGGTCACGGATGTAGGCACGCCCCCCACTGCTTCGAATGCTTTGCCCAGACCGCCCGTGGCGCGCACGCGCATGCCCTCGAACTTGTCAAGAGTGTCGCGCGGCTCGCCTGTTCCGACAAGGTTGTATTGCGGCATCGGCGACGTCATCAGCATTCTGGCGTTCCACTGTGCCATCTCCTTGGCCACGGCAGGATGCGCATAAACGGCGCGCGATACGGCGACTTCCTCTTTCAGGGTGTCAACGCCCAGGAATGGCAACTCAAGCACTGTGATCGCGCGGTTTTTGTCAGCGTGGTAGCCGGCGCAAAACTGAGCCATCTCGAACGCGCCGATGGAAATGCCATCAAGGTTGTCAGTGTTCTTGGACAGGCCGCCATAGCTGACGTTGATGGTGAATTCGCCACCGGTTTTTTCGGATACCAGCTCGGCGATTTTTTCGACATGCTCGGTAAAGGCGCGGCGCTTGCCCCAGACCGATGCGTTCCATTCGGTCGCGGCAGCTTGCGACGCAAATGCCAAAGAAATTGCGCAGACAGCTGCGCCGTTCATCATATTTTTCATGTAATCTCTCCCTAGTTGCGGACATTTTTGCTCCGCTTGCCGTAAGACTAGCCCGCAACAACAGTCCTGCCAACCCCAGAAGACACAGCCAGGCCGGGCGCGCGGACTGCCTTCGGCGAGGATATTTGAAAGCCAGAGAAGCAGGGGGCTGCACCCAGTGATCGCCATTGACATGTAATAAGCGGCAAAAGCGAATAAAATTATGCGTCTATGTGGAAAATTTACAAACAGTGACAGATTTCGGAAAAATATTTACAGACAAAGACTGCCTTTCCAGATGCTTATTCCTTTCTTTTCAATTGACGCTATGATCCGCCGAGGGAGGGCCGGACAGCCTGCGGGCACCGGACGGCCAGTTACATGATCAGAACTCTGAGGGAGGAACCAATGTCCGACGCCGCAAAGACCTATCCACCATCCGAAAAGATGGCCGCGGGTGCCCATATTGACGCCGCCAAATATGATGCGATGTACGCGTCTTCAATCAAGGATGCAGACGGGTTCTGGCGCGACCATGCGCAGCGCATTGACTGGATGAAACCGTTTACGACCGTCAAGGATGTGGATTTCACATTTGGTCAGGTCAAGATCAACTGGTTTGCCGATGGCGAATTGAACGTCAGCGCCAATTGCATCGACCGCCACCTTGAAACCCGTGGCGACCAGACCGCAATCATCTGGGAGCCCGATAGCCCGGATGAGGCGGCACAGCACATCACTTACAAAGAATTGCACACTCAGACCTGCAAGATGGCCAACATCCTGCGCGATCTTGGCGTAGGCAAAAGCGACCGGGTTGTGATCTACATGCCGATGATCCCCGAGGCCGCCTATGCCATGCTCGCCTGTGCGCGGATCGGTGCGATCCATTCGATTGTTTTTGCAGGCTTTTCCCCAGACGCTTTGGCGTCCCGCGTCAACGGCTCAGAGGCAAAGGTCGTGATTACCGCAGACTATGCACCGCGCGGGGGAAAGGCGACGCCGCTGAAATCCAACGCAGATCAGGCACTTTTGCATTGCTCTGACAGCGTGAAATGTTTGGTAGTCAAGCGCACCGGCGGTCAGACAACATGGACCGAAGGCCGCGATTTCGACTACAAGGCGTTGGCTGAAGACGCCGCTGACACCTGCGCCCCAGAGGCGATGAACGCAGAAGACCCGCTGTTCATCCTCTATACCTCCGGCTCTACCGGCCAGCCCAAGGGCGTGGTCCATTCCACCGGCGGCTATCTGGTCTATGCGGCGCTGACCCACGAGCTTACCTTTGATTACCACGATGGCGACATCTACTGGTGTACCGCAGATGTGGGCTGGGTCACCGGTCACAGCTATATCGTCTATGGTCCGCTGGCCAATGGCGCGACCACGCTGATGTTTGAGGGCGTGCCCACCTATCCCGACGCCAGCCGCTTTTGGCAGATCTGCGAAAAGCACAAGGTCAACCAATTCTATACCGCACCCACCGCGATCCGGGCGCTTATGGGCAAGGGCCGCGAATTTGTTGACAAGTGCGACCTAAGCAGCCTGAAACTGCTGGGCACCGTTGGCGAACCGATCAACCCCGAAGCGTGGAACTGGTACAACGAGGTCGTAGGTCAGGGCAATTGCCCCATCGTCGACACGTGGTGGCAGACGGAAACAGGCGGTCACCTGATGACGCCCCTGCCCGGTGCGCACGCGACGAAACCCGGTGCTGCGATGAAACCGTTCTTTGGCATCAAGCCCGTCGTGCTTGAACCGACCTCAGGCGAAGTCGTTGAAGGCAACGGCGTTGACGGAGTGCTTTGCATTGCCGACAGCTGGCCGGGTCAGATGCGCACGGTCTGGGGCGATCACGAACGCTTTGAACAGACGTATTTCAGCGATTACAAAGGTTACTACTTTACCGGAGACGGTTGCCGCCGCGACGAAGACGGCGATTATTGGATCACCGGCCGCGTCGATGACGTGATCAACGTTTCAGGTCACCGCATGGGAACAGCCGAGGTCGAAAGCGCACTGGTTGCCCATCCGAAGGTCGCTGAAGCCGCGGTCGTGGGCTACCCCCACAACATCAAGGGTCAGGGCATCTATTGCTATGTCTCACTGATGTCAGGCGAAGAGCCCTCGGATGAATTGCGCACGGAACTGCGAAGCTGGGTCCGCAACGAGATCGGCCCAATCGCCTCGCCTGATTTGATCCAATGGGCCCCCGGCCTGCCGAAAACCCGCTCGGGCAAGATCATGCGCCGCATTTTGCGCAAGATCGCCGAAAACGACTTTGGCGCGCTTGGCGATATCTCGACCTTGACCGAACCAGAGGTCGTGGACGATCTGATCGCAAACCGCATGAATCGTTAAAGCTGCCAGACTGACTGAAAAAGGGGCATCCGGTGGGTTGCCCCTTTGCTTTTGCGACAAGACGCCGCGGCCAACCCGTCAGTGGTGTTTTGCCGTCTGGACAATCAGGCCCCTCCATGGGACCGCTGCGCCATGAGAAAAAGCAATCACCCCTTCTATCCTAATTCCGCCGATACAACAGATTTGCGCCGTGCCTTCGGGCGTTTTGCAACGGGCGTGACAGTGGTTACGGTGCAGACGCCGCATGGCCCGATGGGCATGACCGCAAATTCGTTCTCCTCGGTCTCGCTTGATCCTGCACTGGTGCTGTGGTCGCCGGGGATTGCGTCAAAGCGCCACGACGCTTTTGCGGATGCCACCCAGTTTGCGGTGCATATCCTTGGGACAGATCAACAGGCGCTGGCCGATCACTTTGCCTCCAATGGCGACGGGTTCGACCAGTTTGAATGGGGCACAGGCACCAACGGCGCACCGACGCTGGCGGGTTGTCTTGCGACATTTCATTGCGACACCTTTGCCGTGCATCCAGCAGGCGATCATTCCATCATTCTGGGACAGGTCACGGAAGCCTCGTTTGACCCAGACAAGGATGCGCCTGCACTTTTGTTCGAGCAAAGCAGATACGGCAGGTTCAGCCCAACCCGGGTCTGAACTCAATAATCTTTTTCAAAGAAAATCCCGATACCGGTGTTGCCATCCGACCCTACCGTGCCTTTCGCCGTCAGGTTTTGGCTAAGATCTAGGTTGATTGAAATATCGGCTGTGCCATCTGACGCAGCGGTCACATCGGTATATATGTTTTCCGAGATATACTTGCCCGCGCGCACCGCCGTCGCACCGCTATCGGTTGTGGTAACATCCAGATCGTCGAGCCCAAAGCCGGACCGCAGGTTCGAGATAACCCCGACACCGCCACGCCCTGCGAGGGTTGCCACTGCATTGGCAAGTTGCAGCGCCTGAAACGCCGAAATTTCGGATATGTTGCGCCCGAACAGAAGCTGCGCAAGAACTTCGTCCTGCGGCGCATCCGGGGTGGATTCAAACGATACCTTTGGCGCGTTTGCCGGACCTTCGATGATGATGCGGATCTCGCCTGTTTGGGTTGAAGTTGCTGTCACAAAACGCAGATACGGCACCAGATCGCCCTGAAACTGCACGGAGCCTTCGTTCAGATCGAACCGTTTGCCCAAGATATCGAGGCGGCCGCGCACAAGATCGAACCTTCCGGTCGAGATAATGCGCCGCGTTGATCCGGTCAGCAAAAGATCGCCGCCCAGTTCTGCATCAATGCCACGGCCGCGGACGAAAATACGGTTTGGCGCATTGATCCGGATGTTCATGTCATAGCCCGGCCCGCTGGACGATTGCTCTGCCTCTGTGGCAGACGTAGTCCCATCCAGCCCCGCTTTGCGTCGGGTCGCGATGACATCAGCGGGGGCACCAATAAACTCGATCTCGGGGATATCACCGATACTGGTCAGCCCGGTTGACGGCACCGTCACGGTGGTTTCGCCAACGTCGATTTGCCCCTCAATGCGGGCACCCCCTGTCAGAGGGCCTGCGATCCGCAGGCTTCCGTTCAAGGAGGTCCGATAAAGCGAGGGGTCAATCAGCACCAGATCGTTCAACCCGATTTGCAGTTCAGCAGGCAACGCGCCCGTCAAGGTCACCGCGCCACCGGCCGTCAGTTGGCCACCATCAGCGCTGTTGGCAGACAAGTCGATCTGCGCGCGGTTGTTGCCCAGATTGATGCTAGCAGCGATGTTTTGCAGAGCGATCCGAAGGTTCGGGGCCGACAAAGACGCGTCAGAGGTTTGGATGGTTCCCGTCAAAGATCCAAGTTGCGGCGGGCCGTTGACGCTCAGGTCAAATGCCGCCTGCCCTTGCAGGATGCGCGGCGCGATAAAGGGTGCCGACAGGCCCAGCGGCACGTTGCCGTTGATGTCAAGATTGAGGTTGCCATCGGTCCCGACCAGCCCCGCAATGGTTGCGCGTGTTCCCGATGGACCCGTGGCGTTGGTATCCAACCGCCAGCCCGCCGCTTCCTGACGCGCACTGCCTGTAACATTGAGCGGCCCCGCAAGTTTGGGCACCAAGGCTGCCAGATTAGGCACAGTCACATCATAGTTCAGCGCAGGATTGGCCCCTGTCACGACGCCTTGCACTGATGCGCGCGACGCGTACGGCCCCGTTGCGTTTGTATCAACCGCAATGCCCGCAGGTGTTTGGCGGACAGAACCCTTTGCGGCCAGCGGTCCTGAAACCCCGGGTACGAGCGGCTGCACATTGGGCACAGACACGTCAAAGGTCAGCGACATCTCAGGTCCGGTCGCCAACCCCTCGACAAGCGCACGGGCTCCGTACGGACCCGTCGCTGAGGTATCAACGAAAAAGCCCTTTTCTGTCTGGCGCACGGTGCCTGTGGCGCTCAACGGCCCGTTTACCTGCGTCACAAGCCGGTTCACATTGGGCACCGATGCATCAAAGGCGATATCGATCTGGGGCGTAAGCGCACCCTGAACGGCAACCTGCGCGGCGTAAGGACCAGAGGCTTTTGCATCGATCACAAAACCCTCTTCGGTTTGGCGCAGATTTCCCGACGCATTGAGCGGCCCTGTCACCTGAGGCGCGAACGCCTGCACGCGAGGAACAGAGGCTTCAAAATCGATGTTCAGCGGGGTCAGCAAACCCTTTACGCTCGCCTCGACACCTTCGGGGGCTGTGGCCTTTGTATCGACCTGCCACCCTTCGGAGGTCTGGCGCAGCACCCCGTCCAGCGCGACTTGGCCCGTAACGGGGGCCTCGGGTACAAAATCTGTGATCTCGGGTACTTCAGCGGTAAAGCTCAGGGCGGCGTTTGGCCCTGTGGCCAATCCCTTTGCGGTCAGCGCTGCATTGTAGGGACCGTCGGTCATGGCATCAACCGTCCAGCCGCGCGTGTCTTGATCAGCGGTGGCGCTAATGGTCACAGGGCCTGTGTATTGTGGCACAATCAACCCGATGTCAGCCAGCCTAGCCTCGAAGCGCGCTTGCGACTTATCGCTGCGCAACTCTGCCCCACCAGACGCAGTAAGAGCGGCGTTTTCCAATTCAAGATTGCGAACAAATGTGCCAGTTTCGTCGCGCATAGCGTCCAAGCTGAGCGTTGTTTCCCCAGCCAGCAGCGTATCGGCCTGCGCGATCCCAACCTTGATATCGCGCGTCAGACCCGCAATGTTCAGATCGAACGTTCCATCCAGCGGGACCACCTGCCCTGCGATGTCGACATTTGCGGCACCGTCCAGCTCGCGCCCGGCAAGTGTAGAAAAGCGGCTGATGTCCGTGGCTTCCAGACGTGCTTTAAGTTGGGTCAGAAAATTCTCTGCAGGCCCGTTGATGGTAACATCGCCGGTCAACCCATAATCTGCACCAGATAGATCCAACCCGCTGATCTGAACCGCCTCGCCTGCGGTATAGGCGATATTCGTCCGTCCGCTCAGCGCTTGGCCCAAGGCTTCGGACACGGCGGCATTGGTCAGGGTCAGGCCAGTCGCGTCAAAGACAAGATCGCCGTTGAAAGCACCCACAGTGCCCTCGCGCCCCGCCAGTGTTCCGTTCAAGTTCAGCTGCGTGCTGTCGATGGCCAGCGCATCTGTAGCCAGCCCCTCAATATCAAACCGCGCTGTAATCGCATCGCCATCCGCAACATCGTAGTTCACGTCCAGCTCCACGCGCCGCACGAATGTGTCGCCGCCCGCGACCGGAAGCAAAACCCGCTCTGCATCTGATGACACCACGGTGCCGGTGATATCGATCAGACTTGGCCACTTGTCCCTGTTCAGCGTGATTTTTCCCTGCAAATCAGCCGATTTGGCATTAAGCGCAAAATCACTGACATCCACGCCGCCGTCTGCTTGGACCAGCGCGTCCAGCGTCAGCGCCACGTCGGGGCCGAAAAATTCACGGTATTGCGACAGGATCAGGGCGGTTACATCGCCGCGCAAATTCGCCTGGATGCGGCGATCAGGATTGTCCGAGGCACCCAGTTCTGAGAAAGTCACCTGCCCCGATAGCCGCTTCTCGCCATCGGTGGAAAGATTGATACCGGTGATAAACTCCGACAACGGCCCTTCGCCTGCGACCGTCAGATCGACCGAAGGTTCGCCCGGAATGTTCAATGTTCGCGAGATGATGCCTTTTTGCTCTTCGGACAGATTAACCAACAGATCCAACAGGTTCTCACCGCGATCCAAATTCGCTGTGATCTGAAAGCTGCCGCGCTTGTCGTCGGTCCGGCTGGCCTCGATATCAAGGTCAAGCGCATCGTCGTTCAGTTGCGCCACAGCCTTGAGGGTCAGCGTCGCCGGTTCTCCCAAGACTGGCGCACCAAGTGCAATTTCTTCTACAGCAAAATTTGCGATATTGATCGCGACGGGCAGATCGGGGATGGTCGGGAAAGTAAACGGTTTCGCTTCTGGATCCGGCAGCGTGTCTTCTTGGGCGACAGGCAACCGTGGCACGGACAGACGTTTGGCCGTCAGGGCCTGCACCTCGAGACGTCCGCGCAGCAAGGCAGACCGGTTCCAATCCAGTTCGACCTCTTCAAGCGTGAGCCAAGCCCCCTGATCGTCAGAGATCGTCATCCGGTCGAACGAGGCACGCGAACTCAGCGCGCCCTCAAAACCGTCAATACTGACCACACGACCCGCCCCGCTCAGCGCGTTCTGGATGGTGCGGGTCAGAAAACCTTTGTCGTCCTCCTCCTGCGCGGCCACGCCGGACGCCAGAACGATCAAACATGAGAAAAGAACACTACGCAAAAAATGGATCAAAACGACTGTCCAATACCGATATAAACCTGAAAATTCTCGCCTGTTTCCGGCCCTGATGTGGGCACGGCGATGTCAAAACGGATTGGGCCGATGCCTGTGGCATAGCGCAGACCAAGGCCTGCCCCCGAATGCCACTGCCCCGAACCGTCATAGAATTCCTCTGCGCCGATGTAACCTGCGTCCGCAAATGCAACGACGCCGATCTTGTCACGTACGGCAATCCGTGCCTCGGCGGACAGACCCACAAAGCTGCGCCCGCCTACCGTGTTGCCACCGCCCAAATCGACACCCAATGTCTGATAGGGTTGCCCCCTGACCGTGCCGCCACCGCCCGAATAGAACAGATAATCCGCAGGTGCCTGCGCCAACGTCGGCCCGTAAACCGATCCAAGCTGGCCGCGCAGTGCAAAGGTCACAGGCCGCGTTGTGCCAAATGTCTTGTAGCCGCGCACATCGACATAGGTCCGCAACCCGTTTGCCGCGCCCGAAACTGCGACGAACGGGGTAAGGCTGGCCTTGGCATAGTAGCCGTCTTTCGCGTCCAGCCGGTTGTCGCGATAATCATGTTCGGCGCTCAGTGGCAGGGTCAACAGCGTGTATTTATTGGTGCCAAACGCGTCGCGCGTTTCGGCGGTGCGCAGACCCACACCCAAAGAATAAGTGCGCTCTTCACTGGCGATACGCTCGATCCCGCTTTCGATATCAAGCTGGCGCGAAAAGAAATTGACCTCGTCAAGCTGTTCGATCTCGGCGAAAGCGTAGAAATTGGTGTCCGCATTGAACGTGGCAGGGCGTTTGAAACGCGCGGACAGCCGGTAATCCGTACCACCAGAGCTGCCACCGATGCCCGCAACCTCGCCCTCGATCCGCAGGCTTTCGGCCCCGCCAAGAAGATTGCGATGCAGCCAATAGCTGCTTAACGTCACCCCTTCGAGCGACGATAGCTCTGCACCAAAGCCGAAACGCCGGGGCGGCACATCGGCAATCTGCGCCGTGATCGGCAAGACGTCAGGTGCTACGATCTGATCCGCCTCGATCATCGCAACAGAGCTGAACGCCCCAGTGCGGCGCAAACGTGTCGCAGACAGATCAAGCTCTTCTTGGGAGTAAACCTCGCCAGTCGGCAGACCCGCAATTTCGATGATCCGCGCCCTCCGCACAGCGCTTTCGCCCTGTACGCCAAGTTCGCCGAAACGCAGGCGTGGACCGGGATTCAGGGTCAAAGTGGCGCTGATCGTGCTGTCAGGCACCCGGGCTGTAAGTTGTTGGCTGTCAAGTGCTGCCTTTGCGTGACCTTGATCACGCCACCCCGTTATGCCTACTGCGACCGTCTCCTTGAGGACCCCAAGGCTCGCAGGTTGGCCTGCTGCAAAACCTTCGGGAAGCTCGGTTTCTGGCGCAACAGGCGCAATTTCTGCCTTGGCAAAGCTGAATTTCTTACCCGGCATGATGTTAATCACGGCTTTATCGATTTGAGACGGTGGAGAGACTGGTGCGATGGCTGAGGCATCTACCCCATCCACCGTGATTTTGATAACGGATGCGAAATAGCCCTGATCATAAAGGACCGCCAGCAATCTGGCGTAATCCGCCTGCGCTGCGGCCAAAAGCTCTTGCGTAAAAGGAGTTGCGTCCTCTGCCGTCTGTTCGCGCAACAAAGATCCGCCTAAAACAGCTTCGTATAGCTCAGAGCCTTCTTCGACACCCGTAATCTCCAATGACGCAGCAAACCCAGCCGTCCCAGAAACCACAATTGCGACCGCGGCAGTGGTGATGCGCAAAAAACCCATTAAACTATCTGTCGCAGAACGCACCATGCGGCACTCCCTCTTCACCAAAAACGAAACCCGTTTTATCCAAGCTAGACCGCTTTGGCGTTTCGTCAGTACTGAACTCGTTATTTTAGATTACATAGCGGAAACAATTTGCTTTCTGCAAACAGTCTGTTGCGCAAAATCGCAAACGTGAACACTAAATCTGGTATTTGCAGCCAATTATCCGACTTTGAGCGGAAGAACGCTCTTTCTGAGGTCTGTTCAACGCAAAACGCCTGCCAAGACACGGCTTGGCAGGCGTTAGATTTGAATATGGCGTTAGATCAGGCAGATTTCGCCAGATCACGCAGAACGTAATGCAGTACGCCACCATGTTCGATATATTCAATCTCGATCGCGGTATCGATGCGGCACTTGATCGTGATCTCTTTGACCGAACCATCGGCCATCGTGATCGTGCACGGCACTTCTTGCAGTGGCTTGATGGTATCAAGACCCGAGATTGACACAGTTTCTTCGCCCGTCAGACCAAGACTTTTGCGCGTATCACCATTGGTGAATTCGAACGGAATAACGCCCATGCCAACAAGGTTTGAACGGTGGATACGCTCAAAGCTTTCTGCGATCACGGCTTTGACACCCAAAAGCGCTGTGCCCTTGGCCGCCCAATCGCGCGAGGATCCGGCACCATATTGTTCGCCGCCAAAGATCACCAACGGTGTGCCTTCTTCCTGATGCGCCATCGCCGCGTCAAAAATCGAGGTCTGGTTGCCGTCAGGGCCCTTGGTATAGCCGCCTTCGACCCCGTCAAGCATCTCGTTCTTGATGCGGATGTTGGCGAAGGTACCGCGCATCATCACCTCGTGGTTGCCACGACGGCTGCCGTACGAGTTGAATTCGCGCACAGGCACCTGACGTTCGACCAGATACTGGCCGGCCGGGGTGGTTTCCTTGAACGAACCGGCGGGGCTGATGTGGTCTGTGGTGATCATATCACCCAAGATCGCTAACACTTTCGCGTTCTCGATATTGGTGATCACGCCCGGCTCTGCCGACATCCCTTGGAAGTAGGGCGGGTTTTGCACATAGGTCGACGCTGGTGGCCAGTCATAGGTCTTGGCATCTGTCGTCTCGACGCTTTGCCACTTTTCGTCACCTTTGAACACGTCGGCATATTTCTCTTGGAAGGCTGCGCGCGTCACGGTCTGCTCGACCAGTTCCGCAACTTCCTGTGTCGTTGGCCAGATGTCTTTCAGATAGACGTCGTTGCCGTCCTGATCCTGACCCAGTGGGCTGTTTGCCACATCGACGTTCATGTCACCGACCAACGCATAGGCAACGACCAGTGGCGGCGAGGCCAGATAGTTGGCGCGCACATCAGGGCTGATCCGCCCTTCAAAGTTGCGGTTACCCGACAGGATCGAGGTGCCGATCAGATCATAGTCGTTGATTGCCTTGCTGATCGCAGGCTCAAGCGGGCCAGAGTTGCCGATACAGGTCGTGCAACCATAGCCAACAAGGTTAAAGCCAATGGCGTCCAGATCTTCTTGCAGGTTTGCAGCCTCAAGATAGGCCGAAACCACCTGAGAGCCGGGTGCAAGCGATGTCTTGACCCAAGGCTTGCGTGTCAGGCCAAGGGCACGCGCCTTGCGCGCAACAAGGCCGGCACCGATCATCACGTATGGGTTCGAGGTGTTGGTGCACGATGTGATCGACGCAATCACGATCGAGCCGTCATGTAGTTGGTAGTTGCCATCTTCGGTCTGCACAAAGCCGCGCCTGTGGTTGCCCGTATCGCCCGGAATCTGACGAGGTTCCGGCATGCCGCCCTCACCTTCCCACCGCACTTCGGCAGCCGCTGTCACGTCGGTACCGCCGCGAACACCTTTTACATATTCGGCAAATGCCGTGTGCGCCGAGGTCAGCGCGATGTAGTCCTGCGGACGCTTTGGCCCGGAGATCGCAGGCACAATCGTGCCCATGTCAAGGCTCAACGTATCAGTATAGATCGGCGCATATCCGTCGTCGCGCCACATGCCGTTTTCCTTGGCATAAGCTTCGACCAAGGCGATGCGGTCTTCGTCACGGCCCGTGGTGCGCATGTAACGCAGGGTTTCGCCGTCAATCGGGAAGAAACCACAGGTCGCACCGTATTCAGGTGCCATGTTGGCGATGGTCGCGCGGTCTGCCAGCGGCAGATGGTCCAACCCCTCGCCGTAGAATTCGACGAACTTGTTGACCACACCTTTGGCGCGCAGCATTTCAACGACTTTCAGCACAAGGTCGGTACCGGTGGTGCCTTCCATCATGCGGCCCGTCATCTCAAAGCCCACAACTTCGGGGATCAGCATGGAAATCGGCTGGCCCAGCATCGCGGCTTCAGCTTCGATCCCGCCAACGCCCCAACCCAAAACGGCCATACCGTTAACCATGGTGGTGTGGCTGTCGGTGCCGACCAGCGTGTCTGGGTATGCAACTTCGACGCCGTTTTGGTCTTTGTCTGTCCAGACAGTCTGGGCCAGATATTCCAGGTTGACCTGGTGGCAGATACCGGTGCCGGGGGGTACGACGCGGAAGTTGTTAAATGCCTTCTGACCCCACTTGAGGAAAGTGTAGCGCTCGATGTTACGCTCGTATTCGCGGTCAACATTCATCTGGAACGCGCGCGGATTGCCGAACTCGTCGATCATGACCGAGTGATCAATGACCAGATCAACAGGGTTCAGCGGGTTGATTTTGTCAGCGTCGCCCCCCAATGCCACCAGACCGTCGCGCATTGCTGCAAGGTCAACAACCGCAGGCACGCCGGTGAAATCCTGCATCAGGACGCGCGCAGGACGATAGGCAATCTCGCGGGGGTTCTTGCCACCCTTGGCACCCCATTCGGCAAATGCCTTGATATCGTCGACTGTCACGGTCTTGCCGTCTTCAAACCGCAGCATGTTTTCCAGCACCACTTTCAGCGCCGCCGGCAGGTTTGAGAAATCCCCAAGCCCGGCCTCTTGAGCGGCGGGAATCGAATAATATGCAATGGATTGATCGCCCGACGTCAGTGTCTTGCGGGTCTTTGTGGTGTCCTGGCCAACAAAAATGGTCATGGAAAGCTCCCTCTATGGGTTGAAACAGTACTGAGACTTGAGGCTTAAATGCATCATTGTGCGCGGTGTTTCAACTGTATTCCACCCTATGATGCGCTTTTGTATACCATTGTGTACTGAAATTGATGCAAATCAAGGCAGTTCATGACGTTACAATGAATCAAGAAAGGTTGAGTGGTAATTGGGCAAAGCCCGGTCTACAAAAATAACACCTTGTGAAAGTTGGCCTGCCCATGAAACGCCTAATCTCGTCCATCCTAGCCGCAGGCTTTTTTTGCGCGTCGCCAGTGCTGGCCCAAGACCGTGTCGTGGTTGTTGAGCTGTTCACCTCGCAAGGGTGTTCGTCTTGTCCACCTGCAGATGAAATCCTTTCGGAATTGTCCAAGCGCGATGATGTGATCGCCTTGGCGCTGCATGTCGATTACTGGGATTATATCGGCTGGAAGGATCGGTTTGCCAATCCAAATCATGCCGCGCGCCAACGCGCCTATGCCGCTGCAAGCGGTCGCAAATCCATCTATACCCCCGAGATGATCATCAATGGCAAGACTGACGTGGTCGGCGCAAAGCCGATGGCCGTTTCACAGGCCATCGCCAAACACAAAAGCGATCCCGTCATCGTGGATCTGAACCTTGAGCGGGCTGGTGCGAAATTGCAAATATCAGCAAAAGCACGTGAAGGGGCAAAAAGCCCGTACACAGTGCACATGCTGCGCTATCGGCCGATGGCATCCACTGAGATCAAACGCGGTGAAAACGCGGGGCACACGCTTGAATATAGCAACATTGCCGAAAACTGGGCTGTTTTGGGAAATTGGGATACGTCCACGCCGCTGTCGCTGTCAGCCCAGTTGCCGGGCGATTTGCCCGTAGTCGTACTCATCCAGCAAATTGGATCGGGGCCAATCGTGGCGGCGGCGCGGCTGAGATAGTCAAACGGGCGCGGTCAGACCAGGCGCTTTTTTGCTATATCTGGGCGACACCAAACCTGTAATCTGTGCTTTGACGCAACGGTTTTGGCGCTGCCATTTTAATTGTCGTAGATGCGCCAGCGGCGGTGAACCCAGAACCATTGTTCGGGATGGCGTTTGATCCGCGAAGCAAGGCTATCGTTCAAGGCCTGTGTCATTGTCATAGCATCCGAATGCGGCACGGGCGCTTCAAGCACCGCGTCAAACGAAACGCCATCGGACTGCCTGATGCCATAAAACGGGATCAACAACGCATCATATCGCAAGGCAAGCTCGGCTGCGGAAAGCGCCGTGTTCGCCGGCTCTCCCAAAAAATCAAGCTGCGGCGCGCCAAACACATGTTGATCGAACAACAAGACAAGCTGCCCGCCGTTTTTCAGATGGCGCACGAATCCTGCTGTCCCACGGCGTCCTTGGGGGAAAACCGGTCCTCCAAAAGCTTCCATCGTTTTGACGTAATGGGCGTTGAAATACGGGTTCTTCATATCGCGGTAAAGCCCGCCGATGTCGTACCCGCGCGCCACAAGGCAGGCGCGTGTAGCCTCGTAATTTCCGAAATGGCCCGTAACTAAAATCACCGCCTGGCCTTTGGCCGCGGCGTCCTCAAGGGCTGCCATGCCCGGCCCTCGCGGCGTGTTTTGCGCCATCCGGGCAGGGAAATCCCTGGCGGAGTAGTTTTCGATGAAACTGCGCCCGACATTGTTTAAACACCCGGCCACAATCTCGTTTTTGCGTTTTTCCGTCATATCCGGCCAAATCATAGCAAGGTTTTCAAGCGCACGGGTCCGGTAGCCTGCCAAAGGCGCAATCAGATGCTGAATGACCCAACCCACAAAGCCAAGCCGGGCGCGGTAGGGAATCAACAGAGCAAAACGGATCAACCCAACAATCAGCGCGTTGGTCAGATAGTGGCCTGCACGCCTTGTGAACGGGACTTTGGGCGGAGCGTTCTGATCGGACATATGCCTCTGGAAGGTGGCTGCAATGACCGGATGCTTACCGTGCATGGATGTCAGCAACAAGCGTGATCAGGTTTCCTCTTCCTCGACGATCAACTGCAAATCGCCATCCGCCTCCATCTCGCGGATCACCGCGACGACGGCTGACATTGCATCCTCGGCTTCCGAAGGTTTGATGGGGCCTGCTTCGCCCATCTCTTCGCGCAGTTGATCAGCCATGCGACCCGACATATTTTCAAGAATGAATTCAACGACGTTTTTCAGTCCCGCAGGTTCTGCACCAGCAAGCGCCAAAACCAGCTGTGCCTGATCTGCACGACGCAGAATACCGGGAATATCGCGTGGCGAAACGCGTGCAGGAATGTTTGCAAAGGTGAAAATTGCCTTGCGCACCGCGTTGGCAAACCCCTGATCTGTCTCATCAAGGCCCACCAACATATCATCACGGGTCAGGGATGTGGACGAATTGAGGATCGCGCCCACGCGTTCAACCGGCCCGTTGTCAAATGCCCTGATTGGAACGGTGTCAAGTTGGCTGGCAAGGGACATGCCGATGCGTTCCACGGCGTCTGGCGTAACCGTGCTGGTCAGGGAAACTGCATATGTAATCTGGCGGGCTTTGGGCCCGGGCAGCATCCCCAGCAATTCAGCCGCCAAAGAAACCTTGAGCTTGGACAAGACAACAGCGGCAACTTCGGTGCTTTCGTTTTCGATCATTGGCAAAAGCTGCTGTGCATCAAGGCCGCGCAGACGTTCCCAAGGGTCGCCAAATTCACGCACGCCAGCCTCCTTGCGCAACCGCTCGGCTGTTTGCTTGCTGATTTTACCATCAAGCGACGTGATCGCACCCACGATACCGCCTGAAAATGAAAGGCCAATGCTGTTTAATTCATGCGCAAATTCATCGACGACTGCCGCCAGCGTGTGACGGTCGACAGTCCGCATCGCGCCCATCTGTTGGGTCAAACTTGCCTGAAGCTCTTCAGGAAGTTCTTCGAGCGGAATGTCGGCCCCTTCGTTCAGCAGCAGGCGCACCACGATGGCGGCCTTTGCCTTCCGACTTAACGGCACCGGAACGGCATGCGCCGGTGACATTTGAATTTGCCTTAACGTTGCGACTTCATTCATTTAATTTCATCTTTTACTGCGGCGGTGCTGTGCAAGGTTCTGGCAGTCAAAGATGAACAAAAATCGAACGATCAGGTGATCAATAGTTAAAAGTTTGGCCAGTTGCGATGGCTGTGCGCAAAGACGCTTCTGCCCATGTGCCGGTGCCACCGTAGGACCGGATCACCCGTAATTGCGCCATCGCATCTGCGATATGACCCTGTTCCACCATACCTTGGCCCATGTAGGAGCGTGCCAAAATGTTGGCTGGGTTCACTTGCAAGGCACGGCTGTAGAAAACCTCACTGGCCTCGATGTTACCCATCTTGCGGTTGGTGAACCCCAGATAGGTCAAGGTACGATCGTCATCCTGAGGCATGGCCGCCAGAACGATCTGTGCGTCCTCATAAGCCCCGGCATAAGCCAGTTCACGTACAGTTTGATACAAATCATCCGGGGTCAGGCGATGGTTCGTCGCTGACAAACATTTCTTTGTTTTCTTGTCGTAAACCATACCACTTTCGCAAGATACGACAGGCTTCGGCGGAGAGCTTTCACCCCCGGCGGCAAAGGCCGTGGATGGCAAACTCAAGGCAAGTGCTGCCGCAAGAAATACACGCATAAGCAAACTCTCCTGAAAAAAATACAGGGGTAACGGTAGTACGCCCGCATCACTTGTAAAGCGATACGGGCGTCATCTGGATCACTTTATCTTGCGTATCAGGACGTGGTTGCGACACAAGTTGCCGATGCAGCATCATAGACACTGGCTTCGGCGCAAGACATCGCATGCTTTTGCGAGTCGCACATCGCAAAACTCAGCGATGGAAGCGCCACAAGGGCCAAAGTTGATAGTGCAATTCCAAGTTTCATCATACTACTCCTCTGAGATGCAAAACCAGCGTACAACGGGCTTTTGCATTCTCAAAGGAATAATAGACGTCAAGGTGTCGCAGGCGTTAAGGTGCCTAAAAATCAGTCTTTAAAGACGCGGGCAAAGATCGTGTCGACATGCTTGGTATGATAGCCAAGGTCGAATTTTTCTTCGATTTCCTCAACGCTGAGGGCCGCGACGACTTCCGCATCAGCCAACAATTCGGTTTTGAAATCCTTGCCTTCTTCCCAAACCTTCATCGCGTTGCGCTGCACCATCTTATAGCTGTCTTCCCGGCTTACGCCTGCCTGGGTCAACGCCAGCAACACGCGCTGCGACATGACCAAACCACTGAACTTATTCATATTGGCCAGCATGTTGTCAGGATAGATCAGCATTTTGTCGATCACGCCTGTCAACCGGTGAAGGGCGAAATCAAGGGTGATCGTTGTGTCAGGGCCAATCGCGCGCTCTACGCTGGAATGCGAGATGTCGCGCTCGTGCCACATGGTTACGTTTTCCATCGCAGGAATCACGGCCATACGGATCGTGCGTGCCAGACCGGTCAGGTTTTCGGTCAGCACAGGGTTTTTCTTGTGCGGCATCGCGGACGAGCCTTTTTGACCGGCCGAGAAAAATTCAGCCCCTTCAAGTACTTCGGTGCGCTGCATGTGCCGAACTTCGGTAGCAACGTTTTCGATGGAGCTGGCGACCACGCCGAGGGCCGCAAAGAACGCTGCGTGGCGGTCGCGGGGAATGACCTGGGTGCTGATCGGCTCGGGCATTAGGCCCAGCTTTTCGCAGACATGCTCTTCTACGCGCGGATCGATATTGGCGAAGGTGCCTACCGCACCCGAGATCGCCCCGGTGGCAATTTCCTCGCGCGCGGTTTTCAGACGGCGCAGGTTGCGGTCCATCTCGGCATAAAAGCGGGCAAAGGTCAGGCCCATTGTCGTCGGCTCGGCGTGGATGCCGTGGCTGCGGCCGACGCGCAACGTGTCTTTATGTTCGATCGCCCGCCGCTTGAGGGCGGCCAAAAGCAAGTTCATATCGGCAATCAGGATATCGGCAGCACGGGTCAACTGCACGTTAAAGCATGTATCCAAAACATCCGATGACGTCATCCCCTGATGCACGAAACGCGCCTCGTCACTGCCCACATGTTCGGCCAGATGCGTCAGAAAGGCGATTACGTCGTGTTTGGTGACGGCTTCGATCTCGTCAATACGGGCGACGTCGAATGCCACATCCTTGGCCTTCCAGACCGCGTCGGCATTCGCCTGCGGGATCACGCCAAGTTTCGCCATGGCATCACAGGCATGGGCCTCAATCTCGAACCAGATGCGGAATTTGGTTTCAGGTGACCAGATTGCAACCATATCAGGGCGGGAATAGCGGGGAATCATGTGGTGATACCTTTATCTAGGGGCATATGGATTTGAGCGCGGGATAGCCCGAGAGGGGGTAAAGAACAAGCAGGATCGGGGTCTGCCCTATGCAGGCGTTGGTGCAATGGTACAGATCGCGGATGCCTCCGGCGGGAGTTTACCGTATGCGCTGGCCACGTCCCATTGATTTGAGGTCTTCCGCGCTTCTTTGATTGGGCTGATACAGTCTCCATCGTTTCTGTTGGAGGCTGCTATGGCAAATGGAAGTGGACTTGTGGGTCGGCTGGAGATTGTTGAGCCCCGCCGGGGCAACCGGCGTTGGCCTGACGACGTGAAAGCCCGGATTGTTGCGGAGAGTTTTCAGCCGGGTGCGCGCGTTGTTGATGTGGCGCGGCACCATGACATCGTTCCCCATCAGCTATCGGACTGGAGACGGATGGCGCGAGAAGGTAAATTGGTTTTGCCTGCGAATGTCATGACATCAATAGTTGATGCAGAGATTTCCTGCCATCAGTCTGAGCCTGCGTTTGTTCCGCTGGAGATTGCGATGACATCGTCGACAGCTGATAGCGCATCAGGGCAAGCACAGAGTGAGCGCGCCAGGATGGGCGGCGAGATATCGGTGACGATTGGATCTGATGTGATGATCCGAATTCCTGGCACTGCTGATATGGCGCGTGCTGCTGACTTAATCCGCGCGGTACGAGGGGTCTCGTGATTGTCGCGGGGCAGCGGCTGCCGATTGTGGTTGCGACCAAGCCAGTGGACTTTCGTCGTGGTCATGACGGGCTCGCAGCAACGGTGCAAAACGAACTGGGGCTTGATCCACATTCCGGTCTGACGGTGGTGTTCCGCTCTAAGCGTGCCGACAGGTTAAAGATTTTGGTTTGGGACGGAACCGGACTTGTTCTGATCTACAAGCGCTTGGAGGTTTCCAACTTTGTGTGGCCCAAGATCGAGGACGGTGTCATGCAGCTTTCCCGGGCTCAGTACGAGGTGTTGTTCGAAGGTTTGGATTGGCGGCGGATGGTGGCAAAACCGGTTGTGGTGCCTGCTGCGGCAGGGTGACTCAGGGCCAGTTTTGAGCGTTGTTTTATTGGGCTTTTCCACCAGTTTACGGTAGAAAAACGCATGTCACAGCCGTTCGATATTCGCCAGTTTCCGGGCCTGCCGCCCGAGGTCGTGAGGGCCTTTGAAGCGCAGCAGTTCGAGCTGGCTGTAGAGCGCGCGGCGCGGCAACATGCACAGGCTGTCGGCGCTGAGAAGGACGTCTTCATCACCGAGCTGAAAGCGCTGGTCGAGAAGCTGGAAAGTCAGGTGGCCGATCATCGGCGCACCAAGTTCGGACCCAAGTCGGAAAAGCTGAGCCCCGATCAGCTGGAACTGGCACTCGAAGATCAAGAGACCGCCATCGCCGAGACGCAGCAAAAAATCGAGGCCGTCCAGAACAAGATCGACCAACTCGACAAGACTGCAAAGGACAAAAAGCCCCGCAAGCAGCGCAAGCCTCGGACCCTTCCAGAGGGGTTGCCGCGCGTCGAGCGGGTCATCAATCCCGAAAACATTGTTTGCCCCTGTGGCTGTGGCGATATGGTCAAGATCGGTGAGGATCGTTCGGAGTGGCTGGATGTCATTCCTGCGCAATACAAAGTCATCGTTACTGTGCGCCAAAATACGCCTGTCCCAAGGGACGCGCTGGCGTGGTGCAGGCCAAGGCACCTGCGTATCTATTGGAAAACAGCTGGCCGACCGAAGCCCTGCTGGCGCAGATCACTGTGGCCAAATTTTGCGACTTCAATCCTTTGAACCGGCAATCCGTGGCCACGGCCCGCAACGGCGCGCCGATCGATCGTGCAGTCCTGTCGGACTGGATGGGCCTCACGGGCGCACTGATTGCCCCGGTGGTCGATCACATGGCCACGATGCGGCTCAAGGGCAGCACGCGGCTTTATGTCGATGAAACAACGGCACCCGTGCTTGATCCTGGTCGGGGCAAAACCAAGACGGGGTATTTCTGGGCCGTTCTGCGGGATGATCGCGGCTGGAATGGACTCTCACCACCCGGTGTCGTGTTCCACTATCGACCCGGGCGAAAGGGAGAATACGCCCAAGAAATCCCCCAAGGCTTCGATGGCACGATCCAAGTGGACGCTTATGGTGGCTATACCGTATTGGCCACGCCCGAACGGGTGGGTGGTTCCCCTCTTAAGCTGGCCTATTGTTGGTCGCATGGGAGAAGGGCCTTGATTAAAGCCCAGCCCAAAGCAGGATCGCCGATCGTTGACGAGGCCCTGCTGCGGATTGCTGCCCTCTATAAGATCGAGGCGGAGATCCGTGGCCTGCCCCCGGAGCAGCGCAGGGCGGTCCGGCAGGATCAATCCCGTCCACTGGTCGATACATTCTTCGCTTGGCTCGGCACCCAAGCCGGCCGTGTGTCGCGCAAGTCCGAACTGGGAAAGGCTCTGGCCTATATGCTTCGGCGACAGGATGGCTTTAGCCTGTTCCTTGAGGATGGCCGTGTCGACATGGATTCCAACCTGGTCGAAAATGCAATCAGAAGCCCCGCCATGACGCGCCGCAACGCACTTTTTGCCGGTCACGATGACGGGGCCCGTTGTTGGGCAAGGTTCGCAAGCCTGATCGGAACCTGCCGCATCAGCGGCGTCGAGCCCTATGCCTACTTACTCGACCTCTACACAAAGCTGGCCAACGGACATCTCGAAAAAGACATCGACGCCTTGATGCCGTGGGCTTATGCCGCCGCTACGTCCTCAGAAATGAGCTCACCCGGGACTCCCTGACGAGCCCGCAAACACGCAAGCCCAGAACCAGTCAACCGGCTCGAGCCGAAAATCTCAATGGGACAGAGGCTGCGCATACAGTTTATCTGGCAAAATTAATGAGATCAGGCGGTTTTATCATTTCCAATCTGGCGGTTTGCTTGAGCAACAGAGTAAGTGTAGGCAATTGAAAAACGAGCGACTTTTAAGGAAGGGCAGCGCATATGACTGATACGTCTCGGTTGAACCCCGCCACCATTGCAGCACAGGCAGCCGGTGCCGTTGATCCGCAAAGTGGCGGCGTTGTGCCCCCCTTGCAAATGGCCACCACCTATTTGCGTGACGCGCAGTATCAGCCGCTGCGCCCTGAAAATATCTACCTGCGCGATCAAAGCGACATCGTCCGCGTGGCCGAGACGGTGCTGGCGCAATTGGAAGGTGCCGCAGAGGCATTGCTGTTTCCGTCGGGCATGGCCGCGATTGCTGCTGCGTTCCGGACCGTGCCAAATGGGGGCCGTGTTCTGGTGCAGTCTCAGATCTATTGGGGCACCACAAAATGGCTGCGCGATTTTTGCACCCGGCGCGGGATTGAACTGCGCGAGGTCGACGCCTCTGACAGTGCCGCTTTTGCTGCCGCCTGCGCGGATTTCCGACCATCGCTGGTGTTGATTGAAACACCTTCGAACCCGTGGCTGCGCGTCACGGATATAGAAGCCGCGGCGAAAGCAGTTCATGCGGCGGGCGGGTTGCTGATGGTTGACAGCACCGCTGCGACACCTGTTTTGCAAAAGCCGCTTGGGCACGGCGCGGACCTGGTCATGCACTCTGCCACCAAAGGGATAAACGGTCACTCTGATGTGCTTGCCGGGGTGTTGGCGACCAATGATGCCAATGCTGCAATCTGGACAGATATCAAGGTAGACCGCCACGACGCAGGCGCTGTGATCGGCCCGTTCGAGGCGTGGCTGTTGGTACGCGGGATGCGCACCCTGCCCCTGCGGATGCGGGAAATGTCACGCAACGCCCAAGCAATTGCCGAGTTTCTGAGCAACCATCCCCAAGTCGAAGAAGTGCTTTATCCCGGCCTGCCCAGCCATCCCGCCCATGATCTGGCGCAGCGCCAGATGAACGGCGGCTTCGGGCCGCTGCTGTCTTTTATCGTGAAAGGCGGTGCCAAGGCCGCTTTGCACGCGACGGGCAAGCTGGCCTTGTTTCATCGCGCCACATCGCTGGGCGGTGTCGAGAGCCTTGTCGAGCACCGTCATACGATCGAGCCGCATACAGGGATCCCCGAAGGCTTATTGCGCTTGTCCGTTGGCATTGAGGACGTGGAAGACCTGAAGGCCGATTTGCGTCAAGCGTTGGAAGGCTGATCGCTGGTTTGGACCAGTCGGTTGGTGGGCTCAAGCCGGGGGGCTTTAAGCATTCACCGCCGCCACAAGGGGATTTCATCCGGTCCTGCCCTTGCCTATGAGCGGAGCAGATCCTACTGCTAGCGCTTGGAGGTTCCAGATGATTATTGGTATGATGCAAAACAGATGACCATTGCCCCCCCTTCTCAAGCTCTGGGCTATGCTGCGGCATGGTCAATCGTCTTTGTCTGGTCTTTTTGGCTGATCGTCAGCCGGGTTGCGAGCGGCAGTGGTCTTACGGTCTATGATCTGGCCGCGATGCGGTACGGGCTCGCTTCGATTGTGGCTTTGCCGCTGTGCCTTTACTACAAACCCTGGAAGGGGCTTCGCCTGGGCCAGATTGCCGTCCTCTCCTTCATCTTGGGCCCGGTCTATATCCTGTGTGTGTTTTCCGGCTTTCTATTTGCGCCTGCCGCCCACGGGGGGATTTTCATGAACGGGATGCTGCCCTTGATCAGCATCCTTTTCGCTATTTTCCTTTTGCGCACGCGACCCAGCTTTCGGCAGAGTATCGGTGCGGGGTTGGTTCTGCTGTCTGCTGTCGTGCTGGCATGGGATGGCAGCGCCACCAGTGTTGCTGGCGCATGGCGGGGTGATCTGCTTTTCCTGATCGGAGCCGTTTTCTTTTCATCCTATGTCATTCTTGCAGAGCAGTGGCAGCTCAGTGCGATGCAGATCATTTTCTGTGGCACGATCGTCAACGCCGCTTTGTATCTGCCCGTCTGGGCGCTGTGGCTTCCCTCTGGAATTGCAGATGCGCCGATGGGCCCGCTTTTGCTGCAGGCCGTTTATCAAGGCTTTGTGCCCAACCTGATTGGACTGCTTTTTATCGCCTATGCCTCGCGTACGATTGGCAACGGAAACACCTCGTCTATTCTGGCTGCTGTGCCAGGGGTTGGCGGTATATTGGGGATGCTGGTTCTGGGCGAGACCCTGAGCCCGATCAGTATGGTTGCGCTGGCCATCTTGACCATCGGGTTGTTGATCAGCGTCCGCAGAAGGGTCGTGCTTCCGGCGTGATCGGTCCGGCATGTGCAGCGTCCGCCGCTGCTTGGATAAGACCGGGGCAAGCGCAAAGACCAGCATCGATCCGCCATCACGGCGGGATCACCCCAGTGGCACAGCGCGTATTCATTGCGGCCTTATTGGCCCTCAACCAAGTGCCGCGCCACACCGCCAACTTGGCAATTGCAACTCCACGAAGCAACGGCCATTTTCATGACCACTCAGGAGCACGCCGCCATGAAGTTCGGCAATCTTCTTTGCCAGAGGCAAGCCTAAGCCAAGCCCGCTTACGCTGCGTGTGTTCAGGTCTGCGCTCACTGTAAAAGGGCGATCCGCTTTTTCGATATGAGCTTGATCGATACCATCGCCTTCATCATAGACTGACAGGCGAAGTGTACCATCGCTGCCGCGCCTGGCCGCGACCTCCACCGTCCCTTTGCCATGTTTCACCGCATTCGTGATCAATGCAGAGAGAGCGACACAAAGCTGTTCACCATCGGCGCGGATGGTTGAAACCTCAGCCGCACAATAGATCTCAATTGTCCTGTCAGACGCATTTGCGATCGGTTCGACCATCACGGCAGCAGGTTGGAGGATATCCATGCAACCGCTGTTCTCCTCCGCTAAAAACAGTTCCCCACTTGCCAAGTCGCTGTAGTGCATGACGTGTTTAATAAGCTGGTTAAGATGTTCGCCGGACGCTGTAATGGCACGGCACATCCGCCGCTCGACATCTCCGGAGAGCCTTGGAAACAAAAGCTTGGAATTGCCAAGCAAAATTGTAAGGGGTGTGCGCAATTCGTGGCCGATCAAGGCGATAAACTCTTTCCGAGCATCAGACGCGATCTGCGCACGCGTGGCTCTGTCCCCTGCTGCGCGTTGTGCGTGCAGATCTTCCAAGTGCCTTGCAACGTCTGCTGCGAGCTCAGTAAGTTTACTTACGACTTCCTTGGCGGGCATCTCACGTGGTTCGACGTCAATCGCGCAGACACTTCCAACCCGAAAACCAGAGGACAGGACAATCGGTGCCCCAGCATAAAATCGCACTTTTGGTTCAAGCATGACACTCGGATGTGTTGCAAACTCGTGATGCTCGCGCGCATCGGCAAGAAGCAAAGGTTGATCAGACATGATTGTGCGCGAGCAAATCGCGTAGTCACGTGGCGTTGCTTCCAAATCAATGCCGACATTTGCAAGAAACCACTGATGGTCTGACTCAACCACAGAGATCACCGCCGACTGGCTGCCAAAGAGAAGACGGGCCCGCTCGGCTATTTGTTGCAGGAATGGGTCTTTATCTCTGCGCGGGCCGATGACTTCGCGCACTTCTCTAAGACGGGCGTGCTCGTTTGAGGCAAAAGGGAATTTGATAGGTGAGCGGTCCATTTTCTACTTTCCGAGTTCAGGAGTTCGTGTAGCACCCCCTCAGAAAATTCACGGGCATCAGTTTTCAGGCACATTCCGTCCCGACCTGCTTGGTAGCTATGTCCACATTCCATTTTATTTTTAAGGGGAAAGCATTATCTTTTTCGTGATTTTTCTGCAAGCTATCACCGGAAAACTTGGAATTTTGGCAACTAACCGCCTCCACCAAGGTCGAGATATGCTCATGAGCATCCATGCCTATCGGTAGAACGAAAGCAGCGCTTGAAGCTGAAGTGGTCCCGCTTTTCGGCTCAGCCTCACATGCCCCAATCTCGGATCGGATAGTCTGTGGGGTCAAGCTGCGCTGGAACAACAGTGCTTGCGAAGACGATGTTGGGTGGAGAATGATCGTTCGGAAAGTTATGCGCCGATTGATACTACACGGAGGCAGAGATTTATTGCTACGCTTTATCTTAAATCTTGCCTAGCTCATCGATAACGCTAAGCCGCTCTTTTATTTCTTCAATCACTTCGGAAATTTTTGAACTAATTTCTTTGGTGGTACCCTCTTTTGATGCCGCACAAAATCCCTCAAAGAAAGCTGATGTCTCTACCCCAAGTATTTCCGAAATTTCGAACATTCGACTTGCGGATAGGCGGTTCGCCCCGGTTTCGTACTTCTGAACCTGCTGAAATGATAGGTCAAGCTGAGCAGCTAATTCAACCTGCGTTACACCAAGAATTAAACGCAGTTTTCTGACTTGCTTACCAACGTGGATATCGACTGGATGCGGCATAAGTTAGATGTCTCCAAAAATCGTGCCCATCAAATATTGACCTCTGTCCGAGCAATTCAATCTCAAGCGTATCCTAAAGATAATTTCCTTCTTATACCGATTGCGGTCGATATTTGTTTTTGAAACCCCAATCCAAAATTAGGTTATATCTAGAATGTGAACCCTGTAATTCCCAAGTCCAGGCTGATGCTATCGTAGGAAAAGAAATCTACCGTAGAATCATTTTTACGACTGGTAATACCAAGTGAAATTTGCGGGGTTATCGATGCCCGAACGCTCAAAGCCAGGTTTTCATCTTCACGCACACGCCCAAAGAAGGAACTGCCTTCAAAAACTGAACGTGAAACACTAAGGGATACAGGTCGTTCCATCACTTCGGTACGATACCCCAATGCAATACGATTCTTTAAAGCGTTCTCTCCGTCTACGCGCTCTCCAACTTCAAGTTCCAACGATACCGAACCGGGCTTGCGAAGACTGGTAACTAGCTCAAAAGACGTACTCGCCTGATTATATCCATCATAGAACGCCTTTCTCAGACCAACCGACGCCTCATGATCAAAGCCAGCAAAACTGAACAACTGCGTACCTTTTGTCGAGATCGCATATGATGTTGAAGAATCTAGTTCGGTAAAAAGTTTGTTTGCCCGGGCGCAGACATCCAGGAAAGTCCACCCTTGGATATGGTTCCGCGAGCATGCTGACAAACCAACCGCGTATTTCGATATGTCGTGTTTGGGGGAATAGACGGCTGAAACGCCGCCAGATAGATCAACGTATCTACCACGACCATAGGCGTACCGCAGTGTGCCACCCACTTCTCCGCCAACGACAATGCCTTCCTTCGCAAGGAACCTTGGATCGCCGCTAAACGTAAAACCACCTACGTCAAATTCCGCACTTCTGTTTCCGCCATTGATATTGTCATCGTAACTCAAAATAGGAGAAACCCGCCCCATCTTAAGAAGTAACCCTGTTTGTGGCTGACCTGTTTCAAAAATCGGAAATGCCAACCGCTGCATGCGCGCGTTTACAACGTTCAATGCACCCACACTGGGATCAGTCTTAAGGTGTTCTGTAAAAGAATAGAGAGCCAAACGCTCGGAGCCGCTGAACGCGCTGCTTTTGAGGACAGGAATACGATCTTGTGCTGCAAGCGGAGCGGCGGTTAATAGACCCAATATTGCACTAGTAACAAGATTTTTCATAACAGTCCCGTAGTAGATGATCGGAGCGCATATACCCCCCGATTAGAAAGGTAGAGCACCCCCAAAAAAGGGAGTGCTCTTTGAGAACTTACTGGATGTTAGAGGCCGCCCGATTGCTGACCGATGATGCCACCAATCGCTTCCATGCGGTCTGTCGTAGCGGTAACAAGACCGGTGTAATCCGCACCGAAGTTTGCGTCTTTCATGTCACCATGCAACTGGCCAAGGATCGCAGCGTTTTGAGCTGTGATTGTCTCGGAGCCAGTGCTACCGAACGTGCCGGGTGTTGTTGTATAGACAATTTCCCCGTTGCTAGCAGCAAACGCGCCTGTCGCTGGATCAAAGACAACATCAGACCCGTAATTCAACCTGCCACCTCCTGCTACAGCAGTTACATTCCCGCTTTCGGTAGCAAGATTAATGGTAACATCGGAGGTACCGGTCAGCGTATTGAAGAAACCACCATCAACCTTGACAGCAAACGCAGCAACGCCGTTCGCGACGTAAGTACCCATAGCGCCGTTCTCAACGAAATCGCTGCCCGAAGCTTCAACGAACGCGACCCGGGTGATCCGGCCCTGGCTGTCTTCTTCATACGCAGCAACAAGGCGCGAGCTTACAAATGCCTGATCTTTGTCAGCTTGGACGAACCCGAAAGACTCTGTCTGAAGCACCGTGCCATCTGCCAAAGTGATTTCACCGGAACCATCTCCTGCAGTCGTAGCTTCGGTAGAATATGCGACGGCCAGGTCTTTTTCCTCTGCAGTAATCGTTGCCATCAGGGCGCCATCAATAATGGCCTGCGTGGAAGCCAGAGATGGCGCAAGAGAATCATTAAGCGCCACATCAGCAACATCAGTTTCACCGTGGAGGAGATTAAAGTCATCGATGATTTGGTTTGCTTCAGCGACCAAGTTTGCAGTGTCCAGATTTGGCAAAGCAGCAAGACGCGCATTCAGTGTTTCCGCGTCATCCTGCGCCTTGTTCGCAGCTGCCAGATCAGTTATCGCACCGCCCACGATTGGGTTTGTTGCGTCCGCCTGTGCTGCAATGCGGAAGCCAGAGCTGCGCGTAAGGCTTGTTGTACGCGCGTCAGCGTCGTTCATAAATGTGGCAGTCGTACCAGTTTTTGTCACCGGACCCGTTGGTACGGCCTCAGGTGCTGGTGCAGTCGGCGTGACGGTATCGTTGCTGCTGTTACAGGCACTCAAGGCGACCAGAATCGCCAAGGCCGAGGTGTACATCTTAATTTTCATTTGATCAGTCCTTTGTATGTCCATGTGAGGGCACCACTAGAGTTCCTTAGCGGAATCCTTAACCCAGAGGATGAATACTAATCAGACTTCGATATGAGAATACATTTAGCAAAGGAATTCAGGATATAGTTTTCAGAAACTCGACAGATCACCAGATTTAGACCAGTCAGCGCAGCGCTGCCAAAGCCTCGAACCGACGCAGGGAAGGCAAAAGGTGCGGTCAACTTATTGATTTAATAAGATTTTCCTGAACGCTTGACGTTAGATCAACCATCTGCGGTTCTGCCCGATACGTGAATTCAAGCTGGGTTTTCCAGTGTTGCCATAGTGAAACAGTACCCACAGCGACAAGAAACGAAGCAGTTTCAGCGTTGTAGAACCAAATAATCCCAGAAATCCGATCGGATTCCCTATCTTGAAAGCGATTCTAGGATAACTTTCAGCACAAAAACCACAGCATCTTCGCATATGGTCACGCTCTGGACATGCTCAGGCGTTTGCACGGTCTTTTGCTTCTTTAAGGCTGTCCGCTTGGACAGACATCTTAAGTAGAGCGACTATGTTAAGTGGGGAAGCGGAGGGAACATCGGAACATCGGCTGAAGATGTTCACAAATATGGGTTCTTAAAACTCTAGAACACCATTTCCCAGGTCTTAGGTAAAAACTGATCCCTGCAAGGCCTCAGCGGCTAGCATGCAGTTTCTGGCTTAAAGTAGTGTCTGGTCAATAACGAGATCCTCAAGGCGATACCCGCGGTTCAGGTGGTCGCTGACCCATTTCGGCTTCCGCCCCTTACCTGTCCAGGTTTGCGTAAAGTCGTCGGGATTCCGATACTTGGGCTGACTAAGCGCACCCGCTTTGGTTGTTTTCGATTTCACGCCAACAACTTGGTCAATCGTAACGCTATACTTTCTGAGTATCGCATCGACCTCTTTGCGCGCATCGATCACGACGCACTTCTCCTTGTTGTCAACTTCCCGCTCAATTTCCTCTCGGAGCCGACGAAGCTCATCCAGTGACATTTTAGCGATTTCCATCATTCAACCTTCAATAGTGGTGCCAAAATTAGCAAACTCCAATCATTAATAAATTTGTGAATTGCTTTAAAGAAATTCTTGACGGAATCCGAACAAAACACTAAGACCGTATAAGTAGTTAGTGAGTACATCTCTGCACTTTTCCAGAGGGCGTAGATAACGCATCTACAGAACAAGCTTACGTTGTCAATCGTTCTGGATCAACCGGAACGATTTGTCAACGTCGGCTTGGTTGATTTGGCTCAATATTGTTTGGTTGTAGTCGCTTCCTATCATTTTCAACAAATGTGCCTTTGTGACTACCACTTATGCGATATTAGATCCTTGAATAGGTTAGAAACATTCCATCCTATCTAACCCGAATTATGCATGAGGTGTTGGTGAGGGTGGCGTAACGTTCTGAAAAGCTGTAATTTTATGGTGTCGAAGCCAAAAAAGCAGATTTTCAGG
>Ga0307981_1000248_pt1 | contig 57819 bp, 61 predicted proteins | sample OrgLakmetagen987_FD_201849 | JGI IMG/M metagenome (GOLD analysis project Ga0307981, IMG submission 201849) | Saline water microbial communities from Organic Lake, Antarctica - #987 | ecosystem: Environmental > Aquatic > Non-marine Saline and Alkaline > Saline | place: Antarctica: Organic Lake... | reverse complement strand
CTTTGGGAACTGCTTGTTTGGGCCAATGGATGGCCAAACTATAAAATGGCCTCCCCCTCCGACCTGCCGCCTGCATTCTGGAAATACAAAGAGCTGTTTTTCACCATGGGGTGGCAGACCCTATGGCGGACAGTTGTAGGGCTGATGTTGGCTGTCGTCTTTGGCACTTTGATCGGCATGGTCATCGGGTTTTCCAAGATCGCGCGTGATGGTCTTTATCCGCTTTTGATCGGCTTTAACGCTATTCCCAAGGCCACATTGGTGCCCGTCATATCGCTTATTTTCATTGGCCAGCACGATTTCAATACGGTCCTGATGGCCTTTATGATTTCGTTTTTCCCGATTGCAGTTTCTGTGGGCATTGGCTTGTCGACGTTGGAGCCGGAATACCGAGACATTCTGCGTGCATTGGGTGCATCGCGGTTCACAATTTTCCGAAAGATCGCTTTGCCAAAAACATTGCCTGAATTCTTTGGCGCGTTGAAAGTTGCGGCCACCTTGGCTTTCATCGGGACAAACCTTGTCGAAATCGTCAGCCCGCATGGACGCGGCCTTGGCGCTTTGTTCAAGTCTGGGGAAACCAATGGGGACTATCCGCTTATGTTTGCCGTTCTCATCGCGCTCGCTTTCCTTGGCATTGTTTTATACTATGCGGTGATTTTTCTGGAACGGGTTTTTGCGGGCTGGGCAGAGCGCGAAGGCAACTGATATCTTCGCCAACTGCTCTAAAGTCCGCTTAGATTGCAGCGCCGTTATTATTTCGCGCTTGCAGCGAAAGTCTCCTTTTTTGAACGTTGTTCGATGTGGACCGTGGCACGACGTTGGCGGCCCACGTTGACAAACCATGGAATGAGGAAGCCGCGGGGGTCGTTGGACAGCGTCTTTTGATACACTCGCTCTTGTTGGTCTGCTCTTGGCAAAAAACTCAAGACACTGACGTCAAACCATGGATTTTAATGCGATCCGATCTGTAAATTGGTTGATTGATCCACATCAACGTCTCATGCGCGAAATGGTATATGTTTGATTCCTTGGAGACATTCCAATAAATTGAGGAGATATGCCATGAGACGCTTGAAAAACTTTGCGCTTGCAGCCGTTGCCAGCCTTGGTCTTGCTGCCGCTGCGGTGCCGGTGATCGCACAGCAAACCCAGATGCAGCCAGGCCAGATGATGGGGGGCGGAAAGGGTATGATGGAAAACCATTACGGCATGATGGGTGGCCATGGTGGGATGGGCATGATGATGGGCGCAGGCCAAGACTATGCAATGGCTACGTTTGACACCGACAAGGACGGCACGCTCAGCCCTGAAGAAATAACAGCCGGCATTCAGGGCGAAATCAAGACTTATGATGCTGACGGCAACGGTGCCCTTTCGCTTGAGGAATTTTCGGTGATGCACGCGGCTCATACTCGATCAATGACCGTGCGTGCCTTTCAGATGCACGATCCTGACGGCGACGCGCAGGTGACTGAAGCCGAAATGGCTGCGATGATGGAAAGCCACAGCCGTCGGCAGCATGGCGATCTGCAGGGCAAGCATCACGGCATGATGGGCAACAACTGACGCGCAGGTTTCGCCGCCAATCGCGCCAAGTGCCGGTTGGCGGCGGTAGCTTTATGACAAATTGCAGGAGAAAACGATGATGAACTGGAATGATATGGGACATGGCATGGGCTTTGGCTGGATTGTCGTGGTGATTGTGTGCGTGGTACTGGTTGGTCTCGTCATTGCGGCGCTGATAAAATACCTGCGCAAATGAACCCAAAGCGCCTCCGCCGGACTGCACGGTGAACGGCCTGATACCAAACGCCGCTATTGACGCCTTTCGGCAGGGTGAACCCAAAAACCGGAATATCGGAAAATGCCGGCCAAACCGAACTTATCTAGCAGACCGAAGACGACCTGCACAAACATGCGCAGCAGTTCGTTCATGAGCGATCGGCATGGCCGAAGCAAATCGATGTGGTAGCGGAGATTTCGCTGACTACGGTCGGTAAGATCTCCACACCGATCCTGCGCTGCGAGGCTTGCAAGACAATGGTTTCTGATTTGGTTTAAACTGCACCACTGACAAATGCCTTCAAGGAGCAAGCGCTGCGGCATAGGATGCAATGGCAAAGGGCAGGTTTGGGCAGTCAATGACAGCCCGGTCCCCGACGGTAAAGTGAACTGCGCATTGTCGAGAGCCGGATTGACATCTGTTGATGCTCGACCGATACCTATGCGATGATTATTTCCCGCTGCATTTTTGGATCGCTGAACGCAATGTTTTATTTGGCGATTGCAATTGCTTTGGTATTTTCGCCACCGTCATCAGCGCATGCGGCTTCAGGCATGCACGAAAATCATCATGGGATGACGGTAAGCGCCGACATTCAAACGGACATGCATTCGCACAAGTCTGCGGTCGGCACGTCACTGCATGACTGCGGAGCAGTGTCTGCCGATAGCCAAAACGAAACTGGCAAATGTTGCAGCGGTATTTGCTTTTCCGTCGTTTTAGAGAACCACAGCACCGCTTTGACCAAGCAGGCCATAGGCGGAAGATACGTCGTTCTTGACGCACAGACCAAATCGATCGAACCGGCCGGATTCCTTCGGCCTCCCCAACGCCTTATCTGATCTCGGACCCTTGGCGGGTCTTCGTCATGCGTAGCGTCCTGCGCAAACCCGAAGTTTATCAGACAGGTTAACTACATGAAAATCCAACTTTCGATCGGGGCTTCGGCCCTGATACTCGGCGCGTGCGCCTATGAGCCCACGCCATTGCCGGTCGTGACGTCGCAACAAGCCGTCATGAACACCGCGGTCGCATCGCCCGTTACGCATCAAGACCCGCTGGCAGGATATACCTACCGTGGCCCGACCGGGCCCCGCGATTGGCGTTCCGTCAATCAAGAGCAGTCGGAGGGTAACTGATGCGCGTCTCAAAACTCCCGATGATAGTTTGCTTTCCATTGGTCCTTGGGGCCTGCGCGACTGTCGTTCCGGGCATGTATACGGAGCCGAAAGCAGGATTTGCGAACGTGTCCAGCCAGATCACTCCGGCGATCGGCAAAAGGACGGTGTTTGCCGAAACCCAGGCCGAGAACGAAGCCCTGAAAAGGCAGGTACAGGCCATGGTGTATCGCAAGACTCTGTCGGCGGATACCGCAGCCCAAGTCGCCCTTTTGAACAACAAGGGCTTGCAGGCGGCTTATGCAAACGTCGGTCTGTCTGCCGCCGAGGCTTGGCAGCAATCGACGCCGGAAAACCCTGTAGTTTCGATTGGCTTGCTTGGCATCGGGGCACCCGAGCTTGGGGCTTACCGGGCCATTGAGGGGTTGATCCGCACCAACATACTGGATGCGACCACCCGCAAGCAGCGCATGGCAATTGCCGAGGCCAGCTTTCGGCAGGCCCAACTGGCCGCTGTAAATGAGACACTGATGCTGGCAAACCAGACCCGGCGCGCCTGGATCAATGCAGTTGCTGCGTTCGAGACTGTCTCATATCTCAAGCGCGCCAAAGCAACCTCGGATGCTGGGTCCGAGCTTGCGCGCAAGTTGGGTGAAACCGGAGCGCTTAATAAGGCAGGACAGGCGCGCGAGCAGGCCTTCAATGCGGAACTTGCGGGACAGCTGGCCAAGGCGCGCCTTAACGCTGCAAAAGCGAAGGAAGAGTTGACCCGGCTGATGGGACTTTGGGGCAGCGATGTCGACTACTACGTGCCGGATGCCCTTCCGGCTTTGCCAAGAACGGCCGGTAACGTGTCAAACATCGAGGCAAAGGCGTTGCGCAACCGTGTTGATCTTAGGGTCGCCAAGCTGGGCCTGGAGGCGCAGGCGAAAGCATTCGGCCTGACCGACAGGACCCGCATCGTCAGCGATCTTGAGCTGGTCGGCGGAGCTGAGTTGGAGCGGGAAGTCGGCGAGAACGGCGGCATCGAAAAGGTCTTTACACCGCAGGTCGAGGTAGAGTTCGCCATTCCGATTTACGACACCGGCGAGGCCCGGATGCGCAAGGCGGAGCTGTCCTATCTGCAGGCCGCGAACGTGCTTGCAGAGAAGGCCGTGAACGTGCGGTCGGAGGCGCGCGGCGCAGAGGCTGCCTATCTCGCATCCTACAAGATTGCGCGGCACTACCGCGACGTTCTGGTGCCACTGCGCCAAACCGTCGAGGAGGAAGGCCTGCTGTCCTACAACGGCATGATCACCAACACGTTCGAGTTGCTGACAGACGTGCGCGGAAAGTTGAGCGCGCAGTTGGAAGCGGCAAACGCAAAACGGGAATTCTACATGGCTCAGGCTGATCTGACGGCCGCGATCTATGGTGGTGGCGCGGGCAGCGGGAGTGCCGGTGCGGAAGGTGCAACATTGGCCGCCGGCGGCGGCGCAGGACACTGAAGGGAACAATGATATGTTAAATAGACGTCAATTACTTGGAGCCGGTGCTGCAGGTGCTACGCTGGTCTCCTCAAAGACCTGGGGCCAGACACTGAATATGGGTCTGCCCGAAGCCGCCGTGATGGACACGGCCGCGACGCAAGTCACGCCGCGCCCCGCATCTGGGGTAGAGTATAACCCCGTCGTCACGCTGAACGGCTGGACATTGCCGTACCGGATGAACAACGGCGTGAAGGAATTTCACCTCGTCGCCGAACCGGTGGAGCGCGAGTTGGCCGATGGCATGATCGCACATCTTTGGGGCTACAATGGTCAGTCGACCGGTCCCACGATCGAGGCGGTAGAAGGCGACCGGGTGCGCATCTATGTCACAAACAAGTTGCCCGAAAATACATCCGTGCACTGGCATGGTTTGATCCTGCCATCGGGCATGGACGGCGTCGTGGGCCTCAGCCATCCGGGCATCAAGCCGGGCAAGACCTTTGTCTACGAGTTTGATCTGATCAAATCCGGCACTTTCATGTACCACCCCCATGCAGACGAAATGGTGCAGATGGCAATGGGAATGATGGGGATGTTCGTGGTCCACCCAAAGGATCCGGCATTCATGCCAGTTGATCGTGATTTCCTGATCATGCTCAACGCCTTCGACATTGACCCCGGCACATATGTGCCGCGCATCATGACGATGGCGGATTTCAACCTGTGGACATGGAACAGCCGAATTTTCCCCGACATCGATCCGTTGGTCGTGAACCGGGGCGACAAGGTGCGGGTGCGCGTCGGGAACCTGACGATGACCAATCACCCGATTCACATGCATGGGTACGACTTCAAGGTGACCTGCACCGACGGTGGCTGGGTTCCTGAATCTGCGCAGTGGCCCGAGGTGAGCATCGACATCCCCGTGGGCGCGATGCGGGCCTATGAGTTTACGGCAGACCACTTGGGAGATTGGGCAATCCACTGTCATAAATCCCACCATACGATGAACGCGATGGGGCATGACGTGCCCACGTTCATCGGCGTCGATAAAAAACCTCTGACCCAGAAGATCCGCCAGTTCCAACCGGAATATATGCCGATGGGAATGGCTGGTATGGGCGATATGGGCAAGATGTCCATGCCACTACCGGACAACACCATTCCGATGATGAATGGTTGGGGCCCGCACGGGCCCATCGAGATGGGTGGGATGTTCTCGGTCGTGAAAGTGCGTGAAGGCATCGATCCGGACGACTACTCGGATCCCGGCTGGTACGAGAACCCTCCCGGTGAACAGGCCTATGAGTGGACCGGCGAACTGCCGGAGTTTGCCACCAACAACAGCCCAAAAACCATCCTGACACCCAAACCAACGCAAAAGGGCTGACCCGGCTCTTTGCTCCAACCTACTCACCACAACTACAGGAAAAATGATGAAAAACCTTCTTTTGACAACTGCGATTGCGTTCACTCTGTCTGCACCGGCTTTCGCTGCCGGAAGCCACAGTGGCGGACATGGCGAAACCAAAACCGAAGCTGAGCACGGTCATTCTGAACATGCTGGAAATCATGCAGCGATGATGATCGGTATGCCGGGCGATGCTGCAAAGGTGGACCGCACGATTGACGTGACCATGCGCGAAACCGATGACGGAAAAATGCTGTTTGAGCCTGCCTCCATCGAGATCACGCAAGGAGAGACCATCCGCTTCAATGTCATGAATATTGGAGAGATCGAACATGAGTTCGTCATCGACACATTGGAAGGCAATGCCTTGCATAAGGTTGCCATGGCCAAAATGGCGATGGAACATGACGACCCGAATTCCGTGCGCCTTGACGAGGGTGCATCTGGCGAGGTTATCTGGACATTCAGCAATGCGGGCACGTTCGAATTTGCCTGCCTGATCCCCGGCCATTACGAATCCGGCATGCACGGACCGATCAAAGTGTCACAGATGATGGTTCAGGCGGATGTCGAATATGCCAAGGGAACGATCAAAAAGATCGACGCAAAGGGTGGCAAGGTCACCATCAGCCACGGCCCATTGCTGAACCTTGACATGCCCGCGATGACGATGGTTTTCCGTGCCGATGAAGCGATGATTTCCAACATGTCGGAAGGCCAAGACATCGAGTTCGTTGCTGAACCGGTCAAGGGCAAGCTGACTGTAACCCAGATGAAGTAAAACGGACGAAAGGGGTCAAGGTGCGATCCATGACCCCTTTGCCCGATCCGGTTGGTCAGACAGGCAGTAATTGGGCGTTTGCCCCGATCACCACTGAGACATTGCTTTCGTGAAGGCAGCGCAGAGCAGAGCGGGGTCCGGTCGCATCATTCGGCAATATGCATCCCGTGAAAAGCGTGACGAAGGCCGACATCGTGAATATCGTAGGCTACATCCCTGCGTTGCAACGTGCCAACGGGATTGACTGAACCGCCGCATCGGACGAAAGGACACTTTTAATGCGCAACAAGAAAGCCGTTGAAACATCCCGTTTCCCAAAACCCCGTCCGCGCCCAAAGCCCCACGGGGGCGGCCGGTTCGTGTTGCCGCTTGTTGTCGCGGGTTTGCTTGCCGGTGCAGGGGATAAAAGCCACGCAGATGAAGGCGATCCCTTTCGTTTGACCGCTCTTGATCCACCCATTGGCATGAACGCCAGAGAACCGTCGCTTGCCACTTTTCCTGACGGCCGTGTCGTGCTGAACTGGACCGAGGATAGCGGTGACAATAAGGCCATACGGATGGCTGTGCTGCACCAATCGACATGGTCGCCCGCGCGCACGATCCACGGCTCTGAAAAGATATTCGTGAACTGGGCTGATTTCCCGTCGGTGGTAGCGCTGAGCGATGGAAAGCTGGCGGCGCATTGGCTGGAACTCAATGGGCCGGGAAGTTACCAATATGACGTCAACATCTCCTTCTCCTCAGATGAGGGGAAAAGTTGGACACAGCCAATCCTGCCACATGACGACAGATCGCAGCGGGAACATGGTTTCGTGTCACTGGTGCCTGACAATGACGGTGGTCTGACGGCCCTTTGGCTTGACGGACGGCAGTACGACAGTCAGTCGCGCGATGACAGTTTCGGGAATTCGATGCAGGTACGGGCGCGTCATATGACGCCAGACGGAACAACAGGCCCTGAAAGCCTGCTCGATCCGCGCGCTTGCACCTGTTGCCAAACATCTGCGGCACGCAACGCAGCCGGACAGATTATCGCAGCCTATAGGGACCGATCGGTTGACGAAATTCGCGACATTGCAGTCGTGCGGCTCACAGAAATGGGGTGGACCCAGCCTGAGACGATTCACGAAGACGGGTGGAAGATCGCTGGATGTCCAGTCAACGGACCGGCTGTCGATGCCTTGGGGAGCGACGCTGTAGTTTTGTGGTTCACTGCGGCGAACGGTGAAGGACAGGTGCGGATTGCCTTCTCGAAGGATGGCGGCACAACCTTTGATGCGCCGCTGCCGCTTGATCTAGGCGCATCCGTAGGTCGGGTAGACGTTCTTCTCATGCCCGATCACACTGCAATTGCGCTCTGGATAGAGTATGTAGATGATGGCGAGGCTATCGTTATGTGCCGCGTGTCGCCAGAAAACGGATGCAAATCACCGCAGACCCTCCATATCAATCAGGGCCGTGAAACGGTCGGTTTCCCCCGTATGACGCGGTCGGAAAATGGCGTTCTGGTTGCCTGGACGGGGTCCCCGGATGGCGGGAAAAGCACCACAGTCCGGATGCTTGATGTGGCGATGGCACCCGGTTCGCCTTGAAAAAGGGCGGCCACGTCGCGGCCACCCTTCCACGCGACCGCGCAAATATCTGCTTATGCCACAACGTAGATTTGCTGTCTGTTTTCCTCACGTGATCCACCAGCACTTTTAGAAACCAAACCAGATTTAGCCGATGATTTGAACCAGCATGACAATTGCCATGCCCATCATCATCAGGTTTTCGGTCAGGCTTACGAAACCCAGCGGCACATTCGAGTTTCCGCCCACGCAGGCGCATTTCAGCTCTCGCTTGTCGATATACACCGCTTTGAAAACACTGACCGCGCCGACGGTGGCGATAAAGAGCGCCGCAGGGGCGGCAAGCCAAGTCAGCAGCATGCCTGTCATCAAAATGCCTGCTCCGGTTTCGACCCAAGGGTAAACATAGGCGTAGGGTACCCATTTTCGCGCCAGCAGGTCGTAGTTGAGGAACATGGTGGTAAAGCTCTCCATGTCCCGCAGCTTTTGCATCCCCAACAGGATCATCGAGACAGAGATGAACCAACCAAGCGTCTGCCATGTGATCGCGCCAAGAAAGCCGATAGACAACACCAGCGCCGTCGAGGCGGCCACGGCGAAGAGGTAGATCACCGGCTTGTAGGTTTTCGCATCCGGGTCATGGTCGGTGAGCTTTTGTCGAAGGGCGTCGTACCCGCCAACACGCTCGCCTTCGATCCAGACCTGCGGGGTGGTGGGGACGCCATATTCCTTCTTGAACGCATCCACCTCCGGCCGCTCCCGGAACAGGCGGTCATCGACCTCAAATCCTTCGCGGTCCAAAAGCCAGCGCGCCTTCTGTCCCGCCGGGCACAGATGGTTGGGCAGGGCCATGCGGTAAAGCACGGCGGTCTTTCCGGTTGCTGCAGTGGCGGGGTCGCTCTTTACATCGGCGACGTCGCGGGTGTCTTTAGGCATGATATGTCTCCTTCGTCTTAGGGTTTGGTGCGGGGCGTGCCGGGGGCGGCATCTCCGTTGGCCTCGATATTTGCGATGTATTGCTGCATCTCAGCGATTTCGCCACGCTGCGCCTCGATGATTGCATCAGCCAGTTCCCGGACACGTGGGTCGGAAATATTCGCGCGCTCGCTGGTAAGGATCGCGATGGAATGGTGCGGGATCATTGCCTTCATCCAGGTGACATCGCCCACCGTGTCCTGCGACCGGACGAGGTAGAGACCAGCGGCGAATGCAATGGCTGCGCCTGCAAAAATCGCAATGTTTGTTTTCCGGTTCGAATACATGCCCAGCATGAAGGCAAGCATGATGATCGCCATCGTCCCGCCCATGTAAAGCGCCATCCACATCCGTGTCTGCGAGAAGAAGACGTGATCCAATGCGTAGGTGTTGAGATACATCAGACCATACATCGCGACCGTCGAGGTGCCGATCATGGCGAAGAACCGACCATAGCCGCTGCCCTTGCTATCCTGATGCATACCGTGTGAATCCGTTGTATGGTCTTTCGAAGGTGCCATTGTCTGTCTCCTCTGTATACCCCTGCTGGGTATATAACGAAAATGTAAGCCCTATGGTTCCCGAAAAGGAGTGCCGCGTGATGAAGGCCAACAAGGAAAAGACGCTTGACCGTTTGTCACGGCTCGAAGGGCAGGTGCGCGGTGTCGCAAAAATGGTCGAGAGCGACCGCTACTGCATGGACATCATCGCGCAGACGGCCGCAATCCGCTCGGCCGTTCTTGGGGTTGAAAAGCTTATTCTGGAAAACCACGCAGATCATTGCGTAGAGACCGCCATCCAGAGCGGTGATCCCGAAGAACAGCGCGCCAAGTTTGACGAGTTGATCGGCCTTTTGCAAAAGGCCTCCCGCTAGAGTTTCTCTCTGGAATGTCCGCCCGCTTCAGAGGTCACCGATCCGCCGAACACATCGTAACACTGCGACTACCCCGCGTTTGCGACACGTTGGACGCGTGGACAAAGCGTCATGGAGAGCCGGATCACAACTGCATCCAAGAGCGGCACCAAAACATGCGCCAAAACGTCGTCGATCCCGATCAAGGGCCGGATGACGCAATCAAAACTGCAAGGCTTACGCCCCACCGCGCTATCTCCAGATAGCGAGTCGAGTAACTTTCAAATCAACCATCGCACCAAAAAGGGCACGATCAGGCTTGTCAGCAGAGCGTTTAGGGCCATGGCGATGCCAGCATAGGCCCCTGCCACGGGATTTACCTGAAATGCTCGGGCGGTCCCAATGCCATGTGCGGCAACACCGACGGCAAAACCTCGTGCCCGCCAGTCCGTGACCCCCAGTAAATTCATCAAAGGCGTTACCGTCACCGCCCCGATAATTCCTGTTATAATGACCAACACTGCTGTCAGCGCTGGAATCCCTCCAATTGCTTCAGAAATGCCCAGAGCCACCGGCGCAGTCGTAGATTTTGGTGCCAACGACAGCAGGATTTCCATCGGCAGACCAAAGGCGCGTGCCAGCAAAATAGCCGAGCCTGCCGCGACGATGGAGCCTGCAAGCAAAGCCAGCAAAATCGGTGCTATCGAGGCCCGTATCGTGTCCCGATTGTCCCATAGCGGTAAAGCCAGTGCCACCGTCGCGGGACCAAGCAGGAAGTGAATAAACTGTGCACCCTCGAAATAGGTCGCGTAGCCTGTTTGTGTCAGCCACAGCACTGGTGCGATCAAGAGAACTGACAGAAGCACTGGATTGGCCCAGGGTGGGTTACCCAACTGCCGCGCCACCCCATCTGCGACCAGATAGGCGAGGATGGTTGTGGTGAGCCAAATCAGCGGTGTGGTTGCCAGGTAGCTCCAGAGACTTGCGACGTCGGTCATGTTGTCCAGCGTTCAATTGTGTGCCGAACACCAATGAACGTCCCAACAGCTGCCAGCATGGAGAGCACGGTCGAAAGGATCAGAATAACCAGCAGTGCAATCCCGTCTTCCGACAAGACCTCGAAGTTGCCAATTACACCGACACCCGCAGGCACGAACAGAAAAGACAGGTTTGCCAGGATGACCGTTGTTGTCGGCCTGAGCCGTTCAGCAAGGGTGGGAATGACGCCAAGTATCAGCATGAGCAGGGTAAGACCCAGAACCGGGCCGGGGATTGCGAGGCCAAAACCCCGCACAGTTATTTCTCCCAACAGTTGGCAGCCCAAGAGAAGTCCGAGTGTCTGGAGCATAGGTTTTCATCTCCTGAAATGATGATCAAAATCATTCTGACGCAAAACACTTTTCAGAACCAATTGAAAATTCATGGCATAGGAAAACACGTGCAGGAAGCGCCTGTGCAAGAGTTGTTCGGCAGCATCAATCAAACGGTTGCATGCCGCTCGAACCGTGCCGGTCGCTTTCAAGCAATATTTGCCATGAAGGCGCGAACGAATGGCAAAGGGATACACAGATGTGTTTCGGGGTGATGGATTGTCTTGAGGGTTGAGCCGTCCACACCTCTCAGATCATTGTTGCGGAGGGACTATTTCAGCACGCTGCTAATGCGAATGCCCGTGTCCACCGTGGTCGTCCTCGTCCAATGATCCGTGCACCGCGAACTGGTCGATCCCGGCATCCTGTGGCTCGATGAAGCGGTAGCTTTCCCGCACGCCGCTATCGGACAGCTCCCGCGCGACGGTCAGCAATGTGTTCGGGGCGTGGTCAGCGCAAAGATCCATCATCTGGGTGACTTCCTCTTCGGCCGCGGGGCGGGCGGCATCCGTTGACGGGGCACCGTAAATCTCGACGAAATGCTTCATCAATTGCTGCGTTATCGCCTCGACCTCGAAAGGTTCGACCTTGGTGACGGCAACAAAGGTCACACGACCAAAGGTTTCGACCCCCATCCAGCCGTTTGCAAACGCCTGCCGCGCCTTGCCCGTCAGATCGCCTTCGGACCAATTCGAAAACTCGAAACCGCCGGACACGCACCATTCGCCTGTGGGCGCGGGTGAATGGAAAACGTTGCGGTCGCTTTCATCAAAATGGATTGCGCGGGCAAGGAAACGATCGCTCATGGGGTAGGCTCCAACAACTCGGTCAATGGAATGAGATGGGTCGTATCAGCAGCTTTAAGCAGCAGGCCAAAATTTTCGTCAACGCCTACAAAGCTGCCGGTCAGGTCGCCATGGGTAACGTCCTTGCCGATATTCCAGACCAGACCGGTCCAGTCCTTGTGCAAGGGTGCCGGTCCGTCATCTGACCATCGGTTCAGCGCAACCAAGGTATGCCGCGTCCACGCTTCCAGTAATGTGACCGGGTTAATGTCCGAACAGCCTTCACCATACAGTGTAGTTTGATCCGGCGTGTCGCCGGGGGTGTCGCTTTGCGGCAGGATGCTGATGGCGAAGCCCACGACCAGCCAATCGGGAATCCCAAGCGGATCAGTATCCGAAGCAGTCGCGCGCATCTGACCGCAGACTGCCCCGTTCACGCGGATATCGCCATGCCACGCCAGATGCACGGCAACCTCTGGAGGGGCCAGCGCGCCAAGGGCGTTCTGGAAACCGACGGCACACAGCGGCAGCATCGCCATCGCTTTTGCCAATGTCACTTCGGGCGCGAAGACAATCGCACCCTGCAGGTTGCTTGGCCCCAAATCATAGACCACCAGCCCCGCGTCGCAGCCCTGCCGCGCCTCTGCACAAGCGCGTACAAAGGGATCAGCCGACGGCAACCCGGACAGCAGTGGTGGAAAGACCGGGGCTTCGATCACGCGTGGCCACCTGCAATCAAGGCTCTGGCAACGGTGCGGAACGCTTCGGCCTGCGGGCTGTCAGGTTTCGACACCACGATAGGCGCGCCACCGTCAGCCGCCACGCGAATATCCAGATGCAGCGGAATTTCCGCCAGCAAAGGCACGCCAAGTTTCGCGGCCTCGGACGCGACGCCGCCGTGGCCAAAAACATGTTCCTCGTGACCGCAGTTCGAACAGATATGGGTGCTCATGTTTTCGATCATGCCAATGATCGGCGTCTTGAGTTGGTTGAACATGTCGATCCCCTTGCGGGCGTCCATCAGCGCTACGTCTTGCGGGGTACTCACAATAATCGCCCCATCCACATGGGCCTTTTGCGCCAGCGTCATCTGCACATCGCCGGTACCGGGGGGAAGGTCGACGATCAGTACGTCCAAAGCACCCCATTGCACCTGCATCATCATCTGCTGCAAGGCCCCCATCAGCATCGGGCCACGCCAGACAACGGCCTGGTCGTCATTGGTCATCAATCCGATCGACATCATCGTGACGCCAAAGTTGCGCATCGGCAGGATTGTCTTGCCGTCAGGCGAGGCAGGTCGCCCCGACACGCCCAGCATCCGTGGCTGCGAGGGGCCATAAACGTCAGCATCCAGCATCCCCACGCGGCGCCCTTCGGCTGCGAGGGCGCAAGCAAGGTTGGCAGCGACCGTGGATTTTCCCACCCCGCCCTTGCCCGAGGCGATGGCAAGAATCCGGTCAACGCCGGGGATTTTCTCGGGGCCTGTGGGTTCAGACTTGCGGCCCATTTGCAGATCAGGTGGTGCCGCTTTGACAGAATGCGCGGTCAGGACGACAGAAACTGTTTTGACGCCATTCAGTGCCTTGACCGCGGCATCAGCCTGATCGCGCAATACGGCATAGGCGTCGGCGTGGGTCGGGTTGACCTCAAGCACAAAACGCACCGAGCCTTCGTCGACGGTCAATGCTTTGACCAGGCCAAGTTCCACAATGTCTTTGCCCGAAACTGGGTCTTTCAGGGTCTTGAGGCAGGCCAATACGGCATCGCGGGTCACGGTCACGCTTTGGACTGCCCTTGGATTTCTCCGGTCACGACATGTTCGACATCAAGCCCGTCGATGGTCAGCACCACCTTGGCTTGGTACTTTTTCCCGGTGGTATCGCCAGCTTCGCGCAACGCTTTCTCGATCGCTTGCTGCGAGGTGACGCCGACCTGTTTCAGGAATTTACGCATCGACATGTTGAAATCATCGCTCATGATGTTCTCCTTGAGATTTGAGGTTTGACCGAGCGCCTAGTGGTCTTTGCGCTTCGTGAAATAGTCTTCAGAGGTCCGCACACGGGGCCGTTCCTTGCCGGCAAAGGGATTGTTTTGCGAATGAAACTGCGCATTGACGCGGCATTTATCACACATCTGGATCATCTTGGCAGCCTCGGACGACGCGAACATCGCGTGTTTGCCCGCCAGCTTTTCGGTGATCTTTTCAACGGTGGATTTCACCCCGAACAGGTTGCCGCATTCGATACAGGCAAAAGGTTCTTCTTCGTGCAGGACCACCTGGGTAAAGGCATCATCGCCAAGGTTCATCTGCGGTTTCAGCGTGATCGCATCCTCGGGGCAGATATTGGCGCAAAGTCCGCATTGCAGGCAGGCATCTTCCTGAAAGCGCAGTTGCGGCAGATCGGGGTTGTCGCCCAACGCACCCGACGGGCAAAGCGACACACAAGACAGGCACAGCGTGCAGGCATCGGTATCAACCAGCACAGCACCATAGGGTGCCGCATCAGGCAAATCGATCACCTTGGCGTCGGGTTGCAAGGTCTTGCCCGCAAGCCGCGCGATCTGGCGGCGTGTGCCAAGCGGCAGCAGTGTTTCATGGGCGGGCTGAAGCGCACCCGGCACCAGCGCATCTTCCAGCGCATCGGGGTCCGACAGGTCCAGCAAGCGGATCGTATCGCAGCCACTGATCGCGCGGGCGATGCCTGCTTGGCTTTCGATCACGTCCGATTCAGTTTTTGGCGACAGCAAGACATCGACGCCGGCAAAGCCGCAACCGAGTGCAGCCAACATTTCCGCATGACCAAACCCTGCCAGCGCATCGACCGCCAATGGGATCACATCAACAGGCAGGCCCGCGCCATACCGGGCGAACAGGCGGATCATCTCGGCCCCGTGATCTTCGTCATGAACCAGCAGGCGCGGGTTGGCACCGCCTGCCTTGCGAAATGTGTTCGCAAGTGTGGACAGTCTGCGAAACAGGGTATCAACCGGCGGGGCATCATAGGTGATGGCCCCCGAAGGACATACTGCCGAACAGCTGCCACAGCCCGCGCAAATCAGCGGATCAATCGCAACATGCTCTCCCATAGACGTAATCGCCCCGGTTGGGCACAGATCAAGGCAGTTCGAACAGGCGGGCTGCTCGGCCCGGGAGTGGGCGCACAGGCTTTCGGTCAGGCGCACATAAAGCGGCTTTTCAAAGGTGCCGACCATCTGCATCGCCTCGCGAACGGCGTCTGCCACGGCAGGCTGACTGCCGGGATCTGCCCGCAAATAACCATCGCGCTTGTGCGGTGCGGGAAACAGGGAGGTGTCGCCGCTGAGGTCGAGAATGATATCACATTGCGACGCAGCCCCGTCCCGTGGTGCCGTAAACTTGGGTGCGCCGCGCCCACCGGGAATCACCATTTCAAGCGCGTCCAGCGTCAGGTTGAAATTGCCCAATGAACCTGCCGCTTTACGAATCTTGCCGCGAACCACGTCAAATCTCGGGTCAATGGATACGTCTGCCCCGCCCGCCAAAAGCACGGTAACGGCAAGTGTATCGGCCAGCTTGTCGGCAACTTCAAGCGCCAGATCGGCGGGGCCGAACACCAGGCACGTCCCTTCGGACACAACATCCAGAACGCGCGGGGCGGGCGCAGGCAAATGCGCCTCTGCCACCAATGCGGCCATTTTCGGGGCCGCATCGCCAGCATCCCCATGCCAACCAGCGCGGTCACGAATGTCGACAAAACCGGGGGCATCTACACCCAGCTCTTCGGCCAAATCCTCGAACCGGCGGCGTTCTTGCTGACAGGCGATGGTCACGTTACCAGACGTGATCGCCTTGGTTGCGGCGTCAATCTGGTCGGTGCACAAGCTGTGAAAAACCTTGGAACAGCCCAGCCCGGTCGCACGCGACAGCGCGGTCGCGTCAACGGTCTGACTGCCCAGACAGTCACAAAGCAGAAGTGTTTTTTCCATAATATCCCCCGTGACAGGAACGCCCCTTGGCAAGGGGCCTGTCGATATTCAGCAGCAAGCTAGTGGTGAACAGCGGCGGCCGCAAACCCCAAATTCATTGGGGTGGCATATGCACGGATTATTGAAGATGCAAAATGAATTTCCGCTCAAAGGCCTGTGTGCCTGAAGGTTTCTCAAGAAAACTTGGGGTTTGTGCCGTTCTGTCTGAGCTATTTCACCGTGAAAAATCAAACGACACTCGCATGTTACTAAAAATCCGCTTTGAATCGGCGATGGAATACGTCAGTATACAAGAACGCAAGGTTGGAAAATTTACAGGATTACAGGTGAACGCACTGCTCAAATCAGCGCAATCCATGCCCGTTGGTGTGGTCCTTCGTAAATCCCCCGGGGTTACGAAATGGGCCAAATTCGTGTGGCGTGCCGTTTGCATTCTGCCCGGTGCAGACCCAGCTGACTGGAAGCTTTTGCGAACTGAAGGCGGCGTATCAGATTATCACGTCACGACTGTTGCGCTGACGATATACCGTTCCGATACAGAGGCTTACGTTCACGGCCTTGCCGCGAATGTGCCTTGCGTCTACGTCATCTGCCGCGAAACCCACGACCCGCTTAAACCGCTCGAGGTTGTGATGGTGACCGCGTCCCCCTACGAGGCGCAGGACTACAGCGATAACGGCGAAGACATCGTGGAAAAGGTCATGATGACCCCGCAGGTGCATGCGTGGATCGCGGCCTATGTCGAAGAGCATCACGAAGACGAAGCCTTCGTAAAGCGCCGCCGTGACAAGCACCGCGAGCACAAGCAAGACGGCGTCGGTGATTCGCGGATCGTGCAGACAACCGATGTGTACCGCGCCCCGCGCCGCACAGGATCGGAGCCGACGCAATGACGCGCCATGCCTCGTTCTGGGACCGCCGCCGCGCTGCCGTGCGTGCTGAGGAAGAAGCATCTTTGCATGCCGCCGACGAGAAGGTTCATGCTGAAGAACAGGCGGTGCTGGCAGAAAAGACAGATGCCGAACTGCTTGCTGAATTTGATCTTCCCGATCCTGATACGCTCAAGGCTGGTGATGATTTTACCGCCTTCATGGCGCGCGCTATCCCTGAACATCTGCGCCGCCGTGCGTTGCGCAAGCTGTGGGTGTCGAACCCCGTTCTTGCCTGCTTGGATGATCTGGTGGATTATGCCGATGACTATACCCAAGCCTCTGCTGTGACGAATTTCACAACCAGCTATCAGGTTGGCAAAGGCCTGCGTCGACATATCGAAGACGTTGCGAAAAAGGCTTTGGCGTTATCCGAACAGGAAGAAGCGCCTGAAGTGGTCGAAGAACAGCAAGTGGTGGCCCAAGCGGCGCTTGAACCGCAAGCCGACGTCGACGTACCGGACGATGAGGCTGAAACCGAGGCTGAAATTGTGACGCCCCGCCGCATGGCCTTCCGCTTTGAGGAGCAGACCACATGACCGCCACCGCGCAAGCCCCCCAAGTGTCTGCCGAAGACCGCCTGCGCGCGGATTTGTACAACTATCTTGGCGTGATGCTGGCCCGTCCCGCAGATCAGATGCTGCTGGACCAGACCGCAATGCTTTCTGGTGACGAGAGCGAACTGGGGCAGGCGATCAATGGCTTGGCCCGTGTGGCCAAGGCGATGCGCCCGAAAAAGGTCGAAACCGAATTCAACGCGCTTTTCATCGGCTTGGGGCGCGGCGAATTGCTGCCCTATGCCAGCTACTACCTGACCGGCTTTCTAAACGAAAAACCGTTGGCCGCCTTGCGCACCGACATGTCCGTGCAACGCATCAGCCGTGCAGCCAATGTGTTCGAACCCGAAGACAATATCGCATCGCTGATGGAGATGATGGGCGGCATGATTGTGGGCCGTTTTGGCGCGCCTGCGACAGATGCGGCACAAAGGTCGTTTTTTAACAAGCATATTGCACCTTGGGCGGGTCATTTCTTTTCCGACCTGAAGGCTGCAAAGAATTCCGTCTTATACGCAGGCGTCGCCGAAGTGGGCCGCGTCTTTATGGACATCGAACGCGAAGCATTTCGTATGACAGCGGGCTAACGCCGCAACACTTAGCGGGTCCGCCCGCGCAACCAAGGAAAGGGGTTCAGACCCATGACCCAGGACACCAAAGGTACCAGCCGCCGCAATTTTCTCAAGTTGGCGGGCTCCGCAGCGCCAGTTGCGGTCGTAGCCGTAGCTTCAAGCGGCACGGCAGCGCAGGCACAGCCTGTCGATCTGCAATCTGACACGATGCAGGATACTGCGCACACACGCGCGTATCTGGACAGCACCCGCTTTTAAACTGCAAACCACCGCCGCCGCGCAAAAGACGCGGTGGGAACAATCAGCCCCGGTCTGAACAGCGGTTCACGGTCAAGAGGGCATCAAGGGAGGATACTATGCTTCGGAAAAAGACAAACGGACTGGCACGGCGGCCCCAACGGGCTGGTATGCTGTCCAATATCGCCGAAAAATCCGTTGACCGACGCGCGTTCTTGCGCGGGTCCGGTCTGGCCATCGGTGGCCTGGCCGCGATCGCTGCTACAGCCGGTTCCGTCACCCAAGCCACAGCCGCATCAGCGGTCAACGGCGCGGTAGAGACGATCAAATCGGTCTGCACCCACTGTTCGGTGGGCTGTACGGTCATCGCCGAAGTGTCCAACGGTGTCTGGACCGGGCAAGAACCCGGCTGGGACAGCCCGTTCAACCTTGGCGCACATTGCGCAAAAGGTGCTGCCGTGCGTGAACACGCCCACGGCGAGCGTCGCTTGAAGTACCCGATGAAAAAGCAGGGCGGAGAATGGATCCGTATCAGCTGGGAACAAGCCATCAACGAGATCGGCGACCAGATGAACACGATCCGCGAAGAAAGCGGTCCGGATTCGGTCTATTGGCTGGGATCGGCCAAGCACAATAACGAACAGGCGTACCTGTTCCGCAAGTTCGCCGCGTACTGGGGCACCAATAACGTGGACCACCAGGCCCGCATCTGCCACTCGACCACTGTTGCTGGTGTCGCGAATACATGGGGCTACGGCGCCATGACAAACAGCTACAACGACATGCACAATTCCAAGGCGATTTTCATCATCGGCGGCAACCCCGCCGAGGCGCATCCGGTATCGCTGCTGCATGTGCTGAAAGCCAAGGAACAAAACAACGCCCCCATCATCGTCTGCGACCCGCGTTTCACACGCACCGCAGCGCATGCTGACGAGTATGTACGTTTCCGGCCCGGTTCCGACGTGGCGCTGGTCTGGGGCATTCTGTGGCACATCTTTGAAAACGGTTGGGAGGATAAAGAGTTTATCCGTACCCGTGTTTGGGGCATGGAACAGATCAGAGACGAAGTTGCCAAATGGACCCCTGACGAGGTCGAGCGTGTGACTGGTGCACCGGCCAAGCAGCTTGAGCGCGTAGCCCGCACATTGGTCAACAACCGTCCCGGCACTGTGATCTGGTGCATGGGCGGCACGCAGCATACCAACGGCAACAACAACACCCGTGCCTATTGCATCTTGCAGTTGGCGTTGGGGAACATGGGCACCGCCGGCGGCGGCACCAACATCTTCCGCGGCCACGACAACGTGCAGGGTGCCACCGACCTTGGCGTTCTTGCTGACACGCTGCCCGGTTACTATGGCCTTAGTGCCGGTGCTTGGGCGCATTGGGCGCGCGTCTGGGAAGAAGATCTTGACTGGCTGAAAAGCCGTTTCTCGTCCGCATCTTTCGATGACACATCGATGATGAACCTGACGGGTATTCCTGTCAGCCGCTGGATTGATGGTGTGCTGGAAGACAAGGAAAACATCGACCAGCCCGATAACACCCGTGCGATGGTTCTGTGGGGCCACGCGCCCAACTCGCAGACCCGTCAAAAGGAAATGACCACCGCGATGGAGAAGCTCGACCTGATGGTCGTGGTTGATCCCTATCCTACCGTTTCTGCCGTCATGCAGGACCGTCAGGATGGTCTGTATCTGCTGCCCGCCTCGACCCAGTTCGAGACGCGCGGTTCGGTCACCGCATCGAACCGGTCGCTGCAATGGCGCGATCAGGTGGTGCAGCCGCTGTTTGAATCCAAGCCCGACCACACGATTATCAAGCTCTTTGCCGACAAGTTCGGCTTCTCTGACCGTTTGTTCAAGAATATCGCGGTCGAAGGCGACGAGCCGAACGTCGAAGACATCACCCGCGAATTTAACCGCGGAATGTGGACCATCGGCTATACTGGCCAAAGCCCTGAGCGTATGAAAATGCACATGGCCAACCAGCACACATTCGACCGCACAACCCTGCGTGCGGTGGGTGGCCCGGCCGATGGTGATTTCTACGGGATGCCATGGCCTTGCTGGGGCACGCCCGAAATGAACCATCCCGGCACGGCAAATCTCTACGACATGTCTATGCCTGTGGCCGAAGGTGGCCTGACCTTCCGCGCGCGCTTCGGTGTCGAGCGGGACGGCGACAACCTGCTTGCCGAAGGCGTCTACAGCGTCGGGTCGGAAATTCAGGACGGTTACCCAGAATTCACAATGCAAATGCTGCGTGAACTCGGCTGGGCCGGCGACCTGACTGCCGACGAGATGAATGTGATCAACTACGTCTCGGGCTACCCGGAAGGTGAACCCGCTGCCGCTGAAAAGCCGGCAGAAGAAGTTGGGGAAACATCGCAGCAAGGCGAAATGCCGTCGGACTACATCACGAAAAGCGGTGGTGTGAACTGGAAAACTGACCTGTCGGGTGGCATCCAGCGCGTCGCGATCAAGCATGGTTGCGCCCCGTTCGGCAACGCCAAGGCCCGCGCCGTTGTGTGGACCTTCCCCGATCCGGTGCCAATCCACCGCGAGCCGCTTTACACCAACCGTCGTGATCTGGTGGCCGACTACCCCACCTATGACGACAAGAAGTTCTGGCGCGTCCCCACCATGTACAAGTCCATTCAGGAAAACGACTTTTCCAAGGAGTATCCGATCATCCTGACCTCCGGTCGTTTGGTCGAATACGAAGGCGGTGGTGATGAAACCCGGTCAAACCCATGGTTGGCCGAGCTTCAGCAGGACATGTTCGTTGAAATCAACCCGCGCGATGCCAACAACATCGGTGTGCGTGACGGGGCGCAGGTCTGGGTCGAAGGCCCGGAAGGCGGCAAGGTCAAGGTTATGGCCATGGTGACAGAACGTGTACAAAGCGGCGTAGCATTTATGCCGTTCCACTTTGGTGGTCATATGGAAGGGGTTGATCTGCGGGATAGATATCCTGACGGTGCAGACCCTTACGTGTTGGGTGAATCCACAAACACCGCGCAAACATATGGCTATGATTCAGTAACTCAGATGCAAGAGACCAAAGCGACTCTCTGCAAAATCTGGACAGCGTAAGGAGACCGACAAGATGGCAAGAGCAAAGTTTCTCTGCGACGCCGAACGCTGCATCGAATGCAACGCCTGCGTCACGGCCTGTAAAAACGAACATGAAGTGCCGTGGGGCATCAACCGCCGCAAGGTTGTGACCATTCAGGATGGCAGCCCCGGTGAACGGTCGATCTCGGTCGCGTGCATGCACTGCTCGGACGCGCCCTGCATGGCCGTTTGTCCGGTGGATTGCTTCTACCAGACCGACGACGGTGTGGTTCTGCACTCCAAGGATCTGTGCATCGGCTGCGGCTACTGCTTTTACGCCTGTCCGTTCGGCGCGCCACAGTACCCACAGGCGGGCAACTTCGGATCGCGCGGCAAGATGGACAAATGTACCTTCTGCGCCGGTGGCCCGGAAGAGAACCACTCACAAGCCGAGTTCCAAAAGTACGGCCGCAACCGGATCGCCGAGGGCAAATTGCCAATCTGCGCCGAAATGTGTTCGACCAAGGCGCTGCTTGCCGGTGACGGCGATGTTGTGTCTGACATCTACCGCGAACGTGTTGTTGCGCGTGGGTTCGGGTCAGGCGCTTGGGGCTGGGGCACAGCTTACGATCAAAAAGGTGGCTGAAGCCGCTTTCTAGATCAACTGCTTCACTGGCCCGCTGGCATATGCTGGCGGGCCATTTTAACTTTATCTGTTGGAGGTCACGATGACGTTTCTGCGCATCCTGCTGCCCCTTATTTTCTTAGTGTCGTTCACAGGCCTTACCGTTGCGCAAGATACGGTGGGCGATACAGCGGTTACCGCACCGGGCCATCAAACACTTGAAGACATCCTTGCCCGTCAACGCGGCGAGGACGTTCCTTTTGGGGCCGAAGTCCCCTTGCCACAAACTGGCAACGGCGGGCCAGAGGCGGGCCAGCTTGGTACCTTGGGCGGCGCGTCGGATTCCGAGCTTTGGCGCGAAATCCGGGCCGACGCGAGCACGGCAGTCGTAGCCAGCAACAGCGGCCCCGCTGCCAAGGTTCTGATGCAAGAGGGCGGCATGTGGTGGCTGGATTTCCGCCATGGCCCGCTGCTGAATTATGGCAGTCTGCTGCTGGGTGCTACGATCTTGCTGCTGGCAGTCTTTTTCCTGATCCGTGGACGCATCAAGATCGAACATGGCCACGCCGGTGTTACGATTGAGCGGTTCAAATGGATCGAACGCTTTGGTCACTGGCTGATCGCCGGGTCGTTCATTCTGCTCGGGCTGACCGGCCTGATCCAGCTTGCGGGCCGCAAACTTCTGATCCCCTATGTCGGTCACGAAGCATTCGCCAGCTTTGCGGTGGTCGGCAAATGGGTTCACAACAACGTCGCTTGGGCCTTTATGCTGGGTCTTGTGATGGTGTTCGTGATGTGGATCGCCCACAACCTGCCTGACAGAACAGACATCAACTGGCTGCTCAAAGGCGGTGGCATCTTTGGTAAAGGGCATCCACCAGCCAAAAAGTTCAACGCCGGTCAAAAGCTCATCTTCTGGGCTGTGATCGTCCTGGGTACCTCGATATCGGTCTCTGGGCTGTCGCTTTTGTTCCCGTTCGAGATTACGATGTTCGGGCCGACCTTTGCCAAGTTGAACGATCTTGGTTTGCCGCAGTTGCTGGGTTTCGGCCCCATTGAGGCGAGTTTGACCCCGCAAGAAGAAATGCAATATGCGCAGCTTTGGCATTCTATCGTAAGCTTTGTTTTGATGGCCGTGATTATCGCGCATATCTATATCGGCTCCGTCGGTATGGAGGGCGCTTTCGAAGCCATGGGGTCAGGCGATGTTGATCTGGAATGGGCGCGCGAGCATCATAGCATCTGGGCGGATGAGGTGGTGTCAGAGCAAAACAAAGCTTCTGGCGACAAGCAGCCGGCAGAATAGGATGCCACTCAAAATGATCCATGCAACAACGATAGACCGAGGCGCCAAATGAAAGCTTTCCTAATGGCCGTTGTGGCCCTCATCGTGATTTCTGCCGCTGCGAACTTTGCGCTGAACAACGCAGGGTTTTCATCCGCTGGCATGACATCAAACAGTAACGTCCGTTTGAGCGACTGAGGACGGATGTAACTATCAGACACCAACGCCTGCCCAGAGAAAAACTGGGCAGGCGTCTTCCTGTTTCTGTCGCAAACGTTTGTCGTGCGACGTTGCCGCAATGTGTCAAGATGATCTGAAGTTCACAGGCTCCGGGTGTGCTGGCAAGATCCTCCAGCTCAAATAACCCTGATGACGGGCAATTTGATGTCCGAGGCGGGTTCAAGGTCAACAAGCCGTTCATTCAGTCGCAGTTCAAATGTATCTGCTGACAGTCTTGGGAAATTTTGCAGTTATTTGCGCAAATTTGCAGCGCAATTTGTTCGTTAGTCTAGGTGCTTCCGCTTATAAACAGCTAAATCCAGCCTTGAACTTTCACTCCTAAGCTGCGTATATTTCATGGTTTCTGAAATAAATGCACAGTGGGGGAATTTGCAAGATATCGGGGAAGCCTTAAGCCTTGCATTCGCGCTTGTTTTTTCTGGCGATGCGGATTTGCTTGAGATCGTCCTGCTCTCGCTCCGCGTGAGCCTGACGGCGACTGCCGTGGCATGCCTGATCGGGCTCCCTGTGGGGGCGCTTGTTGCCATAAGCCGGTTCCGGGGACGTAGTGCTGTCTTGATCTTGATGAATGCGCTGATGGGGCTTCCGCCGGTCGTTGTGGGGCTGCTTGTCTATCTGCACCTCTCGCGCTCGGGGCCACTGGGTTTCCTTGGCCTGCTCTACACGCCGACGGCGATGATCATCGCGCAGACGATCCTGATCGCGCCAATTGTAGCAGCCTTGTCGCGGCAGGTTCTGGAGGACCTGCACGCGGAATATTCCGAGCAGTTCCGCTCGCTTTGTCTGACCCGAATTCAGACCGTTCAGGCATTGCTCTGGGATGCGCGTTATTCGTTGCTGACTGTCGGGCTTGCAGGCTTTGGTCGCGCGGTGGCAGAGGTGGGCGCGGTAATTATTGTCGGGGGCAACATCGACCACCTGACGCGCGTCATGACCACGGCGATTGCGCTTGAAACCTCCAAAGGCGATCTGGCGCTGGCGCTGGCGCTTGGCATCGTTCTTCTTGTCATTGCACTGGGCGTAAATGCGGCGGTGCAGTCGGTGCGGATGACTGCTGCAAGGCAGGCTTATGTCTAACGCATTGGCCATGGCCCCCCCCGCGCAACTTTGCGGCGTTACAACCACGGAAATCTTGCCTCTCAAGGTACGAGACATTGTTTTGCGCTTTGGCGGAGCGACGGTGCTGGATGGACTGTGTCTGGATCTTGGTCCGTCCGGTTGCACGGTTGTCATGGGGCCGAACGGAGCGGGCAAGAGCCTGCTTCTGAAACTCCTCCACGGTCTCATGCAGCCAACGTCAGGACAGATTTTATGGGGCGGATCGGCACCCAGAGATGTGATGGCGCGCCAGGCGCTGGTGTTCCAGAAGCCGGTTCTGCTGCGCCGGTCTGTGGCGGCGAATATCGATTTTGTCCTGAAGGCACGGCACAAGGATAGGGCGCTGCGCGATGTTTGGCTCGACCATGTCGGCTTGAGCCACAAGGCAAGCCAGCCTGCGCGCCTTCTTTCGGGCGGGGAGGCGCAGCGACTGGCTTTGGCCCGGGCGCTCGCCACGGATCCGGAAATTTTGTTTCTAGACGAGCCTACCGCAAGCCTCGACCCCGCCTCCGTTCTTGCGATCGAGCACATCGTCCGCGAGGCGAGGGACAGTGGCGTGCGCATCATCTTTGTCACGCATGACATGGGGCAGGCGCGGCGTATGGCCGATGACGTCGTGTTTCTGCATCGCGGGCGCTTGGTCGAGCATAGCCCGGCGGCAGATTTTTTCCCCCAGCCTCACAGTTCGGTCGCTCGGGATCATCTGAACGGCAGAATAGTCGTCTGAACCACCAAGAAACGAAGAGATCAAAATGCTTGCAAGAAGACTTACAGCGACCGCGGCCGCACTGATAATCGGAGGCACCGTCTGGGCGCAGGACCAGTCCATCGTTGTCCAGTCGACCACTTCGACTGCGAACTCGGGCCTTTATGACTACCTGCTGCCGATTTTCCAGGATGAGACGGGCATTCAGGTCAATGTCGTGGCCGTTGGCACCGGTCAGGCGATCAAGAATGCCAAGAACTGCGATGGGGACGTGTTGCTGGTACATTCCAAGCGTTCGGAAGAGCAATTCGTCGCGACTGGATTTGGCACCGAACGCACGGACCTGATGTACAATGACTTTGTTGTCGTGGGTCCTGCTGCTGATCCGGCGAGCGTCGGGGGCATGACCGATGTGCATGCTGCGCTGGCACAGATCGCGGAAAAGGGCGCGCTGTTCGCCTCGCGCGGAGACGACAGCGGCACGCATAAAAAAGAGATGGCGCTTTGGGCCGACAGCGGTATCGACCCGACCGCCGCTTCTGGTGAGTGGTACCGCGAAACCGGATCGGGCATGGGAGCGACCCTGAATGCTGGAATTGGCATGGGCGCATATGTGATGGCCGACCGCGCGACCTGGATCAGCTTCGGGAACAAGCAGGATTACCAGATCGCCGTGCAAGGCGACGATGACATGTCCAACCAGTATGGCGTGATCCCGGTAAACCCGGTGAAATGCCCGACCGTGAACGTGGATGCCGCGCAGACATTTGCGGACTGGTTGGTCTCAAGCGTAGGGCAAGAGGCGATCGCATCCTACAAGGTGGCCGATCAGCAGCTCTTCTTTCCCAACGCGCCCAAAAACTGATATGACTGCCTTCGTGGAGGGTTGTCCTTCGGCCAGAAAGATCGATTGAGTTGCCATGACAGACAGCGCCTTCCCCGACCACGAATATCTGACCGTCAAGGAATTGGCTGACCTGTTGCGGCTCAAGGAGCGCAAGATCTACGATCTGGCTTCTTCCGGAAAGGTACCCTGTTCGAGAGCAACAGGAAAACTTCTGTTCGCGGCCTCGGAAATTAGGGCTTGGATCGAGCAGGCCAAGTCGGGCGGGATATCGGAGCTTGCCAAGGAGTCGTCCACGCGGCCTCCGATCTTTTTGGGAAGTCACGACCCGTTGCTGGACTGGGCAATCCGGCAATCGCGCTGCGGGCTTGCTACATATTATGATGGATCACTTGATGGACTGGAACGGTTCGTCTGCGGTGAGGGCGTGGCGGCGGGCCTGCATATTCACGATGCGGAAGCGGAAACATGGAATGTTCAGGCCGTTTCGCAATCGGCGTCGCATCAGAATGCTGTCCTTATCGCCTTTGCAAGAAGGCGCAGAGGCCTTGTCTTCAGGCGCGGTGACGCGGCACCTTCAGGGCTGTCCGACCTTGTGGGGCGCCGCATCGTCCCCCGGCAAGCAGAGTCCGGGACGGACACCCTGTTTCGGGAACTGGCCTTGAAAGAAGGTTTGGACCTGTCCAACCTTGAATTTTCCGAAGTAGCGCGCACCGAAGACGAAGCGGTCGAAACGGTGCGGCGCGGCGCTGCTGACGTGGCTTTCGGCCTTGAGGCCGTCGCGTGTAGCTACGGACTTGAGTTTCTACCAATCGTCGAGGAGCACTTCTCTCTGCTTGTCGACCGTAAAGCGTGGTTTGACGAGCCGATGAAAAAGTTGATGGCATTTTGTGCCTCACAATCCTTCGCGAACAGGGCGCAAGCATATGGTGGCTATGACACGGCGGAACTTGGCAAAGTGATCTGGAACGCCTGAGGACAGCCTTATGGCAAACATTGCTTCAAAGAAACCGGAACGAAACCATGGCACGACCCGCCGATGTAGCGCTTCGATGACACAGGTGAGATGGCGTCGAAATAGCGGGTTTCGTTGATCCAGACCTTAGCGTCTTTGGGTTCGGATTTTGCCCCCATGCCGCCCCCTTCGCCTTTGAAAAAACGCTAGGCATATTTCATCCCGCTCGTCCCGGCTTGAGAAAATCAGGCAGCCGTAATTCTATCAGGTCATTGCGCTTGATTGCATATAATGCAGCCGCCGCACCCAAAACGTTGGCCAAGGCTGCGGCAGCGGGGATGCCCACGTATCCGAAGATACTGACGCCGATCCATGCAAGCGGTAAATATACAATGAAAATCCGCCCCAGACTGATCGACATGGACCATAGCGCTTTGTTGCGTGCGTTCATGGCGGCATTTGCAATGACGACGATGCCATAGCCGAACAAGGTAAGCCCAACGATGCGCAGATATTGGGCGGCATAGCCCTGATCACTTTCTGTTGCGGCAAGCAGGCTGGCGATGGGTGTCGCAAAAACCAACAAGCCAAAGCCGATAAAACCACCATAGACCAAGCTGAAACCGAAAGCCCAAGATGTGGCTGACTGCGCCCGGCAAGCTTCTTTCGCACCCCAATTCTGACCAACGACGGGGCCGATACCAGAGGAAAGAGCCAGCAGCGGAACGAGCAGAATTGACTGCACGCGGCCAGCTGCACCAAACCCTGCGACAGCATCATGCCCTACTGTCGCGACTGCGGCCGTCACCAGTGCCATGCCAACCGGGTTAATCGCGTTGGACAGCGACGCTGGCAAACCTACGTCGAGGATTTTTACCAAGTTCTTGAAGAGCTTTGTGAATATGTTGCCGCAAAAGCCCAACAACCCGCGCCGCCAAGCGATCCAAAGAGCAACGGCCATCGCAACGATCCGGCCGATAAGCGTCGAGAGCGCTGCGCCAGCGGTCCCCATTTCGGGGATCGGACCCCAGCCAAAAATCAGAACGGGGTTCAACGCAATGCCAAAGAAGGCGGCCAAGATCATGATCGCCGCTGACGTTGCGCCATCGCCATGCGCCCGAAACACCGAGTTAGTGATCATCATCGTCACCAGAAACGGGAAAGATAATGCCCAAAGCGGCATATATTGCGCGATCTCGTCTGCAACCTTGCTCGTGGCCCCCAAGCTGCCAAACAGGAACGGGAACATGAGATAAATGACCACTGCCATTATCGCCGACACAAACGAGCCAAAGCCAAGCGCGTGCAGGCCAAGCCGACGGGTTTCTTCCGGATTGGCACCAGCGCCAACGGACTGGGACAATGCCGCGTTGGCACCCGCGCTCAGACCAATGGAAAGCGACGTAATCGCCGTGATGACAGGGTATATGAACCCGACAGCAGCAAGGGCGGCACTACTGACCTTTGCCAAGAAATACGCATCTGCGAGGCCGACCCCGATCACCGAAAAAATGCCGAGGCTCATCGGCGCGGACATTGCTGTAAGCCCTTTCCATACTGCCCCTTTGGTCAGATCTCTTTTTTTGCTATCGGACACACTTTATTCCTTGCTAGATTTTATTGATGTTTCAAAGGTGGGGAGGGTGCTGAGAAGCCCCATTAACCTTTGTTCAGCAGCAAGAAGACCTGCTTTCTTGACCGGTTTGAACGCAAGATCACCTTTGCCAGCAAGATCAACGACGGCGGGATGGATATAGCTGTTTCGCGCAACCGCTGGCGTATTGTGAAGACGGTGCGCCGCCGCCGATGCCATTTCGCCGATGGTAACCGGGCCTGCTTCGGCACAGATAAAGGCAGCCAGCGTTCCGGCCCATGTGCGGAATGTTTTCGCTGTCACGTTCGTGTCGTTCGCTGCTTCAGCAAGATACACATTCAGTTGTTGGGAAGACAACGTATGGGGCTGATCGTTCTGGTCGGTCCAACTTAGCAGTGTTGCGCCCGCGATATCATTCACCTTGTGAAGGAGCTTTTGGAGCTTTCGGTCGGTAATGTCCTTGCGGATTTTCTTGCCGCCTTTGGCGAGGTAGTTCAGTTCAATGTGGTTGTCGTGCAATTTCAGATGTTTGCGGCGCAGTGTCAGTGCGCCATATGTTCCGTTTTCCTTGGAGTAGTGCGGGTTGCCAACGCGCAAGGACGCACGGTCAATCATCGTGATTGCGGCGGCCAAAGCAAATTCGACTTCACCCGGTTCGGCTTGAAGATCGCGGGCAACCTTACGGCGAATGGCGGGAAGAACCGCGCCAAATGACGTCAGTTCATCAAATTTGGTCTCTGCACGGGCTGCCGACCATTCAGCATGGTAACGATACTGTTTTCTGCCGCGAGTGTCGCGCCCGGTTGCTTGCAAATGTCCGTTGTCTCTCACGCAAATCCAGACGTCTTCATATGCCGGTGGAACCGCCAAAGCCTCGATGCGCTTCCTTTCAGGACCGCGGGCGATGGTCGTTCCGTCCGGCGCGAGATAGGAAAACCCGCGCCCGCACCGCCTGCGCGAAATCCCGGCGTCGGAATCAGAGACATAAACCAGTTTCACGTTAGCTTTTTTCGACTTCTGACGCCAGTTTCAGGACTGTGTCGCCATCTTCTTGCTGGATGTACAAAGCCGGGTCATCTTTGCTCCCGTTGCGCGTAACCTCGGTGCCTTTGATCGTACGGGTGGTCTTTTCATGAAAAACGGATTGGATTTTGCCGGTTGCATACCCATTGCCCCACTTCCAAGTGACTGAATCGCCGTCGTTAAAATTTGCCATGTTCATACTTCCCTTCAACAACTCTCAAAGAAACTGTCGAGGGTTCTGTTGGTTCCGCACGGCATCTTGGGTCTACTGCGGTATAATGCCGCTCTTTGGTAAAAGCGTCAGCCGGTAGCGCATGATAGGGGAGGGGAGAGGCAAACCGGCAAGAGAGCAAGTTATCTTTGCCCGAAGTCTTCCTTGAGTGTTGTGGCGGATGGCAGAGATTTTCAAAGACCCTGCCATCCGTCTGATTGTAAAAGGGGTCGCGCTGTCGCTAACTTTCCTTAGGAGTGTGCAGGCAAAACGGACGCGCGTTGTTCGCCCAAACCCGAGATGCCAAGCGTCACCACTTCGCCGCCCTTCAGGTAGCGTTGGGGGATCTGACCCATGCCGACGCCGGGCGGGGTACCGGTCGATATGACATCGCCGGGCTGAAGGCTCATGAAGCGGCTGCAATAGGCGATAAGATGCGGTACGCGGTAGATCATCGTCGCTGTCGAGCCAGTCTGCTGGCGTTCACCGTCAACATCAAGCCACATGTCCAGGTCATTGAAATCCGCAACCTCGTCTGGCGTTACAAGCCACGGGCCGGTTGGCCCGAAGGTATCGCAGCCTTTGCCTTTGTCCCAAGTGCCGGCGCGCTCGATCTGGTATTCGCGCTCCGAGACATCGTTGATCACGCAAAAGCCTGCGACGTGATTCATGGCGTCAGCCTCGTCGATGTAGACACCGGGTTCTCCGATGACGATGCCAAGCTCGACTTCCCAATCGGTTTTGACCGACGCGCGGGGGATCTGGATCGGGTCGTTAGGTCCAACAACCGATGACGTCCATTTGTTGAAAATAACCGGCTCTGGCGGGATCGGCATCCCTGCTTCTTCGGCGTGATCCGCATAGTTCAGACCAATGCAGATGAATTTCCCAATGCTGCCGACACAAGCGCCAAGCCGCAGATCATCTTGCGGTGTACCGTCAACAAGGGGCAGTGTTTCGATATCAATATCTTGCAAAGCTTTCAGGCCTGCGGGTCGCAACGTCTCGCCACTGATGTCGGAAACCTTGTCTGAAAGGTCACGCACCCTGCCAGAGGCGTCGAGAATACCGGGTTTTTCGGCTCCGGCGGGGCCATAGCGTAGAAGTTTCATACAGTTTCCTTAGCTTTAAGAGTAATATTTGGCGGTATCTGTTTGCCTTCGTTCAGATCACGCGAATGCATCAGGGATCATGGGTGAACAACCCGTCGCAAAATGTCTAGTCCCCTGAACGGTGCAGCCGCAATGCAAGCCGCATCAGGCGACTTGCGAGGCTTTGATCCCTGAAATCGCCTGAATAAGGTTGTCTTCGGTGACTTCCTCGGTGGTGAAGGTGCGCATGATTTGCCCGGAATACATCGCAACGATCCGGTCGGACACATGCAACACTTCGGGCATTTCCGAGCTGATCACCATGACTGCATAGCCTTGGGATGCAAGTTCGCGCAATAGCTTGTGGATCTCTGACTTGCTGCCCACGTCAATGCCGCGGGTCGGCTCATCCACGATCAACACTTTTGGATGCATCGAGAGCCATTTGCCGATCACGATCTTTTGCTGGTTGCCGCCCGACAGATTGCCAACCAGTTGTTTCCAGCCGGGGGTGCGAATGTCCAACTGTTCGCGATACTTGTCGAAGATTGTGATCTCGGCGCCTTCCGCGACAAAAGGGCCTGCCTTGAGATCGTCAATCTGCGGCAAAGTCATATTGCCCCGACAGTTCATGCCCAACACCAGACCTTGCCCCTTGCGATCTTCGGGAACCAAAGAGATTCCGCGTGCAATCGCGTCGGCAGGGGACGATATGCGCACCTCCTCTCCCTCTAGCAGGATTTTACCAGCCGACGGGTCGCGCAATCCGAACAGCGTTTCGGCAATCTCGGTACGGCCCGCTCCGACAAGCCCGTAAAACCCGACAACCTCACCCCTTCGCACTTCAAAGCTGACATCGCGGTAAAGCTTGCCGCAGCTCAGGCCGCGCACTTCCAGCGCTACCGAACCCAGCTCGTGCGTCGACGCGGCACGTGTCAGGTCAAGTTTGCGACCGATCATCATCTGGGTCACAGATTCCTCATTCGTATCAGCAGTGGCCACCGTGCCCTGATACTGACCATCGCGCAGAACGCTGATGCGGTCCGTTATCTTAAAGATCTCTTCCATCCGGTGCGAAATATAGATGATCCCCACGCCGTCAGCTTGCAAATCGGTGATGACATCAAACAGCACCACCTTTTCCGCATCGGTCAAGGATGCCGTCGGTTCGTCAAAAATCACCGCCTTGGCATCCACGGTCAGCGCGCGCGCAATTTCGACCATCTGCTGGTTGGCGATGGAAAGATCACCAACCCGCGTCCACGCGTCAAAGGGCACGTTAAGCTTCATGAGGATCGCATTGGTCTTATCGGCCAGCTTGCCCCAGTCTACCCGTCCAAGGCTTTTGCGGGGCAATTCGCCAAGGTAGATATTTTCGGCAACGCTCAGCTCTTCGGCAACGCTCAATTCCTGATGGATGAAGACGATGCCCTTGGACTTGGCTTCGAGCGGGCCTAACATCACCACTTGCGTATCGCCCATATAGATGGTGCCGCCGTCTGGCTGATGAATGCCCCCCAGCACTTTCATGAGTGTTGATTTTCCGGCACCGTTTTCCCCCATCAGGGCGTGCACTTCTCCGGGCATAACTGAAAACGAGACGCCATCAAGAGCGCGCACACCCGGAAAAGTCTTCACGATATCTTCAAGGCGCAGAACTGGTTTTGCGTTGGTCATACCTTCAATTCCTCTTTGCCTTTTATATTGAGCTGGCGATCAAGAATGAGCACTGCGATCAGGATCAAACCGATGACAAGATTAACGGTCGAGGTGTCTGCCCCGATGTGGCCCAGCCCCTTGCGCAATAGCTGGATGGCTAACACCCCACCGAAGGTGCCGATCACACTACCTGCTCCTCCAGTGATCTTTGTGCCGCCCAGGACAACAGCAGTGATGACCCAAAGCTCGTACAGCTGTCCGTCGTTGGGGTTCACCGAACCGGATTCCGAATAAAACACCACCGCAGACAGCCCCGCCAGAAAGCCGATGATCGCAAAGTTGATCATGATATGTGGCCCGACGCGGATGCCCGCATTGACTGCCGCTTCGCGGTTGTCGCCAATCGCATAGGCATTGCGGCCATGTACCGTCTTGGTCATCAGAAACCAGATCGCCAAGGTGACCACCAGCAAGAACCATGACGCTGTGGCCAGACCAAGAAACTCGGCCTCGGCAAAGTCGACCAGTGTCCAGTTGAGATGGCTCGTGGGCTGTTCACCGTTGAACATGAACACGAACCCGCGATAGCCGAGCATCGCTCCCAGCGTCACGATAAAGGCGTCGACCCCGGTTTTCCAAACGATAAAGCCGTTCAGCGCACCAAGGGCTGTGCCCGCCGCCAAGGCCAAAAGCCACGCCACAGGAATAACCCAGTCGCCAAGCCCCGCAAAAATCGGCCACGTCATGCTATCAAGCAAAACGATCGCTGCAATGGCAAAGGTGGCACCGACGCTCAGATCGATATTGCCGTTAACCATAACGATGGTCATGCCGATGGCGATGATGCCGATAGGGGCGGATTGCTTGAGCAGCAACAGCATGTTTTCCCAGTCCATAAAGGCCTTATCGGACAGGGACATAAATTCACCAGCGATGCTGAAAAAGGCCAGCTCCAGAACAATGAAGCCCCAAATTGCGCCGCTCTTGAGCGTTTTGGATAATGTACCCGGATTCATGATTTTTCCCCTACGCAATCGGCGACCAAAGCTTGCCGCGCTTGGCTGCGATATCAAGCCAGACAGCAAGGATGATGATGACCCAGGTCACAACGAACTGGATGTAGAATTGCAGCCCCATCAACAATAATCCATTCTGGATAAAGCCAAGGATCAAGACACCAATGACTGTTTTGAAGATCGTGCCAGAGCCACCCAAAAGCGAAGCTCCTCCCAGAATTACGGCAGCCAGCACTTCAAGCTCCATCCCTTGGCCCACCGTGTTTTGTGACCCAAGTGACCGACTGGCCTGAATAAGCCCGGCGGTCGCAACGCAGGCTGCCGACATGACGTAGCAAAAGAAGACAGTCCGCGCCCGCTTGATGCCCGAAAATGTGGCCGCGGTGCCGTTGCCGCCCACGGCATAGATTTTTCGCCCAAAACCTGTCTTGGCCAGCATCAGCCCCAAAAGCGCTGCGAGTGCTGCAAATATCAGGATCGGCACGGGCAGGCCCAAGGCGGTACCCTGACCAAATACGCTGAACCAGGTTCCTTCTTTGTCAGCGATGTCCATATTCTTGCCGCCTGAATAAGTCAGCGTCAGTCCGTGAATGGCAGACAGCATACCAAGCGTCACAATCAGTGAATTGAGTTTGAGATACCCGACCAGAAAGCCAATAAGCGCCCCAAGCGCCAGCGTCATGGCGAACATCGCCGGAATCGCCAGCCCCGGGCCAATCTTGTCATGCAGATCAAGCACGACGATTGCTGAAAACGACATCATTGATCCCACGGACAAATCCAGATTGCCGCTGATCACAACGAAAGTGACACCTAGTGCCATGACCCCCAGAATGGCCGAAGACCGAACCACGCTTAGCACGTTGTCAGGGGTCAGAAACTTGGGATTGGCGATGGTGAATCCGATCATGAAAACCACAAAGGCAATCAGAATGCCTTGTTTCGCCAGAACGCTCCCGAGCTGTTGTTTGGTGAGTGTGGCCATGATCCCCTCCCTAGGTCGCTGGCAATTTCAGACAAGCATGGCAGGAAAACCCGCCAGCCCCATTGTGTCAGACCAAGACCATGCCTCCGTCAATCATGACGATCTGACCGGTCATGTAGTCGCTGTCTTTTGAAGCAAGAAACGTTGTTGTCCCTGTGATATCGCCGGGCCTTGCAACCCGACCTTTCAGGATTTCGGACGAGAATTCTTCCATTGCCTGTCCGGGGCGATCTGCTGCACCGATCTGCATCAGGTCTTTATCAACCTGTTCCCACATCTCGGTCGCTACAACGCCAGGGGCAAATCCGGTAACGGTAATATCATGTTTCGCCAGATCGCGCGCGCCGGATTGCGTGAGCGATACAACTGCAAATTTCGATGCACAGTAGGGGGCGACGTTGTCATACCCCTGACGGCTTGCAACCGAGGCCGTGTTGATGATCTTGCCACCCCCGCCTTGAGCAATCATCTGGCGCGCCGCATCCTGCATGCCGATCATGCAACCAAGCCCGTTGACGCCCATGATGAAGTTCCAGTTCTCGTCCGTCACATCCAGAAAGTTCATTGGCTTATTGACGCCGGCATTGTTGAATTTCACATCCAGCCGGCCAAATTTTTCGACTGTGTGGGCGATCATCTCGCGCACCTGTTCGCGATTGGTCACATCCACCTGATGGGACAGTACAGCACCTCGATGCTCTTTCAAGCGGCTGCGATTGGCCTCTGCGACCTCTTCGGCCTTATCTCCGTTAAGATCGGCAAAGCAAACCTTGGCCCCCTCGTCCAGCAGCGCCTCGCCAATGGCACGGCCGATACCTTGTGCGGCCCCTGTCACGATACAAACACGATCCTGAACACGTCCCATGCCACGACCCCCTAGAGTTTTTCTTTTGTGCAAAGCAATCGGGACGCAGCATTTTGCTGCGCCCCGAAGGATGTGGAGACTTAGAACACAGGCTTGGTGTAATCGCCCATGTTGTCTTGGGTGATTTTGGGTGTGTCAAAGTAGTTCAGGAATGGAAGTTCTTCACCATTCAGAATATCAATCGCTGTTTTCAATGCCGCTTCGGCGTCATCCACCGGAGACTGATAGATCGAACCCCAATAGTCGCCAGCCGCCATCGCCTCATAGCCAACGGCAAAGTTTGTGGCACCGACAAAGATTATACCTTCACGACCCGCAGCTTTGGCAGCGTTCAATGCGCCAACGCCCATGTTGTCATCGCCCGCATAAACGCCATCGATATCGTCGTACTTGACCAAGAACGCTTCCATCACCTGCTGGGATTTTTCGCGGTTCCAGTCACCTGGCTGCGTGTCGACAACTGTTACATTCGGGCAGACCTCGGGCAGACGATCTTCAAAGCCCTTGGCGCGCTCGATTGCGGTGGTGTATCCGGGCTGGCCAGTGATGTGGACGACCTGAGCATCGTTTTCGGTGCCCATTTCCTTGAACTTGTCGCACATGATCTCGGCCGAGCGCGCACCTTGGGTGATGTTGTCCGGGCCGGAGAATGATTTCACGAAATCAAAACCGGCTTCCGCTATGTTGGAGTTGGTAACGATTACCGGAATGCCTGCCTGATGCGCTTTGCGCACCGCTGGAATCACAGCCTCGCCGTTGGTTGGCCAGATGATGATGGCATCGACTTCTTGCTGGATAAGGTCTTCGATCTGCGCGATCTGGCGCGCCACGTCACCGCCGGCGTCCAAGACAACAGCGTCAACATCGGCGTTGCTTTCGGCAGCTGCGATGAACGCGTTTTCATAAGTTGTCTGGTAGCTGTCGACGCCCACGTTGTTTTGCGTGATTCCGATTTTCATGGTCTCGGCGCTGGCTGCACCTGCCAGAAAAATGGCGGTGGTTGCAATAAATGTCGTGCGAAGTGTCATTCGGGTCTCCTCCCAAGGTGGCTGTAAATTCCTTCGGACGTCCCTCCCGGACGCCGAATGCCGCCTAGCTCAGTTGCGGCTGTATCTCACCCTGCCAAGCCTTGAAGGTGCAAAGCCCACCAAAATTATCCATTATGGATTTATTTTAAACCATTTTGGATAATTTCGGGCTTATGATTTGACCATCAAAGAGGCCACCCTAGGAGGTCGAGGAGTGGAGAAATCCAAAACATTCAATTCTGATATCAACCCGAAACTGCCCAAGCGGCAGCCGGATAAAGGGCACGCACACACGATGAACGCCATGCAACGATATAATCCAGCTTCACCGGCTGCGCCACAGGCGCTGTCCGAGATGCTTGATATTTTGTCGTTCGTAGAGGACTTCAGCGACGAGGTGGAAGCCACAATGGATATCATCGCGCCCAATCCGCATCTGCGGATGGCAACGCATCTGCTGCGCGGTCATTTCGAGGGCAAGTCGATCACGCCAACGTCTTTGATCAGCGCAAGCCAGGTGCCGTATGCCACAGCCACGCGCCGGATGAAGGAAATGCTGGATGCCGGGCTTATCGAACAGCGGCCGCGCACAAAGACGGGCAAGAGCTTTTCCGTGCACCCCAGCGACAGATTGCTTGACCAGTGGGTGCAGATTTCGGGTCGCGTGCAACGCCTTGCTGAACGTCGTTTCGGCGGAGCGCTCAAGAACGAGGAAACAACCGACTACTACTACGGGGGCAGCTATAAGTCAGCTCAAACCATCCCCCCCCTCAGTGTGCGTGCCGAGCCTTTGAAGGCACCCGGCGGGATCCGCGTGTTGGTCCACGGCGACCCGACCTTCATGGTCATGGATAATCTCAAACGTCAGTTTGAACAGATTATCGGCACCAAAATCACCCAACGCGCCTTCTCCATCGACCGCCTGCGCGAGGAAGCCTTGCGCAATGCCCAACGTGATACCAGCCGCTATGACATTATCGCTGTCGATCTGCCGTGGATCGGTGAGTACGCTGAAAAAGGCGTGTTGATGCCGCTTGAAAAGGTCATGGATCTGGAACGGCTTGATCCGGCTGATTTTCACACCTCGGGCTGGAAAGCGGCCCATTGGGGGGGGCGTGCCTTCGGCGTGCCTGCACAGACGACGCCCGAACTTTTGTTTTACCGCCGTGACCTGTTTGCCGAAGCTGGCTTGGACGCGCCAAAAACCACCGACCAGCTTTTGCTGGCTGCAAAAGCTTTGCACAATCCTGCGCGGGCTCGGTACGGGTTCGCTTGGAACGCAGCGCGGGGAACGGCCTTGGGGCACACGGTTTTGATGACCATGGCCGACTTTGGCCAACCCGTGCTTGATATGCCCGAAATCGCGGGTGGGTTTGACACATCCACACTGGCGGACGGTACATATTCCGCCACGATTGATACCGAAGCAGGTTTGCGGGCCGCCGAATTTCTATTGGAGCTTTTGCGCTATTCTCCGCCTGATATCCTTTCGATGTCCTGGTATGAACGGGTCCGCGCCTATGCAGAGGGCAATATTGCGATGGCTTACGGCTATACGCTGCTTGCCCCTTACTTTGAGCAAAACAAAGCTTCTCCTGCTTATGGGCAGACAGGTTATCTGCCGCATCCATCGGGGCCGGGCGCGCGCCAGATTGCACCGATTGGCGGCTATGTCCTGGGCATTCCGGCCAACCTTGCACCTGACCGCGTGCCAGCGGCGGTCGAGGCGCTCAGCATCTTTACGTCGCCCGGTGCGCAGAAGCTTTATATTCAAAATGGCAGTCGTACAAACGCTCGGTATTCAGTTTGTGCAGACCCTCAAGTGCGCAAAACGTCACCGATATTCGAAGCGGTAGACGGGATGTCATGGCGCGATGAACTGCAATTCTGGCCGCGCCCGCCCGTGCCGGAAATCTGCGACATCATCCAGATCTGTGGTGAGGAATTTCACGACATGCTGCGCGGTATCACGACTCCGCGCGAAGCACTGCGCACAGCGCAAGCCCGCGCTGACGTGCTGATACACGAAAACAAGACAAGATAATATCTGAGGAGGAGATATCATGGACCCCAACCGTCTGACAGGTAAGAACATTCTGATCACTGGTGCTGCACGTGGCATGGGTGCCGCCAATGCCGAGGCGTTTGCTGCACAAGGTGCCAATGTGTGTCTTGGTGATCTGGACTTGGACGAGGCCCAGAAGATGGCCGACAAGATCAACGCCGAAGGTGCTGGCAAAGCGATTGCGGTCAAGATGGACGTGACCAAGCGTGAAGATAATGCGGCGGCCGTCGCTGCCGTGGTCGACGCGTTCGGGTCGATCAACGTTGGCGTCTTCAACGCAGGCCTGAACAAGCCCCGGTTCTTCATGGATATCGATGAAGACAATTGGGACATGATCATGAACGTCAACACCAAGGCGATGTGGCTCGGGATGCAGGAAACTGCCCGCCAGATGATCGAACAAGGCCCGATGGAAGGGCATCCCTACAAGCTGATCAACGTAGGTTCGATTGCATCGCGCAAGCCGTTGGTTGACGTGACGGTTTATTGCACCTCGAAATACGGCTGCCTTGCGTTGACCCATTGTGGTGCGATCGGGCTGGCCGAGCATAATATCACCGTCAATGGTTATGCCCCCGGCGTGGTGGTCACCCCGCTTTGGGAACAGTTGGACAAGGATCTTGTCGATATTGGTTTCAAGGAGCGCGAAGGTCAGGCCTATGACGACATCGTGCGCGACGCCTTGCAGATCAAACGTGTGTCCTACCCCAAGGACATTGTGGGAACTGCTTCGTTCCTGGCTTCCGATGACAGCGATTACATGACGGGCCAGATGATCCACATCGATGGGGGCTGGTGCATCCAGTAACTGCTTATCTGCTTTAACACTTGAAAAACGGGGGGCTTTTCCCCTCGGAGGGAGACTTATATGTCACGCGCCTTAATGCCTAACCTGCTCACGCCGCAAGATCTTGAACCCAACTGGGAATGGCGCGAGCGCATACCAGCCTGGGGTCACATGTCGGTTGATTTCGAGCGCCGGATTGATCACGACCGCTTGCGGCGCTACCGGCTTGCCCGCACCCATCAGGCGCTTCAGGCCTCCAACGCAGGCACGCTGTTGCTGTTTGACATCAACAACATCCGTTACGTGTCGGCGACCAAGATCGGCGAATGGGAGCGTGACAAGATGTGCCGTTTCTGCCTGCTGACGGGCGACGATTCCCCATATGTCTGGGATTTCGGATCGGCTGCGGAGCACCACAAACGGCATTCCGACTGGCTCGAGCCCAGCCATTGCCTCGCCGGTGTGGTCGGTATGCGCGGCACCATCCCGCCAGAGTTTGGTCTGATGAAAAAATACGCCAAGCAGATCGCCGGTTTGATCCGTGATGCCGGCATGGGAGATATGCCCGTGGGCGTTGATTACGCCGAAACTGCCATGTTCCACGCATTGCAGGAAGAAGGCCTGAACGTTGTCGACGGCCAGCAGATCATGCTTTCCGCGCGCGAAATCAAGAACTGGGACGAAATCCAACTGCTCACCCAAGCCGCGGCGATGGTCGATGGCGTCTACCACATGATCTACGAAGAGCTGAAGCCGGGTGTGCGGGAAAACGATATCGTCGCGCTGTCCAACAAAATGCTATATGAAATGGGTTCAGACGATGTGGAGGCGATCAACGCCATTTCAGGTGAACGCTGCAACCCGCATCCGCACAACTTCACCGACCGATTGATCCGCCCCGGCGATCAGGCCTTCTTCGATATCCTGCAATCATATCAGGGCTATCGAACCTGCTACTACCGCACGTTCAATGTCGGCCGTGCTACGCCGTCGCAAAACGATGCTTATGTGAAGGCGCGGGAATGGATTGACGCCTCAATCGCGATGATCAAACCGGGTGTAAGCACCGACAAAGTGGCCGAGGTCTGGCCCACCGCACAGAGCCTTGGTTTTGCGAGCGAGGATCAAGCCTTTGGCTTGCAATTTGGTCACGGTCTTGGCCTCGCGCTGCACGAACGGCCGATCATCAGCCGGGCTGTCAGCATGGATCACCCGATGGAAATCAAGACTGGCATGGTATTCGCGCTGGAAACCTATTGCCCCGCGACCGACGGCTACTCTGCCGCGCGGATCGAGGAAGAGGTTGTGGTGACCGAAACCGGCTGCGAGGTTATCTCGCTCTTCCCGGCAGAAGAACTGCCCATTGCGAACCGGTACTGAGCATGGCCAATCCATTCGATCTGACAGGCCGCAAGGCCCTTGTGACCGGTGGCGCGACCGGCATTGGCGAGGGCATAGCCCTCGGCCTTGCCGCCGCCGGGGCCGATGTTGCGCTGACCTATCGCAGTCACCAGCCTGACGACACGCTTGCTAAAATCACCTCGATGGGCCGCAAGGCTGCTGCTGTTCAGGCGGATTTTAACGGCATGGATCAGGCGGCGGCAGACGATGTTGTCGGCTTTGCCAAAGACGCTTTGGATGGGCTGGATATCCTCGTGAACAACGCGGGCATCATTCACCGGGGGGACTCGGCCGAGATGGCGCTTGAGGATTGGCAGCGCGTTTTGTCGGTCAACCTCGATTCTGTCTGGTTGCTGTCGCAAGCCGCGGGCAAACACATGATCGCGCAAGGGTCCGGCAAGATTATCATTGTGTCGTCGGTGCTCGGCACTCAGGGCGGGCTGCGCGTCCCTGCCTATGCGTCCAGCAAACATGCCGTGATCGGTTTGACACGTGCGCTTTGCAACGAATGGGCCCCGTTGGGTGTCAACGTCAATTCAATCGCGCCGGGGTACACCGCAACCGATAACACGCAAGCATTGCGCGACGATCCGGAACGGTCAAAGGCATTGCTGGACCGCGTGCCCGCAGGTCGTTTTGCGGACCCATCAGAAATTGCCGGGGCTGCCGTGTTTTTGGCATCAGATGCTTCGGCGTATTGCCATGGCAGCGTGATCACCGTCGATGGCGGCTGGCTCGCACGCTGAGAGAGGACATATGGAACAAACACTTAAAGGTAAGACGGCCCTTGTCACTGCCGCAGGCAACGGAATTGGCCGCGCCAGTGCCGAAGCGCTTGCGAAACTGGGGGCGACTGTGATCGCGACAGACATAGATGCGTCTGCGGTCGAGACTGTTGCGGATGGGTCGCCCAACATCACAGGCAAGGGACTTGATGTGCTCGATGCCCAGGCTGTCACGGACTTGATCGGCTCTTTGTCGCCCGTGAACATTCTTGTAAACTGCGCAGGCTGGGTCCATGACGGCACGATCCTCGATTGCAGCGATGATGTCTGGGACAAGGCATTCAATCTGAACGCCAAGGCCATGTTCCAGATTACAAAAGCCGTTCTGCCGGGCATGCTGGAGCAGGGGACGGGGTCTATCATCAACATCGCCTCGATCGTTTCCAGCGAAAAGGGCGCACCGCGCCGCTTTGCCTATGGTGCCTCCAAGGCCGCGATCATTGGCATGACAAAATCCATCGCCGCCGACTATGTCAAAGACGGCATTCGCTGCAATGCGATTTGCCCCGGTACGGTTGAAAGCCCCTCGCTCAAGGACCGACTGACAGCGACCGGGGATTACGACAAAGCGCATGCCGCCTTTACCGCACGCCAGCCGATGGGCCGTTTTGGCACGCCTGCCGAGATCGCGGAAATGGTCTGTTACCTAGCTGGCGACATGTCTGCCTTTACAACAGGACAGGCATTTGCTGTCGATGGCGGGTGGTCAATCTGATGGGTTTGGACCGAGCGGCCTCTATTGACGATTTGCGGACCCGGTCCAAACGCAGAATTCCGCGGTTTGCCTTTGATCTTGTCGACGGCGGCGCGGAATCCGAGCGGAACCTCAGACGCAATATGGAAGCGTTCGAGGAGGTGGAGCTGACGCCGCGCTACATGGTTGATGTCTCGGATATCGACACGCAGGCCAGCATGTTCGGGCAGACATTCAGTGCGCCATTTGGCATGGCCCCGATCGGGATGCTGAACGCCTTCTGGCCCAACTCCGACCTGATCCTTGCGCGGCTTTGTGCCCGCGAGAACATTCCCTACACTGCCAGTTCGGCGTCTTCTACGACGCTTGAACGTCTGGCTGAAGCGGCTGCCGGAAACGGTTGGTTTCAGCTTTACGTGTCCAGTGATGCGGCTGTGACGGAAGGATTGATCGCTCGGACCGAGGCCGCCGAATACAAGGTCCTGATGGTGACGGCAGATGTTCCTGCTGCTGGAAAGCGCGACCGCGACATCCGCAATCAGCTTGCCGTGCCCTTCAAAATCACGCCGGAGGTTATTGCAGGCCTGATTGCAAATCCGCTGTGGTCGCTGGCGACATTGCGACATGGCAAACCCAATATCGCGAACTATGCTGATCTGCTTCAAAGCGCCACGTCCTACGCGGACGTGCAAAAGACACTGATCACTCCGGGTTTTACATGGGATGATCTCAGACGCCTTCGGGATCGCTGGAAGGGCATTCTGTTGGTCAAGGGTATTCTACATCCGGCTGATGCGGTCAAATGTGCGGAATTAGGGTGCGATGGCATTGTGGTTTCCAATCACGGGGGCCGTCAGGTGGCGTTCGGCCCACCAACGATCGAGGCCTTGCCCGCCATCGCTGAGGCCGTCGGGGGGCAGATCAAGATCATATTAGACAGCGGCATACGCCGGGGCGCGGACATCCTGCGCGCCAAAGCGCTTGGCGCGGATTTCACCTTTACCGGCCGGGCCTTGGCCTATGGCGTCGGCGCGGGCGGGGCGGATGGTGCCCAGCGAGCCATGGAGATACTTCGCCTGGAATTGATCCGCGCGTTGGGACAGCTTGGCATGGCGTCTTTCGAAACCGTTGGTCCCTCGCATCTTACCACAGGTCGAGAGCGCAAATAGCAAAGCATTGAACCTATCAAGCGGCCGTGTTCAGAAAACGAACCTCACGAATGGTCCGCAAAAAGCCAGCCATAGCAATATGAATGCCAATGCAAGTGGTGGCCCAAAGGGGATCGCGCCGCCAACATCTTGTGATCTTATCACGGCAAGCAGGATGCCAAACAGCGACGCTATAAGAATGATCAAGGGGAGCGCTTGCCATCCAAGCCAAGCACCCGCGGCGGCAAGTAATTTTGCATCCCCCAAGCCTAGCGCTTCGATCCCGCGCTTCTTGAAGTAAAAACCACCGATCGCCGCGAATAGGCCAAAACCGATGAAGGCACCCAGCAGTGCATCGCCTGGAATGTCGCGGATTCTCAAGGCGGCAAGAAACACGCCAGCCGCGATCAGGGGGATTGTCCCCATGTCGGGCAGACGGAATTCTTTGGCGTCAACCACACTAAGCCATCCCAATGCAAATATCAGCACCGGAGTTGCGACCACATCCAGCCAGGTGGGGGCGTGCTGCGGCAGAAAGAAAGCGATCTGGTCCATGCCGGACCCTTAAATTTATCTGTGTCGGAAACAAGAAATAACTGACGGCCCTGAAACTTCTAAGGCTCCGATCCGTGACTGAGATCAGAGGCATGGGATGGCCTGACAAGCTTTCCGATTTCAGGGTGAATTGGACAGCCCTATGCCCAACTTTTCTTAGTCCATAGGGAGCGATTTATATGTTAACCAATAAAAGAAAAACACTGGTGAGCGCGGGCGTCGTGCTCGCGACCGTTTGTGCAACGGCGGCGTGGTCATCTTCGCACCGCGAAGCGCCCGGCATCACCAAGATGCCCAAAGTCGACGCAACAGATTTCTACATGTTCCGCGGTTATGAGAATGGCAAAGACGATACTGTCACCTTCATCGCAAACTACCAGCCGTTGCAGGCCCCTTATGGCGGTCCGAATTATTTCACGATGGACACTGATGCTGTCTATGAAATTCACATCGACAACGACGGTGACGCGATTGAAGACATCACATTCCAATTCCAGTTCCAAAACACGCTTGCCAATGGCGGCAAAGGCATCACGCTGCCTGTAGGTGGCCAAGATATCGCGATCCCATTGCGTCAGGCAGGTGGGATTACGGCTGCCAGCAGCGCTGCGCAGAACGAGCTGGAAACCTACACCGTGCGCAAGATTGATGGCGACCGGCGCTCGGGTTTTGCGGCAAGCACGCTTCTGACCAACGCAAGCGGCGGTGGCACTACCTTCAAAAAGCCGATTGATAATATCGGCAACAAGACGATTGCTGACTATGCTGGTTATTCAGACAGCTTTATCAGCAATACCACGATTCCAGATTGTACGGGTGCTGGCCGTGTGTTTGTCGGCCAACGTGCAGAAGCGTTTGCTGTGAATCTGGGCGAGATTTTCGACCTCGTTAATCTGGTGCCAATCCAAGGCCTGCCAAATCCGGAATATCCGCAGTATAATGTGGATGAGCCCTTTAACGGCGGCATCACGCAAGATCGTGCAAATGACGATCTGATCGACAAGTTCAATGTGACATCGCTGGCGATCGAAGTGCCGATCTCGTGTTTGACGGGTGACGGCAACGGCGTCATCGGCGCGTGGACAACAGCAAGCTTGCCACAGGCGCGCCTGCTGGATCCAAGCCCAATGTACGAAGACACGTCCAAACAGGGCGGTGCGTATGTGCAGGTTGCACGTCTGTCGAACCCACTGGTCAACGAAGTCGTCATCGGTTTGCCTGACAAGGATTTGTTCAACGCGGCAGAACCGACGCAAGACGGCGCATTGGCTGCCTATGTGACCAACCCGACCTTGCCCGAACTCGTTGAGTTGCTGTTTGGTGGCGTTGCAGATCTTCCTGAGGAACTCGCCCCCAATAACTTTCCGCGTAACGACCTTGTTGCGGCATTCTTGACGGGCTTTCCGGGTGTGAACCAGCTTTCGACGGTAACAGCTTCAGAGATGATGCGCCTGAATACTGGGCTTCCGGTGACGCCATTGGAAAATCAAAACGTCTTTGGTTTGATTGCAGAAGACTTGGGTGGTTTTCCGAACGGTCGTCGTCCTGCGGATGATACGGTCGACATCGCGCTTCGTGTGGTGATGGGCCGTTTGTGTCACCCGGTGCCCCTTGGTCAGGAAGTCAGCGGCGATCCAGCAGCCGAAGACAACATCGATCTGGGCCTGTGTGCGCCTGAAGATGCGCCAGTCGGTCTTGCTGCTTTGACAGACGGTGCACCTATCAAGCCGACTGATCTGCGGGCAACATTCCCGTACCTGAACACGCCGCTTGCCGGCTCACCCAACAACTAATCGGAGGACGCTATGACGCTTACTATACCGCATATACGTTCAACCAAAGGGCGGACCGTGGCAGGGATACCCATGCTGTTGCTGATCGCCGCCTGCGGTGGTGGCGGGGTTGCCGCAGGGATTGCCACGCTTGGCGCGCCCTTTGTCGCAGCATTCAACACCAACGCAAACGGTGCTGCCTTGGCTGATCCAGCTACGGCTGGGTTGGTGGTCAACCCCAACATCGACCCGTTCAACCCCTGATTTGGGTTAAGCAAGCGATGCGATAAGACAAAGGCGCGGCCCCGAAACGGGTCGCGCCTTTTTTGCGTTCAAGGGGTGGGGAGCAACGTCGGTGGAAGCGGCGGCACAGAATTCAACGGCACGCCATACGCCCGGCTCACGACACGAACGCTTTGACCTGCCAGATTTTGGCTGCGCTGCACCCGGCTTGTCAGGGTCAGGGTCAGATCATTTATTTTCACCACTGTCTGCACGTCAAAGTTTTGCGACGTAAATCCGGCCATGCCGGGCACGGCGGCCCCGACCAAAGTGATGTCTTCAGCGGTCAGCAGCCCCTTGGCACTGCGCCGTTGAACCAACCGCAATGCGGCAGAGTTGTTGTTTAGCACCGCACGCAACAAAAGCGGGTCAGCGGTGTTCAGGTTCAACTGCGCTTGCGATGGCAGAAAGCCCACGTAAGGGTCCAGCTGGGTTCTGGTCGCTGGGGCTATCCCTTGCAAGTCCGATAGCGTCTTCAAGCCGGGGCGGGCCGCGATCTCTGCGGCGATACCGGCCCCTTCGGCGCGGCTGATGTTCAGCTCGGCCAGAACCCGCAACAAGGCTTGAACCTCGTTTTGGGCCCCTCCGGCAAGTCGCGTCAGGTTCAGCTTTGCCTGGGCATCGCGAAGTGTCACCGTAAGCGTGCCAACCGCCAGCGTGGCCTGCTGCTGATCAACCTGCGCCCAGCTTTCTGCGTAATTATCGGTCTCGGGGGCCTTTAGCATGTCGCGGCGCAGAGCGGTCACCGCACTTGCTTCTGCGCCGCGTGCCAGCGCATTGGCGGTGGTGGTTTGGGCCATGGTCTGGGCGCGCTGCAAGGATTGTTCCTGCGAAGACAACATCAAGAAAACGACGACCGACGCGATGGCAAGGATCACCAAAACGTTGATCAAGACCACTCCGGTGTCCGTTTGGCGTGCGGGCGGTTTCACGGCGTGACCTCGGCAGAGGTTTCGACCAGTCTGGTAATCCTCCCCTCGCGCAGATCCAGCGTCATTTCGACCGCGATCAGCGTTGGCGGCAGGCCAATCACCTGAGCCTCGTCCAGTGGCCAGGCGTTGTGCCATATGCCGTTTGAAGCCAACGACCGCACTTGCATGGCGTGCACGTCGTCTATCAATGTCTGCTCGAATCCGCTGCGGGGAAGGCTGCGGATGAAAAGGCCGCTGCGCATCTGGTAGCTGACTGGTCCCGTCCCGACCCGTAGCAAAGCCAGGGTGTCCTTGTCCTGTTTTACTGCCGCAGGATCGGATTCCTGAACGTCGCGCACAAACAAGACCAGCGCGCGGTCTATGGCAGCCAGCCTTTCCAGCCGCCCTTCGGTACCGGACTGAACGCGTAAAATCGTATCCAGCATCGAAAACCCCGCCAAACCGACAAGCGAGAACAACGCGAGCGCGACAAGCACCTCGATCAGGGTCAGGCCCGCTTGGCTGTTGCGCTGGGGCGCGCGCCTCATGAAGACGCGGAACCGATCATCGTAATTGCACCTGCGTCAACCTTCAGGACGGCCAGGCCGCGACTGCATAGACCGCCTCGGGTGAATTTGAATGGGCCAAGCACGCCTGCAAAACCTTTTTCGCGGGTCAGACCACCTGCTGTCTGTTCCTGTATCCGCCCCAACAGCCGGGCGGTTTCGACCCCGTCAAACGCAACGCCTGCCAGAATGCCCGGGCTTGAGCCGTGGGTCTCCTGATAGGCCACGGCAAAGGGTTCAAACGCCAGAGGATCAGGTGCTGCATACCATGCGTCGCGTAAACCGGGCAGGCGGGCAGGGTCACGCGCCGACCATTGTGCGGATCCCAACACTTGCGTCTTGCCCCGCAAGGCCGTGGCTAAACCTTCAAGCTCGGGGCCTGCGCCGGGCAAATACACTGCTTTGGGCAGCGTGCCGCCGTTTGCGGCTGTCAGTGTTGCAATCGCACTGGCCGGGTTCGTGTCGATCACGGGCGGGACAAGAGTTTGTCTGGTGATCTTGGCCACCCGGGTTGCCGCCTCGATCGACCGAGTTCCAAAAGCGCCGGGGGCCACGATGATGCCAACCGTATCAAGACCGCGTCGCGCAGCAAAAGACAAAACCGCCAGCGCTGACTGTTCTGGCGTGACGCCCAAAACGAAAACTCCCTTACCGGCAACGCTGGTGTCATTGGATAGGGTCAATACGGGCACGGATGAACCGACAGCCGCCGCGACCGCCGCGACCTGCGAGCCAAACAGTGGCCCCACAATCATCTTGGCCCCGGCTGCCACCGCCAAACGCGCGGCGGTCGCGGCGGTTTCGGGCGTGTCGCCGGTATCATAAAACGCCATCTCGCCTGTATCGCCAAGCACATTGCCGCCAAGGGTTGCGGCGTTGCGCATGATCTGACCCAATTCGGGTGCGCGTCCGGTGGTGGGGGCTAAAAGAGCGGCGCGCCCCGGGCCATCGCTTTTGGCAGGCTGACGGTCTAGAATGTCTCCAAGGCCCGTTGCCCCCGAACACGCAGAAAGAAGTGATGCCGATGCCGCGATCCCAGACAGAAAGAAACGCCGGTTCTGCTGTGGCACTGCAGGGTCGCAAATTGCTGCGGATACTCGCTCTGTCATGCCTTGGTCTCCTGATTTTTGTAATTGTGGTGCTTGTGACTGCCCCTGCCGCAAGGATAGCACAGTTTATTGGCCAACCTACACAGGTCGTGACGCTGTCCGGCAGCCTCTGGTCGGGGCGTGCCACCCTGCAGGGCGGATTGGTGGCCAAATGGCAAGGCCAATGGTCCAGCCTGATCCGGGGCAGGCTTGGGGCCACTGTTGAGATACAAGGGCCGCGCAACCTGTTGGACGGACGGATATACGCAAGCCCCTGGCAGATTGGCCTGCAAGATCTGTCGGGCCGCGCGGGACCAGAGGTTTTGGCGCTTGGCCCTAATGCGGCACCCTGCGAGGGGCAAGCGATTGTCGATATCGCGTCGATCACGGTGTCGCGCAGTGCCGTTTCGGGTGACGGGTTTGTGCGCATCAGTGAAAGCACCTGCCAGCCATCGGGTCGGCCCGCGTTTACCACACCCCCGCTGCATCTTGTGCTGACGTCTGAAGACGAAAGCGGTGTCGCCACGCTGACCACAGATGATACGGCCCGTGATACGATGGGGCGCGCGCAGCTTGGCCCGGACGGTTGGGTCAAACTGCGGATTGATCCCAATGCCGCTCGCCTGATGCCGGGTCTGCCGACCAGCGCCCCGACCGAGCTGGAATTCCAGCTTTATACCGTACCCTAGCGGCATCACAGAACCAGATTGTTCAGGTTTACGATGGGCAGCAGGATCGACAGGACCAGCAACATTACGACACCCCCCATCAACAGCAAGACGGCCGGCTCAACCAAGGCCACAAGTGCGGCGACCAGCGCATCCAGATCGCGGGCCTGATCTGCTGCCGCGCGGGTCAGGCTTGCCCCCAGGGTGCCGCCTGCCTCTCCGCTGGCGACCATCGCGACCAGCAGCGGCGGGAAAACGGCAGCCTGCTGCATCGCCTTGGACAAAGCGGTGCCCTCGCGGACACGCGCATGGACGTCTTGAGCCTTGGCGCGGATGTAGGTGTTGCCGATCGTATCGCCCGCGGCTTCCAGCGCCTCGGACAACGGCACCTGGCTTACGACCAGCGTGGCCAGCGTTCCCGCGAACTGTGCGGCGTTTGATTTCAAAACAAAGTGCCGCATGGGCCATGCACTGGCGGTCCATTGATCAAATCGCTTGCGAATGGCGGGTTTGCCCAAAGCCCAACCCCCTGCCAATACGGCCGCAACCACCATGGCCAACACGACCAAACCATAGCTTGCCACAAAATCGCTGACCGTGATCAAGCTGCGCGTGAGCAATGGCAGTTCGGCCCCCCGCGAGGTGAAGACCTTGACGATATCGGGCACGACATAGACCAGCAGGGCGACGATCACGCCCAAGGACACCAGCGCCAGAATAGCCGGATAAAGCAGGGCAAGCTGCACGGTTTGCGCATTTTTGGACCTCGTTTCGACAAAGTCTGCCAGATGATCCATGACATCACCCAAACGTCCCGATGTTTCACCGGCCCGCACGGACGACCGATAAAACGTATCGAAAACATGCGGATGTGCATCCAGTGCGGGGGCCAATCCTTGTCCGTCCAGAACATCGGCGCGCAAGGTCAGCATCAATGCAGCAACGCGAGGGTTGCTGGCTTGGTCGGCCACAGTTTTCAACGCGTCCTCAATCCGCACACCTGCGCCGATCAACGTAGCAAGTTGGCGTGTCACAACCGTCAAGGCCCGCCCGCCGATCCCCTTGCTGCGCGTAGCGCCAAAGAAGCTCGATGCACCGGTGCCGGACTTGCGCGTGGGGTCAACCGACAGAGGCAGCAACCCGCGCGTGCGCAAGTCCTGCCGGGCGGCTGCAGCGCTTGACGCCTCAACCAGCCCCGACGTTTGCCCACCAGCCTTATCGACCGCTTTGTAGGAGAATGCGGCCATGGATCAGTCTGCGTCTGACATGACAAAGTCGTCGCGCACGGCGCGTGCAACCTCTTCCACGGTGGTCAGGCCCTGTCGTAACTTGTCAACGCCGTCAGCAAGAATACCGGCGCTCTTTTTGCGCACCATATCTTGCAGAACGGCCTCTGAGGCCCCCTCATGAATCAGGTTTTCAAGTGCGCGGTCAACTTCGATGATCTCGTAAATCGGCAAGCGCCCAATGAACCCCTGATCATGGCAAACGTCGCAGCCTGCGCCGCGTTTCACCGTCTCGCCGGCCGCAATCGCACCTGAAAGCAGCGCGCTTTCGCTTGGGGTTATCACATGCGGCCCCGCGCAATCGGCACATACGCGCCGAACCAGCCGTTGCGCCACCAGACCGCGCAGCATGGGGGCCAGCAAGAACCGCTCGACGCCCATCTCGACAAGCCTCGATACAGCGCCAATGGCCGTGTTCGTGTGCAAGGTAGACAGCACCAGATGGCCCGTCATGGCACTTTCCACAGCGATTTGCGCCGTTTCCCGGTCGCGAATTTCTCCGACCATGATCACGTCTGGATCTTGGCGCAAAATTGCACGCAGGCCACGCGCAAAGGTCAGATCGGTCTTGGCGTTGACCTGCATTTGACCTACGCCGTCCATTGAGTATTCGATTGGATCCTCGACGGTCATGATGTTGCGCGACCTGTCATTAAGCCGCCCCAGTGCCGCATATAGCGATGTGGTTTTGCCCGATCCGGTGGGGCCCGTGACCAGCAACAAGCCATCAGGGCGCGCAAGGATGCGTTCAAACACCTCGCGGTCGCGCGCACTCATCCCCAGATGTTCAATGCCACGCTGGGTCTGGCTTCGGTCGAGCAGACGCAGCACGACGCGTTCGCCAAACTGTGACGGGATCGTCGAGACCCGTACATCAAGATCATAACCACCGACGCGCAGGCTGACCCGTCCATCTTGGGGCTGGCGCTTTTCAGCAATATCCAGCTTACCCATCACCTTGATCCGGCTGACCAGCAAACCCGACAACGCGCGCTTTGGCTCGATGACTTCGCGAAGAACGCCATCGACGCGAAAGCGCACGATCAGACGGCGTTCTTCAGTCTCGATATGCACATCAGACGCGCCTTCCTTGACCGCCTCTAGCAACAGCGCGTTGATCAGTCGGACCACGGGCGCATCATCATTCTGGTCAAGCAGGTCATCCACTGCGGCGGCTGTGTCGGCAAGCGCATTCAGATCATCCCCAGCTGCAGCTTCGGCTGCGTCAGATGCGCTGTCGCGGTAGATACGGCCCAACGCGGCTTCGAAATCTTCTGCGCTGATAGCATCAAATGCGATTGTCCGACCCGCTAACCGTTGCGCTTCCATCAAGACATCCACAGGGGTGTTGGGCCTGAAATAGCAGCAGGGCAAAGGGCTGTCGGGCTGCGGCAGTAAAATTACCCCGTTCGATTTGGCGAATTGATAACTCAGCCGGGCGGCCTGTATCGGCAAAGCTTCGGTCATCTCGATGTCTCCAATGCAAGGCGTGCGGCAACGATACCGGGCACGGTTCTGCGGTCCAGCTCAAGCGACACCAAGGTGATCGCATGGTCTGCTTCCATGGTTGCAATCCACGCGATGACCGCGTCGAACGGCGCATCGTCCAGCGTTACCCGCACCAGCGCGCCGTCTGGCTCCAACCTGCGGACCAGCACCCCGGCGCTGACAGCACTTTGTGTGATCCGCGTCGGCAAAGGTGTTGTTGGCGGTGCCACCGGGGCGGTAAAGCGGGGCTGATCCCCTTGCGTTCGGGCAGCTTGCGTCAAAGCGCGGTAGCTGGCGATCTGGATTTTGGCATCAATGCGAGCCAAAGACAGAGGGAGCCACGCAAATTGATAAAGGGCGAATAGGATCACGGCAGGCAGCACCAGCAATACCAACAGCTTTTCTCGCGTGGAGAGGTTGGAAAAGGCATTCATTGCGATGTCCCCGATGAAATAACAAACTCGGCTTCTGCAACGCCAGCTGCTGCGGTTGCGGCACCGCTGCGCACGTCAAGGCCCTGCGCACGCAACAGGCGTTCAGCTTGTTGCAGGGCATCCAGCGTCGGCGTTTCGATCAGGAACGTAAGGCGTGCAGGATTGTCTGAAAACGTTATGCGTCGAAAACCGACCTGATCTTTGACCTCGGATAACGATGTCGACAAACGTGCCAGCAAAGGCAGAAATGCACTGCCGGTTTCGGGCTGCGCGGCAGGTGCGAGGCGGCGCATTATCGGAGTGATGTCGCCAGTCAGTGTCACGCCAGCCAGAATTGGGTCGATTGCAGCTTGCGCCATGGCACGTTCACGTTCTGCAATATTGGTCAACGCTACAGCATCGGCTGCAGCGATACCAAAATGTCCAACCAAGGCGATAGCACATAGTGCTGCGACACGTTTCAGATGGTGCGACCAATTGGTGGAGGCCTGCGCAAACTGGCCTTGGCGCAGATCGACGGCAAGGTCCTTGGGGTCTGGTTTTGGGGGTTTGGCGAAATGCGACCCAACATCAATCTCGGCGGGCAAAGCGTCACCATATGCCGTAACCGGCGGTTTGTTCGCCAGGTCCCAGATCAAGGGGAGCATCGCCTGATCCGTCACAAATCCGGTGCCGTCCGACAGACGAACCAGTGCCCGATCCCCCCTGCGCCATACCGCCCAAGCGACATGGCCTTCGGGTACCTGCGGGCTTGGTAGGGCAAAAGTTTCGGGCCAGACAGGACCAGTGTCGCGCGCGGTGAGGGCTTCCATAACCTTGAGATCCACGACGGCTGCCAGCACTTTATTGCCTTCGTCCAAACCGCGGCATAACGCTACGTGAACATCGCCAAGGGGTGCGCTAATCCGTTCCTCAAGCGCGAAGGGCAAGGCGGCACGTCTGGCACGCAGGCCACGAATGGGCAAAGAGGCCGTGAATAAACTGACCTGTTCAGCGGGCAGAATTACGGGCGCAACCTGTCGCGAATCGGCTCTGTCCTGAACCAGATTATCAGCAAGATTTTCGAAATAATTTTCAATATTATCAATCACTTGTGTCATGTATTCTGGCCCGCCCAATTTGGGGCGAGTTTCGAGCGTTTCAGCGTATTTGACGGACCTATTTGCAAGGTTTCATCATTGTGTGAGGGTCCATTTTTGATTAGCCTAATGGTGTGGTGACCCTGTGTTTTAGGTACGATGTAACATTGGAAAGAGTTTCAGGATGGCTACGATGCAAATGAAGATCTTGCCGGCACATGGCCGGGCAAACGCCGAGATGCCTGCCCCCAAGCGTCAAACAGATGCGGGTGTCACACTTATTGAAATGATGGTGGTTCTGGTCATCATCGCGTTGGTTGCGGCGATGATCGTGCCCAACGTGATCGGTCGCCCGAACGAGGCGCGCGTCGCTGTGGCGAAAACCGATGTCCGGGCGATCGCAAGCGCGCTCGAACTTTACCGGTTGGACAACCGCACTTATCCAACCACGGTACAAGGGCTTGGCGCGCTGGTGCGACGCCCCACTTCAGCACCGGAACCTTCCAACTGGGTTCAGGGGGGGTATCTGGCCGAACAGCCGCTGGATCCTTGGGGCAACCCCTATGTCTACCGTTCGCCCGGCGAGAATGGTAATTTTGATCTGGTATCGCTTGGCGCGGATGGTGCTGTAGGCGGCACTGGCGTTGATCTAGATATTTCCAACAATGGCGATCGGGCGGGTGGATGACCCGCGCGGACCGCTTGCCCTTGGATGACCCCAAAAGGTGCAATGATGCGGGCCTGACATTGATCGAGACGTTGGTCGTTTTGGTGATTGTCGGTGTGATGGCGTCGGTGATCGGGCTTAGCGTATCCAGGGGCAACCGCAGCGTTGCAACGATTGAGCGCGAAGCGACACTGCTGTCAGTCCGGCTGGAGCGTGCCTCCAACAACGCGGTGGTGAACGGCACTCCGGCCGGGTTTATCTGGGATGCGGACGGCTATGGATTTTTGAATTTTCAAGACGGGGCTTGGGCGACACATCCTGACGGTGTGCTTGGCGTGCCTCATCGCCTTGATCAAGGGGTTGTACTGACCGTAGACGGGCGGCGGCAGGGGCAATATTTGATGCGCCCAGATATGCTGCCCTCGGAAAAGGAACCTGAAACGGGGCAATTTGTGGCAATGCAGGTCGCCGTGACCGGTGGCAGCGATGCGGTCGTATTTCGATTTAACGGTGTTTCCGCAACCCGTTTCGACAGCGCCGATTTGAGGCAGCCATGAACTGCACCAGACAGGATGGCGAGGCAGGGTTTACCTTGCTTGAGGTGCTTGTTGCTTTGGCCGTTCTGGCGACAGGGGCTGTATCATTGCTGGTCGCGACACAGACCCATGCCGCGCGCATTTCACAGATCGAGGGCCGCACAGTTGCAAGGTGGGTCGCTGACAATCGCCTGTCAGAAGTGCGGTTGAATGTGGGTGCACCGCGTGTGGTCGAAATGATGGGGCAAGCTTGGCGCGTCGATGTGCAACGGCGTCCGACCGACGATACTGACCTCGAGCGGGTTGATATCGCGGTTGGCACTGCTGCCGAAGGGATCACCCAGTTCACGCTGACCGGATTTGTCGACACGGGCGCGCGCCGGGTCGAGGTGCAACAATGAACCGTCTCAAAGCGCTGATTGTCCCATTTGTTGCGGTTTGCCTGACGGTATCGCTTGCCATCGCCAGCGGCCAAGCGTTCTGGCATTTTCTGGGCGAGAGCTCGGTTGCCCCTGCCGACATCGCTTTTGACGCGACACCGTCAGCGCCTGCACCGCAAACTTCGGATATTGGCCCGGCGCTGGCCTTTGCACCGTTCGGCAGCGCGGCGCAACCTGCCGAGACAGCCAGCCAAACAGCGTCAACGCCCCTGAATTTAGAGTTGCGCGGCGTTTTGCGTCAATCTGATCCGGCGCTTTCATCTGCATTGGTTGCAGCCGACGGTAAAACGGAGCGCTATGAGATCGGGGATGACATCGCGGGCAGGGCAGTGTTGCGCGACATCGCTGACCGGTCGATCACGCTTGAGGTGAACGGCAACCTGCGAACCCTGGGCTTTCCAAACGCTGACGGCATCGGTGCCGAAGTTGCGGTGCAACCGCCTTCAGTGCCGGTCAGCAATCTTGATCGGTTACAGGCGGCGTTGGGGGTGGGCACGGGCTCCATCGAGATAAAAGACCCTCCACCGCCTCAAACCACCGATGATTATATAAATTTGTGGCGTGGGCGCATCATAAAGAACCCCAATCAGGTGCCGGGGGAAATAGGTCTGATTGCGACGGAAAAAGGCTATATAGTCGATGAAACTCACGATCCAGGCGTTAAATTGGCCGGCCTGAGGGCCGGCGACCGTGTTGCAAGAGTAAATGGACAAACAGTGGGTAATCTTGAAAATGATCAGAAATTTTTTGACAAAGTGGCAACCTCGGGTGTCGCACGTCTTGAAGTCGTACGCGACGAAAAGACCTTTACCTTGTCCTTTCCGCTAAGATGAAACTTTTTCATTTATGTCATGTCGCAGCGGTTCTGCTGACGCTTTTGACGCTTTTGCCGGTCAAATCTGCGCAAGCGCAGGAAACCTTTGTGATCAATTTGCGGAATGCCGAAATCAGTTTGCTGGCGGAACAGGTCTCTGAAATCACGGGCCGTACGCTGGTTCTTGATCCAAACCTGAGCGGCGAGGTCACTGTTGTTTCCCAACAATCACTTGACAGCGAAGGCGTCTGGGCCTTGTTTCAGTCGATCCTGCGGGTCCGTGGGTTTGCCGCCGTAGAAACCGGCGCCGTTTGGCAGGTCGTGCCCGAGTTGGATGCGCGCACCAAAGGCAGCCCCGAGCAGATCCTAACCCCCGGCAGTCAGGACGTGGTCACCCGTCTGCTGCGTCTGAACCGTTTGCCTGCCGCAGAAGCGGTGCGCGTGCTGCGCCCTTTGATCGACGAAGCGGGCTACATTGAAGCGATTGAAGATCCCAACGCCATCGTCATCACAGACACATTGGACAACGTGAACAGGATTGTTTCGATCGCAACCACCTTCGACGGCGAAGCCGCAATGGAGGCGGAAGTCATCCGCTTTTCCTTTGCCGAGGCTGGAACCGTCGCGAACGCGATTTCGCAGGTGCTGGGGCCAGCGGGCACAGGTGCGCGCTTGTCCGTCGATGCCAGTTCAAACGTCTTGCTGGTGCGCGGCACGCCGCGCGACATATCCCAAATCCGAAGCCTTGCACGGGCGATGGACACCTCTCCGAGAGTCGCGCCAAGCGAAACGGTCAGCACTTCGATTTACCGTCTGCAGTTTGGCGAGGCGACAATCGTTGCCGATCTGGTTCGCAACACCTTGACCGGATCTGTCGATCTGACCAACCCAGTCGCGGCCAGCATTGGTGAAGGCGAGGCCGACGTTCAGGGCTTTGCCGTCGGTCCCGAAGCTGCGCCGATTGCGCCTGTATCGGTTCAGGCCTCGATCGAGACAAATTCCGTAATTGTGCGCGGAACGCAACGCCAGCTTGCCGAAGTGTCCGGCCTGATCAAAGCGTTGGACGTGCGCCGTCCGCAAGTTATGATTGAAGCTGCAATTGTTGAAGTGTCCGGTGACATGGCCGAGCGTCTTGGCGTGCAGCTGGGTCTGGGCGAAGGCGCTCCGCGCGGCGGCATTGCAGCCACATCATTCGGCAATGGCGGTGGCGCGCTGCAGAATATTCTGGTCGCCTTGGGCCAGGGCAACGCAGCCGCTTTGTCCACCGGCTTGTCTGTCGGGCTGTCGTCGGATAATTTTGGCGCGCTCATTCAGGCGCTCAACACATCGACCAGCGCCAATTTGCTGTCGACCCCGTCCGTCACCACGATGGACAATCAGTCAGCGACCATTGTGGTCGGCCAGAACGTGCCTTTCCGCACCGGACGTCTGACAACGGATGGCGGCAATGTTGCCGAAGTCATCGAGCGCGAGGATGTCGGCATCACGATGGTGGTCAAACCGCGCATCACGGCAGGCGGTGTTGTTCAGCTTGAGATCGAACAAGAGGTGTCTTCCTTGGCTCTTCTCCGCTTTGTTGAGTTATTCTAGGATTTCAAATAGAACATAGATTGATTATCTGGGATGGATGATTGTCTAATTTTGAGTTTGAAGTATTCGGTATCCCTGATGCCCCTGGCTCGT